>Ga0123355_10001576_pt1 | contig 31849 bp, 25 predicted proteins | sample TergutEmb28metaG_3_FD_89872 | JGI IMG/M metagenome (GOLD analysis project Ga0123355, IMG submission 89872) | Embiratermes neotenicus P1 segment gut microbial communities from Petit-Saut dam, French Guiana - Emb289 P1 | ecosystem: Host-associated > Arthropoda: Insects > Digestive system > Gut ...
ACTCCAAGAAAGCCAGTACTCGACTGAACTGACACCCCCGCTGATATAAATGGACTCGTCCGTTTCGCTGGAAGACCGAATCTGGTTTCTGCGCGTGTGCCATCACGTTCCGTTTGCACTCTAACTAACCTTAATCCTGATGGTTTCAAAATAGCAATGAACAATATATATATATATAAATGGTTCAGAACCAATTTATCATCACTAAATTTAAAAAAAAATAAATTGTGTAGACTTGAGAACCAGGAACTGTAATAATATTAACATCAATATCAGATACAGCAGTAAGTCTTGTAAGTCTACCTCTATTACTACTAACACGAAGTTTCTGGGGATAATCATTGATGATACTATGTCCTGGGAATGTTACATTTTCCAAATAATGTCCAAGTTGAGTTCAGCATGTTTTGCAATGAGATCAGTCAAATCTATTATGTTACAAGATGCTTTAAAAATGATACATTTCTCCTATATACATCCTATTATAACTTATGGTATAATTTTGGGGGGAAATTTGCCATATAGCATTAAGGTGCTTGGAATAAAAAAAAAAATCATAATTAATTCTAGGAATAGAGATTCTTGTAGAAATCTGTTTAAAAAAATGAAAATACTATCCTTTTATTCTCATTATATATTTTCTTAATTATTGAACATATTAAGTAACAAACACTTATTTATCATGAATATGAGGATTCATAACTAGAATACTAACACTAGAAATAACAGCTAACTTCAGCCGCCCATCACCAATATCACAAAATTTCAAAAAGGAGTTTATTATTCTGGAATAAAAATTTTTAATCATCTCCCATCCCACATAAAACATTGAGTGAAATAGAACTTTTTAGGCCTACCTTAAAAAGGTTTCTCTATTCGAACTCAATTTATACTATAGAAGATTATATAAATTATACCAAATAACTACACTCAATTTATTGTTTTTACATTATATCATTACAGATATGTTTTTTCAAGTTGTTTTATCATTTCTTGTATTATAATTAAATTCTAATGGTTTTAAATATTGTAATTGACATCTGCTAAATTAGCAATATATTTATACCCATTATAATTGTTATTTGCACTATGTAACTATTTGCACATCTTCATGATTGTATTCCCAATGGTATTTATGGAAAATGAATAAAATTACAGTTACAATGACAATTACTTCAGTGTCTCACTAAAGTAAGCATTCAGGTCTATACATTGTCTTAGGGGCTTCAATGTACATAATCCATACATACCGACAGAAACTACTGTGTTGACAGGACTTGAAATTTGATTTATCGACAGCATCTACATAATAAATTAGGACAACGTACATGGCTACGAGAAGCCATGCTGTAAACCTGGAACAGAAAGAAGCAGATTGTGACAGACAGTACTATGCCATGCATATAAACACTGTTAAGAATATCACTCAGCACGAAACAGCTTGTGTAGTCAGGATTTATTACAGTTGTTCTTCTCCGCCACATTCATATACAAAAGGCTGCCAACTGTTCATCAGGTTTCAGAAGTGATGGACTTAAATTATTGACTTATAAGAGCCAATGTGGGTAAATGTAGATGTGGCCATTCTATGTAATGCCAAAACATGCAAGACAAAGTATGGAATATATGTTTATGAAAAACTGAGCACAAAGCTGACAATGTTGTAAAAGCTGGGCCTTATGCAGACACCTGTCACCTAGTTCCTGCTCATATATTTGTGTCAACCTTCTATCCAGACTGGGATAAAATAAGGCCATAACCATTCAACTCATCCAATATATTCCATCTCTTTTCCACTCCTCCCCCATCTCTCATAAGCCAAAATATTCTCATCAGCATTTTATTCTCAAATGCCCTTAGTGTATATTTTCCCCATAGACTGAGAGTTGTTTCAATCCATATGGAGCATGTAAAGTTGTAACAGATGCATAACTTCCTCATGAATGTAATTTTTATTTTGTAATGTCATCCACAAATATCATAACTTTGGTAAAATCATTCTGTTGTGCTAAACAATGATTATCAATTGCAATCACACAAAACACATCACAAGAACAATGTGCATTCAATTTATTATCACCCACTGCATGTGTGTTCCTGACAGGTATCCAGTCTTTAGATCACGTTATGACGTAAATATAAAGCCAGAAGTTAATCATTAGCATAGCCAGCCCCCTCATGACATGACATGATTTAAAGGCTGGATACTCATAAGAACACACTATACATTTGCAAACAACAGCATTCCACACGTTGGCTGACTATCAATCTTTAGCAGTCACTTTCTGGTTCTTTTATATGCAACATAGGGTGTTCATAAAGCTGGATTCCTACAAAGAACACAGTACACACTTGGGAATGACTTTCCATGCGTAACTTCTGAGTACAGACATTGAGAAATTCAATCTAAGTCTGGTGTATGTTTATGATCAGTCAGTAGGTGTGCACTGTGGAACATCTCTTAACTTCAAGTATTTTTATGAATTTCATTTTTAATTTATAAGTTATAGTCTAACATATATTTATGTGTTATACAATTTTATTGCTCCTCATCTGGGGGTAATATCTCATCTTCTAGTCATTCATTTGTGAATGGGAGGCATCCTCTGTAGTTTTGTTTTGTTTTGTGTGTGGTTTTTTTTTTTCTTTCCCCCTTTGTGCTTGAATTTTGTCTGCCTGATGATGGTCATGAAATATAAACGAATTAATTGAACACACAGCATACCGATGTCTTTTTTTGTGTGGTTGCAATTTTTAGTTATACTAGAACTTTGCTATATTTTCAAAGAATACATTAACTACCTTCATCATGTTGTCCCTCATGGGGATGTGCCCAGCTTTTCTGTTTTTATATGCAGACCAATCTCCATATTAACAATATAAAAATTAATGTTTCTCTTAAAGTTATTGAAATTTTTGCCCCACAGATTAACATCATCACAGGTCAGCACATGACACGTTATAAAGGAATAGTGATAAGGCATCCTTCATGTCATAAAATTCTAAGTGGAACTGTCAGTTTGAAAATGTTACAAAATTTGTACTTCACACAGTCCATAAATTAAACACCTGGAAGTGTTTCATCTTTATATACAACTATGAATTACCTGTACTTCACAACAGTCTCATACGTTACATATTTTGAAACTAATATGCACCAAAACGTGCCCACCTGCTTTTTATGTGCTATGCTGAAAATTCCTTAGGAACAAGGCTACAACTAAACAATACCTATAACATTTTGCTAATGGATATTATTTCTTGCAACTTAAGGAGGTTAATTTTTTTTTTAAATTATGCGAATACATGTATAAAGAAGTCCCTTGTGTGTGCAGGGTGTGAACCATATGACTGCTAAGTACGTGGTGAGCAAAACCATACGGGCGTTACATGTACCATGATTATTGGTAGCTGAAGTGAGAGTTAGAACAGTCACCACTCACATAATTCTTCGGGGAGAATGCAGTATTATCAGCACAGGAAGTTGCAGATGAATATTCCAATGCACTTCAAAGGAATTCTATGAAATGTTAATGTTGCCAGTTACTTGCCTCAAGATAACCGGTCTTTCAAGGGCAGCCATCCTTAAGAAATGTATTGTAGATACACAACGTAAGTATGAAAAGCAATTATACGTATTTTGTACTAGGAACGTTTACACTCCACAACAAAGCGGAGAATGAAACGAACGCGTACATGAAATTCTCATCTCGATATATAGCAAGGAATGTGCTTTCTTGTTCGCTCGCGGACTAAAAAAGCCACGGAGTGCTTTCTTTTAACAATCCATTCCCTCTGCAAATGCGGGGAAGCAACAGCGTACAGAATCCCAAATTACTAAAGCAGGAACCATGAATGGAAGGACTATACTTCTGGTTCTGACTATTAAAGTCACAATGTTAACAACATGGGAAAGGACCAACAACGTATCTCAAAACTTGAAGTCACTCACCCTGTCCACCTCATCGTGTGACCGGTTGCCACAACGTACGATCAAATAAGGTCTGTGGCCTTATTCGCTGCCACTAGTAACAACCTGAAGGAAAAACAAAAAAATAGAAAGGAAAAATAAAAGTCTTCTACAGAACACCTACAGCAACATAAATACAGTGCATTTATAATGCTTACATTAAATCACAAGCACATTCTCCAGAAGTCGTACATTCTGCACATTTCTATGGTATTAAAGTATTGCATTATTGGCATTCTTGACTAACGTGTCCCCCCCTGCTACGAACCACGGATTTTCCATATCACCACGGAATACAAACTTGTGTAATCCCGAACTATCCTACTGCGAAGTTGAATAGCCTGTCTTGTTGTTTGATTACACCTACTTTGATCCATGGATTACACTACCAACTATATTCGAGATGGAAAATATACATCTGATGTCGGTTGTTTCGTTCCCAAAGCTCCTCATGCGTAATTAATAAAAAAACTAATTATATCTAATTAGCCTTTTATTATTTAACACAATATACTTCTCAAGATGCTTCGTACTTCTATTATATATATTCTGTGTTGACTATATGGGATAACAATATTGTCCATTGGGATAATAATACAAAATACATGAATACTCCATGCAACATTAACGCGCTTATGTTGACAATCATTATAATACTCTGTGTGCTTGCAAATAAACAAATGCATCTGTCATATACATCTTGTGCATACCTCCTTGGCTTTCCTAACAGCATAATGCCATATGACATGAACAGACTGGTTTTATGGTTTAACATGCAATCATGCTTGGTGCTAAACTCTTTCTTCTGCCTCATCAGGCACTTCACAGAGAACACATCTGGTACCCATGCTCAGTAGTCTTCATGTACCATACAGAGAACACAGCAATAATGGTTGCCATGGCAACCTACCAACAAAGGAGTGAAGGCACAAATGAACCCAACTCATTTGTACCTATAAAAAGATTATTCCCTTACAAAGACTCTCCTTCTGCATTAATACAATGAATGAAGTTATTTATCTCAGTAATTAACCAAACTGATACACAAAATTTTTGTTTTACAATAAGTTTATTTCATGCCTCTACATGTGCTCATCATCACAAGGTCAAAATTGCATTACACAGCCTCTGGTATCAGCACACGGAAACAAGTGAGTGGTCTAAAATTACTAAAATAGAATTCTATAAATATGAGCAAATAGTAGTAAAATTTTGTGTGAATTTTTTGGGTGTGATTACTGTATATTACTTACTATAAACATGTAATGTCATGTAAAGGTTATGTTTATCCAGTTAGTAAACTTATTAGAAAGGTACTATGTTTATCTACATTTATGTTTGCTTAGTTTATCTAGTCATAAAATCATATAAATTGCTGATTAGTTGTTGTATCTATAAGGTTATGTTTGTCCAGTTGTTAGAATTGTTAAAAATACAATTTCTATTTACATTACCTATCTAAAAAAAGTTGTGTTTATCTAGTTATTAAGATTGTGCAGTGTCTATTTACTTTACATTAATGAGCTCGAAACATGTAGAGGCATGAAATAAACTTTTTGTAAAACAAAAACTTTGTGCATCAAGTTAGTTAATTACTGAGATATATTGAGATGCATGGTCAGCAAAATGTCAGAATGAAGTTATGTTTCCATTTATTCCAACATTCCATATACGATTTTTAAGAAATCTCTGTTAGCTGTTATGACTTTTGTTTGTATTACTCTACTGATTAAAATCAAAGTTCTCTGTTACTAATTTTTAATTTTGAGGAAAGGAAAAAATCTTTAGGAAGCAGATAAGAGCTGTGGAACAATAAGTTCTGTTTTTCATAAGAAACTTCCCCATGCACAGTGCTGTGTGTGCAGAAGCACTGTCACTGTGAAAAAACCAGCTATGTTGCCACCAAAATTCTGGTTGTTTCATTCACTTTGCATCTCATGCATACTATATAATGGTCAGGCAGAATTCCTGATTCAATGTTTGACCTCTAGAATGAAATCACCATGCATTCAACTTTTATAGGTGAAACAAATAACGAGCACAGATTTCATATTCAACATGCCGTAGTATTCCTCTTTTCTTCTTCTTCTTCTTCTTGTCTTGAGGATGATTTTGACTTTCATTTTGAAGACTACTCTTCATTTCACTACTGTCCCCATAGTCTTTTCTCAACGCTTGTAGTAGTTAATTTAATGAAGTTCATGTCTGCTTTAGTTTTTTGCAAAATTGTGCAAATGTTCAGTTGGTTCTCATAGTATTCAACTACGAGAATGTGTGAAATACATTTCATACAGACATGACACATCTAAATTTTCAGTCCAAATTGTGGAACATGGTCCTATGGATATTCATATGGTATTGACTGCACTGATTTATTAATCAGATAGCAATTCTCATGGGTAGCAGGAACAACTGTTCTATTCATTCTGTTCTAGACCATTTTTAAAAATTTTACCATTGAATTGTTGTTTACTGGCTTAATACATCATCACTGAATGGGAATTTTAACACACTGCCTGTTTTCTTGGCAGTTTTGGCTGTTTTGTAAACAAATTAAATACAACTTTACTATTCTGTTAAAAACATGTAAAGAAAGTACCAAGGAATACTTTACTTCAATAACCAACAATAAAACATGCTATGAATATACAGAATATAACAGCATCCATACAGACTTCTAAATTACACCCAGTCATTATGTAGCTGTCCCAAGGTTTTAAAGGGAGGTTATGTGCAGTCTGCTGCTTGACTAGACACCGAATTCTGAAGAGGTTATATGCCTGATGTATTACTGGTTGGTTATGTTTAACTGGCTCAGTCAAGAAATACCCATATATAATAAAGGTAAAGGTAAAGGTAAAGGTAAAGCAGTCCTGTTACAGGCCTGGAGTAGCCCAGAGGGTTCCAGATTTCATGACAACGGCACAAGATGGTGGTAAGGTTGTCAACCTTACGCACCGGCTGCCTTTATCCCCAGGAAATGCTCCTGGTTCTCATTTCTGTTAGAGGCTGAGTTGACCCCAGGGTCACAGTGCAATTGGAAGGATTTTATGTCAATGAAAAATTCCAATGATGCCAGCTGGGATCGAACCAGCGACATTCTGATTTGTAGCATAGCACCTTAACCACTGTGCCACTATGGTCCCCACCCATATATAATACTGTAGGAATATTACTAGTAAATTCAGAAAACTAATATTTATATACAGCAACTGAGTTCAAAGTAAATTAATAATGGAGAGAGAAACTGGTCAAATGAACATAAGGGAAAAATCTGTAAGATTCATGGCCAGATTTGTCTTCATCATTCTTACAAAATATGTTTCTTCCTACAAATGTACTCTGTTGACAAGAGTTTCATTTATTACATCCCCAGAAGCAAAGGAAATGAACAACAATTGTAATATTCTTTTAACTTTATTGTCACATATAAGGCAGGCTGTTGGCATAATCACTAGATAGAATATTTATTATTACAGTATCAGGAAATTAGAAAAAAATAGTGGTTTCATTGTATATGACTAGAACATGAAAAAAAAAAACAAAATTAATATTCACCATTTTAAATACAAAAATTGAGACACAGCAACTTCAAATAACATTTATATAATATCACACATACAGAGAAGAAGTCTTCTCTTAATGGCAGTAATTACAGCGGGGATGGCACTTCACACCGTTCACTCCACACTGACATCCACCTGTGGTGTCTCCCTTGCCCTGTGCACAAATACAGTAATAAGTTAAACTTCCGCATGGTGAGGTACAGTCCAACATTTGAGTGAGTTTTAGCAAGCAGTATAAAGTTATCAGTTGTACTTTTCAGCTAAAGAAATTAGAGCCGTGTTTTTATTAACTTTGTAATTACCAGAAAGGTTAACAATTTGGTTCTGATCCTCTTCATTCAAATAACACCTGTTTAACTATGAGAATATTAACTACCAAAGGTTAATGAAACTTCACTTGAGATTTGTTTGGGTACTTTATGATGTAAAGTAATTGCAATTGCTACTTATTTAAATGTAATTAAGACAAATCCTTTCTACAAAGATAGAAATGTTCATAAAATGGCATGGTTTAATGAAATATCATATTTGTACTCACTTATCATAGGGACATGTATTATGAGGAAACTGTTGCTAGTCAATTTCCTGTCCACTTGCTTAACTTATGAAACTTCAATACGCAATTAACAACATATTTACCATACGTGACGTGTGTGCGTGCAGGCATAAAGAAAGCATTTAGAGCACCTTTACATATGGTGAATAAAAACCTAATATTAACTGCCATACATTGAACCAAAATGCTTGGACACCAACTCACAACAAATCTGAACAGCAGCAAGTGCTGCACCACCTGCTGTCATGAAAAAGTCGGAGTGACGTAATGATGCAAGTTGTCAGATAAAATAATGTACTTGCATAATATGCTACACTAGACACTCAAGATCACCATATTTTAGTTTTAGAATTAAATCCTGAAGACAAAGTGGTGGTTATTTCTGCATACTGAATATATATGAAACAGGAAGATAAACTTTTCTGCTCACCCCTGGGCCCCATCTCGGGCCTCGTGTCACCCAGCATATTTCAGTCTTGCACATGGAACAGCGTAGCCAATCGCAACCCCACTTCTTCATCAGAACTACTTGGCATGTAGGACAGTTCATTGCTTCTCCTCGTTCAACCATTTCCTGAATACATAAGAGTAAGAACTGTTTTCATCTTCTCTCTCAGCTATTTTGCAAAAAGAAATTATAATACTGGCTTTGCGAAGAGGTTTGGGTAGACTGGAAGTCTCTAAGAGAAAAAGCGTGGAATAGGTTGTGTTAGCTGGAACAACAGAAATGAAGATCCTTGTCTTCTGAGATGTTACAAGATGTTGCCTAGTAAACAGTTATTGGAAGAGAGAGAAAAGGGGGGAGGGAAAGAAAGGGGGGGGGGGGGAGATTGTGCTTTGAATAATGTCAACAGTCAACACAGTGTAACATCTAGAATAAGTGAATCTGCAGCAACACTGCTGTATGAACCTCACACCTTGCACCACTAGTAATACTTACTGTAGGAACCTTAAACTTTGTATGGTAAAAGACCTTTGAAGAATATGTCATGTTTGTAATGGTAACTTTTTTTTATAGTTACTAACATGGCACTCAAACAAAAAGTTAAGGTCAGATTTATAATAATGGGTAGCAGTAGCCAGATTAAAGGAATTCTACTGCAGTTGGTAAATAATTATGATTATTAAGCAATTATGGCAAAACAAATATAACTTCCAGAAATTTGTTTCATACATAACGTACATTTTTTCACACAGAAAAAATAGGGAGAAATTCTGATACAACTATTTTGGTATAATACCTTTATGAAGTATGGCACTCAAGGAAAAAGTAAATAATTTTAAACAACAAAAATTGAAACTGGAGAACCAAATTGCTCCACAGAAAGGAAACAAAATATAAATAGGTATCTCCTCACCTCCAGCATCTCCTTAGTTCGGCGAGCTTCAGCATTTGTTTCAGATTCCTGTTTCACTTGCTCTTGATACTGTTTGCAGTTCATACCATCATGGATCGCCTGCATAGTCAGAAACACAAAAACTTTGCGCTCCACTTTGTAACTTGTCAAGATCATGCAACCACATTTTCATACAGAATAATACATATTCCAGATTAGTTTACAATCAGCATTAGCATTATAACACAGTGCACTGACATAACTGATGATGACACACACCAATATTTATTTGTTTCACTAATTTAAATTTACCTAACTTAAAAAGTATAAATACAAAGTAGAAAACTAATTTAAAACAGGAAAATGTTTTACAAAACACAATTCTAAAACCTTTCAAGTTTAATAATGGATTTAGCTGAATATTTGTGACTAAGCACTGCATTAGTGACAGAAGTGTCACCCTGCATAGGTAAACAGCAAAATTCTGTTAATCCAACATCCTACAACTTGGAAATCCTGATAATCTGGCACTTGAGACCAGTACCAAGGCCAGAAGTTTTACTTTTTACCAGCAAAAAGATTCATCAATGAAATGGACATATCTCAGAAACATGTTCAAAAAGTCCTCCAAGAGTGTCTGTACATATACATACCTGTAATATCAAAAAACAGTCTTAAACAGCAAATATACAAGTTTTCCAGGTTACTAGTTTTGGCTATGTTAACAAGACGAACCCCTGAAACTTATCCTTCTCCATGCAAGTATAAGTATCACTGCATGGCTCTTGATAAAACAAAGGCCTGATGATGGCCTGTTAACAAAACCAAAAGTAGTAACCTGCAAAACTTGTATAACGTATGTGCTGTGTAAGACTGTGTTTTGTAATATAACATGACAGGGATGAGTCATCTTAAGACTGCGGTATCTCCTATCCCATGTCTCCCACTCCATCAATTTCTTCAGCTATGAAGACTCAAGAAAATATAGAATGACCCTAATGACCCTGAAAGAGCACATGAAGGAGATTTCTGATAATCTGGAATATTTGGCATTTCAGCACCTGTCTGTACTTGTATGAGTTGGATTAAGGTAATTTTGCTGCACCGTCTATTGCACATATTATTTATCTTTGTAACACTGAACACTTACAACTAATCTGTACAGCTCTGATGATGGTATATGACTCACTGACATAACGTTCTTAGTTTGGATTTTGTTCATTTTCCGATTTTTTAATAAAGCACAATATTTTGGAAGCCAGTTCTGCTGCCATCCTGAGGTAAGGAAAGCACCTGAACTGGTAGACCCCTTAGATACAGTTATTCTCAGTTACTGGGCATCACAGATCAATAAACTTGTTAAGACAGGAACAGACAGTGTAATTCAATTTCTGGTCCTGTTGGTCATCAGGAAGGGATCTATACTGGCCACCAAAGTCTACAGAAAACCTACAAACACCGGTCATTACCCCAACTTCTAACTGAATCATCTACTACATGTGATGAGAGGAGATGTGCACAGTCTATACCACAGAGCTACTATCATATGCCAAGAGAAACAAGACCGCTCTCATGAAGCTGATATTTTGACACATGACCTACAGCTTAGTGCCTATCCCATTTGATCTATTGGTTCAGTTATTGACAGATCAAAGGGAAATATTCCTCCAAAGAATAAAGTTAAACTACTCCATTTGATATCTGTACAATATGTGAGGGGTGTTTCTAAAAAGTTTAAATGTATTGTGAACAAATACAACATAAGAACTGTTTTCAAGACAAGACATACCCTTAGAAGTTCTCTTGTGAGAACCATGCCAATAAGGGCTCCACAGAAAGACCACAAGACATATGACTCAGGGAACAAAGGCAAAATTTAGAAGGTTGTTTGGAGAGATCTCGATTAACTCAACATGCCTCTGAAGAGTATCACCATATAGTCTGGAATCAGGCCAAGATCTTACAGCTTGATGAAAACTGTGTAAATAAAATATATAAGGAAGTGGCCCACATGTCATGTTTAAGAAATCCCATCAGTCAACCCAACCTAGACATGTGACATATCTGGTTTCCCCGATCAGTAAGAAATTGACTAAACGACACGTTTATATTTCTTGTTTCATAGACTTACTTGAACACAAGATGATGATTCATAATTTCCTTCACAGTTGGTGTTAGTGGTGTTCACAAATTTAATTATGTGTGCCTGGTTATTGTGTTGTATCTGTGGTCTGCTCAGTCTGAGTTTATGGCTCTTCTTATGGGTTTTAATTTGTGATTGGCCCAGGTTTCATTTTTGAGCTTTGTAGTTAATTTTTAATTTTTAGTAGCCATTTTCCTGTTATTACCCTTGGACAAGATCTGTTGTCAGGTGCACATCTTAACAAGTTTACTGATCTATATATACATACACACTTATAATCCATGGATCCATAAGTGTGCCACAAAAACAACAGGATGTGGAACAAATAATAAAAACACAAATATACACAATTTTTATAGTGTGCAATACTACACACAATAACTAAGTGACTACTTCGTTCTTGAGAAGGCTACACCATGGCGATGGAGAGAACATTTTGCTGCAATATGAACGTGACAAAACTGAAGACTTACCTGGCATGTAAGACAATTTGTTCTTCTGCAAACTGGGCATCTAAACTCATTGACATTATCTTCAAAAATGCACCAGCCTCGGCAGTCAGGAGTTTTGCAATGGAATGCATTCCCTATCTTATTTTCAGCTTGAGCTACAGATTTTGCCAAATGCTGTTCATATATATCAGCAGGAACTAACTGCAAAAGAGATAATTGCATTATGTGCCTAATATGTTCCTCTTAATTGTGCAACACATTTCTTAAATTTATTTGTTCTGTCCTACTTCTTCCTTTTGTCATACCAGCCAGAAAGAAAGGTGAAGGAGGAGGAACAGGAAGAGAAATATAAAAGACAAGGAAAAGTGCATGTGGCAAGGGTGGATAACAGACCGTGTGTCAGTAACAGAATACAGTCCTCAAGGAAGAAGAAACGGAGACCTGGAAAATGGTGGTTGGGTGAGTGATAAGTCTCCAAGCAGGCCTCCCCCTCTCCCCTGCAGAGGGCTATATCTTCAGAGTATGAAGGAAGAGGATATGACTGTAGCCTATATACACACAACATGCAAGCTCAACGTTCAAGAAACTTACTACAGAAGCGTACTTGCTGTCATCCTATACCGGCCATACAAACTTCTTAAAGACCTACACTTGCTACCTCTGCTGTGGAAAGTGGGTGTGTATCGAACTTAAAACACTGACCCTGAAATCCTCTACTCTACTCTCTTAAAAAAATCCATTGCAGGTGGTGTTTTTTCCTAGACAGTAAAACAGGGCAGTGTGGATGCAGAACATTTCCGTCACCAGTCTCCCCACTATCTCATGTGAGAACTCAACTTATTTGATGACTATGGTATTAATCTGGAGGAGAAAAAAACAGTATTACCAAATTAAAGCAAACACTTGCCATTCATGGGGGCTACACTCTTGAAAAATCCTGAAAATATGAAAGAGTGATCCACAAATTTAAGACCTTCTAGGGAAAATGGGTTTACAGGAACCAGACACATGAAAACGTAAGACATAAAATAATAATTCACACATTGCCAAAAAATTTGTGCTAGTGTCCACTGAAACAACACCAGTGTTCATGGCTCAGAGTTGTCAGGGTAAATGAATAATGTACAGTGCACAGTGGAGGGGAAGACAGAACACTTAGTGTGAAAAAAAGGTGACGTGCAATAGCTTTGCTTTCTTCTGCATGTTGTTACATACACATACATATGTATCTCTCTATGTTGCCATAGCATCCCCTATCTAATGCTGAAATTTCAGGCACCTATCCATGAACTGGTCAGCTTCAAGAAAATGATCAACTCAGTCATTCACCATCTGGACACCTTTCAACAGGTCACTGGCAGATAGAAGAGGCCTCTCCACAACAGTGTCAGAATCCGCTTTAACGTCTGGTACACTGAGCACTGTCAGCCATTCAAGATCTTCTTCAGCTTACTCAGCAGCATAAGAAAGGAGTACTTCCAGGATATCTGCCTCCACCAAGTCTGGGAGTAATTCCCCTGGAATTTTAAGACGCTAATACAAAGATGATCCTTAGTTCATCTTGCTGGTTGGAGAATCCCCAAGTTATTAATTGCTGCAAGCCAAACCTTCTTCCAGCAGCCAATCAGAGTTGTGGACTTTATCTCATGGATCAACTCCTGTGTATTTATTATGCAGCAGATATGCTGTCAAACTTCCAGTACCCAGTGACAGTAACAAAGGACTCCTCCTCTTTGAATCCAAGATACTGCAGAAGTCATGGATAATATCTCTTGAATGTTATGACAATATTCTGTTTGAGCAACCGCAGGAGTGAGATGGTGCAGCTAATCTGATAATCAACTTGGATAATGGGTTGAGATAAAGATCCTGTGGATGCCCTGGGGAATATCAATGACAAGGAAGACCCAGAATGCTGGACACTTGGACTTCAGATAGACTTTCCAAATCAGCCTTTATTGGCACACCCTTCCTCCTCACCTCAGCACCACTTACTGACAACTGTTTCTGTGTCTCATCTTCCAAGCCACACACATAAGGTCCTTTCCATCTTTTCAAGAAAGGCATCATGACAACATACAAAACAAATTTTTGCACTCAATTTACACTAGCCTTAGTGCTTCCCCTGACCTTGTCTTCCCTTTTATTGATGAAACAAATTCTCGTCCAACTCACCACACACCTCCATTTTCTTTGACAAAGATGTCACCCCCTCTTTCTTTTCATCCCTTGGCTTTCATCAGCACTTACACCACTCTGTACACATATAACTAAAACATGATAGGCAACAACCGGTTCCAAAACTGTGAACAGTATAATCACTGTAAGGTAAAGGTAACGCAATCCCATTATAGGCCTGGAGAGGCCCTGAGGGTTCCAGGAGGTTGAGGCCCCCAGACTTCAAGACAATCGGCACATGAAAGTGGTAAGGTTGTCAGCCCTACGCACCAGCCGCCTTTACCCCCAGGAAATATTCCTGGTACTCATTTCTGTTAGAGGCTTAGTCAACCCCAGGGCCACAATGTGGCTGGAAGGATTATGTCAATGAAGAATTTCAATGACACCATCGGGAATCGAACCCACAACCTTCCGGCTTGTAGCGCAGTGCCTCAACCAACTGCGTACAATCACTGTACATTCTGTACTGCAAGATATCAAGGTAGCCACTGAGGGGAACTGGACAGACACAACCTCTTGCATCTTATTCTATGTGGACAGGCATGCGCAATCACAAATAAGTACGAATGCACACTGCAACACCAAAGGGCTGCCACAGTAATTATCGTGTAAATAAATGAAACATGATGCGTGAACCTACAAATGAGGAAGCTCTGTTGTACATCAACATATACCAAGGACAATTGTAATTTCACTTACAGCTTTTATTTCTCTCTCTTGCAGCACGCTGTTACACGCATACTCTGCATCTCGGTAAGGACACTTCACTTCAGCTTCTTCATTGTACTGCACAGTGTTCGCAAGACAAGCCCTAAAAGGGATGAAAAGAAGTGTTCTATTTGTTTCTTGTTATGGCATCTGGCAAGTCAATCTGCTCTCTAAGGTGGATCACTATCCTGTGTGTGTGAGCAGTGTAGTTTAGTAACTTTTCCAGAACTTGGTATGAAGATTATGTCACTGAAAGTTAAGAATTTTTAACACCTTTCAACAATAAAACAAAATGGCAACCGTACAATCTCAAGAGGTGAAGCAAAAAACCCATTGAACATACGATTCTGAAATTTTGAATGATGATTAGAATTGTTTACAAAAATTGGAATCTGTAGTAAGGTAATTTCCGCTAAGAATGGAACACATATATTATGTAAAATGCAAAGTGCTTTGTATTTCATGCTGGGAACAAGATGCAGCAAAGCATGTGAAACTGTGTATGATGGAAGAAATTAACATACCTAAATTCTGTAAAATATTTTTTTATCTATAGAAAAATACTGACATGTTATTACCATGGTCAAGATCACAACTGGTTGCAGTACTAACTGATCTTTCAATTAGGGACTTATGTTCATAACAAAGAATTGTGTTATAATCTGTCATTCCTAAATGCATTGTCATTAGTAGCTGCAGTCCAAATCACAACCTCAATGGCTCAAAGAAATTCCCCCTCAACAGACTGTCTGTGTACTATACTTTGATATAAAATGGTAACGAATATCTCATAAACGCTGAGCAGGCACTGAGGGGCGGTAGAGGTATAGATTTACTCATTACTCAACTTTGGCACTAGAAGGGGGTGAGTGGTCAATGCCATGCCCTGGGCACTTTAACCCTGGGAAAGAGACCCAGGAGAGACCAGTGCATTGTTTTTGGCTGGTGGAATTTTCAAATGGTAGGCTAGGAGTGAATCACTAATGCAGTGACAGTGTCATGTTGGGTCTACTGCTTCTCTCTGCCTCCATCAGCACAGGTGACCCGGTCACACTTAAGTTCCAAGCAAGTAAAAACCCACCGCTCGCCAATTCACCACAACCAGTAGGCCCATCTGTCATCTGCTAAATCCTCCACAGGTCAAAAACCATGAACTGCACTACATTCATTGTACAGGAGGCTGGGTGGGCCTCAGGGCCAGTCTGGATGGGTCCAAAAAATCTCCCTCCACCAGTGTGAACCCAGGACCATCCAGCCTGTAGAGAGTTGCTATATGGCCTATGCTATCCAGGTTGCCCACACTATGTCACTACATTACAGAAATTTATTGTAATTTTGTTATACATGTACAATAACAATCCTACACACCTGACTTATTCTCTAGCTTCATAACAAGTAAAATTTCTTTATAGAATAGCAATTTGCAATCCACAGACCAAATTTCAGCCTATCTGATAAATGCAGATTAGATCAAGGCTCTGAAATTGTGGTCCTGAGATCTTCAAGCTGTGTTTCTGTGCTACTTCATTAAGCTCTCCTCTCATTTTGATGAGAAATGTTTCTTCTGATTTGATTTGATAGTTATTTGCCAGCAGAATGTGGAACATACGCTGTATTGATGTCAAACGTCAACTGTAGAACAGACACTATATTGACATCTTTGTTGTTTCTTCTTTGCAATGTCATCAGACAATTTTGGTGTGTATTCAGCTAGATTTAAAACAAATCTGTTCCAATATACCATTAAATTTTCAAATGGTTGTGCACGAGTATGTTTCAGATCACATCTGTGGATCAACTCCAGCCAGTGCAAAAGACTAACAAAGCCTTGCTTTGCAGACATAATCTGTTCCATGAAAACTGCCCACAAAACAAAAATCCACAAAGAAAAAAACCATACTTCCATTAATTTAAATGGGAAAGATTATAATGCATATGCTGACCTGACCTGTCTTACATACTGTTTGTGCATAAAAATGAAAAAAAAGTAGCCTCTAAAGCAAAAACAGGTACAAATTATCATTGAGCATTACAGCAAAACTCTTTAAACCAAATGTTTGTAATGCAAAGGACAGATGCATTAATATTAATACAAACATATTTCGTGACACTGAGACCAAATCACACATTTGTACCATTGAGATCATGTCACACATTTTTACAATAAAATAAATCAGTAACCAAAAACTTAAAAATTTCATAACAACAGATACTAGAAGATCCTAGGAATGTCAAAAGAATTTGCTTTGACAGGATATAAAGCCCAAAGATGCAAAGAAAGACCTTAGATATGCAAAGCTGTGTTCTATAACACCAATTAGTAGGTAAATTAGACTTAATAATACATTTAGAAATTATAACCATGATGATGATTATATTATACACTGGAATAAAAAAATGTGGAAATGATAAATGGACATAAATGTATTCCAGTAACACTTAATGACATAAAAATCAATCTGTACCTGCAGAAAATATGAAGACATTCCCGCAGCACAACTCCCTCACCAGCCTCATATTGAACAAGGCAGACTGAACACTCAAATGCTTCCACATTAGGGACCAAGTCTGTGTTGTCTAGATCCATCAGCTGTAAGTAATGCTGATGCTGGTCCTCTGCTTCTCTTCGTCTCTGTTCAGCAGTAATCTAGAACATGCGCAAAAATTCCAGTATTTAGTTCATGTACATGATGGGTCTGAATGCAGTACTCTTGAAGAACACAAAACTTTGTGATAATCTTTCAATACCCATTATGAAATCTACATCAAAAATCATATGTGTACCTGTTACAATGTTCACACATTCTGGAGGAAATTAAGATTGATAAAACAAGACAGGAACAAACCTGTTGCAATTCGTTGTCCACCTGCTGTTCCTGTTTCATACGATGCAGCTCCTGCTCATTGGCATGGTACTCAACCGGCACGACATACTGTAAGGGCCTTTCACTTGTGCACGCTGCACATCCAGGTCGTGTAGGTGAATTGATAAGTGTGCACACTGGGCATTTCCAACCTGCACATATCACCACCACTGTGTGGTAACTAATACAGTTGCATGAACTCATATACCATGCCTGCCTACACTACATGTGAGCACTCAGCTTGAATGGACGCTCACAGGCAAAGGTACTGAAACAGTTAAAAAAATCATCCTAGTCACTTAGAAACTAGTCCCATTGATGCTCAAATCAACATATCACATCTGCACAGGAACTCCTTGGGCTGCTGCCTAAACCACTGTACACAGCCTCCTGCATATCATTGTCTAACAGGACTTTAACCCTTTAAAGACGAATGACAGACCACTTTATTTAAAGGCCCAGTTCGTACCGCGCTGTAAACACTTTCCATCGCGGTTATAAAAACCGATCAGTTTATGCTGTAAGTGGCACAAGTCGCTGTTTGTTCTCAGATAAATACAAAACACATAAACACAGTGTGGGCTGAGCGTACAGTTGTTGCAATATTAACCTTTAAAGACCAAGCGCAGACTGCTTTACTTAAAGACCCAGTCCGTACCGCTCTGTATACACTTTTCATCTTGGTTATAAAAATCGATCAGTTTATGCTGTAAGTGGTACAAGTCACTGTTTGTTCTCAGATAAATACAAAACACACAAATAGAGTGTGGACAGAGCGTACAGCTGTTGAATGTTAAACTGCTGGTGCATCATGTGACCAGTAAGCTTTAAAAGGTTAATGATCCAAGGATGTGACAATAATGTGGCAACAAGTCTGGGCTGTATGCAGAACATCTGAGCACCTCCCACAGCATGATATTTTGTTGGTCCTGAACTCTGTGGGCTATACAGGCATTGGTACTGCTGTGCAGCAGTGTGATGCCATCAGTGAGTTTACTCACACAGGACCAACTACATGCCATGCAATTTTCACATCTATGGACAACATAAGACAGGCCAAAAACATTCTTCATTTAGGTCACACAATGATATGCTGTGGTTTAAGCAACAGCCTAAAAAATTCTTTGCAGTTGGAATACTCCAATGTAACACACCAGTGTTACATGTGACTAAATGCCTGTGGTGATTTCTTTCCAACTGTTGCAGTACCTTCACCTGTGAGCACCCTCCAATAAGTTTCAATTGTACCCTCTGTTCAACAAAAATCAAGTGGCCTGAAATTTCCTAAGTCCCAAACTAGAAGTCACATGACGTATGGTTGCCATCATAATTCGAGTCATTTTACTTTCCCCATAATTGTGCATTTGTGGCATTTCTCTGTCTTCCATTAATTACAATCAATCACACACTGTATATATATTAACCAAAGACACACATTCGCTTAATTTGAAGTTAAATCATGAATTAAAGGTCATTAATTTTCCGAGGCGTGTGGCTTGCTAGCTTTGCTTCCACAGATGGATGTGGTGAAAGTTTGGTTGTTTCCTGCACCCAGAGGTAGCCGAGCGCGTTAACGTGTGATGGCAATACTCTTCGGAAACAAACTACATTGGTTCAAGTCCCAGTGACAGCATATAATATTTTCCTTTTGAATATGTTTTATACTCACAAACACTCAATTAAATTATGCAGTAGAACATCCATTATTTAATTATATGTTTCAAAAGTTATCTTTGCTCCATTGGCAGGGTTAGATATGCGAGTGACGCAGATATTTCTGTTATTTTTCCATAATTCTTTTTTCTTTGTTTACTGACATTCTGATTTAGATGGTTCGTGTTCGAATGGGACTAAAACCAGACATGTGAATCTCGTTGTTGCTTGTGGGCCGTAGCGGGTCACGAGATCTGACATTGGGCTGTACGATTTGAAATATTTATGGAGATTCACATGTCTGGTTTTAGTCCCATTCGAACACGAACCACCTAAATCAGAATGTCAGTAAACAAAGAAAAAAGAATTACAGAAAAATAACAGAAATATCTGCATCATTCGTACTTCTAACCCTGCCAATGGAGCAAATTCATATTTTAACTTCAAATTAAATGAATGTACTGGTGTCTTTGGTTAATATATACGTGGCATGATTGATTGTAATGAATGGAAGAAAGAGCAATGCCACAAATGCGCAAATATGGGGAAAGTAAAATGACTCGCATTACGATGGTGGTTGTACTTCACGTCACTGCCTGAGTGGGACGTACGAAATATCAGGCTGCTTGATTTTTGTTAAAGAGTGTACATGCCCCACATGTGATGCCCTACAATAAAGCAAATAACATGAGTCATCTTAGCCAATGTAATGCTACACTGTAAATGTACCCGTGTAACTGTACGTATACGTATACTGGGACTGTAAATTGTAACAGCACTCACCTAGTTGAAGGGTGCCAGACTTGTGGTCCACAATGTTCACATTCTCTGTTGGTCTTACTCGAGCAGAATGAGAAGCTTGACATGTGCCAGGATGCAAAGTTTCATCTGGTCTCTGAAGCTGTGATGCTTGGTTTGATGTCAATTTGTTTGGTTGCTGAACTGCTGTCTTCAAAAAATGTGGAGCTTGTTTCATGAATGGTCTTCCAATAACTGGTGCTTGCAGCACTACTGGTCTTTCATGTATCAGAACAGCCGCTGCACCAACTACAGCACAATCTTTGTCTTCATCTTCTTCTTCATCATCATCATCATCATCATCATCATCATCATCTTCCTCTTTTCCCACTTCTGTTTCTCTTCTAGTCTCCTCAGCAATTCTATCTGATCTACCAGCATCCATCACTGCACCTAGGTCTCTAAGAAATACAGAAAAGCCTGATCATTGATGAAAAGACTATTCTTTTGGCCACACAAAGAAGTACAAGCTGAAAGGAAATACTGTAGAACCCTGTTAATTCAAAGTGCTTTGGAGTGAAAACTCAGCTTCAAATTGTATATTTTAAAATTATCTGATGTTTTCAGTGCACACTTAACTGTTATGTGGTTGGTTGAAGACGTAAGCCATGGTTTTCCTATTTGATTGAGGAACTAGAAGATTCTTTCTAGTATTTCTTTTTTAAATACTTACTGCAAAATTTAAAGTAATTTACATTAAAAAATGTCAGAAAACAATAATTCATGTTTGGAAAATTCTCATTTCATATTTCATACCACTGGACGGAACAGAAAATGAAAAAATGCAAAAGATGGTGCAGCACTTTTAAAACCATGAATGATGCTCCCTAGCAACCTAACTTTCACAGCAGTACACAGCACACACAATGATCACGCCATCTGTAAAGAGCAGTAGCAACCACAACATGGTTACCACATAATATATTTATGAACTTTTCAAAATAATTCACACATTGGATACCCAGCAGTAGCTTGCTCTTGCCTGTTGCAGCTTGTCATTAGTACAGCCCCTGACAGAAAACAGACATCACACTCCCCAGCGTCACAGAAATAACTGGAAGTCAGCAAAGTGTACATTCAGTAAACATGCCATGTACAGGTCAATTCTACTTTCCTCTGTGAAGGGCACAATGAAGTGTGGAGTCTTACAGTTCTCCCACCATGGACAGTACCTGCCAGTAGCCAAATGTGTGCAGCTGCCAAAAAACAACTGATTTCATAATTCTGGAGAGTTTCAGGGGTACACAGTGTGAAAAAATACAAATGCTTATGTGACCTGGCCAGAAAATGGTACCATACTTTGAATTATTCAAGTTTTAGTAACTAAAGGATTGTAGTATATCTTAGAATTACAAATACCATACTGTGAACTAATGACATCAGGAAGCACCCAGAATCCTATGTTTAATGCTGGGAAATGTCATATGCTTTGAATAATGCAAGCTATCAAATTGTCTTACTGAAATTCACAGCAAGAACAGTGAGGTAAAGGTAAAGTGCACCTTTGTACAGGCGCTGAGGCTCTGTACAGGCCGTATGGCCCATAGGGGGAGCAGAGGTATAGCTCTACTCTTTCTTGACCAAGGCACTAGAAGGGGGTGAGGGGTCAGCATCACTCCCTGGCCACCCTTTACCCCCGGGAAGGACCTGGTACCCATTGTACAGGAGGCTGGGTGGGCCCCAGGGCCAGACTGGACAGGTGCAGAAGATCTCGCCCCGGACCATCCAGCCCATAGCCAGTCGCTATACCAACTGAGCTACCTGGCCCACAGCAAGAACAGTACATGTGCCAAAATAGGCAAACACAAAGAAAAACAAATCAAGCCCTAAAGACCAATTCCAAGGGCTCACAGTTTACAATTGAATTTTCTGAACTTCATTACTGATGAGATTTTCCCCCCACCTAGGGGACTGCACTTAGCACATTAATTAAATTCACATCACTAACCTTTAAATGACTTGGTTGGTATTTAATTTCATTGCATGGTTTAAGAAAAATGTTACCATTTCAACAGAGAAAATAAAATTGCAAAGTTAACAGAATTTTGTGGAAAATAAAACAGAGATTTTACAGCTTGTTGTAAAAATGCTGTAAATTTCTTTGTTGCCTAAATATATAATATAAATTTCTAGGGGTGGATTTTTACATGCATTCACATATGTGAATGTACGTCATTTAATGGCTAAGTTTTACCATGTTAAACGTGACTGGCCTGACAATAAAAATAACTTCATAAATTGCTTGTGTTGTTCCTTCATACATACAGGCTGCGTCAGTGAATTGGGCAATTTTAAAAATGTCATGAACTGAAAATGCTTTCATTTATTTAGTTTTAACACATGCGAACACAAGGTATATATAAAAGAATTTAGATTTAATTTAACACATTGAAAACAAAAGTCATACTTTCTGAAAATAACATCATTCAGATGGCCACCATTCCACTCTAGGCACTCGTTAAGTCTCTTGCGAACGTCACCCACTACTCTTTGAAGCATCTCCACAGGAATTCGTTTGACTTCTTGCTGAATTTGATGTTTCAACCCCTGAACTGTATAGGGTGTTGGAGCTTTGAAGACTTGAGATTTCAGATACCCCCAGAGAGAGAAATCACATGCTGAAAGATCGGGTGACCTGGCTGGCCACATGATGTCCACATATCTGGAGATACAAGGGTGTATCAAAAAGTTCCAAGACTGGACCTATAGAAACCAATGTATTTACTTCATTAAAGTTTGGGCAGCATCGCCTTCAAAATATTCCCCTTGTGCAGCGACACATCGATCCCAGCGCCGTTGCCACTGCTGGAATGCGTGCTGGAAGTCCTGTTCTTGAAGCCTACCAAGATCATTCTGCGATTTCCGTTGGATCTCCTCCACTCTGTCAAAGTGGCGACCCTTTAGCTGCAGGTTCATCTTCGGGAAATGGAAGAAGTCGCAAGTGGCCAAATCTAGTGAGGAAGGCGGATGCGGAAGTGTGATAATGCTGTTTTGGGCGAGAAACTCAAGCGTTACGAGAGCTCAGTGAGAGGGTGCATTGTCATTTTGGAGCAGCCAATTGCCTGCGCGCCACAATTCAGGTCGTTTTCGCCGAATGTCCTCCCTCAGACGGCGAAGAACACTGCAGTAGAACCCGGCGTTCACGGTCTGGCCTTTTGGAGCAAATTCATGGTGCACAATCCCTCGAATGTCAGAAAACAAGATAAGCATGCTCTTGGTAGCACTGCGGCACTGTCTTGCCCTCTTCGGTCTTGGGGATCCTAGGCTCTTCCATTGCGAAGACTGTTGTTTAGTCTCGGGATCATACCTGTAGACCCAACTCTTGTCCCCAGTGATGAACATAATATTAACCCTTTACAGTAACACACAACACAACCAATAATAGCAGCATTTACAACGGTACTTCATAACATTGTTTTATTTGCATTCTAATGTAATAAGAAGGTGAATTTTCTTCACAAATAGCCATGAAGGAAAGTAATTTGTAAAGTAATTTGTAAACTGCTCAGATACCTATCATCAGTGTGGCTTACTATCTAGTTACATCACTGTTTAAGCAAAAAGTTCCTTAGCAGTAAAACCCAAAGGTCAACATTGCTTATACATAACCTGCCACCAGAACCAATCCTGAAATTGTTCATTCCATTACTACTACTACTACTACTACTACTGACACTTACTTCTTAAGAACCAGTTTCAATACATTCCCCTCTCTGTCAGTCGTCTAGTTCATTTCCTTTAGGTTTTCGCACAAATTTTCAGTGCACACTAAACTGTCCCCTTCTACTCCCCATTTAGGCTTCACTTTTATTCTGCTAACTGTGAACTTAATGTTTACCAACTGAAAATTGGGGATTTCAGACTCCCCAGTTTTTGACTCAAGGTAATATTATTAGCACTAAAACAAGCTAGGAAATAAGTGTATAACATAACATTGTAGTGCGTTCACATAACTAGTTGAAAAATATTGCTTGAATAAATTTTAAGGGGAAAAAAAGAAGAATATTGCACACATGGAAACATAACAGTGGGTTTACAGTATTTTTGTTCAGTTAAACACTGTTGCCACGGAACTAACACAATGTGTTCCCATTGTATTGTTGATCTGCATGAAGCTGTCAACAATTCCAACAAGGAAAGTGTTGCCATGGTAACAAAATAACGTGTTTTCTTTAGTACTGTTGCACTTTGTTTTTATCTCACTGGTTGTCTTACTGCCTAATACCATTTCACCCAAAGAGAGCAATGTTAATGCAAATTTATGTCATCGGGAACAGTAAAATGTACTTAGGTCTTTGTGTAAAGAAGCCGATATTTTTTATTGGATTTTAACCAAATTTGGAGTTTCTCAATAGAGTTTAATAAATGTCTTCAATATCAAATTTCATGAAAATCTGTCCAGTTGTCATTCAGCTGATACATGCAGACAGACAGACAGGCAGACAGACGGACACACAGACATATGTACAAACAGATGAACTGCATGCATGCAAGCATCTTCATAACAATGCAACACAAAACCAATGAAGGACCACAAGCCAGCAATATCACTGCCAATCAAAACATCACAAGTTATAAACACTGAACTATTTCTGTGCACAACATTTACAACAAAATGTTCAATTTTACCCAAACTTTCCTACCTTCTGTGATTCAACAGTGTATAGTATACAGTGGAAAGGTCTATACAGTTGAACTCAGTTATAATGCCATTGAAGAGACCATATAAATTATGTTGTTAAAAACAAGTGTCGCTCTAAGCATGATGTATGGTAAAGGTGAAGGAAAAATATTTTAAGACAAAATGTAGGCCTGTAAGCACACTACTTAAATGCTATGATCTATTTCAAATTAAATTAATATTAAAATTTAGAAATAATACAAATTCCTCTTTTATATTTGTAAATTTATACACAGGTTTATGCTCAAAAATAAAGTCACTTAAAATTGGTATTTAGAAAGAAAAAAAATTATCACATGAAGAGGACCATGCACTGGGATATTGTCACCTCTCTCTTGCTTAAACCATGTACACGTAAGCAGCACCTCAATGACTCATTTTGTTCAGGCTTTCGAAATCGCTATCTGTTCTGTTCAAATGCATGAACAATTTTGGTTCTATTTCTCCATATCTTGTGGATCACAGAATTTACAAAACCAAATTCCCATCACACATCAGCTTCCTTTTTTTCCATTTTCTCTTTGTTGTATCACCTTAACTTTTCCTTCGGTGTTCAAAGCCTTCCTTTTATTTGTGACTATATGATGTTATCATGGTACCAGTTTCCTCTTAACTGCAGCAATACAAAATTACACAGCAACTTTACACACCAAGTGAATTAGAGTTACTGTCTTCATTTTCCAGGCCTGGAATTCATTTAGTTCCTCTTCTTCAACATCAGGACCCGTAGCTAGTGCCACGGATGTACCGCAGCCTTTAAGGCTTATTGTACTACCCTTTCTCCCCCTCTTTTTAGATGTTCCCACTTCCACCGCCAGGCACCTCCAAGCCTGTAACGATGCAAGAGATCCTAGCAGCGAAAGGTGGAACTGTATGGGTGAGTAAGTTCCAGCAATTTTGCCTAAATGACGACTTCCACGCCACTTAGGGATCTTTTACATGCCGCAAATCTATGACGTGGGACTGACGGCTTTACTTCCCTTCTGAAGGAAGTTGTGCTGAGGATTTTTTCACCCTGAAATATCCTGACAGCTTTGGCCGGGTTTGAACCTGTGAACTTGGGCACTTAAAGGCAGCACACTACCCCTAGACCACCGAAGATGCTTATTCATGTACAAGGTGGTTCAAATATGACCGGGACTGATTTGTGTAAACAAGCCGCAGTCAGTCCCGGTCATATTTGAACCACCTTGTAGTTACCTGACAGTGTAGAGGGCTTGTCTTCTTGAGGATGAGGACATGGCAGAATTCTCAAAATAGTCTACTTCCTGCGAAATTACATTGGAAATGATAACTGACAATGTTGTCATATTCAAGGTATATGCTCTTATGTTGTACTAGGAAACGCAGAAAAACATGTGCCTTATGGGGAATAAGTTGGTATCAGAGGATGTATAACATTACAGTCGTGGTTTTACACAAACCAAGGTCATTATAACCAAATTAAACTCTACTTTCACATCCATGCAGTCCCTTCTAACTAAGGAACCTTGTATATTACAGTCTACCAAATCAGAAAAAAATCTCCTTCAGTTTATTTATACCATCCACTATGGAGTCACCACATTCTAATGGCACATTCAGCTTACAGCATATAACAATACTGAACAGCTGGATGAAAAACAATTTATTTTCCCAAAATATTAATGGCTGTTTTCATAAATATATTAAGATTCAGTCCATTCTTGTATTCATTAAAATTCTTTCTCACCTTGATTCATCTTCTTTTTCTTCTTCCTCTTCTTCATCACCTGTTATTTCTGACTCTGTATCCTCACAAAAGCTATAACGATCTTCCTCATAATTGTAATACCACCCTCGACCAGGGTGATCAGGCTGAGGTGGCAGTGAGCCAGGAACTTGGGCAACTTCATGTTCATTGGTATTCACCACACTACCAGCAGTTCCTATAGCATCTCCTTCCTGTTCACCATCTCCACAAAGAATGAACACACAATTAAAATCGCCTGTGCATTTTATATGAGTCAATTTTCACAGCAATCAAGTAAATATTCATCTGCTCCCCTTTCAGGTAGGAGTAAGCATGCAAGGTAAACTGATAACACAACAACAATGTGTAACTCTGATTGGTGAGAAAAAAGAAGAGCACCTGCTGGACACACATATCAATGAGTCAATAATGTCACATAACACCAGATATTTTGGTCATGCTGATATTCTCCCCATTATGAAAGTTCACAGTATTTGCAAAACATACAATGCCATACAATATTGTTCTCTGTGCAGGTATATACTAGCTGTGGAAAAAGGTTCTAATGTAAAGAAACGTAAACAGTTTAATCTGGCATGCCAATGTAACGTACATTCAAATTTGGATCTGTATACTTGAACCTACATGGACATGCCTCATCTTTTATACATATGGAATGGATGATAATCATAAAGGTTTGAAAAAACAGGTTAAAACTTTTATGGATAAACCTATATAATGACCTTACATCAAACTTCTTGAGAATATAAGTTGCAATAATATTAGGAAGAAATAATAAATAAAATGCTTAGGTTTCAGTGCTTCATTCACATGCCAACTCCCAGTCATACTGTTGTCAAGAAACAGATGGAGGAAAAAGGTAAGCACATAACATGTAGGTGGAGTCATACATTCCTAAACTCAGAATGTGATAGTAAGCTACACATTGTGGTCACATGTCCTTAGGGAAGGAATGACAAAGACAGATAATACCTTAAGAAGTTTTGTGATACTGTATCAACAATTTATTTGTGTGTAGAATGGTCACATGCAAATATTATCACCTCTGCTTGCTATTTTTAGGTGTTCTTTATGAGGTGAAAAAATAAGACCACTTATGTGCAGACTCTGTTCATGTGTCTGTAAACTAGTATCGATGTCTAAACCATCCCATCAGATTTACATCAAATTCGGTAAGTAAGTACTTTACAACATGTTCCGAAGCAAGTGTTTTGTCAAAATTGGTTTAGTGATACTCATACTTTACCTAAAGGCATTAATAAAGTTCTAACAGTACATCTCACATTTGTTGACTGATTTGACTGAATTTTGGTATAGGAGATCTCAATGTCATTTCTCTATGCAATTGTGAGTTTCGAGAATGGTGGTAAAGTGAACGCCACACTTTACTTACAGGACTTCAAGGTGAGTCATCCCCATTGTGTTGGTTAATCAAAGGTAAGCAATATGCAAGGGTATTATGACGTCCACACAGACACCATGGGAGACCAGTGTGAACACCAACAACCCCCCCCACTACTATCAGCAGATACATGCTGCATAGCGGCGGGCTTCAACCCCCATCCCCAATGACACCTCCAGCAGAAAAAACGACATACAATATAATGTCACAGTTGGAATATGACATCATATAGATCTACCAAAGACAACATCTTCAGCACACAAGCCCTCCATATCTTTGTAAATGAGATCTTGCCCCCCACTTACACCACACTAATATTTGTACTGTACCATGTTATACTGTGCAGTTTTTTTATCTGATATTGTATCTAACCCAATGATGGCAATAAAGGCCGAAACATACGAGTATAGTTGAGATATTATATGTATCTGACAATATAGATGTGTTAAGATGGTAATACCCTTGCATATTGCTTACCTTTATTTACAGGAATATACACAATTTTGGCTCTATTTTCTACATTCTTTGCTCAAGTTGAAAAAAAAATTTGGTACAAGAGATATACGCAAAAACCTACTGAGTGAACATGAGTATTGCGGAAACAAGTGCAGTGAAAATAGTACTCTACTTTCGGGCATAAATAAATATCTGTCCTCACATTCCACATTTATTGATCAATTTAGGTGAAATTTAGTGTAAGAATTTGTTCATAATGATGTAAGGCAATGTGAGTTACATGAAAATTGGTACAGAAAAGACATACATGTACACATGTGCCATAAAATTGTATGACATATAAAAGTAAATAATACCTTGGTAAAGTTTGTGTAGTAACATCACAGAGAACACTATTTGCAATCTCGTTTTCTTCTTAAAAGAAGTAAATAGGCATAGTTCACGTGTTGTTCAATGCAAGGTACTGTGTGTGTCAGTTATATCAAGCAGAAACAAAATTTTATTTGAACAGAGGCATCATGATGTGCTCATAAATGTAATACAATATTAAATAATGTACATCAGCACAACTGCTTTATTACATAAGGTAAATACACAGGCTACATGTTTCGACTATGATTCAGTCATCTTCAGGTCTATTTTGTCAATTAAGTCACAAGATGCTATGCACACATTGGGATCCCATTTTGTTTACATTCATGAATGTAAGCACGATGGGATCCCAATGTGTGCATAGCATCTTGTGACTTAATTGACAAAATAGGCCTGAAGATGACTGAACCATAGTTGAAACATGTAGCCTATGTATTTACCTTGTGTAATAAAGTAGTTGTGCTGATGTACATTATTTAATATTGTATTCAAATTTTATTTGCAAAAGGGACAAAGTAATTTGATATGAAAAGATTAACATGTACACCAACAAAACAGCTGAGGAATGGGAGAGCATTGCAGGGACTACAAACAACTACAGTAAATCCACAATGTAGACATGCAAACTGAAAAAAACTAGTCACTGGGGACATATGAAATTAAACTTAGAAACTGACTTTCTGACACACATATAAATAAAACAAAAAATAATTATAGTAATGAATGAAATTTTTGACATTGTCCAACATCTCAGGCTACGACCAAGTACCATCATCAGAATATTTAACAGTTAAATAAAAATAATATTCACCAGGTGCAACCAAATAAAGGAACACTGGGCAGCCATTAGAATTGACACTGTGATCCTGCAGCATTTTGGTATCATCTGAAGCCAGCAACTTTCCAAGAATCCAACGCTGAACCCCAACTGGAATCTCAAACTCCTCTTCAACTTTTTCTTTCAATTGAGCAACTGTCATAGTGGGTATCACTTGCAGGGAGATGGGTCCTTGGTGCGAAACTTTATCCTCCACATACATATCAACCCTGTCAAAATGACAATATGTTAACATGTGACAAATCAGAAAAGGTTAAGTTTGAGATTCCAAAAAATATACACAGCTTTAAAACATTCGAGTTTTTTCAGGGTACTGGAAAGAAAGAAAGAAAGAAAGAAAGAAAGAAAGAAAGAAAGAAAGAAAGAAAGAGAAAAACTGTCGAAAAAAAAAGCAAATAGAGAGAACTACAGAAAAGAAATCCTAAGGTTGAGGAAACATTAACATCTCTAACATTGTTAATTGATATTTTTCATACCATATATGACAGTAACAGAAGCCCAACATACTTCAGAATTGCTAAGTTAGAACTTCATGGGTCTCTGTGTGCAAAAGCCCATCCAAACATCAGTTTTATTGTGAGCAATGTGCCTTACAGATTACAATCTACTAACTAATTATAGTACAATTGTATATGCCCACATTTATCACAAGCTATGTAAAAGTCCATGAGCTGGGATGGTGTAGTTGGTATAGCAAGTTGCTACGGGCTGGACGGTCTGGGGATTGAATCTTGGTGGGGCTGATATTTTCCACACCAATCCATCCTGGCCCTGGGGCACAGCCAGCCTCCTATACAATGGGTACTGGGTCATTCCTGGGGGTAGAGTGGCCAGAGCATGGCGATGAACACACACCCCCATCTAGCGCAGAAGTTAAAGAAAGAGAAAAGCTATAACCCTACTCCCCATCCAGGCCTTTGCAGCCTGTTATGGTGTACACTTTACCTTTTATCTTTTTATGTGAAAGTTTAAGCTCTCGGTCTCACCCATACGCATACTTTCTTGTGGGTCAGACCTAAAGATGGCTTAATGCTTATCAGCCACAAACATGTCACCTAATTCTGTATATTTGAAATACAGGGGGGGGAAAAAAAAAAGTTTGTGTCAACTGAAATTACCTTCATTCACTGTTAAAAAGTATGCTGTTATTTACACTCTTTTCCAGTTGTTACTTGAAATTTATCCAAAAACTAGTTATTTCCAGAGAGTACCAGCATACATTCTGCACAAGCATTACACAAAACAAACGCTGAAATGCAAAAGTACAATGAAGTGGACATAACAGACTCACAAGATAGAAGCCGGACTAGCATCAAAGCTACGACGTTGTCGAGTCACAGAGCAACTGATCTTCAGTCGAGCTAGGTCTTTAGCTAACACTGCTGCCTGGTTATGCTGTCCACCAGCAATAGCTGCCTCAAGACGACGCAACAAGCGATTAATAGCAAGGGTGTTCATATTCTTCTCCGGAGGTGCTGCCCGCAGATCAGCTAGAACCAGAATATCATAATGAGATCTCTACATTTCTAGCTAGAGAGGCTGATAGGACCACAATGAATCCACACTTCAAAATAGTTACTACATATTAGTTTTGGCAACCACTGTTACATATTAAATGCTAAAATCATAAAAGGTAAAGGGAAAGGTAAAGTTCACCGTACAACAGGCCATGAAGGTCCACAGGGGGAGTAGTGGTATAACTCTACACTTTCTTTAACCTCAGCGCTAGATAGGGGTGGGTGGTCAACGCCACGCCCCAGCCACTTTACCCCCCCCCCCCCCCCCCCCCCCACCACCCCGCCCCCCCCCCCCCCCCCCCCAATAGCTCTGTGTTTAAAAGAGTACTTGTAGGTATTACAGATTTAAATTAAATAAACTACCAACACTGTCATCTGAACCACTGCCAGACACTAAACTGACTGAGCTGGCCACAACATACTCTGTATCTTTATTTATGGTTTATCTACCAAGGATCAGACAATACATCTATGAATGGTATGGCAAACAGTGAATAATGCTTTTATTTATCTCAGTAATTAACCAATTTCATGCACAAAATTTTTGTTTTACAATAAGTTTATTTCATGCCTCTACATGTTTCGAGCACATGTGCTCATCATCAGGAGGTCAAAATTGCATTACA
>Ga0123355_10001577_pt1 | contig 31828 bp, 30 predicted proteins | sample TergutEmb28metaG_3_FD_89872 | JGI IMG/M metagenome (GOLD analysis project Ga0123355, IMG submission 89872) | Embiratermes neotenicus P1 segment gut microbial communities from Petit-Saut dam, French Guiana - Emb289 P1 | ecosystem: Host-associated > Arthropoda: Insects > Digestive system > Gut ...
AGGAGCACCACGGGCAGCCGCCCGCTCCGAGAGTGCTCGGAATCACCCGCGGTGCCCCGGCCCGGAGCCCGGGTCGGGGCTTACACCTGCGGCAGGACCTGAGCCGCGATCAGCTCTAGGTGCCTCAGGTCGTCTAGGTCGAGGATCTGAAGGTAGAGCGTCTGGGCACCGACATCCGTGAAGGTGCCGATCTTCTCGACGATCTCCGATGGCGACCCGGCGAGCCCGTTGACGCGCAGCTCGGGCAGCTCGCGGCCGAGCGCGGCCGCCCGGCGGGCGAGTTCGGCGTCGTCCTTGCCGCAGCACACGATCTGGGCCGCCGAGTAGCCAAGGGCCGACGGGTCACGGCCGATCGCGGCGCACGCGTCCCGTACCCGGCCGAACTGCTCAGCGACCTCGGATGCCGGGGAGAAAGCGATGTTGAACTCGTCCGCGTACCTGGCGGCGAGGGCGGGGGTGCGGCGCGGGCCGTGGCCGCCGATGATCACCGGCGGGCGCGGCCGCTGGACCGGCTTGGGCAGCGCGGGCGAATCGCTGACGTGGTAGAAGGCGCCGTCATAGGAGAACTTCTCGCCGTCCGGTGTCTCCCACAGGCCGGTGATGATCGCAAGCTGCTCTTCCAGCCGGTCGAACCGCTCCCGGGTGCCGGGGAACGGGAGGCCGTACGCCTGATGCTCGGCCTCGTACCACCCGGCGCCGAGGCCGAGCTCAACACGACCGCCGCTCATCTCGTCGACCTGGGCCACGCTGACCGCGAGCGGCCCCGGGTACCTGAAGGTCGCGGACGTGACCAGAGTCCCGAGCCTGATCCTGCTGGTCTCGACGGCAAGTGCGGCGAGCGTCGCCCAGGCGTCGGTCGGCCCAGGCTCGCCGGAAACGCTGCCCATCTTCAGGTAGTGGTCGGAGCGGAAGAAGGCATCGAAGCCCAGGTCTTCCGCTGCCGCGGCTACGGCGCGCAGCGTCGCATAGCTGGCCCCCTGCTGGGGCTCGGTGAAGATCCGGAGTCGCATGCTCCTATCCTGTCGCATGCCGCGACGGCGGGTCGTCATCGGTCTGGGACCCGGACCGCAGCTCGGCAAGCGCCTCTTGGTACACGCTGTCCGGGAGGTAGTACATTTCCGCGGGATCGGGATCCCGGTACCGGTAGTCCCAGCGCACCGATCCGCTCCTGGTACGGCGGCCGAGCCACCTCCCGCCGCATGCGGTGTAGCGGTCATCCAGCCCTGTCACGGTCAAGCGGAGCGCGACTTCCTTGATATTGGCCACGAAACCGCGCTGGTCGAACAGGGCTCCTTCGGCGGCACGCATGGCCTCCGGCAGGGTGAGCGACGCGCCGACGGCGACGGGCCCGGCCGTCAGGTCGTATCCGAACACTGCCCAGAAGTACATGCCGACGAGCGTACGCCGCAAGTGCGTCCACGTCTACGGTCGACTACTGTCGAAACGTTGCGATTGGCAACTTTGCCAATCGAGTATCGTACGAGAATGTCGATAGGTGACGAATCAGACCCAAGGGCGTACATTCGGCTCGCGTCGGACCTGCGGAAGGCGATCGCCGATGGGACGTATCCCTCCGGATCGCCCACACCGTCGATCACTACGCTGAGCCAGCAGTCCGGCCACGCCAGGCAGACCTGCGCCAAGGCGCTGCGACTGCTCGTCGATGAGGGGTTGTTGATCCGTTATCCCGGCCTCGGCTACTACGTGGTCGGTACGGCCAAGCCAGGCTCACCGGCCCGCGACAACGGCAAACCCGACGATCTCTAGCGCGTAAGCGAGTGAGCCGCGCTGGCGGGTGAGGCTTCTTTAATGAGTGAGCCCGGTACCGAGTGAGCCTCGCTAACGAGTGAGCCCCGCTAACGAGTGAGCAGGGCCACGCACTCGACGTGGTGGGTCATCGGGAACGCGTCGAAGGCCCGCACGTCGCCTAGCGTCCAGCCGCCGTTGATCAGCAGGCCGAGATCGCGTGCCAGCGTGGCAGGGTCGCAGGAGACGTAGGCGAACCGCGTCGCCGGGCTGTCGCCGGTCAGGTAGTCCACGACCTCGCGGGCCAGGCCGGTCCGCGGCGGGTCGGCGATCACGAGCCTGGCCGGCGGTAGCTCGCCGTCCTGGAGTGCACGCGCCACATCCGCGCGGTGCAGTTGGACCCATGGGTAGTCGCTTAGGTTCTGCCTGGCGTCCTTGACCGCGGCGGCGTCTGACTCGATGCCGAGCACCGCCCCGTTGCCGCCGACGAGGGGTGCGATGACGCCGGCGAACAGCCCGGCACCGCAGTACAGATCGAGGACCGTGTCGCCCGGCTCAGGCTCAAGCGCCGCGACGACGGCGGCGCTGAGCGTGTCGGCGGCGGCCGGGTGAACCTGCCAGAATCCGTCCGCGCTCACCTGCCAGTACCTGCCAGCCGCGTGCTGCGTTAGGTACTGGCGGCCCTCGACCAGGGTGCGCCGGGTGCGCGGGCGTCCCTGCGGACGGCGGCCCCCGCCGCGTCCTCGGTTATCGCTTCGGCCGCCGTCGCGTCTGTCCGGGCGGACCTCCTCCACGACGGTCACCGCCGCGTTTTCCGCAGCGTCCCTACTGCCGAACGCCGCGGTGCCGACCGCGGCCTCGACCCCGACCGCTCCGGTCCATTCGTCGCCGGGGATATCCAGCGCGCGGATGGCGGGATGGGCGATCAGGCAGTCGCCGATGTCGACGACCTCGTGAGAACGGTGGGCGCGCAGCCCCGCCACGCCGTCTTGGCGGACCGCGAACTGGACCCGAGTGCGCCATCCAAGTCCAGGCGCCGGGCTGGTTGCTGTTTTCTCCTCGCCCGACGGTGTCTCCCCGGCCGCGTGGTCGCCCGTCTCGTGCTCGGCCGTCTCGCGTTCGGCCGTCTCGTGCCCGGGCAGTTCGTCACCGGGGAGCGGCTCGACCGAGACCTTGAGGTCGAGGCCAGCCAGTCGGCGCAGCTGCTGGGAGATCACGGCCGCCTTCAGGGCGCGCTGAGCGGGGAGCGACGCATGCTGCCAGTCGCAGCCGCCGCAGCCACCCGGGCGGGCGTGCGGGCACGGCGGTGGCACCCGGTCCGGCGACGGCGTGCGGATTTCGATGGCGTCCGCGCGGGCGAACCTGGAGGTGACCTCTGTCACGCGCGCGACAACCCGCTCACCCGGCAGCGCGTGCCGCACGAACATCACCGGACGGTCAGCCGGACGTGCGATGCACCAGCCGCCCTGAGCGACGTCCTCGATAGTGACCTCGACGTCCTCCCCCGCGCGGTAAACGGCCGGGTCGCCGGCGGCCGGCCCGTGGGGCGTCGCGCTGGCTTTTGACCCGCTTCGCGAAGATCGCGAATCCGGCATCAGATCACCTCTTCCTGGGGTCGCATTCTCCCATGTGAGGGCATAACTTTGGCGAGGTGCCCCGGTACGGGCGCCGTTGGTGGCGACGACGCACCCTGAAAGGACGGGTCGTGCATATCGTGATCATGGGCTGCGGGCGAGTGGGCTCCACACTTGCCCACATCCTGGAGGACCGTGGGAACACCGTCGCGGTAATCGACCGTGATCCCGAGGCTTTCCGCAGGCTCCGCCCGTCCTTCAAGGGCGACCGGGTAACAGGGATGGGGTTCGACCGCGACGTGCTCGCCCGGGCGGGAATTGAGCGCGCCGACGGTTTCGCGGCGGTGAGCAGCGGCGACAACTCGAACATCATCGCCGCCAGGGTTGCCCGCGAGACGTTCGGCGTGCGCCAGGTCGCCGCCCGGATCTACGACCCGCGGCGGGCCGAAGTCTACGAGCGGCTTGGTATCCCGACGGTGGCGACTGTCCGCTGGACCGCCGACCAGATACTTCGCAAACTGCAGCCCGGCGGTGCCGAGCCGCTCTGGCGGGATGCCACCGGCAAGGTCGTGCTTACCCAGGTGGAGGTGTCGCCCAAGTGGATCGGCGAGCCGGTCAAGATGGCGGAGGCGTCGGTCGGCACACGGGTCGCCTACATCGACCGGCTGGGCGAGGCGGTCGTCCCGCAGGCCGGCACGGTCTTGCAGGAGGGCGACGTGGTGCACGTCATCGCCAAGGAGGACAACCTGGAGCGGATCAGCGCCGCGTTCGCCAACCGTGATGGGAGTGATCACTGATGCGAGTCGCCATCGCCGGGGCCGGCGCCGTGGGCCGGTCGATCGCCCGCGAACTGCTTGAAAACGGCCACGAGGTGCTGCTGATCGACCAGAAGCCGGCCGCGATCAAGGTAGACAGCGTGCCGCGCGCCGAGTGGCTGCTCGCCGACGCGTGTGAGATCAGCTCGCTCGACGATGCCGGGCTCGACCGGTGCAACGTTGTCGTCGCGGCGACCGGTGACGACAAGGTCAACCTGGTGGTCGCGCTGCTCGCCAAGACCGAGTACGGCGTGCCGCGGGTCGTGGCGCGGGTAAACCACCCGGGCAACGAGTGGCTCTACAACGAGTCCTGGGGCGTGGATGTCGCCGTGTCCACCCCGCGCCTGCTGTCGGCGCTGGTGGAAGAGGCGGTCAGCGTGGGCGACCTGGTCCGGCTGATGACCTTCGGGCAGAGCGAGGCCAGCCTGGTTGAGCTGACCATGCCGGCCGATGCGCCGCTGGCGGGCAAGCAGGTCGGGGCGATCGACTGGCCCGCCGACGCGGCCCTGGTCGCCATCCTGCGCGAGGGCCGGGTGCTGGTACCCCAGCCAGAGGACCCCTTGCAGGCTGGCGACGAGCTGTTCTTCGTCACCAGTGAGGACGTCGAAGGGGAACTGGAACACCTCTTCACGTCCGACTAGGCCCGCCGGCAAAAGGCTAAGCCGGCGCCTAGCGGGTCTCGGTGAACTCCGGCCCGCGCTCGGGCGGGGCGAACCGGTTCTGCTCCTGCGCCTCCTGCTGGGCCCGCGCCTGCTCTTCGAGAGCGGCGGCGGCCTCCGCCGGCAGCCGGAGCTCAAGCAGGTCGCGCGGCGGCATCGGGTGCTCGCCGCGGACGACAACGATCTCGCGGAAAACCGCCTCCAGCGCAGCCGCGGCGGCGGGATCCTGTGCGGCCGCGCCGGCGAACAGGCCGCGCAGGAACCAGCGCGGGCCGTCCACCCCGGTGAACCGGACCGGGCGCATGCCGGAGGCCGGCTGGCCAGGTTCGGCGGGGACCTCGGCGACCAGTTCCGTGCCGAACGGCCCCTCCCGCTCGCTGCTTCGCCCGCCCGCCGTGGTGATCTCGGCGGCGATCTCAGCGCGCACCTCGTCCCACAGGCCGCTTCGCTTGGGCGCCGCGAACGCCTGCAGTTGAAGCTCGCTCAGCTGGTGACGCACCGTGACCCAGGCACCGTGCTGCTCGGCGAACACGAGCTGGATGTCCGTGCCCTCGAGCACCGGGACCTGCAGGCTGCCGAGATCAACGCGAGGCAGCTCCGGGTGCGGCTCGGCCGCGTCCCATGGGCCGACCCCGGACGGCACGGCCCCGCCAAACGGCAGCTCCGTCTCGTCCGTCCCGGCCTGGCTCTCCCGGCCGGCCGCGTCCTCGACCGCCATGTCGCGGTCGCGGTCACTGTCACCGGCTTTACGTCGCCGACCGAACACTGCGCATCTCCTTCAAGTCATGCCCGGCTAGCGGCGCTGGCGGGGGTTCCGCCGGCGTGACCGCCGCTCGAGCCGAAGCCATCCTCACCGCGAGCGGATGCCGGCAATACCGGCACCTCGCGGAAGGTCACGTTAGCCACCCGCTGCACCACCAGCTGCGCGATCCGGTCGCCACGGCGCAGCGACACCGGCCGTACCGGGTCGGTGTTGAGCAGGATCACCTTGATCTCGCCACGGTATCCCGCGTCGATCGTGCCCGGTGCGTTGACCACCGTGACCCCGTGCCGGGCCGCCAGGCCGGAACGCGGGTGCACAAACCCGGCGTAGCCGTCCGGCAGCGCGATCGCGATCCCGGTGCCTACCACGGCCCGTTCTCCTGGCGCGAGCTCGACGTCCTCGGCGGCCGCCAGATCCGCCCCAGCGTCGCCGAGCCGAGCGTAGGCGGGCAGCGGCGCGCCCGGGTCGAGCCGGGTAATCAGCACCTCGACCGCGTGATCGCCAGACGCGAAGCCGGGAACGGGTACGGCCGCCCCCCCGTCGCTGGTCATCGCGGTGTGCCTCCTCGCTCGACTGCCGGTTTCCGCCCGCTTCCCCGAGACTACGCCACGCTACCGGCCAGTGGTGTCAGGGTGGTGCGGGGTCATCGCGTTGCAGCGCTCGCGACGCGCTGGTGATGGCGGCGGTGATCGGAACGGCGACGACCGCGCCTGCGATGCCCGCCACGACCCCGGCCACGGCGAGCACCAGGATCACCGCGAGCGGGTGCAGCCGGACCATCTTGCCGACGACCTGTGGCTGCAGCAGGTGGCCCTCTAGCTGGTTCATCACGATCATGATGCCCAGTACGATCACCGCGGCGATGATCCCCTTGGACGCGAGCACGACGAGGATCGCCAGGGTGCCGGCGATGAGCACCCCGATCAGCGGGATGAACGCGGCGAGGAACATGATGAGCACGAGCGGCGCGACCAGCGGCGCGCCCATGATCGTGAGGGTGACGCCCATCACCACCGCGTGGATCGCCGCCACCGCGACCGTGCCCCTGACGTAGTAGACGACCGCCTGCCAGGCCGCCTGCCCCGCCACGTCCGCCCGCCGCTTGCGCTCGGGGGCCAGGCGGCTCGTCAGCCAGGCCCAGATCCGGTCACCGTCTTTGATCAGGAAGAACGAAACGAAGAAGCACAGCACGACGCCCGCCAGGATCTCGGCAACGATCCGGCCACCGGTCAGCACCGTCCCCTCCAGCACAGACCGGTGGGTGCTGAGGTAGTTGCCCAGGCTGTTGAGGGTTTTGTCCAGGTTGCCCGTTCTGATATGGAACGGCCGTCCGGCGAGCCAGTTCTGGATGACCGTCGTGGTGTGCTTGACCTGGACGACGAGCGAGGGGTACTCCGCCTCCACTCTGGTGGTCACCAGCCACACCGCGCCGCCGATCAGCGCGAAGGCCAGCAGCAGCGTGCACCAGGTCGCGGCCAGCGGGCCGAGGCCGAGCCGCCGCAGCCTGGCCGCGAGCGGCTGGAGCAGCGCGGTCAGCAGGATGGCGGCCGCGCAGGGCACGATCACGAGGTAGATGGCCGAGGCGACCCGTGCGGCCACGTACAGCAGCGCGGCGACCAGTAGCAACCGCCAGGACCAGCCGGCCGTCACGCGCAGCCAGCGCGGCACGCCATCGGTCCGCTCGGGAGCCGGCGCGCCGGTGCGTGGCGGCCGCTGGCCTTCCGCCGGCAGGCTGTCCGCGGTGGCTACGATCTGGGTACCGGGAGGATCATGCCCATCCGCCCCATCGCTTCCCGGGCCGGCCGGGTCAGCCGGCGCGGCTGGGGCTTCTGCGGCGTCGCTGGCCGAGGGCTCGCTGACAGGGGTCTCGCTGGCGCGGGGCTCGCTGACAGGGGTCTCGCTGGCTGCGGGCGCGCCGACAGCGGGCCCGTCGCCGGGCCGGTTTCCGGTCATCCGGTTCCCGGCTGCGCGGAGCCCGGCCACGCCATTCGCGGCACGCTTGGCTGCCCGCCCCATCATGACTCCATCTAACCAACTACCGTGGAGTGCGTGCGCAAACCAGCGCAGACGGCGGCGACGACGACGATCGGCCACCAGTGACTAAAGGCACGGCGGAGGTTACAGAAGAAATGGGTACGTATCGCGAGCGTCTGCTCGTGCCGGCGGGCTACTGGCTCACCGCCGTCCCACTGGTCGTGCTGCTCGGTGCCGAGGCGTACTTCTTTGTCGACGGCTACCTCCCGGTGCTGACCATCGTGGTGCTGTACGCGATCGTCGCGGCGTTCCTGCTGAACTGGGGGTCGGCGACGATTGAGGTGACGGGCGGCGTGCTGCGGGCGGGCCGGGACACCCTGGCGCTCAGCGACGCCAGCGAGGTCATCGCGCTGAACAAGGAGCAGGCGGCGCTGCTGCGCGGACCTCGGGCGGACCCGGCGGCGTACTTGCTGCTGCGCCCCTACCTGAAGCGCGCCGTCTGCGTCCGGCTCACCGAGAGCGCGGCGGCCGCCGGGGTGCCGTACTGGCTGGTCGCCACCAGGCACCCGGACAAGCTCGCTACCGCGATCGAGACCGCCCGGCTGGCCGGCGACTGGCCGGCGGACAATGGGCAGCCCGGCGACAGGCAGCAGGGCGATTGGCAGTCCGTGGGATGATGACGCCTGACAGTAGGGGTCGAGGAGGTTAGGGATGAGTAAGAAGAGCGACGGCCCGAGCACCCCGCTAGCCATCACGATGGCGGTCACCGGCGGGGTCTTCGTGCTGCGTAAGGTCATGGGCTTCGTTTGGACCAAGGCCACCGGCAAGACTCCGCCAACGGACCTGACGGACCCGAAGGTCACTCTGCGCGAGGCGCTGGGCTGGGCCCTGGTGACCGGGCTGATTGTGGAGGCGGCACGGTACGCCGTGCTGCACAACGCGGCGCGCCGCTCGGAGGCCGCAGCCGAGGGGGACTCTGCGGCCGGATCGAACTAGCGCCGGACGGCCCACAGCCGTCGGGTCAGCAGCTGGCCAGGCCCGCCAGCCAGCCCCGACGGGCAGCGCCCGCTGACCGCACCAGGCGCCGCCTGGACCCGGGAGGGGTCACGCGGCGCGCCTGAGCGCGCCGCCATCAGGCGGCGCACTCGCGGCAGATCAGCTGCCCTCGGCTCTCCTCGGCAAGCTGGCTCCGGTGATGCACAAGGAAGCACCGCGAACAGGTGAACTCATCCGCTTGCCGCGGGATCACCCTGATCGAGAGCTCCTCGCTCGACAAGTCAGCGCCGGGCAGCTCAAGGGACTCGGCAACGTCGTCCGGGTCAAGGTCAATTGTGGACGACGACTTGTCCATTCGGCGGGCCTGCAGCTCCTGCAGGCTGTCCTCACCAAGGTCGTCGTCGGTCTTGCGAGGGCTGTCGTAGTCGGTAGCCATGGTGGTAACCCATCCCCCTCCATAGGTGGCGCGCGGTCGTCGCGCGGGTGTAACGCTCCGGAGGCCGGAGTTGTGCCCGATTCCGGCGGGGAATTCTGCCACGTTCGCAGCCTTCGCGCACGTAGCTCACGAACCGAGCGGTCCGTGTCCCTCAAGGAACCATTCCGGCCGCTGGTAAACCTCGCATTCCGGCCATCTATTCCGTGATCTAGGGCACAGAATCACGCTCTGAGCGATCACAGAGCACAGCTTCCCCGTGGGCCTGTGATTTGTCTTTTATATCCGGAACGGTCCCGTGCTTGGAGTTCCGGGCCAGCGGCGAGTCTAAGGCAGCGGGCCTCAGGCGTCACGCTCTGGGTCCAGCGAGGCTAGCGCATCGGCCAGCGGTCCGAAGAGCTCCGGTCCCGCGGCAACCGCCATCGAGCCGGAGACCGGCGCGCCGCCGAGGCCGCCAACGACCGCCCCGGCCTCAGCCGCGATGAGGGCACCCGCCGCGTAGTCCCAGTAGTTCAGCCCGCGCTCGTAATAGCCGTCGACCCGGTCGGCGGCCAGGGCACACAGGTCGACGGAGGCGACGCCAGCCCGCCGGATGTCCCTGATCCGCGGCAGCAACGCGGCCACAACCTCACCTTGTATCTTCCGCCGCCCCGCCTGGTAGCCGAAGCCGGTCGCGATCAGCGCCCGGTCAAGCGGCACCCCCGGGCGGCAGCGCAGCGGAACCCGCGTGCCGCCAGAGGTGAGCCAGGCGCCGCCGCCGCGGGTCGCGGAGAACAGCTCGCCGCGCACCGGCGCGTAGACCGCGCCCGCCACCACCTCGCCCGCCACCTCAGCGGCGATCGAGACCGCCCAGTCCGGCAGCCCGTACAGGTAGTTGACGGTGCCGTCGAGCGGGTCGATCACCCACCGGGCCGGGGCGCCGCCCGGGTCGCCGGTCTGGCCGCCCTCCTCACCGAGGATCGCGTCGGACGGGCGGGCGGCGCTGATGCGCGCCCTGATGAGCTCCTCGGCGCGGCGGTCCATCTCGGTTACGACGTCAGTCGGGCTCGACTTCGTCGCCGCGACCTCGACCCGGCCCGCCCGGGAGGCGAGCATCTCCCCGGCTGCCAGCGCCGCGTCGACGGCCACGGCGAGCAGCTCGCCCGGCTCAGTCGCGACCCCGTCATTCCCGGCCTCCGGCTGGCTTGCGGGCCCGGGGCTCATGACGTCGTCCTGGATGCCGCCGGCGCGTCGGCTGGCGGGCCGCCGGGACGCCGCGGGGTATACCGGCAGCAGTCGGCGGGGCAGTCTCCCGGCCGCGGCGGGAAGTCGCCGAGGGCGAGCGGGGGCGCGCCGGAGGTGCGCTCCGCCACCAGCTCGCGGATCATCGCGGCGAAACGCGGTGTCGCCCCCGGTGCCGCGGCGCGGGCGAACGGAAGGCCGAGCGCGGCAGCGGTTTCCGCCGCTTCCACATCCAGGTCGTGCACGACCTCCATGTGGTCGCTGACGAAGCCCACTGGCACTACCACGGCCGCGGTGGCGGCCCGCTCCTTGGCTAGCACGGCGATGTGATCGTTCACGTCGGGTTCCAGCCAGGGCACGGTCGGCGGGCCGCTGCGGCTCTGCCAGACCAGGTCGTATGGCAGGGCGCCGTCCCGAGTGCGTTCCGCGATGAGCCTGGCGGCTTCGCGCAGCTCAGCCGCGTACCGGCCGCCGGGCGTGCCGGGCAGCGCCGTTCCCCCCGTCACGCTGCCGCTCGCGGCTGCCATGCCCACCGGGACGCTGTGCGCGGTGAACACCAGCCGGGCGCCGGCCTGGGCGCCGGCCGGCAGCGTGCCCAGAGCCGCTTCGACGCTGGCGGCGAACGGCTCGATGAAGCCGGGGTGATTGAAGTAGGGGCGGATCTTGTCGATCTTCGGAGCGCCGGGACCCACCGCGGCGACCGCGCTGTCGATGTCGTCCAGGTACTGACGGCAGGCGGAGTAGGAACTGTAGGCCGAAGTGACGAACGCCAGGGCGTGCCGGACCCCGTCCGCTGACATCTTCCGCACGGTGTCCTCGATGAAGGGGTGCCAGTTCCGGTTCCCCCAGTACAGCGGCAGGTCGACGCCCGCCGCGGCGAACTGTTCCCGGACCGCTGCGAGCATGTCGCGGCATTGCCCGTTGATCGGGCTGACCCCGCCGTAGGCCTGGTAATGCGCGGCGACCTCGGCGAGACGTTCCCGCGGGATGCCCCGGCCCCTGGTGACGTTCTCGAGGAAAGGCAGCACGTCGTCGGGGCCTTCCGGGCCGCCGAAGGACAGCAGCAGGAACGCGTCATAAGCCGGCATGCCTCCATCCAACCAGAGCCCCGGTAACGGTCACGGCGCCCGGGTAGCGGCGCGCTGCCCGGGAACGCACTGGGAACAGCCCGCGGGAAAACTGGTTGCTACGCCAGGGTAATTTCGGTTTCGTGAGGTCAGGCGCGCGATGACGGGTGTCGGGGAAACGGGTGCGGCGGAGAGGGCCAGCGCAGCCGACCTGGCCGGCGGTGCCGACATGGCAGGCGGAGCCGACCTGGCCGGCAGTGCCGGCGTGGCAAGCAGCAGAGCCGACCGGGATACCGGCGGCCGGCCCGGGCTGCTGCGGCCGTACGCCGAGGTCTTCGCCATCCCGCGGGTCTGGCGTTTCTGCGTCGCGGGCATCCTTGGCCGGATGCCGATGTCCATGCTCGGGCTCGGCACCGTGCTGCTCATTTCCGCCGGGACCGGCCAGTACGGGCTGGCGGGTAGCGTGTCGGCGGTCGGCTCGCTCGGCGGCGCGGTATGCGCGCCGCGGCTCGCCCGGCTGACCGACCGGCTGGGCCAGCACCGGGTCCTGGTGCCGGTATCCCTGATCTTCACGCTGGCCATCGCCGGCCTGGTGGCGGCGGTGGAACTGCGCGCACCGGACTGGACATTCTTCCTCTGCGGCATAGCAGCCGGTGCCACGATCCCGCAGACCGGACCCATGTCGCGGGCCCGCTGGGCGGCCCTGCTGGGCGGGTCGCCGCGGCTGCACACCGCGTTCTCAATCGAATCCGTGGCCGACGAGTTCTGCTTCGTGGTCGGCCCCGCCGCCGTCACCGTGCTCGCCACCCAGCTGCACCCGTCGGCCGGCGTGATCTGCGCTGCCCTGTGCTGTCTGGTTGGCTCACTGTGGTTCGCCTCCCAGCGGTCTACTGAGCCGCCGGTCGTCCCGTACGAGCGGCCAGCCGGGACGCGCGGTGGTGTTCGAAGCTGGACCCTGCGCGGTCAGAAGACGGAACTGGCAGCGCGCGGGCTGCCGGTGCTGGTGCCCGCCTTTCTGTTCCTGGGGATGATGTTCGTCACGATCGACCTGTCCACTGTGGCGTTCGCGACCCGGTTCGGGCACCGGGCCCTCGCCGGGCTTTTGCTGGGCTGCTATGCGCTCGGCAGCGCGACCGGCGGACTCTGGTACGGGTCGCGGACGTGGCGGGCGCCCGCGGCACGGCGGATGGCGGTCACGTTCTCGGTGACCGTGGCCAGCGTCTGCACCTTCTGGGCGATGCCCAACCTGGCGGTGCTCGCGGTCGTGATCTACTTCAGCGGGATGACCATCGCGCCGACCCTGATCGCCGGGTTCAGCCTGCTCGAAGAGCAGGCGCCGCCCGGGCGGTCGACCGAGGCGATGGCCTGGCTGTCGACGGGGATTTCCGTCGGGGTGGCCTGCGGGTCGGCCGCTACCGGGTTCGTCCTGGACGCGTTCGGTCCGCGCTGGGGATACGCGTTCGCAGGCGCCTGCGGCGTGACAGCAGCGCTGATCTACCTATGCGGGTTCCGCACGGTGTCCGGGTCCGGGTCCTGAGCAGCAGGCTCTCCCGGCGCTAGCGGAACTCGCTCGCGTACTCGCCGGCCAGGGTGAGTACCTCGTCGACGTACCAGTTGGCGTGGTTGTAGTCGAAGATCGCCTGACGGAGCCCCTGGCCGCCGTTGGTCGCGCCGTCGGCGCAGAGCATCCGGGCGGCGCTCGGCACGGCGTCGAACGGGTTCATGATGTCCGGCGCCCCGCTGTCACCGAACGCGTCGATACCCCAGACCGCCCACGTGGACGGCAGGAACTGCATCGGGCCGAGCGCGCCGGCGGTGGACGGCCCCATGTTCTGCCCGTCGGCGGACTCAATCTGGCCGATTGCCGCGAGCACCGTCCAGGACAGCCCGGGGCAGTACTGCGCCGCGGACTCCTGGAAGAGCTGCAGATAGCTGTCCGGCCGGCCGGTCGGCGCGGCGGTATCGACCGGAAGGCTGGTGCTGACCTCGGCCGGGACCAGCCTGATCACCGCCGAATCCGCGCCCAGCGCCCGCTTGACCTGCGTTACCAGCGTCAGCGGGCTGGTGGCCGGCGCGTTGACAAGCACCGCGACGTTCTTGACCAGGCCGAGCCTGGCGCCCGCTGCAGCATCAATGATCCCGTCCACGCCGGCGATGCCGAGCAGGGCCGAGCCGCCGAACGTGACCGTGCTGCGGACGCCAGCCACCGCGGGGTACCTGCCCCCGGTAACCATCTGCGTGGACATCCCCAGCTGCGGGGTGGTGATCAGGTTCCCCTTGGCGAAGGCAGACCAGACAAGCTGATTCCCGGCGGTCGCCGGCGGGGTCCACGGGCGCAGCGCACTGGGCGGCGCGGCGAGCACCGTCATGGCAGCGCCGTCGACTGTGATCTTCGCGCCGTCGATGGGCAGGACGGCGCGAACCCCCGCCAGCCAGCTGACGCGCTTGAGGTCGGCTGCGGTAAGGCCGCCAGGAACCGAGGCGATAACGTCTGGCACGACCAGCCGCGGCGTGGTCATGCCGGTCAGGGTCGCGGTCGAGGACTCGCTGGGGCTCGGGTCCGGTTTCGGGTCCGCCGGCGGGTCGGTGCTCGCGGCCGCCGTCGCGCTTGCCCGGGCAGCCTGCCCGGCTGTCAGCGGCCCGCTCGCACCGCCATGGCTGCCGCTCAGCGCGGCTACCGTCGCGCCCAGCGCCACGGCGACCGCCACCAGCCCGCCCCCCAGGACTACCGGTCGCGATCGGCGCTTCATCGTCAGCCTCACAGGAATCCAACTGTACAGAAGTGACTCGACCGGAAACCTGAAGGTCTGCCCTGCCAGTCCCGCCCGCGAGCTTCCCGATGTTATCCGCCGACGGCTGGCGGCCGGTCCTGCTACCGGCCGGCTGCCGGCACCTGCCACTCAGGCTTCTTGCTGTTATCTTTCGAGAGCGGGTCGGGTCACCCGGACGGCGGAGTCGGTTCTGAACGGTAATCGCAGGAACTGTCTCCAGGGCGGCTACTCTTCGACTATGACGCAGGAGGCAGACCGGAGTCCCGCGCAGGCGGGCGGCGGAGCGGTGCGCGGGCCGGTCCGGCCCGTCCCGACGCCGGCGGCGACGACCGGTGGCCGGCAGCGCGACCCTGACGTGACCAACGGTGTTGACCAGACCGGTGTAATTCAGACCGATGCTGGCCAGCACCATGGGGCAGGCCCGGCGCGCGGGACTGGCCGTGGCCGCGGGACCGGGCGTTCCGCCCGCAAACCGCAGGGACGGCCGTCGCTCGGCGGCGGAACCCCCGCGCAGGACCGCGAGTTGCGGGCGCAGGGCCGGGAGACCGTGCGCAAGCTGCTCGAGGCCGGCGTGATCGAATTCGAGGAGCGGGGCTTCAACGGCGTCCGCGTGGACGACGTGGTGCGCCGCGCGGGGATCTCGCACGGAACGTTCTACCTGTACTTCGCGAACAAGGAAGACCTGTTCAAGGCACTGCTGCGGGACGCGCTGCACGACATGGAGATCGTCACGGGCGACTTTCCGGTCGTCACGAGCGACGAGCGGGGGCTGCGCCTGCTCCGGGAGTGGGTGCGGAAATTCTCCGCCGCCTACGCCACCCACGGGACGGTGCTGCGGACACTGAGCTCGGCCAATGCGCCCGGCGAGATATATTCCGACGGACTCCAGCTCTTCTTCAGCCTGACCGAGGCGATGACGACCGGAATGACCGCCTCCGCCGAGGCGGCCGGAAAGCATCACGAGACCCCCGAGCTGACCGCGTTCGCCTGCCTGATGATGCTGGAGCGGGTGAACTTCGTGATCACGACCGAGGTGCAGCTCCCCGCCGACGAGATGGCGGACAAGATCGCCGACATCATGTTCGCAGCCTTCGGCTTGAGCATCGGGTAAAGCATCCGGGCCGACCTGGGCCACTGGCGGCCACATGGCTCCGCCACTGGCGACCACATCGCTCTAGCATCAGCCACCGTGTGGGGTGCCCTGATTTTGGGCGCCCCACCGCGGGGGGGAATGGGGGGCCGCGCAGGCCTCCCATAATCGGGGGGCGCAGGGGGGTCGTCCCCCCGCAAGCAATACTGAGTACGTGCGCTTTCTCAATGACATCCCGCCCGCGACCGACCTGACCTACAGCGACGTGTTCATGGTGCCCGCGCGGTCCGCTGTCGGGTCCCGGCTCGACGTCGACCTGAGCACGCGAGACGGCAGCGGCGCGACCATCCCGGTGATCGCGGCGAACATGACCGCGGTATCCGGGCGCCGGATGGCCGAGACGATCGCCCGCCGGGGCGGGCTCGCCGTCCTGCCGCAGGACATCCCAGGCGATGTAGTGGCCGAGGTCATCTCCTGGGTGAAGACCCGCGACCTCGTGGTCGACACCGCCATCACGCTGGGGCCTGCCGACACCGTCGGGGAGGCGCTCGCGCTGCTGCCCAAGCGGGCGCACAGCGCCGTCGTGGTCGTCGACGAGGCGGGCGCGCCGGCCGGGGTCGTGACTGAGGCGGACTGCGCCGGGGCCGACCGGTTCGCGCAGCTGTCCACCGTGATGTCCGCCAACCCGTTCACGCTGCCGCTGCGCACGCCGCCGGCGGAGGCCTTCAACCAGCTCTACGCCGGGCGGCACCGGCTGGCACCGGTGGTGTCTGCCGATGGCCGGTGCGTGGGGATGCTCACGCGGACCGGGGCGCTGCGCGCCACGCTCTACTCCCCCGCGGTCGATGCGGCCGGGCGGCTGCGGGTGGGCGCGGCGGTCGGCGTCAACGGTGATGTCGCGGCCAAGGCGAAGGTGCTGCTCGACGCGGGCGCCGACGTTCTCGTGGTGGATACCGCGCACGGGCACCAGGAGAAGATGCTGTCGGCGTTGCGCGCGGTACGTGCCCTCTCGCCGTCGGTCCCGGTCGTCGCGGGGAACGTGGTGACCTCGGCCGGGGTGGCGGACCTCGTCGAGGCGGGAGCGGACATCGTCAAGGTCGGGGTAGGGCCCGGCGCGATGTGCACCACGCGGATGATGACCGGGGTGGGGCGGCCGCAGTTCTCCGCGGTGCTCGAGTGCGCCGCGGCCGCTTCCTCGCTCGGGGTGCACGTCTGGGCGGACGGCGGGGTGCGGCATCCGCGCGACATCGCGCTCGCGCTCGCCGCCGGCGCGTCGAACGTGATGATCGGGTCGTGGTTCGCCGGCACGTACGAGTCGCCGGGGGACGCGTTCCGCGACGCGGACGGGCGGCTGTACAAGGAGTCGTTCGGGATGGCGTCGGCGCGCGCGGTGCGGCTGCGCACGGCGTCGGACTCCCCGTACGAGCGGGCTCGCAAGGAGCTGTTCGAGGAGGGGATTTCCTCGGCCCGGATGTATCTCGACCCGCAGCGCCCTGGCGTGGAGGACCTGCTCGACATGATCGTCGCGGGGGTGCGGTCGTCGTGCACCTACGCGGGGGCGCGGGACCTGGCGTCGTTCGCCGAGCGCGCGGTCGTGGGCGTGCAGTCCGCCTCCGGCTACACCGAGGGGATGCCGGTCCCGGTCAGCTGGTAGCGGTTCGAAGTTCCGAGCCGCTATAGCCGGGGCCGACGGCTAGGGCTGGGCGAGCTGAGTGTCGGCTGGGGTGCCCGTGCCGGTGTCGGCCGACTCGCTTGTCGCCTTCTCGATCCAGTCGACGATCTTGTCGATCAGCACGTCGTCGGTGTGCCGCTCGGCGTGGCCGAACCCGGGCAGCAGCCAGAATTCCTTGGGCTCGCGGGCGGCGTCGTACAGCTGCTGGCCGTGGTCCGGGGGAAAGTAGATGTCCTGGTCGCCGTGGACAATCAGCAGCGGCGTGGGCGCGATCAGGGCCGCCGCGTCCGCGGGCGGCATCGGGTCCGGGGTCGGCCAGCCGTCGGGCGAGACCCGGGTGTGCAGGAACTGCCGGGTGATGTAGCGGCCGAGGCGCTTCTCCGCGGCGAAGTGGACGCGGCGCATCGGCATGGTGTCCCGGTAGAACCAGCGGCCGGGGCCGCTCACCGATACCACCGCGTCTACACCGCCGCGCAGCGCGGCCTGCCGGAGCACTACGGAGGCGCCCATCGAGAAGCCGATCGTCGCGACCCGCTGGTAGCCGAGCTGGCGCGCGTAGCGGACGGCCACGTCGACGTCGTTGACCTCCTTGTCGCCCAGCGTCGACAGCCCGCCGGAGCGGCCGTGACCGCGGAAGTCGAAGGTCACTACCCCGGCGTGCTGGTTGAAGCGCTGGATGCTCCGCCAGATCATCGGGCGCTGCCAGCTCATGGTGAACCCGTGTGCGACGACCAGCCCGAGGCTCTCGCGGCCGGCCGGCGGGGTTGCCCATGATGCCGACGGCGACAGGTCCTCTGCACCGGCCCGCTCGGGTGCGGGCAGGTGCAGGGCGTCGATCGGGACGCCGTCCTCGGTGACCAGCATGACGGTCGTGACGACGGGTTTCACTGTGCTCCAATCCTGCACTCGAAATCCTGCACCCGATTCCCGCACGGGGCGAAAAGCCGGCGGGCAGTCCGGTGCCAATGGCACCTTACCTAACGGCCCGCGCTCGGCGAACGTTGCCGCCGGCCCCGGCACCACCGGGTACCCACGGCCGCCACGGCCCTGGGGCCACCCGCCCGGCAGGCGCGCAAAAGGCCGCGCCCCCGGGCACCATGACGGGTACCCGGGGGCGCGGCCTGACCGCGCTACGGCCGCAACGCAGCGCGAGATCTGATGACGCTAGTCCTTCTCGGCTAGTCCTTCTCGACAGGCACCGGTGACTCAGTCGACGGCGAGGCCTCTGCCTCGGCGGTCATGCTGAGCTTGGTGGTGAGGACGTCCTCCATCGGGTACGCCTCCTCGCCGTGCACCGCGACGTCGCCGATCGCCAGTTCCTCGTCACTGAGCCGGAGCTTCATCCGGAGTACGTACTTGATCACCATCCAGATGATGAAGGTGACCGCGCCATCCCAGACGATGATCGTGAGCGCCGCCAGGAACTGCACCAGCAGCTGATGCGGGTGCCCGTAGAACAGGCCCGTACCGCTGACCGACGAGGTCTTGCCGATCCCGACGTACTCGATCATGTTCGGGTCCGCCAGCAGCCCGACCATCAGGCCGCCGAGGAGTCCGGCGATGCCGTGCGTGTAGACCACGCCGAGTGCGTCGTCCACCTTGTTGAACGGCCAGACGTACTTCGGCAGCGTGTACCAGGCGACCCAGACCACCGCCGAGGCGACCACGCCGATGACGATCGCGCCGAGGCCGTTGACATAGCCTGCGGCCGGGGTGATGCCGACCAGGCCGCAGATCATGCCGTTGAGGCCGCCGAGGAAGGTCGGCTTCTTGTCGGCCGTCAGGAACATGTCCATGAGGATCCAGACCATCATGGCCACGGCGGTCGCGAGGTTAGTGTTAATCACGGCGCCGGCCGCGTCGGCGCCTGCGAAGTACGGGTCACCGCCGTTGAAGCCGTTCCAGCCGAGCCACAGAATGCCGGCCCCGACCGCGACAAAGAGCAGGTTGTTCGGAATCGCTTTCTCGCGGTCCCGCTGCAACCGCGGCCCGACGATCGCCGCGGAGACGAAGCCGGAAACGCCCGCCGCCAGGTGGATGACATAACCACCGGAGAAGTCGAGCGCGCCCTTGCCTGCCCAGTAGCCGCCGCCCCACAGCAGGAAGGCGTTGACCGCGTAGACGAACGTAATCCACAGCGGGACGAACACCATCCAGGCCTTGAAACTGACCCGGCCGAGAACAGAGCCGATGAACAGGATGGGAGTAATCGCGGCGAACACGAACTGGAAGTACGCCACGGACGCCTGCGGCAACTTGAACGCAGGCATGAGGCCGTTGAGCAGCGGGATGTTCGCCTGGCCCTGCAGAGCGTTGGCGCCGAGGATCGTCCTCGGATCACCGATGAACGTGCTGATCAGCGGCGTGCCAAAGCCCATCTTGTAGGCCCAGAGCACCCACGTAATGAGAGTGAGACAGAAGGTGACGAATACCATGAGTGTGGTATTCATCGCCCACTTCTTCTGCACCAGACCGCCGTACAGCACGGCCAGAGCCGGGATGGACATAAGCCCGACCAGCGTTGCCGCTGTCATCTGCCAGGCGTTATCTCCGGATCCCAGCCAGGTAGGGTATGGAATCACTGTTCTCCTCCAGGGGCTACCTGCTATGAAGGGCCTATTCGGGTTCCAGGGTCGCCCCCCGGGCTTGTTGTCCCGCCCCGGCCGCTCCGCGTGCTTTCATGCAACGGTTAATGTTTCCCATGCGCGGGTTTCACCGGGATTTCCCGTTCGTTACGCCGGCGGGAACGCCGCAGGTGAAACGGGCCTTGATGTTTCCTGAATGTGTCCGGATGTCCGCGCAATGCGCGCTATTGCCGGGCCGCGGATGCTGGTCGAGGCACCGTACAGGGGCGTCACATTGCCGTAACATTGCCCAAACTGGCTCTTGAGCGCGGCGCACAGGCCACGTACGCTGGCATCCAACGCGTCCGGAAAGCGCTTACCGAGGCTCGGTCGAGATTGCTATCGCAGCGGGGAAAGCGCTTACCGGGCGGCCTGCGCTGAGGAGGCGAGCCAGCATGACGGCACCGACGCCGCCGACCATCTACGATGTCGCGCGGACCGCTGGCGTCTCCATCGCCTCGGTGTCCAGGGTGCTCAACGGCCGCCGCAACCCGAGCCCCGACATCTGCGAGCGGGTGCAGAAGGCGGCCGCCGAACTCGGCTACGTCCCCGACAACGCCGCCCGGGCGCTGTCGGTCAAGCTGAAGGAAGTCGTCGGCGTCGTCATGCGGCGCCCGCTGTCCGCGGGGTTTCAGGTGCCCGCCCCGTGGGTGCCCGCCGGGGCGGGCGGCGCCTGGGACACCGCCGGATTGCTCGGCTACGACGTGTTCGCCGACGAAACCGAGTCGCTGCAGTTCCACGACATGATGAACCGGGGCGTCGAACGGGCCGCACAGCGCCGCGGCTTCGACCTGCTGCTGCGGTCGGTGGACATCACCGACCATGACGCCGGCCGCCGGGTGCTCGCGGTGGCACGCAAGAGCGACGGGCTGATCCTGCACGACCGGGTACTGGAGCCGCGGCAGATCGACGAGATCTCCCGGCAGATTCCGATCCTCACGGTGGCCGGAATCCCGAGCCCGGCCCCGACCACGGCGAACGCCGGCAGCGACAACGCGATGGGGATGCGGGCCCTGGCCCGGCACCTGCTCTACGACCACGGCTACACCACGATCGGCTACCTCAGCGGCTACGGCGACAGCCCGGACAGCAACGTCCGTCTTGACATCCTCGCCGCGGAGGTGCGGGCGGCGGGCGCGGTGCTTTTCTCCGGGCCGCAATGGCAGGGCAACTATTACGCCGCGGGCGCGGCGGTGGTCACCGAGCGGCTGCTCGCGTCGGATACCCCGCTCCCCCGGGCGATCGTCTGCGCCAACGACCAGACCGCGCTCGGCGTGATGTTCGCGCTGCGCAGGTCCGGGGTGGACGTCCCCGGGCAGGTGGCCGTCACCGGGTTCGACGACATCCCGATGGCCAGGCACGTGCACCCGCAGCTGACTACCGTGCGGCAGTCGATCGCACAGCTCGGGGAGACGGCGTTCGAGACGCTCTACTCGATGATCAGCCGTGAGGAACCCGCCGAGCGCGACATCCAGCTCCCCACCCGCCTCACCTGCCGCGAGAGTTGCGGTTGCCAGCCGGGCGTTGAGCTGGCCCGTGTCACCGACTTGTCGTCCGTCCGTCATTTGCGGTCCTGATTAGGTCTTCCCGCCGGAGGTATGACGGGCTCACGCTTGGCCCATGGTGGATCGACGCACAGTACTCAAGGGTCTCGCCGCGGCCGGGGTCACCGCGACGGCTGGGGCAGCCGGGGTCGCCGGGACAGGCGCTGCGCAGGCCGCGGCATTGCGTCAGCCCGGCTCGCTCCCCTACCCGCACCTGAAACCGGGAACCGACACGATCCCGCAGGTGGAGCACATCGTCGTGCTGATGATGGAGAACCACTCCTACGACAACAAGCTCGGCATGCTCGGCCGCGCGGGTGCTGACGGGTTCACGCTGGGGGCCGGCGGCAAGCCGACCGCAAGCAACCCGTATCCGAGCGGCGGCAAAGTGCAGCATGCGTTCCGGATGCCGACGACCTGCCAGGTGGTCGGGGCCCCATCGCAGACGTGGGACGCCAGTCATACCGCCTATGACTCCGGGCGCAACGACGGGTTCGTCCGCGCCTCCGGCGCGGTCTCGATGGGCTACTGGGAACGAGCCGATCAGCCGTTCTACTACTCGCTCGCGTCGGTCTTCCCGGTCGCCGACCGGTACTTCTGCTCGGTGCTCGGGCAGACCTACCCCAACCGGCGGTACCTGATGGCGGCCACCTCGCTCGGCATGGTCAACGACCTGCAGGTGCAGGACCTGCCCGGTTACCCGCCCAACGGCACCATCTTCGACCAGTTCAACAAGCACGGGATCTCGTGGAAGGACTACTGGTCGACGACACCGTCGACGCTGCTGTGGCCCGACCTGTTCGTGCGGGACCCGGAGAACACGCTGCGGCTCGAGACGATCAGCCACTTCTTCTCCGACGCCAAGGCGGGCAAGCTGCCGGCGTTCAGCCTGGTGGAACCGGACTACGGGAAGTCGTCGGAAGAGAACCCGCAGAACGTCGCGGCGGGCGAGCAGTTCGCGGCCTCGGTGATCGACGCGGTGATGACCGGCCCGAACTGGTCCAAGACACTGCTGATCTGGACCTACGACGAGCACGGCGGCTACTACGACCATGTTCCGCCGCCCGCCGCGGTTCCGCCGGATAACGTCGCGCCCACCACGCTGCTCGGCGGGCCGAAGTTCGACGGTTTCGGTCGCTACGGGTTCCGGGTGCCGTGCGTCGTGGTGTCGCCGTGGGCACGGGCGGGCCACGTGTCGCACACGGTGTATGACCATACGAGCATCCTGAAGCTGGTCGAGACCAAGTGGAACCTGCCGGCGCTGACCCGCCGGGACGCGAACGCGAACAACATGCTGGACATGCTGAACTTCTCGGCCCCGGCGTTCCGCAAGCCCCCGGCGCTCGCCAAACCACTGACGGCCACCGACAAATCAGCACTCGCCTGCGACATGAGCGGGCCGGGCGTGGTCCCCCCGCCCGGTTCAGTCACCGGCTGAGGCCGCACCTACTCACCGTCAAGACCGGCCATACCTACTCACCGTCAAGACCGGCCATCGCGAACAGTCCCGAGGCCGCGCAGTCCGTCAATGTCTGTCCAATCCGCTGGCCGGGGGACATGGCCCGGCCTACGCTCTCGGCATGAGGTCACCGCGTGCGGGGACACGTCTGAGGTCGGCGATCCCGGCGGCGAGCCTGGCGGCGTTGGCTGTGCTCACCGCGCTGGTCGCCGGGTGCACGCCGAGTAGCGGTGCGACGTCGTCGGCTGGGCCGTCAACTCAGCCGCTCGCGTCCGTGCCGCCGTCACGCGCCCTGGCGTCTCCCGGATGCTCAAGCGCTACGACGGCCGGCCCGGTGCTCGGCTCGGTTCGCACCGCGACGCTCAACACGGGTGGCGCCCCGTTCGGTCTGGCCGTGACACCCGACGGACGCTGGCTGTTCGTCGCGGCGGGCGAGGCCGGCGGCAGCGTTGCCGGCGGTGCGGCGGCGGGCGGTTCGGTTGACGTGGTGCGACTTGGCGCCGGGAGCGGAAAGCTGGCAGTTGCGCCCATGACCCTGGTGAGATCCATTCCGCTGCCGGTCGTGCCGGCCGGCGTGGCGATCACGCCCGACGGGAGGTACCTCCTGCTCGCGGCGGGTTCCGGCGCCGTGGTAGTCAGCGTGGCCCGTGCCGAGGCAGGGACGGCTGGCGCGGTGCTCGGCACGCTGGCAGTGCCCGCCCCCGGCCCCGCGCGCGTCCCCGCGGATACCAGCAGCGCGATCGAGGTCGCGGTCTCGCCGGACAGCCGGTTCGCGTTCGTGACCCTTGAATACGCCGATGAGGCCGTGGTGTTCAACCTGGCCGGCGCGGTCAGCCGCGGGTTCGGTACTGGTGGTACAAGCACTGGGGACTACCTGGGTGCCATTCCGCTCGGCCAGGCCGCCGTCGGGATGGCCGTCTCCCCCGACGGGCGCTGGCTGTATGCGACCAGCGAGGTCGCGGTTCCCGGGCAGCATCCGGTGGGGCTCACCGGCGCAGCCGGATGCAAGGGCGGCGTGCAGGGGACGGAGCGGGGCGAGTCGCCGGGCACGTTGACGGTAATCAGCCTGCCGCGAGCCGAGACCGACCCGGCGCATTCGGTGGTGGCCACGGTGGACGCTGGCTACCAGCCCGTCCGGGTCATCTCGTCGGCGGACGGGACGCAGGTGTGGGTGACCGCGCGGGCCAGCGATGACCTGCTGTGCTTCTCCGTCGCCCGGCTAACCTCCGACCCGGCGCGGGCGCTGGAGGCAATTACCCGGGTGGGCTCGGAACCGGTAGGGCTTGCCACAGCGCAGGGCGTGGCCGTGATCGTGGTCGCGGACTCTAACCGGTTCGGCGCGTCGGGGGCGAGCTCGGCGCTGACCGTGGTGAGCGCCATCGCGGCACTCGACGGGCGGCCGGCGGTGGAGGGCGAGATCAGCACCGGCCTGTTCCCGCGAGATATGGCCGTCTCGCCCGACGGCGCGCTGTTCGTCTCCGACTTCGCCTCCGGCCAGGTCCAGGAGCTGGCAGGAGCCTCCCTGCCCGTTTATGCGCCCGGGGGATAGCTATACGCCTGCCAGCTCCGCCGACAGGGTGCGGAGCTGGCCGCGGGCCACCGGGTCATAGGCCTGGTCGTTGGCGCGGGATTCTTCCAGGCTGTTGAAGTAGCGGCCGGTGCCCGTCTCGGTCTCCGGCGCGGCGATCAGCCGGAAGGTCGCCTGCATGCCCTGCTCGATCGTGCTGACCGGCGCGACCGGCGTCACCTTAGTCGGCATGAACGTGGCCGGGTGCAGGGCGTTGACGGTGACCCCGTTGGCAGCGAGCTCCTCCGCCAGATCGAAGCTGAACATGATCTGGGCAAGCTTGGACTGACGGTAGGCCCGCATGCCGTCGTAGTCCTTGGTGAGCTGCGGGTCCTCGAAGTCGAGGGCCTGCTGGCCGACCGAGGCAACAGTGACGATCCGGGACGGCGCGGATGCCCGTAGCAGCGGCAGCAGACGCCTGGTGAGCGCGTACCCGGCCAGGTAGTTGACCGCGAAGCGGAGTTCGATCCCGTCGTCGCTCTCCTGGCGGGCGCCGTCGCCTGGCTGGGTGATGCCGATGCCGGCGTTGTTGACCAGTACGTCGATGCGCGGCTCGGCGGCGGTCACGCGCTCGGCCAGGTCGCGCACCGCGGCGAGACTGGAGAAGTCCGCCAGGTAGCCGCGCACCCGCCCGGAGTCACCGCCCGCCGCCTGGGTGACCTCCTCGACGGTCGCGGAGATCCGCCCGGGGTCGCGGCCGTGCACAAGCACGGTCGCGCCGGACCGTGCGAGCTCGGCCGCCAGTGCGCGGCCCATCCCGTCGGTTGCTCCGGTGAGCAGAACGACTTTCCCGTCCAGCATGCTCATGCCCCTTACTGTTCCACGGGCCCGTCTGCTTGTCACCGTCCCCGGCTATGACAGGCACCACCAGGCGCTACCCGCGCCGCCGGCGTCCATGCGAAGCGCCGGCCAGTGGTGCGCGGCGGGCTGGCTGGGTAGGGATGGGGTGGATGGTGCTGGTTGGGGGGCCAGCCATGATCGAAGCGGCACGGACGACCGCGTCGCCGGCCGTCATCTGGACGATCGTCGTGATCATGTCGCTCTGCACGGCGTTCCTCGTCGCCGCGACGTCAGTCGCCGACGTTGTGCAGAACCGGCAAAGCCGCCGGCAGCGGATGCTCCGGCTCGGGCCGGGGCCGGTCCGCAGCGGCGCACTGGGCGCGGGCGAGCGCGCCCCCGCCGCGGCCACCGGACCCGGGGCGCCCGCCGCGGCGGGGCTGCCCCCGCAGCGAACTTCGCACGAGACGCCGACCGGACAGGGCAGGCCGCAGCGGCCGGCGCCGGTGCCGCAGGGCATGGCGTCAGCTGGCTCCCAGCGCATGGGTCCGGCGAACCCGGTGCCGAACCAACGGCAGGACGCCGCGCGACAAGCTGGCGGGCCCGCCACGCAGCCAGCAGGGAGGGCGCCGGCGCAGCCGAACGATCCCGCACAGCCCTCGATGCCGGCGCAGCGGAGCGGCGAATCCGACCGGGCTGAGCGCAGCCTCGCCGGACCCGGCAGTGCCGATCCGAACGAGACCGGGCAGCCGAAGCCCCGCCGACGCCGTCGATTCCCGCTGTTATCGCGTTCGGGAACTTAGCTGGCGCACGCACGGCAAGCGACGCGAAGACCGTGCCGCTTGTTGCTGTTATTCCTCAGGTCGGGTTAAGCGCCGGGGGCGGGGAGGTTTACCAGGGTCGCCAGGGCGGCGCGGTGGGCTCCGGGGGTTCCGAAGGCGACCGAGGCCGCCTTGGCGCGCTTCAGGTACAGGTGGGCGGGGTGCTCCCAGGTGAAGCCGATGCCGCCGTGCAGCTGGACGCACTCTTCGGCCGCCCGGACCGCGGCCTCACAGCACGCGGACTTGGCGAGCGCGACCGCGACCGGAGAGTCCGGGTCGTCCGCGGCCAGGCAGGCGGCGGCATACCTGGAGGCGGCGCGGGCCAGGCTGACCGCTGTCCACAGGTCGGCGAGGCGGTGCTTGATCGCCTGGAAGGAGCCGATCTGCCGGGCGAACTGGCGGCGCTCCCGCACGTAGCCCAAGGTCATGTCAAGGCAGTGCTGCGCAAGGCCAAGTTGCTCGGCCGCGAGTACCGTCGCGCCGGCCGCCAGGCCGGCCTTGACGGCCGCGTCGGCCGCCGCGCCGACCGCGACCTGCCTGCCCGGCGCGTCGTCCAGGGTGACATCGCACAGCTGCCTGGTCATGTCGAGGCAGACCCGCGGGGTGCGATGCACGCCGGGCGCGCCAGCCTCGACCAGGTACAGGCCGTTCGGCACGCCGTCGGCGGGCACGAGCAGCACGTCAGCGGGGAGCGCGTCAGCTACCGCCGGGATGATGCCACGCAGCCTGATCGTGCCGGAGGCGGCACCGTGGCCTGCCACCCGAGCCGTCATCTGGAACGGTGCGCCGGGCCCGACGGCGGCATCCGTCGCGAGGGCGGCGGTCAGCGAGCCGTCCGCCAGCTGGCGCAGCAGAGCGGCGGCCGGCGAGACGGGACCGGCGCCGTCCGGAGTTCCGGCGGCGCTCCTGGCCGCCGACAGCAGCGTCGCCGTGGCGACCGCCGCGCTGCCCAGGTAAGGGATCGGGGCGACGGCGGCACCGAACCGCTCGGCCGCGGCCGCGAGCTCCCGGTAGGACGCGCCCGCGCCGCCAAGAGGCTCGGGGATGAGCAGGCCGGCGATGCCGATCTCGGCCGCCACGGTGCGCCACAGCTTGGCGTCGTACGTCTCCGGGCGCTCGGTCCGGGCGAGCACGTCGGCGGGCGCGGACTGGTCAGCGAGCAGGTCACCGAGGGCCGCGGCGAGGTCGCGTTCGGTCTGCGAGTACAGCAGGTCCACAGTCTTGGTCCGCTCGGTCATGATAGGGACCGGCCCTTCCGGCAGGCGACGAGGGGAGGCTGGCCGATAGCGAGGCCCGGTGTCACAGTCACCTTGGCAGGTCCTTCCAGGGCACCGTGGTGTCCGTCCGCGGCTCCGGGGGGAGGCGGAGGACGCGCTCGGCGATGATGTTGCGGAGGATTTCGGAGGTGCCGCCCTCGATGGAGTTGCCCTTCGAGCGCAGGTACCGGTAGCCGGGGCCGCGGGCGTAGTCGCTGGAGCCGGACCGGCGCATGGTCCAGTCGTCGTAGGTCAGGCCGTCCGCGCCGTCGAACTCGACCTCGAAGGAGGAGATCTCCTGGTTGAGGCGGGCGAAGGTGAGCTTGGCCGCCGAGCCTTCCGGTCCCGGCTCCCCCGCGGCGAGCTGCTGCCGGAGTCGCTCGCCCGCCAGCCGGGCGACCTCGGCTTCGGCCCACAGTGCTAGCAGGCGCTGATGCAGTTCGTGCGTGCGGCGCTCCGGGTGCTGCCGCCAGGCGGCGGCGGCGAAGCCGATCATGCTTTCCTCGCGGGGCACCGACCGGGAGTTCCCGATCGAGATCCGCTCGTTCATCAGGGTGGCGTTGGCGACCTTCCAGCCCTCGCCGATCTCGCCGAGGCGGTTGGCGTCCGGAACGGATGCGTCGGTGAAGAACACCTCGTTGAACTCCGCCTCGCCGGTGAGCTGGCGCAGCGGCCGGACCTCGACGCCGGGCTGATGCATGTCGATGACGAAGTAGCTGAGTCCTGCGTGCTTGGGGACGTCGGGGTCGGTCCTGGCGAGCAGCAGGCCCCAGCGGGCCTGGTGCGCGATCGACGTCCAGACCTTCTGGCCGTTAACTACCCAGTCGCCGTTTCCCGGGGACCGGGTGGCCCGGGTGGCCAGCGCGGCGAGGTCGCTGCCCGCGCCCGGCTCGCTGAACAGCTGGCACCAGATCTCATCGGCCAGCCACAGCGGCTTGAGCCAGCGCCGCTTCTGCTCATCGGTGCCGAAGGCGATGATCGTCGGAGCGGCCATGCCGAGGCCGATGACGTTGCGCCGCTCATCCAGCTTCGGCGCGCCGGCCCGCGCGAACTCCTCGTCCGCGGCCGGCTGGAGCGAGCGGGGCAAGCCGAGGCCGCCGTGCCCTACCGGGTAGTGCACGGCGGCCAGGCCCGCGTCGAACCGGGCGGACAGGAACGCGTCGCGCGGGGTAATCGCCGGGTCGTGCTCGGCGCAGAACGTCCGTACGCGCCGCCGCAGGTCTTGTTCTTGGTCGCTAGAGTCGCTGTGCTCACTCAACGCCTGCCCGCCTTCCCGCGATCAGTCTTCCCGCGATCAGTCCTACGAGCCAGTGTTCTACGAGACGGGACCGCCGGCTAGGTAGAGGATCTGGCCGGAAACGAAACCGGCCTGCTCGCTCGCGAAGAAGGAGATGGCGGCGGCCACGTCCTCGACCTGGCCGACCCGCTGCACGGGGATCATCTTGGCCGACTCGGTCTGGAAGTCCTCGAAGGACATGCCCAGGCGAGCGGCGGTGGCGGCGGTCATGTCGGTGACGATGAAGCCCGGGGCGACTGCGTTCGCGGTGATGCCGAACTTGCCGAGCTCGATCGCGAGGGTCTTGGTCAGGCCCTGCATGCCGGCCTTGGCAGCCGAATAGTTCACCTGACCCCGGTTGCCCACGGCGGACAGCGAGCTCAGGTTGATGATCCGGCCCCACTTGGCGGCGACCATGTACTTCTGGGTGGCCCGGGTCATCAGGAACGCGCCGCGCAAGTGGACGTTCATCACCATGTCCCAGTCGTTCTCGGACATCTTGAAGATCAGGTTGTCCCGGGTGATGCCCGCGTTGTTGACCAGCACGGTCGGCTCACCGAGTTCAGCCACGACCCTGTCGACCGCCGCCTGAACCTGCTCGCTGTTCGAGACGTCGGCCCCGACCGCGATCGCCCTGCCACCCGCCTTCTCGATCTCGGCGACGGCCTGCGCGCCGTCCGCCTCGTTCAGGTCGAGCACCGCGACGGCCATTCCGTCGGCAGCCAGGCGCTTGGCGGTGCCGGCGCCGATGCCGCGGGCCGCCCCCGTTACGATCGCGATTCGCTGTGGCATATCGTTGTGTTTCCTTTCCTGTGCCCGACGCCGCTGTCGGCGAACGCCGGTGTTCCAGCCCCGATTATTCCGGATACGGTGGCTGGCGCCACCCGGGACCGGCGTGTCAGGCAGGTACGTTGTCAACCAGGCGTCGGACTTCGGAACGGGATCGGTGGCGCAATGTCGTCGTTTGTTGTTACCCGCCTCATCCGGCCAGCTCTCGTTGCGCTGGCAGTGACCGGTGGGGTGCTCGGCACCGTCACCGGGTGCGCGACCAAGGGGGTTCCCTACCAGACCCCGGCGACGCAGTCCGCCGCCCCGGCCGGCGCGGCGACCGCGCCGACGGCGTCGTCCGGGCCGCTGCCCACCGCGTCGATGACCCCGCTCGCGGCGGCGACCGGCCAGCTGACCGGCACGCAGCTTGAATCGGTGCTGCTTCCCGCGTCGGCTTTCCCCGCCGGGTTCCAGGTGGCGTCGTCCGGCCCCGTCACCTCGGGCGGGTCGCTGACCAACGCCGCGGCGCAGTACAACCTCGGGACGGTCTCATGCGCCGACTTCGTCGCTCATCTGGGGAGCACGGGGTTCGGTGAGACCGGGATGGCCGCCGTCAGCGTCGTTGGCTCGGAGCAGGCCTACGACCAAGTGGTGTACCAGTTCGGGACGGCGGCCGAGGCGTCAGCGTTTGTCGCCGGCGTCAGGACACTTGCCGGGCGGTGCGGTTCGTCGTTCCCGGCGACCGACAACGGCGCGAGCGGGACGTTCAGCCTCAAGGCCTCGCCGGGCACGGACATCGGGGGGCACCCGACGCTCGAGCTGGTGCAGACAGGATCGGTCAGCGGGTCCGCGGTCAGCCTTGACATCCTGCTCAGCGCGAGCGGCGTCGACGTGTTCGCCGCCGGCGGGGTCGGCCTCGGCACCGGCGCGCCCGCCGTCCCCGCGAAGGAGACGGTCCTCTATAACCTGATGAAGCGCCAGGCCGCCGCCGCGGTGCTCAGTTAGTGAGCGTCTCCTTACCAAAAGTACGGCCGCTCTCCCCCGGCTCCCCCGCTGGGCCGACGTCGCGTTCGAATGCCCGGAATTCCCGGCCGCGCGCACCCGGACAAGGACCTCCCCGGTGCCGGGCGGTGCCGGCTCGAAGTCCTCGAGCCGCATGACCTCCGGCCCGCCGTACTGGTGATACTGAATCCGCTTCATCGTCATCCCCTCATCGCTTCCTGGTGAGTTCTTTCTGGTGTTGTCAAAGCGTGACCACGACTTTGCCGTGGACGTGGCGTCCGGCCTGCATGGTGACGGCGTCACGGATCTGCTCGACCGGGAAGACCTCGGCGACGGGGACGGTGAGCCGGCCCGCCAGGATCGCGTCGGTAACCTGCTGAAGGGCATCCGGCGCTGCGTCGAAGCCCCCGGTGGCGCGCACGCCGTCGGGAGGATTGGGACCCGCGGCGATCGTCGAGATCCGCTCAGGCGGCACGCCGAGCGCCAGCGCGGCGTCGGCCGTCTCGGTGCCGAACAGGTCCGCCGCCGCGCTCACCCCGCCGGGTGCCAGTGCCCGGACCCGGTCCGCCAGCCCGGGACCGTAGGCCACCGGCTCGGCGCCGAGCTGCCGCAGGAACTCGAAGGTGCCCGGCGCGGCAGTGCCGATCACGGTCGCGCCGGCTAGGACCGCGAGCTGTACGGCGAACACGCCCACGCCGCCGGCCGCGCCGCCGATCAGGACGGTGTCGCCGGACTGCGGGCCGATCGCCGCCAGCGCGGCGACAGCAGTGGCGCCGGCCACCCCGAGAGTGCTCGCCACCTCATCGCTGATGCCCTCCGGCGTAGGCCGCAGCGAATCAGCAGGGGGCCTGACCACCACGAAGTCGGCCACGGCCCGTCCCAGGGCGGCCCCGTAGACGCGGTCGCCCACGGAGAAGCCGGTCACTCCGTCGCCGACCTCGTCGACCACGCCGGCCAAGTCGGACCCAAAGCCGGACGGCACGGTGATGCCGAACCGCGCCGCCGCCTCCGGCCGCGCCGCGATGCCCCAGTCCATCGGGTTCAGCCCGGCGGCGGTCACGCGGACGCGGACCTCACCCGGGCCGGCATGCGGCTCCGGAACCTCCCGCAACTCCAGTACCTCAGGGCCTCCGAACGTCTCGTAGATGACAGCCCGGCTCATGGTCAGACCTCCAGCGGTCTAGTGACGGAACTTGGTTCCCTCACTATACGCGAGTGACGGAACCAAGTCCTGTAAACTGTGTTCATGGCTCGCTGGGAACCGAACGCACCCGAACGGCTCGCTCAGGCCGCCCTCGACCTGTTCGCGGAGCGCGGCTACGAGAACACGTCCGTGGTCGACATCGCGCAGCGGGCGGGACTGGGGAAAACCACCTTCTTCCGGCACTTCCAGGACAAGCGGGAAGTGCTCTTCGGCCGCGGCACGATGAACGAACTGGTCACCAAGGCGATCGCCGCCGCCCCGGCCACCGCCACCCCGCTCGAAGCGGTCGCCCACGCACTTGACGCGGTCGGACGGGAAGTCTTCACGCCCGCCCGCCGCGCATTCACCGCCCGCCGGCAGGCAGTGATCGCCGCCCACCCCGAACTGCGAGAACGCGAAGCGCTGAAGAACCTCGGCCTCATCGCATCGGTGACCGACGCGCTCCAGCAGCGCGGCGTTCCCGGCCTGACCGCTCGCGTGGCCGCGGAGCTCGGCGCGCTCGCCTCCGCGATCGCCTACGAACGCTGGAGCGACCCCGCCAACGGCGACGACTTCAGCGAACTAGCCCGCAGAGCGCTCGACGACGTGCGGGCAACCACAGCCCTCTGCTGAGGCCCGTCCGCGGCCGTCCGCGAAAACCCAGCGGTTATTCGAGCGTCCTACCGGCACGAAGCCCGTCCGCCATGCGTCCGTGGACACCGCAACACAACGGTCGAGCAGCTCGCGTTTCCTGAATGTCCGCCGCTTCC
>Ga0123355_10001578_pt1 | contig 31812 bp, 16 predicted proteins | sample TergutEmb28metaG_3_FD_89872 | JGI IMG/M metagenome (GOLD analysis project Ga0123355, IMG submission 89872) | Embiratermes neotenicus P1 segment gut microbial communities from Petit-Saut dam, French Guiana - Emb289 P1 | ecosystem: Host-associated > Arthropoda: Insects > Digestive system > Gut ...
AGCTCCTGAGGATGGGCACAAGGTGGCCCGAAACATGTTGAGCAACTTATAAAGAGCAACTTATAAAGGAGAAATAAATATAATACTAAGTGACATCTAGTTGGTTTCTTATTCCACATTGAAGTACGATGCACGGTCAACCATACATAAAGTTCTGTCATTGTTTTGCGATGTACATATTTACAGTTTTATAGTTTTTTTGCCAAAATAATGAGTATGCTGAAAACTTAAGCACAAGTGAAAATAAAAAAGGATGGTACAGGTACTTATACTTTGTTTCTTAGTTATAATACACAATTATAATAACAGGATGAACAAGTCACTGGAAAGACAAAATATCTAATTTGGGGGGAACAGCAGCATGGGCCAAATGGAAGGATCGAATGGAACATGTTAAGCCCGTCAAGCTTGAAATTACTTTATATAACATTACCAATCCTGGTCCTACCCTAGAAAACACTGCCTCTTCATTACTAAGACCTGCTGGCTGATGCTGCTTAGGGAAATAATCGTTGAGGTTTTCAAATTTATATGCATTAACTGTAGAAAAGATAATGGACATATGGAAGCATTGTGATCTCAGAAATATAAAATTCCTGCATCTCCTAGAAGCACATCGCTGAGCTTGGCAGCAGTGATGTCCAGTATTAGTTTAATAATGATGATTTGATACAATTTATACTACAATGTTGTGTGATTGTATCATTAGAAGTGACTATGAAGCATTAATTCATTCAGCATATTCTTATTTCTAATTTTTTAGATAAAATGAAGTGTAACTTACCCTACAGGTAATTTGTAAATTAATTTAAATTCATTTCATTTTATAAATTTAAATGTATTAATCAGGGTAAGTTAAAAATTGTATTTATTTAATAACTGACTTAATGACTTTTGCTAATGATGCATAATTAAACTCACATTTTATATTTTAGTAATTGTATCTGATGGTTATTTAAAATGGCAAATACATGTGAAGTGCATTTGTTATTAACACTGTTCTCTATTCTTAATAGATCCTTATGTGAAGATTGCTCTGATGCAGAATGGAAAGAGGCTCAAAAAGAAGAAGACTAGCATCAAGAAGTGCACACTAAACCCTTACTACAATGAGTCCTTCACATTTGAGGTGCCGTTCGAGCAGATTCAGGTAAAAATTTGCTGAATTTGAAGCACACTTGAATAAAACAGTAAAAATCTTGCTCCTTTTATGCATGAATCTTCTGATAGCTGAATGAAGATGCTAAGCAATGTGAAATTTTGCGCAAATAATTTCATGGAAGGGCATGAAACCTCAAAAACAGCCTCAACAATGGGTCTAAGGAAGTAAGTGTAGCATATGGTTTGGTCATTCTCACATCCCATTGATCTACAAGAAATCTGTTTTCCATCAAGTAGTGGAGGGGAAAGGGGTTGTTGTAAAATTAGTTTATTATAAGACACTACAGAGACTAATGTTCTCAATGCGCATCAGAATGCTAGTAATATTAATAATTTTGTTATGCAACAGTCACAACCCTTATACAGTTTAAGGTGTGTCTGATATAGTCTGGTAATTAAGGCAAGAGATGGCAGAAACATACAAATGTCATTAAAAACTGGTTGTATGAGAAATAAGTATTAAGGCACAAAGACGAGCTCTTTGGAGATCTTAGTAACTGGTTTTATTTTAGATTATATTTTCATGTCTTAATGGTCAGGAGAATGTTCAAATATTTATTTCAGATCTAATTTAATTTCTCCTTCTGTGAAAGTGATGGAGAATGAAGACAATCTTGAAGATGTCAGTATTCTGAGATGTGATGTTGTGTTTTTTGACTAGTAGTTCCTGGCATTTTGAAGAATCACACAATTATAACACAATTGTGAAAAAAGATGACAGTAAAATGAATTTTGCAATTTGATTTCAAAAGTAATGTCTGGGAAGGAATCAGAAGTGCTGGACTTCATGCCTGCCACAGCTATTGATCCACTGATTAGTTAATTGCTAAGTACAGTAATGAAAACTCATGAGAAGAGATGGCATATTGTTTCATTTTTAAAAGTATGAAAACTGTATTCAGTTATTCATTGAGTCTTAGTTTCTAATACATTTGTTTGAAAAAGGGACTTATGCCAGAATATGAATAAGCTTCTAGTGTTAAAAAGACAGCAATGTACATACGAACATAACATTCTGGCACTTTTGTGTAACCATTTTGGCCTGGAAAAGCAAAAGTATTATATATCCTGAGTGTGTGTCTATAGCCTCAGTTATCCAGCATGCAAAGCACATGCACCATGTTATACTGTCATCTGTGGCCTGTCCGCTCAATAATATTTTTACACATTATCTCATAAACGGCAGGATTTTTGGAAAAAAGCTATACAATATAATATGTGTTTTGATTTGCTCTATGATTTTCTCTTGAACATTTCTCATTCTAAGAAGAAGTCAGTGATACATACTAAATGCACAAAGGTCTTCATGTAAAGTACCCATTATTCTTGCCAGATTTTAAAGAAACTTGAATTTTCTTGACATAGTCTCGAAAAAAATACTCAAGTATCAGATTTCATGAAAATCCATCCAGTGGGAGCCGAGTTGTTCCATGTGCATGGATATATGGGATGAAGCTAAAAGTAACTTTTGGCAATTCTGTGAATGCACAGAAAAAAGAACAGAGTGAGCAAGAGTAGTAATTTAATCTGAAACCCTGAATTAAATTGAGTATGGTGCACTATGCCAATTCTCTTTGTCCATTATAACCCATATTATTACATAAAAGTAAAATACAATCCTGCAGTTTTGTTACTTGTTTTTGTAATGTACTGTATATCAGACAGTTTTTAAATAAGTCTTGTGTTACTAATACAGAAAGTCAACTTGATGATTACTGTGGTGGACTACGACCGTATTGGTACATCAGAGCCTATTGGTAAGGTGGTACTGGGCTACAATGCAAGTGGGACAGAGTTACGCCATTGGTCTGATATGCTGGCATCTCCTCGCCGACCAATTGCACAGTGGCACACCCTCAAAGATCCTGAGGACGACAAGAAGGACTAAGAAGATGAGACCACTTCCTTAGAAGGTACATGGTGTTAGACTAGTAAGAGAGCCATGTTGTGCTGTCCCCATATGTGGCAGCAGATGAGCTGTGATGTCAGTAGCTAAAAGCATGATCATAGTGTACTACAGAATATATTTAAAATACAGTAATAAGGTACATAAAAATAAACTCAAGGTAAAATTGACTTATCTGCTTTACATACTTACACTCTGCTTTAGGTAGTGTAATACAATGGTACTATTTGATGTCAAGATCATTTAAATGAAATGTCATGAATGAGTTGTTACTAATGGATATTGAATGACATTTAATTTTTTGTATCAGTTCCTGCGGTCATTTGTCATAATTTCATAACACAACAGAAAATGTTATGTATTTGCATGGAACCATGATAAAAGTAATTATCATATGTCAACAGGTTAAAACACACACACACACACATATACATGATGCAGAGGAAAATAATATACATATGTGACCAAAAAGGAATCTTGCAATACTTGGTAACAGAAACATTGGATGGACTTAAAGAACAAAGGAGGATAAAGAGTAAAGAGAAGAAGGAAGACATGCAGAAGAATGATGTTATGTCTATGAGGTTTTACTAATTTTTTATTAGAAGAAAATAAATTGGGTATCAATTCCATTCTATCAGCTATACGAAGAGTTGTATGTAAGGACTAATTGACGTACCCATTCTTTGAACAGACTACTTACTTTTCGGGTAGAAACAAATAATGAAACTAACAAACAACACCAAGCTATGTGCTGTTACTGCTTGAGTTTCTGTACAATGTTCATTATCAGTTAACAACTGGAATGATGTTGCATTGAACATAATGATTTCTGATGGACTCACACGTTTGGTAAATTCTGTAAAGGCCTGTAGGTGCAATTCTTCTGCACCTCCAGCCCAGGAAGATGTTACATATAATGGTTTGTGAGATACACATTTAGTCTAAAGACCAACACTTGCATCTTAAAGGGTTATTGTGGATTATTGAGATATAGCAAATGCAAGGCATAGAGGAAAATGCGTTAATCTCAGTTGACTTGGTACTTCACTGGGAATTATTGGTATTGGGGAATAAATACATCCCCCCTTTTGTACAGCCAGTTAATCCAGTACAAACAAATGCAGATGATTAACGCTCCCCACATTGATCATCAAGGGGTGCACTACATATAATTGTACATAAGGTAAATAGTTAGGCTTAAGATGAAAGCCTGAAGCTTCAAAGGACTGCCATTGTGCTTTGTTGCAGTACACAGCAAACATAATTTGAACTAGCCACTGTACTGGTAACAGTCCAACACTGGCACATCAGTAACAGGTGCTATATCATTTCCTGTACTCTTGCGGGAGATTTGTGCTACCAACCAACAAGCTAAACTTATTTATATATGAGTGTGTGTTTGTGTGTATGAAAGTACAAATTCCTAAGGACTGAAACACCAAATGTCATGGACCCTGCCTCATGAACAAACACTGGTCAATCCCAGCTTTATTGCAAGCTGGCCTACACGTGGTGAATTACAGAGTTTAAAAAGCTTAGTACTGTGTAATACAGATCAGTTTCAGACCCTACAACCCCTCTACTGTTTACAACTTTTGAACAACGTTTTTGTATGAGGGTCTTATATATTGCAAACTCATATTATGGATCTAATGGCGTGCAAATAATGAGATATATGCGAGTTTAAACCCAGCCGAAGGCGTCAGATTTTTAGGGCAAAAAAATCCTCAGCATGCCTTCCTTCGGAGGGGAAGTAAAGCCGTTGGGCCCATGTCGTAGATTTGCGGCATGTAAAAGATCCCTAAATTTATGTGGAAGTTGGAATTTAGGCAAAATTACTACCAGACATCTTTCTCACCCACAGTTCCACCTTTCGCTGCTAGGATCTCTTGCGTCGTTGTGGACGGAGGCACCTGGCAGCTAAAGTGGGAACGTCTAAAGGCTGGGGAAAGCAATGGCAAACTACCCCCAAGAACTTGCCCAGTATGCAGTGTGCCAGAGCCATACCGGTCACATGACTGGGCTCTGGTTCCTGCCAAGCCTGGCCTTCAAGGCTGAATACTAATGAATGAATGAATGTGGTGATTTAATTTCAGGTTTAACAATTATGAATTATTGTAACATTCTCCTCTTTCCTTCTTTCTTTCAGGATATTAACTTTGGAAGCAGTACAGTAAATGTCAAGTTTGAAAAAAAACAGATGGATAACATTCCTCCACTCAGTATTTTGTTTGTGCTAAGAATAATAATTGTGTTATAAAAACATTATCTTCTAAAAAGAAAAAAAAATTAGAATGTTTTATTCTTGAAATGAGATAGACAGTGTATATCTTAACCTGTTAAATCTTAACCAATGTAACGTCATGTTTTGAAGATATGTAACATCCATACATAATCTATTTAAAGCAGATTCATCTTATTTATTAAAGAAAAATACCTATTTTCAAGTTGTTCAGCTGCTTGCCTTGACCTCCTGTTACACTATAGGAAAGTCTGAACAGAACTAATATCGAGTGATTGGGGAGTATGGGTTTGTTGCCATAAAATGTTGCCGGCGTTACATAAATGTTGCACTACGGGGTATTCTTCCATTCTGGTAAAGAGTCATTCTAACTCCAGAACATAAGGAAACAATGTGTAATATAATATGCTACATGATGTAACCAGTTGGTGTTTTTCATATCACACTTTGAAGTCCATTGTGATTTAAAGCAGGCACCAGAGTAGATCGAGTAGGAATAGGCTGTTAGGTTAATATGATAAATTAGAAAAGACTTTAATTTTTAAAGTCAGAGACAATAGATCTTTACAAGCAACAATTAGTATTTTTTGACATGAAGATCTGATTTCTTGAGGGTCATTAAACTTTCCAGTAATTACAGGTATAAACTAAGTGGTTAAATTTCGTCCACTATATCATGTGACATTTGGTTATGCAAGCAGAAACTTTAAACACGACATAAGTTACAGAACCAAAAATGACAATATACTGTACACATGAACCAAGAACACAATAGTATGTCATGTAAATGATTGTATCTTCCCAGTATTTGGTTCTAATTGAAATGTAGTTTTGGTAACACTGGGTGCAATGATGAGATATCAGAGATTTCATTATTCAGTTTCCCTAAGACTTATTCCAATGTTATGTTTTATCTTACCATCACTGTGCATACAGATACTGTAAATAGCTTATGTGTACAAATGCTAAATGAATTAATGAGTGGAAAGTTTTGAATGCTGGGCATTTATGGGTGGTACTGATAAATTTATACACAGTAAAACATAGCAGAAAGCAAAAGTACTATTAATAAAATTTCAGATTTAAATTATTCCATTAAGGGAATGACATGGACAATTTTTATATTGTGAATATATAACTAAAGAAGCTGGTTTGAAGATATATATATATATATATATATATATATTTTCTGCCATCACTCATTGTCTAGATGCAGTTGTCTATAAATACACCATGAACTTACAGAACAAATATTTTGCAGAAATGGAGCTTATAAGTATTACAAATTGTGTGAAGCAGTGTGAATGCTTACTTCATATAATACAACTCCAAAATAGATTATATTATTAATGATCAGTTACCTGCGTAATAATATTGTAATACACATTTGGGTTCAAAATTGGATTTCTTAATCTAACCCTGTATATGTAAGTGCTGCCAACAAACGTACTGCACTGAAACATGTGACTTCCCACCTCACATGCTTATGGAACAGGCCATGTGGATAAGTGTCATTATTGTTAGACTGAAGCAACATTAACTGGAAATCTGTTAATCATCCGTTGCACCATTTGAAAATGAATCAAATCATACATTGCAGTAGTTGTTTTGGATTTAAATTGGAAACTTCAGTAAGTACATGTACCTTTTCAGAGTAATACGGTGTATGAGAAAGCACATCTCACAGATGTGCCAAGTTTATTAAAATTTCCTTTATATTATTTTTTGGGTGAATGCCATTAAATAATTATTTTGCTGCAGATATAAAAATGTGGGAACTTCATGTTTGTCATACTTGTCATTAATGAGGAACAATATTATTACAACATGGTAAATTCTAAATTTTACACAGCACAAATTCAAATTTGCTTTACTATCTGAAATGACATTGGTCCAAAACCTAATTAACAAGTTCGTAATTTTGCTTTTGTTAAAAAATGTCTAGCCCAGTGGGTATATGTGGGTATGTAACTGTATATGTATATATGAATGTGTGAAGAATAGATGAGTGTATGTTCATGTGTATAAGGTTGATCTATATAGATTCCCTACTGTATTTAGGTCCTCACTATGTACCATAAAGTCTAGTCCACAAAACATTATCAACACAAAAATAAACCAAATACTGCTCTATTGATAAACGTGCTAACTAGAACAAACTAAGTATTCAAAAAGTGTGATGTTTGTGTGGTGGTAGGACTGCCTGGAACATACTTGCTTTGTTGTAGGATTATGATGAAATGACTGGCATTCAGAGTTTCTGAGTAGCAGAAAAATAACTGTGTTTACATATTTATGTAAATAACATGTTGTTATATACTTCTTCATCAAATAAAAGCTACTTAAAAACATTTATGGTATAGAAGGCCCAGTGTAAGCTCACTTCTGTGTCCGTCATTTCTTATGTCAGTATACCGATAAATAAGAAAGCATACTTATCTTTATTTTTTATTGCTTCAACATGGTTCCATACACACTTGAAGTCAATCAGCATATTGCCACTCCAAACACAGAAATTATGTAGCAGGTTAAATATTTGAACAGTTTTTATTTGTACAGCCTGACATTAAAAACAGCTGTCCATTTTCTTATTTCTTTAGGCCCCCCGGACCAAACACCAGCTATTTCCTATCCAATAATCTTTACCAAAAGCCTCAGAACAAGTGGATACTAAGAATATAACTATAAACGCAAAGGGCATAGCAACACCTTTTTGACACTTTCCTTCAAACAAGAAGTCAGTTTAAGACATGTTACTTAACCATTATGTACTGTAACTAGATGACAGGCTTATTTTTCCTTATATATCATTTCACACGATCTGTTTTGGTATAAAATCACAATTAAAGAGTTGCTGCTTGTTTAAGATCTAAGTATAACTTAAATAAAGAAAACCTTTCCAATAAACAGTTTCCTTTTAATTAACTTGTTTTCTGTAATTGTGAAGAAAAAGTAAATGTATATAATTCACAATATATTTGAATTTGAATAAGATCAATGTTATGTCAGTGTGGACAGTTGTGAATTCACTTTTAAAATTTGTAGGGATTCCAAATGTAAATCATTTTCCAAGTTCTTGTCTGTGCAATTTTGAACTGTGAACAGTAATGTAAATATGAAGCTGTGGGCACAGAATATCAGCCATTTCATGTAACAAGACAGAATATTGCAATTTGTAATGAGAAACAAAGAAAATGCTTAGTAGGCCAAAAGTAAATAATTCTCCATTCCAAACCACACAGGAAATTCTCTCCAAAACAACAAGAGATAACACAACATTTCTGACAATAGCTCAAACTATATAGTATCAGATAGTAGGATGCACAATGAAAAATGAATTGGAAAGAATATGAAAGAAAACAGAATATAATTTGAGACAACATATGGGATATTTCCTGCCTGCTTGAGGTAAACCACAAAAAACTTCAGTCATTATTGTCTGTGAACCAAGGTTAGAATCTGAAACCTCCTGAACATAAATCAGAAGTAACACATACCGAAACACCGAGTTTGGTAGTTAATGGTGTGATGAAGATATATGGATTCTCCATTCAGAGCCAGAAAACTCAATTTATTCTTGTACTGTTGTAGCTATGTTAACCACAATCACATTCTTAATAAAAATTTAAGAAAAATACAAGTATTTCAGAGGTATTTTGTCTCACATAAACGACATTTTAAGCTAAAACTGGCACAAAAAATACTTGTTGTAGAATTAAAAAAAGTTTTCTAAAATAGAATGAATTTTCATATTTAATTGAGGAAATAGTAATATATGACGCTGAATATAGGTGGTAGGGCCCACAGGATGGATGCTTAAAAACATGGGTCCACAAATTTTCCAAAACTCTAGGAGGCACTTCCAAATTCTGTGGACCAGAAGGTTGACATGAAGTTCCATAATGATAAACCACAGTTCTAGAATGACCTGTGGACCTAAGTTGCCTTGTGCTTTCTCCTTGGTGCATATTAACCCTTTAAACACCAAATTAAGTCTATCTGCCATTTGCTATCATTATTAGGAGCTCAATGTATTCTCTACATTAGCAAGATAAGGGTTAACTCATTGTGTATTTTTTGTATAAAGGGTGGAAAAAACTGAAACAATTATACTGAAAATATTAGTTGCCACTGTACAAAATTTTGTCATCTGTGTGACAAGGAATTTCTGTACCCCTTTTTCAGAAGTGTCCATGATTATGCTTGTTAACTCATTATGGCTGAAAGAAGATAGAAGTTCAATGTGTAACTCTAGCTATTTCAGTTGTCTGTGAATGCTGTTCTTCACATTTAGCATTCACTCCAAACAGGTAGCAGAAATATGTAGACAATTTTCCACTAACAAACTATATGAACCAGACCCCTTGAAAATCCAGCAGTTCCTCACCTAGTCAAAACATTCCTTACATTTTATAGAACCTCAGCCTTCACTGCCATGTTAAAACAGCCCACTGCTGGCCTCCACCTTGAGCCAGTTGAATCCAGTCCATAACATGTTAATGTAATTACAGTTTTTGGTTTCTTGCAAATGCTTATTCCCATCCAGCACTTTGAAAATATCTTACCCCCGTAATCCCAAATCTATTTCACCGTAAATGTAAATTTGAAAATATGGAGGAAGAAAGTGGAAATTTTCTATTATTGTTCCTGATTATAAATATTGCAATATTCGTCACACATTTCAGAGTATAGTAAATATATTTCACATTCTAATTTTGCAAAATCTGTAACATGTTATGTTTTTGAAGGTTAGTTTTTTCTCCTTTCTATGAATAAGCACAATAATTTTCCTGTGACAGCTATGGACAACAGTTTTATCAAAATGTGTAACTAAAACTATGGTCTTGCTTACCTGATAATGTTTTTAAAGTAGCAGAATTATATATCCAACATTATAGAATGATAATTGCCCCAGTACAAGCCACAAAGTGCCACAAAGCATTAGAGTACTTATGGTAATGTGTAAGTGTCTGTACATGACAAATGCAGTAGATCATACGTGTGTGAAATTACAACAAGGGTAAAGGCACTAAAGAGAGTTTACTTTTTAAATGTTAATAATTAACAAACTGAAAAAGAATATTATCTAAATCCATGTGGTACCAATGACACACTTATGGAAAGTGAATAACTAATAAATCATATCAATCATCCTGTCTGGAATAACAGTGAACCTAAGAAATACCAAAACCATCCTGTTGTTACTGACGTTTTAGGTTTCAACACGCCTATAAAGTCAAATTCTAAAATGTAACTTATGCTTGAACTACAATAACTTTTCAATAATGTATTTTATGGGATGTTATCACTTCTGCAGTGAACAGTGACTGGGCACAACTCTTCACCAATGTAAGAGGTAAGTAACTTTCGTATACAGAAATATTTTGCAAAATGGGACAATATAATTATGCAAGCATTCTTGTAGGTACTTCATGCAATGTACAGTATTGCTTGTTCTGCCATCCCTGATTAATGTTTCTCTTCCACGGATATCCCAGATTTTGACATACAGCGGTTCTGTTTAGTGTGAATGCTTGAGAACTAAGTTAAAATCATTTGGTTGCTCAGGTGGGAGGTACAAAAGGTACTCATGCCAGTGTGGTCCACACATTCAGACTGGTAATGGCCTCAACACACAAAGGAGCTGTACACATTAACATTTCTCGTCATTCTTAATTAATTACTGAAGTTACCGTGAAGCAAGCTTACGTATTATGTCCTAGCTGATCATAATCCTGAGCCCCTAACACAGCATTTCACTTTATATTCAGTCAGTCACATTATGTCTTGTGCTGAAACTCCATATGAAGGTATACATTGGAACAGTAAGTGTTCACCTAAAATAGTTACATGTGAATTGACAATGTGAGAAAATTGAAGATCCTCATAAAAATTTCTGAATGTTCTAAATAGGAAATATAAACAGAAAAACTCTTCATACACACACACAAACAAATTAGGAGACAGATCACCTTTATTGGAAAAAGAAGGGTCAAATCAAAATTCTGAGTACTCACAAAACAGAAACTGAACCAATGCTAGGCTTTAGCATTCTCATAAAAAATGTCAGCAGAAAATGCAAAAAAACCTGAAACTAAAACCAAGACATAATGCATGTCTCTCTCTTACCTGAATGAGTTTTAGGCAGCTCTTAGTCAACCACTATATATTTTTCCACACAGCTTTGTCCATAATCTTGTATATTCTTTTGAAGAGAATATTTGTTAGTTCTTCCCCATAAATTCTATCCAGCTTCGTAAAGGCTCTCACTTTACATGGAAACTTTCAACTTTGTAGTCAGCTTCTGTCTGCAACTGATCCAATTTCGTTATCATTATCGCATAAATGTGTACAGATGCATTAAATTTGTAATTTTGTATCTTTTTTTGTTTCATCATTCATCTTTTCAACTAATGGTTTTGGAATGTATGCAGATTTTTGTGTGTGCAGTTATCGATTTGTAGCATGTGTCACCCCCTATATACCACAAATCACCATGTGTTCTTTGTTTATCAGTTACATATTTTATCTTCAGCAATTTCTCCTTGTGGCCACAACTTTGGATGGATTTCTCTGTTACATGATTCACAGGTGGATAAAATTATAACACAAGTTTCTAACATTTATGATGTTTATTATAAAAAATATTTGGTTCTCACCCCCACCCCCCCCAAAAAAAGACTGTGTACCCTCTGTAAACTGGAAATGCTGGGTTTGCTAAAACTTTCTATTATTTATTTATACACACAAACACACACACACATATATTATACAGTCACTATCTGCTGTTGCTTGCACCCATTGCCTTTGATAACCTTTGTGTTACAATGAATGTTCTGTATTTATTTTATCATACCAATTAACTGTACCCATTCTTTCTGTATTGCATGTAGCATCACCCTACTCAAGCAGTGTGTTTCTGAAAGATTGTTCTCTTACTTTGTCTAAAGACCATTTAATGGTGAACATGTTATTTATACATGAGTACCATTTCTTAAACCTACTGTGTTATGTAACAACAGATCCTCTGAAATTCTCCATAAGTCCTCCCTTAATCATATCTGAAATCATTACAAGAAATGTTCATAATGTTAATGCCCCTATAGTTATCATAGTCACTGACCCCTCTTTTTAAATTCCAATTTTATTAATTTCATTTTCCAAGATTTGTGGATTGTAGTCATTCCCAGTAGAAAAACTGTATTAGTTTTAATTTAAGAGAAAATAAACATCTAATTTTGTACAATGTGCAGTAATTACATCCATTCCATGTTTTCCTAATTCTTTGTTAGTGTCAATATTGTATTAAGGTGTCTTTCATTGACCATATCTCATACCACTCCGTAAAACTACATACTACAGACGATGATGAAATGAAACAAGATAATCACCACATAGAATGATTCAAAATTACTAAACAGAGCAGATGTGTACCGGAACAAACATCATAGTGGAATGTACGAAATACAATTCAATAAAATAACCACATAAGACTGTGTACTTCTATTAATATAGTACCATGAAATGTACACTAACAGATATATACAGGATGTCCCAGGAGGAATGTGCCAGACTTCGAGAGAGTCCAGTAAGATAGCATTTGTCTTATATGTACAGGGCAATGACTTACAGACTTTTATTGCCATAGATACCCTCATTAAATTTGCTGTTGGGGATTATCAACTTATAGTACATTGTGAAATGGGCCGGGTCGTTATTTGTCACCATGGTGCTTGTCTTGGAAGACTGGAAATAATCTATTTTATCCATTGTTCACATTTTGTTGTGCTATGGTAATCACCAGTAGTTAGTGAGATTTAAAGCATCGTTATGGCCACACAACAAATCTGTGTTACTGCAAGCAAGCACTATGATTGAGACAGGCATGAACAAATCATCAATGTGTCATACGACCAATAAAACTATGTATAGACGTGTATATTTCATCCATACTAAACATGCTTAGCTTCCTAAACACAATACTCTCACAGTCCTGATTATGTGAAGTTCCACAAGGAAACTTCTACTGTTGTTTCTTCCATCTGAAACTGTGCCATATTAAACTAATTCTGAGGAAAGCTGGCACTACCTGACATGACGACTGAGTTAGTTATGATATAATTCACAGTGCCATTTCCCATCACACCTTAACAGCCATCCATCGAACCCTCCTCTGTGTTCCATTTTCTATGTTGCCTGAAACTTCACTCTGTCTCTACAAGTTCTAGCAACATCACTCCAAATTCTGTTTTGTCCCATGTATTCAAAATTATGTTACTGCAAAAGGCTGGAATGGAAATATATGGTGATAAACTGGGGTTTCTGTGTTTTGAATGTCTGGTATCACAGCAAGTCTGGCGTTTCTTCCATTGTTCTACTTTTTAAAAAATGCTCTTATTCCTGTCACCTCTTAAACTGACCCCTACATGGCAATGCATGTTGCACACACCTCTTTGGCTTCAATGGGCTACCTGAGGTATCATTAACTGGATCAAGGTTAGTAAAGATGGGGTGCTGTTGCAAAACCTAAATAAAGAACACATTTTTTGCAATGTCAAAATGCTTCACTTTTCGTTAATATACAAGTATTTCACTAACATAGCAAATACTTGTTTTAACGGTGGTCATTTTTGTTACACAGTGCAGAGTTTGGCAAATGACACATTCATTAAAATTGTTTACCACAGCTTTCAAAGACTTGCAGACTCTCCCTTTGCACAGGCTTGTAAACACCTTAGATCATCAAGATTAAATTCTTTCCATTTCACTTTGAATCCTTTATGCACTTTTAACACTTCTGTAGTCTCTAGCATATGTTTTTCATTTAATGGATGACATCCCATCGTGTGTATAATACATTCAAAGTAACCAGTTACATTTCCATCAATCACACCACTTTTCTGTATTTAAATATAGTTACATGTTTAGGTCTGTAAAGACCATCATCAGGCCACCAGTACAATAATTTAAAGACAAGGCAAAATACAGTGCAACCGTATTTACACTATGGGATTCTGTATGTTTCACAATAGCTGTCAGAACCAATCTTTGACAATTTTATACAATTTTATATTGTAACAAATATTGTAAAACATATGGGATCCTATACTGTGAATGCAATTGTAATGTATTTTGCCTTTACCTTCAAAATATTGTAATGATGTCCTGATGATGGTCTGCACTGACCCAAACATGTGACTATATTTAAATAAACATAAGTGGTTGTGTTTGACGGATACATAATGGGTTACTTTGAATACGTTTTTTAGTGGATGCTTCATTTTACATAAAAGCATATCATGTTGCCTACTGTCTCCTTGTCTGTGAACAATTCTGCCTTGTAGTTTACTTTATACAGGAGGTGTACAACAATCAGGTATTTCTGCTTGACTGTATGATATTGCTAACATCTCACCACTCAAACTGCATGGTATTCAGCTATCAACAAACTGATCCACACACCACCTGAAATGCAAATGTGTGTGGATACACTTCATCAAGTTCATCGCACAGATAAAAGCCAAGTACCACCATGAAAAGGATTACATCAGTGACCAGTCAATAACAATATGACTTCCTATTGCATAAAGCACAGATACATAGTATATTCTGTAGACATATTATATCAACAAAGATATGTACAAATTATTAATCAAGTTAACAGTATGCAGAAGTCACAACACACAATTCAGTTTATCTTTACACAAAATATACTTCACAAACCCTATTACCAATACTAATATACGTATTGGAAAATTATTCAGTCCCTCAACGAGTTAGGATGTTCATGGTACCTACAAACAGAAAGGACTGAACATAAAAGTTAAACAATATATGAGACTGTAGTACATCTAATTACTTTGTAGCTGAATGAAATCAATTCTGAATTTATGCTTACACATAAAATTGCATTACATTGTTTGCTACACGATTAGGTTTTCTCATAATTTCTATTAACTTAGCAAAAACCCCAAACTATAAATTAGTTTATTCCCTTTGAAGCTTCATTACCAATTTTTTACAGTAATATTTCTTCAGAGTTTATCACATGACAATATGAATCTTGTTACCAATGTATTTACATTAAGTACCTAATTCATTCTGGGGATCTTATAAATACAAATATTTTCGATTTGGTTTTGTATATATTTATTTGAATTCCAGGTACATTTTAGAACACTCAGTTCACTTACTGTAACACAAAGAAATTAGGTTAAAAATAGAAGAAAAAATGCACTTACGTGCAATAAGTCTGTATAAATACAGTGCTATCACTGTTTGAAATAAACTTGGGAGCATAAACTCTGATGGTAACCTCCTATTAATTTTCAAAAGGCCTTATGCATCACCTGGACAGCATTCTGTCTTATGGTTTTTAAAAAGAAAAAGATCTAAAAAATATATAATTTCTTGTATGTCTACTACCTAAACTTCTATTTAACAGTCAAAATATCTTCTTTACCAAGATTACAAAGCTCACTGCTAAGAATGAATTATCTACACTGTACAGTTATATCCCAGCAATATTACGTACAGTAACTTTATGAAACTGTTATGCACCCAACAGTATAATTATTTATCACTATAATATCTTCTTTTCAGGGTGCGATATTTACGAAGCATATAAAGGGCTTCCAGTTCCTTCACCACATAATTCCCATGAGCAATCAAAACATCAATTTTCTCAGGATCACTGACTTCTCGATTCTTAATGAAAGCTCGTTTCAGGCGTGTTCGGAAGTAATCAGAGCCCCCTGGATATTCTCGGCCAAGATGCAATAACTGAAACATTTGCAAATCATACATAATATAAATTTAAGATTGCTCATGACTGCTCATGTGATGCCACACATTCTTTTCTCTCTTCATTAAAGTTCTTGTCTCTTCAAGTGAGTATGTCTTTCTGTACCTGCACCCAGTCATCATTTTGGTATTTGCTCTGGGTTGAAATATTGTCTTTCCTCAACAGGATTTTCTTTGCTTTTTGAAATTAGGGACTGTTCCAGTAAGCAACTAACTGGTTATTCATATGCATACAATACTGTGGGGCCCCACTGATGTTAAAAACAGGGAGTATTATAAAATAACCATTATTCCCCCTGCTATACCTCTCAGCAACCGTTTGTGTTCTTTGAGTGTGTGGCCAGTGGCTTTTGTGATTTGTTATTATCTTGTCACATTAACTTTATGTTTGTGACACTATATTGGTGAAAGGTTTATTTCACTTTATATTTTTGGTAACTGCCATCTGACTCTATTTTCTTTATTGTAGGCTAATCCCTACTAGTATATCCTCCATTTCCAATCTCATCCACATCCCGACTTCAGGGTTGGTGCCTTTTGGGCAGGTGAGTGGCACAAGCAGGTAAGCTCCAAAATGTGATTCAATAGAGTTTGTTTCCTCACTTTCTTTGCCTACACACCGAATGTGATGAGGGCCGAAGCCATTTTGAACAATTCATCAGAACAAGTTCTTGTATAAGCTGGAAGCACATGGATTACTGGCAACTGGTTATAAAATCCAGGCACCTAACAGCTGTTTTCTACACATTTCATGGTCACAAAGTAATTCATTAACTCAGCAGAAGCCATCTGTCTCTTTCCCAAAATCTTTTAGCATCAAGGTCCTGTGTTGACAATACTGATTTGGGTCATGGTGTTATAGCAGATGACAAATCAATAGGGTGAAGCACATGGACACTCAATTGTGACATCTTTTACAATACATGAAACTGAATGAAGAAATAAAGCATCTGGTACAAGAGCTTATCAAGCAGTTGCTGTTGTTCTAAAGTTCAGTGATGAGTAAATGGAAGCCGTGGGTTTCTGTACACTGCTTGCTGATCCTCTTCATGCAGATGTCTTATCACCTACTTCTCACAGCAGGTCATCACCAGACAGACAGGGAAACCCTCTGGATGCAGATGGATCTGAGGTTGTTCATCCCAATTATAAACAGTTATAAGGATAATACAAAGACCCACAGTTTTAAGACAACCACTGACAATAGTTACCATGAAAAAAACATAAAATATGAAAAATTTATCCCCTGCATTAGTTTTTGCATGTTGGCAACACTAATGTGCTTTCAAACTTATTCAGAAGTAGTCCTGCAGCTGTGCTCTTAAACCTTTTTAAGCCTAGTGGTCACTTTATATACTGCCAAGTTTAACATTAAAAAATGCTATGTTCTGTCAACACAGTGTATTTATGTGTTTGGTATAATCTAAAAAAATAACACCACCTCATACAACATCAACAGATTGGTTTTTTATAACCTATGTAGAGAGTGTTTACTGTGCAGTATGCACTGAGTCCTTGCATAAAACAGAAACATTTCGTCTTTGGAGGAATTAAGATAGGGTCATCACATAAACAACAGCATTTCAAAGTACAACCTGTGCAGAACTGTAATGTTGCTATGTTTATGCACTCTAGGCCTACTTCATATTTACACTGCTGGTATTGTATGTACTTACATTGGATTGAGAAGGCTGTGTAAAAATATTTTCTGGTCAGGAGGTTGTGGTGTGTTGTGTTTCTTAATAAGTAATTTTCAGTCTATATCACCTATGAATGTTTACTTCATCCTCCCCTACCCTGCATATATTAAATAATGTAATGTGCCATAATTGAGAAAATGGGAACACAAATGATTCGGAACAAAAAAGATGAGTTTTGAAAAGACTCAAATAATGACACAACCACAGGTTATGTGAGGAGGGTGGGACACTGCTCTTAGACAACCTAAACCTTTGTGTATGACAGAATCAGCCCCCCCCCCCCCCCCCCCCAAAAAAAAAAGGCTTAAAAATGTTGACTTTCAAAGCAAAAGAAACTTGGCAATGATAAGAGTGAAGAAATTTCTAACACTGGCAGCCACAGGAGGAAAATGCTAAGTAATATCAATTTATAGGAAAGTTGTCCTTGTGCATACAACCAACACTCTTTAACTTTGATATTAGCCAGACATGCATCAAAAACTTCATGCTCCAGCTGCTTTAGCCCATGGGACAGAACCCACAGGAGGTACCCATCAAACAGCAAGCTGGATGGGCTCCAAAGCTGAGAGGCAAGAAAATTTTCTTGTCCCCGGTGGAAACTGGACCACAATTCCTGTGTTGTCCAGCCCATAGCCTAGTCACTATGCAGACTACAACATCCTGGTTCTCAGCGTTAGTAATGTTCTTACAAAATATGTTGAATATTTCGATCCTAAAACAAATGACACATTCAGAACAGACCTTTCTCACACATTATCAAGCAGCTGGAGTCTGATTGGGTGCAGGAATTTTACATCTGTTACTTAGGCGGTACCGCATTGTGTAATGTCACTGATAGGGTAAAGTTAAACGGTGTAATGCACAATACAAGTTGGATGTACGATAAACGTAATACACTGCTACAGAAACTACTGAGCTTTGTACTTACTGTTTTGTACAGGTTAATGACGCGACTCCTGTGAGACATTTTAGCGTAGAATTATTAAAAACTGCACAAAGGGGCAATTTCGTTATATTCTTAACACCTGTACTCAAGATGGGTAACGTAGGCCGCTTTCCGAACTTCGGACAGCCCGTATTTATGCAACGAATTACATTCCTCTCCTTGATCATCAACCAAAACGGAATAAGAGCAACATCATTGTGTACATAGTTGAAAATGTGTGTGGTATCTTCTGTATTTAGCTCGAAAATTCAAATGTGGAGAAAACCAGACTCAACTATTTTTTTGTCGCTACGGACCCTCCACATATAAATTGTCGGGAATTCACGTTATTACAGCTAGTTTCCACCACCCCTCGTAATCCTATATTGTTTCATTTATGTCATGTCTAAGTATTAGGTTAGACTCGTAACACAACTAGGCGTATTTGTTTTTATGGATACTCGTTGGTAACACTGCGAGTCCAGGTGCGCACGCGTAGGGATGATTGGCGCTAGATTGAGTTGGTTGGTGCTTGTTTTGCATGTTTGTCAAGTTGTGTACGGATATATAGCGAGTGGAAATCATTGTCATATTCCAGCAACAGAAGTGAAGCAAAGGTTGAGTTGGGTAGGATCTGCCTGTAATTGATGTTATTGAAAATGTTTTTGCTTTAAGTAACGTATGTAATGTGGAGTCCAAGTCAGATGCGTCCCTGTATCACCATGGCATGGCGCGTCCGGAGGTTTAGGATGGAGGGAACATTTCTGTATTGAGGGTAGCTACGAATGTAGGCACCGAATAAGCAGTCTCGTACAGCCAACAATGGGTGTTCCTTCACCTTGGAGGTTAAAATTCATTAACTTGAAACAGTACGAACAAGAATATCAGGGACTTGTATAGGGGACATTAATAACATTAGGAAGGGTTACCAGCCTAAAACTAATGTCGTAAAGGATGAGAAGGGTGATATGGCTGCAGACACCCACAGTATTTTGGTTAAGTGGAGGAATCATTTCTGTCAGGTATTGAATGTATATGGGGTTAATGATGGTAGGCAGCCTGAAACACAGCAGATACTCTGAGCAGACAGCCTGAGGCCAGTGCTTTTGAGGCTGAGATGGCTAATGAAAAGCTAAAATGGCACATATCACCAGGTATTGATCAATTCCAGTAGACCTGATTACGACAGGAGGTTGACCATTTCGTTCTGAGATCCATGAACTTATTGATTCTATTTTGAGTAAGCAACAATTGCCTGAACAATAGAAGGAGTCAATCATTGAACCTATTTATAAGAAGGGTGGTAAAACATCGTTGTAATTAAAGAGACATATTACTTTTGTTAACTACATACAAAATTTTACTCATCATTGTTACCGTTGATCCTGGTTCGAAGCCAGATCAAAAATTATGTTCGGCGGAGAGCCATGCAAAGATACGTGAGAAAGAATTTCGCTTGTGTACTGTACAGTGGTACATTGTAAGAGTGTGAACTGTAAGGTTACTGGTATTAATTTCATGACTGTGTTTATCGCACGAAGGGACGCGGCTTGTTTTTAGCTAGGGTTACAACCATACTGTCGCGTTATTTCCCTGGGAACAGTACATTCTATACCCTTTTCGGCATGCATCAGTCATACAGATGTTAGAGCTTGAGGAGAGGAGGCCGTGAAGCTAGCACAGGCTGAGTTGAGGACTTCTTAGTGGGCACTCGTGTGAGCAGGTTGAAGGGGAAGCGTGACGGTAATAAAGAGGTGTATTCTGTTGATACAATTTCTAACAGTGCCGGACACAAATAATTTGATTGTGAATATTACAGAATAAAAATTGAAGTGACTGTGAGAATAAAACTAAAGAGGCCTAACCACAAATATCCTTCATGTTATCTAGTCGGTAGATACTTAACGTTTCCTGTGACCACCACACGTTATATTCCTTGGGTGGAGTTCATGTTCCCGACTTTGAGATTTGGCCGGTTATAACATCCTGCTGTCAAGGTTAAATCCACATGCGGAGGAAATTATTGGGGATCATCAGTGTCGATTTTGACGAAACAGGTTAAATAACTTATTCTACAATTGTCAAATGCTTAAAAAAATGAGAATACAAAGAAGCAGTGCATCAGCTATTTCTGTACTTCAAGAAAGCTTATGATTCAGTTAGGAGAGAGGTTTTACATAATATTCTTATTGAGTTTTGTACACCAATGAAACTGGTAAAGCTAATAAAAATGTGTCCGAATGAAACCTATAGCAGATTCCTCTTAGGGAAACATTTGTCTGACATGTTTCCTATTAGGAATGTTATGAAACATACATACTATAAAGAAAATAACAAAAGCTTTGGTAGTCGCTAGTAAGGATGTTAGTCTAGAAGTAAATACTGAGAAAAATAAGTATGTACATTGTCATGTCTCGATACCAACACTCAGAACAAAATCAAAGCATAAAGTTAGGCAATAAATCTTTGAGAGTGTAGAACATTTCAATGACTGGGAACAACCTTCAAAAATAAAAATTTCCGTTCATTAAGAAATTAAGAGGAGACTGAAATCAGGGAATGTTTGCTATCATTCAGTGTAGAATCTTTTGTATTTCAATTTGGGATCTAAAAATGTAAAGATTAAGATATACAGAACAATAATTTTTCTTGTTATGTATGGGTGTGAAATTTGGTCGCTCACATTGAGAGAGGAGCGCAGGCTGAGGGTTCGAGAATAGGGTGCTGAGGAGAATATTTGGGCCTAAGAGGGACGAGGTAACAGGGGAGTGAAGAAAACTACAAAGTGAGGATCTTAATGATCTGTACTCCTTACCAAATATTATTCGGCTGATCAAATGGAGAAGAATGAGATGGACGGAACATGTGGAACATACGGGATATAGAAGATGTGCATATAGGGTTTTGGTGGGGAAACCCGAGAGAAAGAGAGCACTTACAAGACCTAGGCGTGGATGGGAGGATAATATTAAAATTGATATACAAGAAGTGGGATGGGGAGGCATGGACTGGATTGATCGCTTGTGACTACAGTAATGAACCTCCGGGTTCCATAAAATGCAGGGGGAAATTTCATGGCTAGATGAGGACCTGTTAGCTACTAAGGCAGAACTGTGTTCCATGGAGGTCATTTGTTAGTTGGTTACTTAGTTATGTTACAAAATGTTCCACAGGCCTCTGGACTTGGACGGATTCTATTGTGCGACGCACGAAACGGAAAATGGAAATGACGTTCGGATCACGGAACGTCAGTAGACTCTATAGATCAGGTTTGGTGAAGGCAGTTTCAAGAGAATTAGCCAGCTACAGTTTAGATGTGATGGGAGTGCAGGAGATCCAATGGGATCAGGGTGGCACTGACCAAACATTGCAGCAGGGTCCTGATATGATGTCAGTATCAAGCAGTCCCGAAATGTATACCCTGCCTTGTGTGGTTATGTAATTTGAGAACACAGCAAAACTATTGCGCAAACAGTATATATTATAGCGCAGACTTTAAAACTACAAGGATGAAATAATGTGGCTCTGTATTAAGGCGAACATTCGTCCCGGATTTTCGGGGACAACCCCCGAAATAAGACATGTTCCGGACTGAGTTTGCCCCAGATTGTCTCCTTTCTTGTTTTTTCGATTTTATTCCGCCTTTCTGTTAATATTATTTAGAATGGATATTTTCGTGGATATTTTTGTCGACTTTCCTGACGAGTAGATGGAAAACGGGGCTGCCCATTGAGGAGTATAGGTTAAAGACCTAAGTATGCGTGATACAAAAATAACACGTCTGTAAAATGTGTATCAATTTAACTTTTATTTCAATGCTGAGCTCGTCCACGAAAACGCTAAGGAGAAAATAGTTACTTTACACTACATGATGGATCTCCAGGCTTTTTATGGCAAAGCGTCACACCAGTTACTGTGGGCTGCTTCGCTGGCCGCATGTAGATCAATAACAATAAGTAGTATACCAAACCGCCTAAATTATTGTTTAATTTCTTATAGTATACACATAATTTACAAATACGGCAGCGGGCCGCATAATACAGGCTGGAGGGGTGAGGGTTGGAGTTCCATGCCTGCTTAATACGAACGAAATGAAAGTTTCTTACGAAAATACCGTGCTGAGAATGACAGACAGATATGTTCTGTTTACTGACACTTAGTTTCAAAGATTATGTATGTAGTGAAGATCATAGAAGAATAACATGTAAGTATAGAGGTGTAATTATACTGACAGGACAAACCGAAGCAATCTGTCATAAATCCGTCAGACACAACTACATTTATTTTTACTTAAACTTGGCTACATGTTTCAGCCTGCACAGACCATCATCAGGCCACTATTACAAAAACTTTCGAAGCAAGGTAATAGTACAGTGCAGTTACGATGCACATAATTTTATATAATTTTACATTGTAATAACTATTGCAACATATGTGGGATCTCATAGTGTGCAATGGAACTGCACTGCACTATTACCTGAATCTGAAAAGTTTTGTAACAGCGGCCTGATGATGGTCTGTGTAGACCGAAACATGTATTCATGCTTAAGTGAAAATAAATGTGGTCGTGTTTGACGGATTTTATGACAGATTTCTTTGCAGGTGGTCTCATAAACACAGCAGGTTGTCTGCCATAAAATTAGGATGAATCGAAGTACGCGAAGGAAACCCCTTTCCTAGCGCCACTTTATCCATCAGAAATCCCTGCATGGACTGGCTAGTGATAGAACCTCAGGTTCCGTGGTGTTATATTGTAGGATTTTTATATAAATCGTACCTCTGAATAATCTATACAGCATGTACCGCACGAATTCTATTGTACTCGTACTCTTCCGAGAAGTTAATTTTAGTGGGTCAAGTGATGTTCACGTATCGAACGCACGAGAGTTCATACTTTTTATGATAATGAAACTCAGAATTGTGGTTGACGTTTTAGGTGAAGATCGTTGTTTTCAACACGAATTGTTTCTGGTTTTTATAATTTTCATATTAATCTAACCCAATGTTTTGAACATTACTAACTTTGCCCTACACGTGCAGAGGTAAAACCTCCTGCTAACCCATACATCTGTAAAAATGAAAATAAAATATTCTGTCTGGATCCAGTGCTCAAGGTAGTGGTGTTCTGTTCTGATGTACATGCTTGTTACATGTGGTGCTCTCATTCAGTAACGAATAACAGCGCGCCACTTACAACCTGAAGGAGTTTGCCTGTATCGTAGTGTGTACGGTGTGGTCCCATGTGGATGTTTGTTTTAAAAGAATACAAATGGGGCTAATCCTGTGGGGCAAGAATAGGGGAGAGGTTCTCGGGATTACGGAAGCTTACGCAGTTGGAACTCAAGATTTGTGTTCACTAGAACCAATATGAATGTTTACATGGTCTTACGCTGCCTAAAATCCTACACAGTAACATAACCAGCAGACAAGAGAGGCAATGTACGTAAAACATAACACTGAGGCGCGTTCGTGCAACCATTGTTGCATCGGAAAACAGTAAGTGTTACATATTGTGTGTGTATGTGTTTGTAGCCTTAGATATCCAGCATGCGTCATATCGTCATCTGTGGCCTGCCCGGCTGTACTATTTTGTTCAACAATTGTCTCATAAACGGCAAGATTTTCTTAAAAACAAGTTATTGAACATAAAACTTGTGTTTTGATTTTCTCTACAATATTTGTCTGAAACATTTCTCATTCTAAGAAGACTTGAGCGAGATATAATTAAAAAATGCATAGAGGTATTCATGTCAAGTAACCGTTATTCTTGTCAGATTTTAATGAAACTTGCGTTTTCTCAACAAATACTCAAATATTAAATACAATGAAAATCCTTCGAGTGGGAGTTGTTCCATGGGGCCGGACGAGCAGACTTGACGAAGCTGATAGGCACTTTTCGCAATTTTGCGAACGCGCCTAAAAACCGAAAATTTCGAAGGATTGATTTCATTGAGTTAAGTTATCGTTCCGATTTTTCGGTGGGTTTCTAAAACCTAAGACACATTACTTGATGGTTCCCTTTGCGCGACTCTATTAAAGTCTGAAGGTACATTATGCCGTGTCGACTGGCAAATACTTACCGACATTTCTTTGAAACGTCTTGAAACATAGTCGCTATTTACCAGTCGATACGGTGTAATATGCCAAAGGCTTGGATCTTCTTTAAAGCCGCTCTGAGAAACTCGAATCTCGGGATATATTGTTGTCTTTCTATGGTGTTTAAAATTTTTTACGGTCTTTAACTTTTTACTCACTGACTACCCGGACTTGCAAATTATCCCCTTACACCGGAGGAGCGTAAGGCTGTCCCTCTCCATGACTGACTAAAGGATTCACCATCTTTGCTACTAGAATGAATCCCAAGTTGTCGAAACTTCAGCAGGTGAAGCTGCTCAGCAAGTTGGAAGTACAAACTAAAATTTTAATCAGAATTTGCGACGTAAAGTAGCATTTTTTAAAAATGGTTTCAGAGCACAAATTCGGAGTATATGTACGGCGTCTATGGAACAGACTAAAGATGATGATCTACTAAGCTTCAGCACTTCATTAAATATCAAAGCCCTTTTGAAACTGTGGTTTTGGTTGACACACGTGCCGTTGCTTTTCATAGTAGGTTTCTGAGTTGTGATAATCTTAATGTGTTTTCATACAACAAGATGCCACTTCTTTAGAACATGTGGATGTTAGTTCTATCTTTCCAAAAGTTTATATTAACATTTGTCGTTGTGAAAACTATAGAAATCCAAATTTAAAATGTCTATAATCTGCCTTTACACGTAGTATGTAGTGGCAACTGAAAACTTGGGATATGGTACTGCTTTGTGTAGATCGAAAGCGAAACGTAATATGCATTATGATTTCACGGTGCGCTGTCTTGATCTTTTTGTAAGATATCTGTCTAAATTTGGCATTTCTTAAATGAATATCCTGTTATTGCGTAAGGACTGGTTTTTTTTATTAATATTAGATAATTTGATTTTGAGATCCAATATATCACGTTTTTGACGTGTGCCTTTTTGTTGGGGTGAAAATGTAAACTTAGGTCCTCGGTAATTTCTTTTCGATATATCCATTCTTGAATATGGGATGTATTATTTCCTCACTTTTTCAATGTATGCGTTGAACAGTTGTATAGGGCTCAAATATATTCTTTCCGGGTTATGGGATCTTGTACAGTGATTGTAAAATGCAGGAAGATTTTAATATATTATTTACCATCATTATTTATAGTTTCTTTATTCATTACCCAGGAACATTTTGTCATTTTCCCGAGTAAATGTGTTCCGGGAACACTTGAATGAAGGTCATGGTTTGGATTCCTATAGAAACACTAAAGATGCCCTAGAAATATTTCTTACATACCATTATACCTTCACCGAAATTAAAATATTTAAATGTATAGCACCTTGATTTCCTGTTGTAGCTATGCGGTCGCCTTTTTACGCAATTTCTCAGTGAACACGTCACATGGAAATATCGGTTTGATTTGAAGTGTTCCATATTCTAAACATTTGCAAAAATATCATTTCCTCCGTCATCATTTATGAGATTTACATACTTATTTAAGCAGCTGACGTCTTTTCTTCTTTTAATTTTTAAGCAAAAATTTCGAGTTTCTAAGTGAGATACCTTTTCCTGTCTCTCTCATTCTATATTTGTATTTACACGTGTTTATTTATTTATTATACAAATGGTCGGTCATCGACTTACGATTCTGATAGGTTGAAGCCTTGTTCTAATCTAATGATAATTCCAAATTTCCTTATCTTTTCTTATATTTAGTAGCTTTGTATGTTGTAATTCTATAAGCACTAAACTAAACGGTATTAAACATTTCAGTGACATAAATATTAGAACTAATTTGCAGGAAGTTGTCAAAGAAAGTTGAAACTTTTATAACGTGATCTATATATTAACGTTACCCGATTGTCGTAAGTGATGTTATATACTTATTGACTTTAATCAGTCTAATGTTATAAGATTCACATCACCTTTCTATTAAAACAAATTTGTTATAATCTATTACAAATCGAGGGTACCCCTCGACTTCTGCGTTCGTTTCGAAAACCATTCATACATAGTGAAAACTCACGAATCGAATCTAACGTCTACTTTGCCCAGAAGCATCAGATTATCTCTTTCTCTTAAGGTTGATTTAAGCTAAAATGCATAATTAAGTAATAGCATGTAATGGAAAATATGTTGTAGTGTAATTTAATGCAACTTTACTTTGAAACCAATTGAGTCGTTGCCTTTCTGAATCCATGCTTAATGAAACATCGAAAGGTTACTTCTAATATTGCTGGTATGGGAAAATGTGGTTCAGCATTATGCTTGAATCTACTCCCACCCATCATCCCTCTTCACCTGAAATGGTCTGGTCAAATCGGATTTTACAAACTCGCATATGACAAAGTTTGCCTTGATTAAATTACTCATTAAAAAGGTTTGAAGAAACACGCAGCACAGTTTAGGAGCAAACAACTGGCCTGACCTATTTCACGTTCAAAATGAATGCTCTCAATTCCAGTTAATAGTCAGAATTATGCTGCCTTCATCGCCTCGAATTTGTGTCCTGAATTCTTCGTTAAATAGTTGCAGTTTATAACTTTTATTTTGCATATCTAACATAAAGATTTTTCTTTCAGAATTTGACTTTTACCACTTTTCGTAATAAATGGCTCATATATAATGTATGCAGATTAATTTTAGTCTTCAGACGGTTAGTGAACCTACTTCATACCCTCACCATGGAGACTGAGGAATTTGAAGAAAGTATATCGCTTGCAATTCCTTCCGAAATTTTCTTTTCTAATTCGCGGATGTTAGCTATTCTTGGTACATCATTTATAGGGTTGGCAATTCTCACACCAACTTTATTAAATGGCAGTAATAATTTTTAATGTATTCTCTTGGGAGACGAGAGGAAATAGTTGCAACAAGTTTAAAGTATAAGGTACCGTAAAGATATTCTTTCGTAATTACAGGATGGGGCTTGTACGCTGTAGAGCCCGGCTCTGAAAACATTTTTGCAGTACATAGACCAGGTTTTCTAAGCTGCGACTGGACATAAATTCTAAAAGTTTACGTATATATATATATATATATATATATATATATATTTGAACTTGTATAGCTTGTACCATTGTGTTACATCGTAGGATTCCGTAAAGTGTGATTTATTGATTCTGCTTTAGGTATCCTGGACGGATCTTCGCCGTATTGCGAAGTTTTCATTGTTATAAATTACACAACTGTCCCAAATTTGTCTTCTGAAGACAATAACAATTTACACCATTCAAAAATTCCCTTTAAAATTTTAGGACCTTTAGTCCTACGTGAACGTATTATGGAGTATTTAGTTATTTATTGTATAAAGTTCAATTTCAGTCGAACAACACTACTTTTTTGTCACATAATTCTTTTGTTATAAGTTTTTACTAGTGACATGCCTTTTGAAAACTCAACAGGAAAATTACGGAATTACAACTTGCAGAAAGAAAGCTTTGTAGAGAATATACACTGCTGCTTGAGAGACTTTCTAATGCCATAAAATTGTTAATTCATTCATTTGCAAAAACGCATTTCAGGGTATGGGTAAATAGGTAACATTTATATCGATTGATCTCCAAAGGAAACCAAATACAAAAATATAAACGTGAGGCAGAATTAAAGTACGTAGATTCCATTCTTAATCGACATCTGCTAGTCCTTTTTATATAAATATATATAATGACGAACTGAAAGTAAATATTTTAGAGTCAGAGACAGTGCAAGAAGCCTGTATCTTAACATTATCATTTCGTTTATCAATAAAATTTACTCCAGGTGTTTGTAATTTTTAGAACTCAGCTGTTCCATTGTTGTTAGTAAACAGTTTAAGAAACAAATATTGTGGATGTATCCACACATAGTTTGTCGACTGTTTGAAAGACGGTGCATAAACTGCAAAGACCTTTAACATGGGATGATAAGAGAGGACGTTGTCTGTGCATGGGAATAGATGTAGGATTAGGGTAAACGGTGCCCTGACCGAGGGTCAAACCGGGCATCTCCCTTGCAAATAAACAATGTTACCGCATTGACAACCAGCTTATATCTGTAAAACTGTTCTGGCTGATTTTTCGGAAGTAAAGGCACGTATCAGTTTCTTCTGATTACCGGAAACTCTTACAATGTCGAAAATTGTTCAGGGTCCTACTAATTTATTGGCGCGAATAATAGGGCAATCTAGAAGTCAGTATTCGAGGTTCGTGCTTATGGTTCTGTCCTTAATAGAAAAGTGAATTGTCTCATATTTGATAAGGAGCCCCGCGCCCCTCCGACAGACATAAATTTGTACAAGTGTTCTGTTTATTTCGTACTGTTTCCTTACCGTAAAATATTGCTGAAGTAAAATTCTATCAGTTCACTGTCGTGTACGGAAAACATGCTCGCAGTGTGTTCTCATGTCGTTGATTTCGTTGTTTGATTTCGTTGTAACACCTTGAGTTTCCGGATTTTTTTTTCTTCGTCGCGCTTTTGTGTTGTTTCTGCTCTGTCGCTGTCAAAAGAGTATTGGATTATCAGTTCACATCGTCGACCTAGATATTACATGCTTTTCTTTTTTGCTGAGAGTAGCGATTTTGTACTTTCAGGCGCTGCATGCAAAATTCATATTAAATTGGGTATCATTGAAAGTTTGCCGTAAAATTGTACACGAAGTAAATGTTTCGTGTGTATTCGAAGGGCAGCAGATTGGGAGACTTTGAAAAATGAGAGTGTAAGCAAGGTCTGGTTTGAACAAGTGTCACAGCCGTTAGTGTCAAACTGTGGTCCTTCCCAAATCGGATTACTGTGTGTCCACACGCAGCTTTTCCAAAGCGCCACTCTAACTTTAACAAAACTTCGTACCCGTTAGTAAATTTATTTACATGTTTTACGACTAATAATTTCTGCAGTTCCTATTACCCGAAACAATAATGCAATGACACGTAATATAGAGCTTCATTATTTCAGTGTTGTAAGACAATCCATGATAACCCTGCAAGTGTTAGCGAGCTCGAATTCTTTCAAATCACCTACATGCTGCGAATGCTTAACACCCCACCCCCACCTCCGCGCCGCCCGGAGGGACGATTTTGATTGCTTAATGAAACTATCATTTCTTTTTCCCGGGTAGTCAGTTTTATTTCATATACCTTAAACTGAAATCTGTTGCATAAAAAACCCCGTCCTTACATCATACTGCCTCAATCTGTCCTGTTTATTCGACTAGCACTGTAACTAAAAGTTACGACCCACTCTAAACACATGTTACCATGACATTTTTACAGATATATAAAAAACCGAAAAGTTTGTGGTGGTGGTGGTTGGAGGGGGGGTTACTGTATTATCGCAGGGTATGTTGGACAGGGATGTGGGTGGGGAGAATGTGTCTGTGACACTCAACTCTTCTACCACCCGTTAAAACTCCCACACCCTCCCTCAAACATCAAGAGATAAACCTACCACCCTCAATTTTACCCTCCTCGCAGATCCAGCAACGTTACCCCCAGATAATGTCGCACCATAGGCTTCTAATTAATGACCGAGAGAACTAGAGAGTAAAAAAGTTTGGGGTTAGAGTTCAAACAGGGCTGAGATTGGCGTGGAGAAATGTATATATAATCGTCGGTTGGTAGTGGTGTTATCACAAAGGAAGTTCGTCGAGCTACCGTCGACATGCGGACTATGATTCATTGTATCCAGCACCGATCGTGTTTTTAAACTTTCTGATGGTAATAGTATGTTCAACAGTACGTTTCCTCTTTCCTAGAAGTCCAGTGTAGTATCACAGTTTTACTTTTTAAATAGGTGTGGTCTTTTCTTCTTTTTTGAAAAATTTCTTAACAGACAGGGTAATATAGACACAGCAACACAAACATAGGTGATTATAGTAACTTTGGTAAGCTGCAGCTCCAAGAACTGCAATTATACACATGATTTACAGCCATTAACACGAATGTATTGCTGTTTATCCCTTACAGTTTTATGGAAATATGTTTCGGCCTTTGATGTCGGTCATTTTCAGGTCACCCACATAGCAGAAGAATGTCCAGAAATTTAATTATAAAAGGATTAAAGTGTCATGTTTTATATATATATACAATTTCACTTCTCATCCCCGGAACTGAGATCTTATTCCATTTTACCTTCGATGTTTTAGATATACGTCTGATCTTTATTAAAGTGCTCTTGTGCTCTTTTTGAGGAGTTTTTATTGCAGTGTTTAGCATTATGTGTTAGGTTTGTGGAATGGAGTTAATTGCTGCTTATCAGCTTATTTGTATAAGAGTAAAACTTGCTAAAACAGGGCTTTACTTCTGCAAAATAGTGTCGTTGTTGAAGCAACCCACTATATGATTGCTTGTTTATTTTTGTTCGTATGTTTATTGCTGTTCCATTCTCACTTTGAACAATAACATAGGCGAACAATTTGTTCAGGTATATGAAGTTTATTTAACATTTGTGCACTAATGGTTATGAAGTCTATTGTTTGCATGGAATTTTTGTATTCTATGAGCGTAGCGTATCTATACATGCCTTTATGTTGTGTTGGGTAGTGGTTCTCTCAACGAAACACAATACAAAGTATTCCTATTAATTAGTGTTTTCCAGAAGTTTTTGTTGGCGGACCCCTTTTGGTTTCGAAAAATAACCACGGATCCTCACATCCCTGCTGAAATAAATAGAGTATCAAGGTAATAGGTATCCAAAATTAGATACAAGGTCTGTAAATAAAGTAATGAGACTGCCTGCGTATCGCATGATCTGGCAAAACTGCGGGCGATCTCTGTGATCGAATTTTTGGCTAAAAAGGGTATTCCTATTGTTTCACAGCCCCCATCTGAGTCTGTGTGACTTCTTTTTGTTCCTAAAACTAAAGTTTCACCTTAAAGGACGCCATTTTGGGACGGTGGAAAACATAGAAAAAGCTGTAACCGACCAACTAAAAGCGATTCCGGTTAGCGACTACCAGCGTTGCTACGAAGAGTGGGAACAACGTCTCCGGAGGTGTGTAGCCTCCCAAGGGAACTATTTTGAAGGGGAC
>Ga0123355_10001579_pt1 | contig 31803 bp, 18 predicted proteins | sample TergutEmb28metaG_3_FD_89872 | JGI IMG/M metagenome (GOLD analysis project Ga0123355, IMG submission 89872) | Embiratermes neotenicus P1 segment gut microbial communities from Petit-Saut dam, French Guiana - Emb289 P1 | ecosystem: Host-associated > Arthropoda: Insects > Digestive system > Gut ...
CCTAACCTAGGCATCACCGACCTTGAGCTGTTAAGACAATATATAGCCGGAGTACCGGGTATTGTGTTAGGGCAGAGGATCGTGGCGCCAGGGCCGGTGGGGGCCGTGTTAGGGTTTGATGGAGATATGCCGGAAATGACAATGTTAACAACCGAAGTGGCATATATACCATTGACGGACACAGCTGCGATTCCGGAAACATATGTAAATACAGAAACAGCAGTGTAAGCGTATCGACACCTTGATCTTGGCGCTTCGCACACCGTATGCTTTTGCAGGGTAAGCCCATTGTCTATACGAATTTTACAAACAAACAACCGGCCAACGATATTGTCGTTAGCCGGTTGTTTTTGCTTGTTGTCGTATTAATATATTCAATTGGCCTTGGTTATTGGCTTCAATGCCGGTAATAATCTTCTTTAGTGTGGCATTGGTCAGGAGCTTTGGGGATAAAGCCTGTCCAGGGGTAACAAAACAACTGCGGATACGGCCGACTACAACATCCGCCCTGTTTTGCCCTGTTTTTACCAGCCGCAAATCCCCCTCCAACATAGCCATACGCCTGTCTATACCTTCCGCACGTTTTTGCAGCTCCTGCTTGTCTATTAAACCATCGGTATACAAATCCAGCTCACGCACGCGCTTAATTTTCAGACGGTTTAGCTCTGCCTCCAATTTTTTCGGACATGCTTCATCCCTATTTTTGCTTATGCGGTTAAATTCACCAACGATACTGCCGCCGATGTCGATCCTATCCGCCAAAATCCTAGCTAAATAGCCACATATCTCCTCCAGCAAATCTCCTTCACCAATAACCGTCTTGTTTGGGCAAAAGCCCACCCCCCTGCCATTGCGCCCGGCACACACCCATTTTGCCGACGAGATGCGCCGAAAGGAATGACCGCAATGGCGGCATTTTATCAGGGTGCTAAAGATATGGGTATTAGAATGGCGGTCACCCGCCACAAAGGCAGTCTGTCGCCCTCGCAACGTCTCCCGGGCCCGCACAAAGTCCTCCGGACTAACAATGGCCAACCATGGCCTGTCCGCCACCAGCCAACCCTCTGGCTCAATCGCCCTGCGCTCCCCCCGTTAAAAAATCCTTTACCTCCTGCTTGCCGTTAACCACCCGGCCTATGTAAATTTCGTTGGTAAGTATACGTACCACGGCATTTTGGCTAAAATCCGCCCCCCGCTTGGTTTTTATACCCTCGCTATTTAGCTGCGCCGCAATTTTACCCGTCCCGTGGCCCTGTTCCAGATACATATAAAAAATGCGCCGCACCACGTCGGCCTCAAAAGCATTCACAGCCAAATTAAAGTAATCCCCCGCAATTTTGTCATATCCATACACAAAATTAGGCACCCTACCCTTTTTGGCATTCACTTGCTTGCCAAATTTTATGCGCTTGGACATATTGGCGCTTTCCTCCTGAGCCAGGGCCGCCATAATGGTGGGCACAAACTCCGAATTCCCCAGTATAGTCATATTATTGCTGACAAACAAAGTCTCGATGTTCATGGCCTTTAGTGCCCTGATGCTCTCCAAAAAGTCCAGGGTATTGCGGGCCAGACGGGATATGTCTTTAACACACACAATATCAAACCTGCCCCGCCTGGCGTCCTCCATCAACCGCAAAAACTCCTTGCGTTTCTTTTTTGCCGTGCCGGATATACCTTCGTCCGCATAAATATCTACCAGGTTGTGGTTTTGTGCCCGGGCAAATTCCTCAAAAAACCCCTTCTGGGCGGCCAGGCTGTTCAATTGGTCCCCCTTGTCCGTAGACACCCTGCAATATGCCGCCGCCCTCATCTTTCCATCCCCCGTCCTCTCCATGCACCAAACTCTCCGCAATGACCCTAGCCAGCACCTGCACCACATGCCGGGCCACTTCTTCATTTGTGTTTGATGTGATAAAGTTGTATGTAAGTTTTTTCATAATCAAACACCTCATTACAAGTGTATGCCCGGGGCTGGCAATTATGCGGACAAGCATGGGTACGGCCCTGGCGGTCGCCAGCAATGGCTATCCCCTTCGAAATGTATATTTTCAGCACAGAAAAACCCCACTAGTCAAGGCCAAAATGCCAGTGCCAGTGGGGTTCGTTGTTAAAAAGCTTAACCATTTGCCTTGCTAACACTTACTTATCGTCTGCGCTTGCCATTTTTATCAAACTCTTTTCTCAGTGCTATCTCGGTGGGTATTAGAGCCAGCAATAAAACGACCAATTGTGCTATCGCAATCCCTGCAAGCCACGCCGGAGAGGCCTCGTTATCTATAAGAGCCAAAGCTGTGATAGATGAAGCAAGCAAGATAAGCCCAAGTATGACCCATAATTTACCTGCGTGTCTATGCGCAAACGACCAGGTATCTTGATTTTTACAGGCCATGGGCGTTCTGTAGCCAACCCACCAATTTACTTTCTTTGGCAGGCCTATGCGCGCAAAAAGGCCAAACACTATCATAATCAACGGCACCGCCAAGCTTGTGATCATCATTTGCCATAATTCCATTTCGCATACCTCCTGTTATTCTACACCATTTAAAGTATTATATCATGCCCACTGCCAAAATTCTACACCATTTTTTCTGTTAGTTTTGCTCAAAAAAATCAAAAAATTAGAAAAAATGCTTGAGAAAATTGCAAAATATGATATGATAGTTGTATATAACGTACAAATATGACACGGCAATGGTTATACACTATTGCCACACATATGAAGGGGATGATTCCTTGAGAATTTGTGAGCATCCGATTTTGGATTTTAAGCGGGCCACACCTGTCACATTTACCTGTGATGGGGCCCAAATTACCGCCTACGAGGGAGAAACCATTGCCGCGGCACTCCACGCCGCCGGTGTACGCACATTAAGCCGCAGCCTGGCAAAGCAACGGCCACGCGGGCTTTACTGCGCCATTGGCAACTGCTCCTCGTGCATGATGATTGTAGATGGTGAACCCAATGTTAAAACCTGCATAGAGCTTGTGCGCCAGGGCATGGTCGTACAGACACAAACAGACAGGGGGGCACTGGTATGATACATACAGATTTGTTAATTATAGGCGCGGGCCCTGCGGGGCTGTCTGCCGCCATTGAGGCCGGCAAAACCGGGGCTAATGTCCTTGTGTTGGAGCGCGCCCACACCCCCGGCGGCCAGTTGGTAAAGCAAACCCACATGTTTTTTGGGTCAGAAAAACAATATGCCTCTTACAGGGGCTTTGATATTTCGGATATATTGCTGGCGGAGCTCGCCGCCCTGCCCAATGTGTCCATACGCCTTAATGCCACCGTCCTGGCCGCCTATGATGACGGCATGTGGACAGCGGAAATTGACGGGCGATATTTAAAAATACATCCAAAGGCCGTTGTGGTAGCCACAGGTGCCGCCGAAAAACCCCTGCCCTTCCCCGGCAATGACCTGCCAGGGGTGTACGGCGCAGGTGCCATGCAAACCCTAATGAACCAATACGGCGTAAAGCCTGCCGACCGCGTAATTATGCTGGGCGCAGGCAATATTGGCCTTATAGTCAGTTATCAGCTTATACAGGCGGGCTGTCATGTGCTGGCCGTGGCCGAAGGCGGCCCAAAAATAGGGGGCTATCTTGTGCACGCCTCCAAACTGGCCCGCATGGGCGTGCCCATTATGACCAGCCATACAGTAAAATGTGCCACAGGGCGGGATAAAGTAGAATCAGTCACACTGTGGGCCATTGACCAAAACTGGCAGGGCATACCCGGTACGGAGCAAACCTACGCCGCCGATACCTTGTGCATAGCCGTGGGCCTGTCGCCATTATCAGAATTGCTATGGCAAGCGGGCTGCGACATGCTTTTTGTTCCCGCCCTGGGCGGCCACGTTCCCTTGCGTGATGAACATCTTGCCACATCCCTGCCCAATATCTTTGTGGCTGGTGACGTAGCTGGGGTGGAAGAAGCGTCTGCCGCCATGGTTACAGGCCAGTTGGCAGGACTTTCTGCGGTAAAGTATCTGGGTTACAATGTATCAAATATGGAAGCAGTGCGACAGGATTGCCTTAGCCAGCTTGCATCCCTAAGACACGGCATTGTGGGCGAACGTATTTCCGCCGGGATAAAGCAGGCGACGCGATAACCAAGCAGCAAAATGCCGCCCCTACGATGACAAGGAGGACAAATATGTTAGAAAAAACCGGCGTGCCCACCCCGGCACAGGTAGACGAAGTTTTCCCACCCCCGGCACGGCTGACCCAAGGCCCCGTGGCTATTATAGAGTGCTTTCAGCACATACCCTGCAACCCCTGCGCCACATGCTGCCCCCGCGAGGCCATATTGCCCTTTACGGACATTAACGACAGGCCCACAATAGACAACAACCTTTGCAACGGCTGCACCATATGCCTTACAAAATGCCCTGGCCTAGCCATAATTGTCGTGGATGAAGCTTGGTCCAAAGACAGGGCCGCCATAAAGCTGCCATACGAATTTAGACCCCTGCCGGAAAAAGGCCAGATGGTGACAGCCCTTGACCGGGAAGGCAATCCCGTTGGTCAGGCAGAGGTTATTCGTGTTGCCTACACCAATTCTATGAACAAAGTACCCATCGTCTCCATCGCAGTGGACAAATCCCTCATCAAAGTAGTACGCCATATTGCCATGGACAGACAAAGCGACAGCACCGTATGCCGCTGCAACGACCTTACCCTGGAAGAAATTAGAGACTATATAAAACAAGGATACACCAGCGTGGACGAGATAAAGCGCATGGCCCGCCTTGGCATGGGCCCCTGCCAGGGCCGCAGCTGCCTACCCATTGTTTTGGGTGAATTATCCCGCGCAACAGGCCGCCCCGCGGCGGAGCTTTGCCCCGGCACATACCGCCCCGTGGTAAAAAGCATAAAGCTGGGCGCATTAGCAGAATATGACCACGAAAAGGAGGGGCCGCAATGACAAAAACAGCGGACATTGTAATCATAGGCGGCGGCATCTCCGGCGTGTCCATCGGCTATTTTTTAATGAAGCATGGCGCAAAAAATGTGATTATACTAGAGCGCGACTACCTTGCCGCCGGTGCCACGGGCCGCTGCGGCGCAGGCATACGCCAACAATGGGGCACAGAACTTAATTGCCTTATGACCAAATTCTCCTGCGAATTCTTCGAAAACGCCGTGGACGAGCTGGAATACAACGGCGATATAGAATTTCACCAAGGGGGCTATCTTTTCCTAATAGACGACCCCGACGAGCTTGCACAAGTAAAGAAAAACGTGGCCCTGCAAAACAGCCTGGGCATAAACACCCAGCTGCTAACCCCCACCCAAGCAAAGGACATAGCCCCCATCCTTAACACCGACATACTCCTTGGCGCGGCTTTCCACCAAAAAGACGGCCACCTTAACCCCTTCCACACCACCCAGGCCTTTGCCCAGGCTTTCCAGCGCCTTGGCGGCACCATACACACCGGCGTCACCGTCACTGGCATTGGCATGGATAACGGCCACATCACAGGCGTGGACACAACAGCCGGCCACATAGCCACAAACACCATCGTATGCGCCGCGGGCGGCTACAGCCAACAAATTGCCGCCATGGCCGGTGTGGATATACCCCTACATTCCGAACGCCGCAACATCCTCGTCACCGAACCCGTCGAACGCCTGCTAAACCCCATGCTCATGGGCTTTTCCCTCAACTTCTACTGCCAGCAAACCCCCCACGGCTCCTTCATCATGGGCCGCGCCTGCGAAGAGCAACCCCGCGACCTGCGCATCACCTCCGACAGCAGCTTCCCCACCGCCATGGCCCAAACCATCACAAAAATAGCCCCGCCCCTGGCCAAACTGCGCATGCTGCGCCAATGGGCCGGCCTGTACAACATGTCCCCGGACAGACACCCCATATACGGCCAAATCCCCGGCGCCGCGGGCCTTTACCTGGCCGCAGGCTACTCCGGCCACGGCTTTATGCTGGCCCCCTTTACCGGCCAAAGCATGGCAGAAATCATCCTGGGCCTGACCCCCACCCTGCCCTGGCAGTGCCTGGGCTTTGAGCGGTTTGAAACAGGGGATTTGTTGCTGGAGACTGCTGTGGTGTAGTTGCAAATTCTTAATTCTATTATCTTTCCAGAAAATCAAAAGCTAAAGTTGCGACAATGCAGCTTTAGCTTTTTCCATCACAATGAATTTAATTTACCCTCTTAATTTTTTATTATCTTGCTTCGATGGAAATCTTTCTCCCAATTCCATCAGTTGAGTAAGCATACTGGGATTCTGAAGCATGGCGGGCAGTAGCTGCGCCATCCAAGCATCTTCTTGTGATATTTTGGGCTGTGATTTTTGCAATGTGTTAATAACTGTTTCTAAAGTATTATTGTTATTGTTTTTTATTTCGATATGAACCTCCGAAATAGCATCTAAAATCTGATATAGCATTGGCAAAATCGGAGAGGCAACATTAGTTTGCACAAAATCATCAGAATTGTTCGGCGTTTCGTTAGGAGACAAATAGGAAAATGAATTTATTGTTTTTTCCAGCCTGTCCTTAATGGAATCAACGCTATCTAGATCAGTAAGGTCATATTCAAGAGTGCGAATAGCGGCTATGTCGAAAGGTAAATTCTCCCCATTCTTTCTTAGATGAATAATTGGTTTATTTGTTCGCTTGCGAAATCCCATTTCATAAAAAACATTCGGGTTATGATTCGTTGTATCTGCAATAACTAAATCTGCACTTTCTAGGCAATCAAGAATTTTTTGCGTAATGGAATCCGCGTCATTCATTTGGTCAACACGCTCTGCAACAAATCCACATCTTTCACAAACAGGCATAATTATGTGCTTAAACAATTGATCGGCATTTTTTCTAACATCGCTCTTCTCACTGCCAATTGAGGAAACAACGAAACAAGTTTTCAAATTTTTATCCTCCTCGCTCTCTTGACGCAGGGAATATATCCCTCTTTCTGTCTTCTTTATCGTTCCATTGCGTTGTAGAGTATTCATTGAGCCAGCAAACTGGCCTTCTGAGTATTCACCAACATTAATTCCTGCCAAATAGGCTTTAATCTCCTGCACGCTATAAGATTCACCATCAGAGAGAAGCTCAATGATATGTTCTTGTATTATTGCACTTTTTACCATTGTACAAACCTCCTTTTCCTTTATATTACCACATCAAAATGCTATTGTCAACACAATAATACAAGAAATCAGCAAATTTTCTTGTATTTCACTTATTTTCTTGTTATAAACTTGTTATGATGCTGTATTATTCACTTATACAACCTCATAATCACGTAAGTTGCGCTGTTCTCTAAAATAAAAAAGCGTATCAGACTTATCCAATACGCAACTTCCAAATTAGCTTGCCTTCTTCCGTTACAATTTTCCATTTACCCACAACCGTATGTACGGTTGTGGGTAAATGGAAGGTGACATTTCTATCCTTCCCCATCCGTTCCGCTTATTGTGGTTTGCCGTAGACTTGGAGGGCTACATGCCCCGGCACCCGTAACCACGCCCAAAAACAGGAAAATTTGTGTAGAATTCGGGCGTGGGGTATGGTACAATTAAGCGGTAAGATATTTTTGTTTTGCACGTTGCCCGTGTTTGTTGTGGGCGGCGTGACGATTTTACATTAGGGAAGTTGTTAGTATGAATAGACATAAAGCAGTGCAAGTTGTAAGCGACGACATACTAAAAGATGGATTGGTTGACGCTTTATTTTTAAAAGGCTCTATCGCGCGGGGTGACGATGACGATTACTCTGACGTAGATATGTATGCCGTAGTATCCTCAGAAAATTTAGAAGCCTTTCTCAACAAGCGAATCCAATATTTAGAAAAGTATAAGCCTTTAGTTTTTTGGTGTGAAGAAGATTTTGTTGCTCCTCAAATTATCGGCGTTTTTGAAGATACCCTGCATTTTGATTTATATACCGTCAAAACTGACTCAATACCACAAACAGACGATATCAAGGTAATATTTGACAAAGACGGAATACTAGATTCTTACAGAAAAGTCCCGCTAAATGTATCCTCTAATTATATCATAAAAGAGATAAGTGAGTTTGCATTTACCTTGCTTGAGTTTGAGGCTGCATATGCAAGAAAAGATTACATCTGGGCAATAGCTCTTTTTCATCTTCAAATAAGAAGGATTTCATTTTTCACACGCTTCATCCATGATGCTGGCAATGCAAGGCTTGGATTGAAACGAATACACAAAGCCATACCTGACGACGTTTACAAAGAATATATCTCCATATTGGAAAAGGCAACACCAACGAACATTTTAGTTGCTATGAAACAACTACTTGCGCTCGCCAATGACATTATTCTGCAACTACCTGACGAAGTGCTAAGGCAAGTGAATAGAAAATTTTTCGACCTTATGCAAAGCAAGATTGCAACATTGGAATAGTGTAAGCAAACTACCGTGTAGCGAACCTAAAAACTCTACAGCGTGATTATTGAGATTATGAACAATAAGCCCCATAAACAAGGCATTTTCAAACCTTAGTCCATGGGGCTTTTTCCTGTCTTAAAAAGTTTCTCTTGACAACAACCCAAAGGGATTACATTCCGGAGTTATCTCGTATCATGCTTCGGTATGGAGTAATTCGTACACCACTTACTGCTGTAATCCGTAAAGGTAAGGAGCATTATATTTGCGAAAAGAGGTTATTGTCATATTACAATGCTGCCGATTTGCAGACGAAAGAGTTGTTGAGTCCATATATGCCCTATATCCCTATTGACGATGCAGGTGCTATGAGCAGCGCAGGAGATTCTGTAAACATAAAAGCTGTAAAGAATAAAGCCGTAATGTCTAAAGCTATAGGAGTTGCAAAAGTTAAGGCCTCGAATGCATTAATATCAGTCAATGGCTCAAAGGCACCCTTTGATTTAACTGATGCCGTTAGCCTTACTCCATATGTGAAACCCCGCATCTGTGTTATTGAGAAATGCGGAGATAGCTGCAAGCATAAAAGCAGTTGCCGTTATCAGCGTTATCTCAAAAAAGCCAATGATCCAAGTGTTGATCTCCAAATCACAAATCATAATTACTTCCTTGCAGATACACTACATCGAGCAAGTGGAAATCAGGCATCCGGACACTTAGGGCATTCTCGCAGAAGGCGACCTTTACTTCCAAACTATCAGCTTGTCATTATAGACGAGGCTCACAAGTTTCTTGGCACTGCACGATCTATGTATGGACTGGAGCTGACTGACAGAGATCTTCCTGTACTGGCACAGGAGATACATGCTATTACGGCTGGTAAATCCAAAGGTGGTGTTAACATGCATAGGCTTGCAAAACGGCTGGAGGAACAAAGCAGAAAGCTATTTCAAGCCATCAATAATAGCATTCCCGATGATGTTGACGATGAAGCGGATCGTTTTCCTGTTGTTGTAGGCGGTAACATCGGCAATAATAATGTTGGTCGTGGCAATGGTAGTGCTGGCGGTGTTAGTGTTAGTAGTAGCAATAGCAGTAGTAGAAGTGGCTGTATTAGTAGCAACAGTGACGCTGTAAAATATTTGACGAACATATTGGATATCATAGACAAACTTATTTATGCTGTTACCGGAAGTCGAGCGCAGAGTATGCATACGGAGCGGCGGTCTAAAGTCCTACGGGACCTTAATGCCATTGCCGACAGGATAGACGCACTTTGTAAATATAGCAACCTCATCTACTGGTTCGAGAAGCGCGTAGAAGGAGAAACCAAGACCAATGCGCTATGCGCCATACCAAAGGATTTAGGCAAGAGATTGCACTCCGATTTATGGGATAATGGTATACCTATTATTCTTACTTCAGGCACACTATCATCAGGAGCCGGAAGGAAGTCTGACGATATTTGTGCCAATTTTAGCAAAGATGAGGCTTCTAATTTTAACAGAGACGAAGCTTCTATTTTCAGCAAAGACGAAACTTCTAATCAAGGTGACTTCACCAGGGTGAAAGAAACACTCGGGCTCAATTATATGAAGCCAGATAGATTATTCAATACTACAATGCCATCGCCATTTAATTACAAAAATAATAAATTGCTATATATCAGCGAGAATATACCTTTCCCTGATAGCAAGGATAAGAAATACATAGCCGCTGTAGCAAAAGAAATCGAGAGACTTGTTATAGCAAGCCACGGTCATGCCGCAGTGCTGTTTACTTCCTATAATGTCATGGGACAAGTTCATGCTATTCTAAAAAAGCGCAGCAATGAAGGTGGTTTGTGTATAAAAGGACAACAACCATTTCCATTATTCAGATTAGAACGCGGTGGTGTTCACGCAATAGAACGATTCAAGAAAAATTGTAATGATGGTAATGGCAGTAGTGGTGGCAATGGTATCTTATTAGCATCAGGTGCTTTATGGGAGGGTATTGATATCCCAGGTGATGCACTATCAATGCTTATCATAGTCAAGCTGCCATTTGCTGTTCCTGATCCTATTGGAGATTTTGAGCGAGAACAATGCGGTGATATGGAAGCATTTAAGAACCGAGTCATCATACCTGATATGTTAGTAAAACTTAAACAGGGTGATGGTCGTCTTATCCGATGCGAAACCGACACCGGGGTCTGTGCCATACTTGATAGTCGAGTAAATGAGAGAGGTGCATATCGAAGCAAAGTGCTGTCAGCATTACCGGAATGTAATGTAACATCTGATATTAAAGCGGTGCGGGATTTTTACTTGGATAAAAAGCCGACCGCTTATTTTATTTCTTAAAAGACCATTAAGACAAACATCGTGATTTTGTTTAGTTTATTGTAGCCAGTCCACTCCAATAGATTTGTTGCACAATGGCAAGCTTTTGCTGCATATAAATATACAACAGAAATAACAAGGAATTTTTAAAGAGAGCAGCCATTAAAAGCCAATAGTTAAAATGAGGTGACGATAATGCAAAAATTAGAGGTAGCCGTTACACATATATTTAAGACTGAAGGTAATGAAGATGCAGTACTCCTTAAAATTAGGGGGATTATTACCAGCCACCTTATCAAAGTTTTCACAGAAAAAGGACTGTAACCAAATAAAATAGATAACGTCTAGCTGTCACAATTGCAATACTAGAGCCTGTTCCCGATATAAGAGCGACCAAATAGAGTGTACAATGCCCTGTCGGTATGTTATAATACGCATATTCGATAGGCTCTGGAGCCCTCTATACAAAGGGGGTAAAGAGTGATGAAAGAACAAAACACAGTAGCCATTTACTGTAGATTGTCAAAGGAGGACATAGACAAGGCTAGGGCATCTGACGAGAGCGAGAGTATTCAGAATCAAAAGTTACTACTTATGGATTATGCGGTCAACAGCGGATTTCTTATTTATAAAGTATATGTTGACGAAGACCTCAGTGGGTTCTCTGACCGTCCGGGGTTTAAGCAAATGATAATGGACGCCTCGTCAGGAAAGTTCAATATTATCTTATGCAAAAGCCAATCTCGCTTTACGAGAGACATGGAGTTGGTAGAAAGATATATTCATGGGTATTTTGTTGAATGGGGAATACGATTTATAGGTTTGACGGACAATGTAGACACTAACGTTAAAGGGAACAAAAAAGCTCGTCAAATTTATGGTCTCATTAACGAGTGGTATAGCGAAGATCTTTCAAACAATATTCGTACCGTGTTTAGAAAAAAAATGGAAGACGGGCAGTTTTTAGGTGCATTTGCCTCCTATGGATACATAAAAGACCCTGATAATAAGCATAAAATAATTATTGATGAAGATGCCGCAGCAACTGTAAGAGAAATGTTTCAAATGTGTCTCAACGGATATGGATCAACCAAGATAGCTTCGGTCTTGACAGAGAAACGTATCCCAACCCCTACGCAGCATAAAAAAAACCAAGGTATGAGGTTTAATAGTCCAAATGTTTCGCTTTACAGCGTTAAGTATGGGTCTTGGAGCTCGACAACTATAAAGAAAATGCTGTCAAACGAAGCGTACATAGGCACACTAATTCAGGGGCGCGAGAAAAAACTAAGCTATAAGAGCAAGAAAGTTGTCATTGCGCCACAGAATGAATGGGTGGTTATTGAAAATAACCACGAGCCAATTATTAGCCAAGAGGACTTTAGAAAAGTGCAACTACTATCGAAGAGCAGGCGCCGTTCTATCCCTGAAAGCGCAGGTGGACAAGATGGCGCAATAGACAGGCCGCATATACTGGCTGGTAAAGTAAAGTGTGCAGAGTGTGGGTCAAGCATGGTGCGAAATGGCCTAACAAGAGCTAGAGATACCTATTATCTCCGATGCATGCTGTCTGCAAAGACAAATCGCAGAGAATGTACACCACACTCCATAAAACAAGATGCATTGGAAGCTGCGATATTAGAGTCTATTAGGGAGCTGCTTGCAAAAGCAGTCGATGGATATGCTTCTCAAGAAATTATTTCGGATGTTGAGGCGGGTATTGAAAGCAAGGCGAATCCACTTGCCATAATAGAGCGACAGCTTCTTGATATTAACTCCAAGCTAGATGAAGCCAAACACAATTTGATTTCTGCCTACAAAGATAAGAACAAGGGGATTCTTGAAGAGTCAGACTTCTTAATTTTTAAAGCGACTTTTGAAAAAGAAGCGCAATTGCTGGAAAGCAAGCGCAAACTCATGGAGCAAGAAAAGTCGGAATTGGCACTTCGTCAAAGAAGCAAAGACAATATTAATTCCATGTTGCAAAAATATGTTGAGCTCGACAAGCTCACACATGAAATAGTGAACGACTTTGTTGAAACCATTTATGTTTCCGTAGTAGATAAAAGCAACAGGTGTAACAAGTATAGTATTACAATAGCGTGGAATTTTTAACGTATCTACACTTATCAACTTGGTATTTGCAGATTATAACGTTAAAATCAAAGTTGATGGATACATTATTGCATTTCTTATCACACATTATTATTTCTTTCATGTACTCATTATGAACATCACACATGGGTGCCGTGTCCATTGTCATCGTATGGCCGCGTTTTGTTGTTGATAAAGTCTACACTGGCCAAAATACGATTGCCCGGGCGCACAAGGTCATCAACAGGAGCCACCCCGGTGTCCAAAATAGCAATAGAAATGCCACGCCCAGTCACATCAAACGACTGGGCGGTAACATGGGTATTATGACAGACAGCACTTACGCCCTCGACACCCCGCAGGGCGGCCACGCAGGCCTTGGGCACTTCTACCACATATAGGCCAACCGATGGCAATCGGTATTTCACTCGGGCCACGGCGGCAATTCTCTTTTCCTGTTCTTCGTTATTATTGGCCTCTACAATCAGTTCGACTTTTTCCATGGGCAACACCCCTTTTCCACTATAACTTCGGCATATAATCCATAATATTATCAGACGGGGTATGTTGACACAGCCGATGCATAATGTGTTGTAATGAGGCTAAGAATCTGTTTACCGTCTTGCTTTCGGAGGATTTTTGAGTGCTCTTTCACTGTACCCAAACGCTTTTGCTTTACAAAAGCGTTTGGGTACAGTGAAAATAAAGCCGAAAAGACGTCGGAATGGAGACGGTAAACAGGTTCTAAGAGCAGAAATTTCAGAAAGGATTGCGTGTGGTTTTATTCATAATATTGCATATTGCCCCACCAACTAAGCGCGCCAGTGCAGCAAGCCCAATTTGCTTATTGACATTTAGGCGAAATTGCAGCTAAGGTCTGCGGGCAATAAATTATTTGGTTAGGGCATATAAAAAAGTAGGACGCATAATGTAACTGCGTCCTACTTTATTTTGTTAGCCTGTCTGACATAAAATATTGATTTTCGTGCTGTCTTATGTCGGCCACGCTAAGGTTTATGATTTTTGCGGTATTTGCCATATGTGTCACACTTTTGTGCATACTTGGCTAATCATAGTCCGTGTTCAAATACGGCTTGCATGATGCTGCGATGCATTTTGTGTGACTGCCAGGTTGGAAAATACCGTTTTAGGGTCTTGATGGTAGGTTAAACCATGTCCATATTTCATTGCCATGTTCGTCAATCATGAAATCATGTTCGATTGATGCTTCCATGATGTCGTAATATGCCCAATGCGTGTGTGGTAGGTCAGTAAATATTACTGTGCCTGCCAGGTTGGCATTGATATCGGCGGGGTTTGGTTCTCTTTCAAGCACTCTATTAATAAGAGTTATGGCTTCTGCTCTGGTAATTGCATTATCAGGGCGGAAGGATCCGTCGGGATAACCAAGAATCCAGCCTCTGCTGTATGCTAGGTTAACATAATGTGCTGCCCAGTGTGTGGGCGACACATCTGCAAACCCATTTGTTATACTGTCACTTTCAGCAAAGAATCTTGTCATAACCGCGGCAAGCTCAGCACGTGTTATCGGCACATTAGGCCTAAATGTTCCGTCGGGATATCCGAAGAAAACTCCTATATGCGCAAGATAGTTAACGGCTTGAGAATACCAGGTTGTATCGTCAACATCGCTGAAGCGTCCGGTTAATAAAAGCGGTGCATATTTGTTGTTGTCGTCCAGCAGCCTAAAGAGAATCATGGCAACCTGGGCTCTTGTCAGTGCCGCTTCGGCTCTGACAGTGCCGTCTTCAAAACCATGGATATATCTAATATGCTGTCCGGTGATAAGTGTTGGTGTTGCTTGCTGGGGCTCTCTTGGCGTAAAAGGACCAGTAGGCGGGAAGCCGACGCCTTGATCGGGACCGGATCCTGTATCAGCTGGGCCATCGCCTGGCAAAGTTATGGTTATTGTGCCAAGAGCTGCATTGGCCGCGGTTATGGTGTGGTATACAGTATCATAACCCAGTGCTGATGCTCTAAGCGTATTGCCAATGCGCACACCGCTTACGCGGAAGATGCCATTGCCGTAAGGCACTATAGTAGCACCGGCACTAGCAAGGGCTGCACTTGGCAACAGTGCTCCGGCAGTATTAACCACACGTACTTCAAGATTATTGATAACAGTGTAACCGCCGCCGCCTTGATTGCCTCCGTCTGCCATATCAATCACAATATAGCCACGTGTAGCATCAGCTGGGGTTATACGATGCAGAGCATCATAGAAACCTTCGGCAGATACGGTTAAGTCATAGCCTATGCGTACTCCATTTACAGTGAATCTACCGGTTGTTTGTCCATCATACATTTCTGCAACAATGGTGCCGGAAGGAGCAACTGTAAGGGTGGAAGCCGCAAGAAGCTGACCATCGTACATTACTCGTACTTCCAGGTTGTTAATAACAGTGTAACCGCCACCGCCTTGATTGCCTCCGTCTGCCATATCAATCACAATATAGCCACGTGTAGCATCAGCTGGGGTTATACGATGCAGAGCATCATAGAAACCTTCGGCAGCTACGGTTAAGTCATAGCCTATACGTACTCCATTTACAGTGAATCTACCAGTTGTTTGTCCATCATACATTTCTGGTACAATGGTGCCGGAAGGAGCAACTGTAAGGGTGGAAGCCGCAAGAAGCTGACCGTCGTACATTACACGTACTTCTAAGTTGTTGATAACAGTGTAACCGCCGCCGCCTGGGTAGCTGCCAGAGCCATCATACATGTTAATTATGATGAAACCTCTGTTTGCGTCCGCAGGTGTGATATCGTGCAGGACATTATAAAAGCCGGTTGCGGTTGCAGTCAATCTGTATCCCAGATGCACGCCACCTACAGTAAATCTGCCAGTTCTCTGCCCGTCAGACATTTCCGGAGTGACAGTGCCATTGGGAGCAACTGTAAGGTTAGATGATGCAAGAAGCTGACCATCGTACATTACGCGTACTTCAAGATTATTAATAACGGCATAACCACCGCCGCCTGGGTAGCTGCCAGAGCCATCATACATGTTAATGATGATGTAGCCTCTGTTTGCGTCCGCAGGTGTAATATCATGCAGGACGTTGTTGAACCCGGCTGAAGATGCGGTAAGTCTATGTCCTATGCGTACATTGTGTGCAGTAAATCTACCTGTTCTTTCTTCGTTGTACATTTCTGCAACAATGGTGCCATATGGAGCTACCGTAAGGAGCGAGCCCACGACGAGCTCATTTCTGTACATTACTCTTACTTCGAGATTATCAATTCTTGTATAACCGCCGCCGCCTGGGTAGCTGCCAGAGCCATCATACATGTTAATGACGATGTAGCCTCTGGAAACATCCGCAAGTGTAATATCATGCTGGACGTCATAAAACCCGGCTGATGATGCAGTTAGCCTATGCCCCACGCTTACAGTGCTTATGGTGAACCTGCCGGTTCTTTGCCCGTTAGATATTTCCGGAGCGACAGTACCGGTTGGAGCCACCGTAAGGCTTGAGCCTGGGATAAGCTGGCCGTTGTAAGTTATTCTTACTTCGAGGTTAACGCCTGTGCCGCTTACATTAAGTTGTATGGTGGCACCTGCATAATAAGCGTCCGTCGTTGTTACGCGCTGTTCTCTCTCGTCAAATCCTACAGCGTCGCCTGTCAATCTGTCTCCTACACGAACCGTATTTGCAGCTATTGTAAAGCGGCCCGTGTTGTTGCCGGTCACATTATTATTCTCATGGGCCAAAGTGGCCGATGGAATAAGATCGTTCTGCACATTCACTACATCAACAGTGAAAAGCGGCAGAAGAATGGGTGCATCCGGAAGATTGATGATGACATATCCGTCTGTAAAATTAGTAGAATTTACAGTATGGGTCGGCAAAGTGGCAAAGCCGGGAACATTCGGTGCAAGCACCGTGCCGACGCCTACGTCCGCTAGGTTGAAAATACCGTTGTTTGTGGTAAGTTCATTGCCGCCATCCACTCTCAAGAAGGCTCGCCCTACAGGTTGTCCTCTGAAATGAATTTCTACCCTAAGGTTAGTTCCTGCATCTCTGAGAAGGTGGATGTTGACATATCCGCGCTGAGCATCAATGGGGTTTACGGTGTGGAGTACGGTAGTAAGGCCGCCGGCCGAAGCTTGCAGCACGTTTCCTATGCGCACACCATCCATTGTAAATACGCCGCCGGTTCCGCTAACAAGACCGCCATCACGGCGTAATTCTGCTGACGTAACAAGGCTGCCTTCATGATAAACTCTTGCGGTAAAGTTGTTTAAATCAACACGTGTAGCAAGGGTGATGCTTATATAGCCTCTGGCCATATCAGCTTCGTTTATGGTGCGCTCTACTTCGGCAAGCCCGGGAGCTCTAGCGGCTACCCTGTCTCCTATAAGCACGCCCGGCACATTAAACAACCCAGTACCGTTGCCCGGTACGTTTGTGCCTTCATGTGTCAAGATGGCCGTGGTAAGGAGAATGCCTTCAAAGTATACCCTTACGTCGATGTTTTCGGGGCGGCGGTGTTCGTCCCTAAGGATTATTGTCGTGCCGCCCGCAGCCGCATCGGCTGTGTTGATACTATGAGGTACCAGAGTAAAGCCGCGTGATGTTGCATATAGAGCATCACCAACACGCACGCCGTCGATGGTAAAGACGCCGGTACCATTGCCGGGCACATTTGCTCCGTTCCACGTTAGTGTGGCCGAAGGAACAAGGGGGCCGTCAATGGTGTGTCGCACTACCCTTACCTGGAAGTTATTGATAATTTGGTCTAGGGTTACCTCAATGAGAAGGTACGCACCTAGCGCGCCGGTAATTCTATCGGCCACATTAATGGTGCTAGGGCCAAAACCCGGTACATATACGGTTATTTGTCCGTTGCCCCATGACGCTTGCGCGGCACGGCTAACTCTAATCACCTGGAATGGGGTGATATAGGTTGCGTTGCGGACATTGTTAGTGTATGCAAGTTCTACAGTAGCGTCACTGCTGATGTTGTTGCCTGTACCGGCTGCCAAAACACGGACAAGAATCATAAAGTCGTCATCTTCGTCTGTGTCAAGGAACACATTGGCTTGGGCATTGGCATCATCTGGCAGCTCCACCGGCGTTGGTTCTGCAAAATTAGAACCATATGTGGTATGCGAGCCTAAAACAGTGTAAAAGCCCGGTTGCAAACCAAACACTTCATAAAAACCGTTTGCATCACTGGTGGCGGTTGCTGCCACTGCACCATTTGCATCAAAAATTGTGATGCTTGCACCCGATATGGGCAGCCACACGTCCGGATTGTCGCGCATGGCTTCGTGCATAACAAAGCCGCGGATAGAACCGGCAAATTCTCTCTCTAGTTCGATGTAGATGGTTTCGCCTTCGTATTCTTCAAAGACATCACGGGTGTTTGTTATAAATCCGGATGCGGCTGCTATAAGGGTTTCGCCGTCAAGAGCCCGCGCCTGGAATTCGCCCGTGGTGCTTGGGAAGTTTACGGTGGTTTCGTCATCAATTTCTAAAGAAAGGGTGGCGCTTGGTATCAGCCTACGAAGTGCGTGTTCTGCGCCTTCCAGCACTTGAATTTCTTCAACAACACGTACAGTAAGCGGAAACTCGCGTTCCATGGTAATGGTTATGATGCTTTCTTCGCCGTCCCAAAGCTCGCCTATGGCATACACGGCACTTGGCCTAAATGTATTGCCCCCAATAGCATGGGTTGGTGTAATTGGCTCCACCCATATTTCTGTAAGAGTGGTGGTGTTGGTCACTTGCCATCTGTAAAGGTTAACACCGGTGCCGGCATTTGTAGCCGCACCCAATGCGCCGGGACCTATAACACCTTCGGGATTGCGCAGATGCACACGCAGGTTGCTACTTGGGTTGGCACCCGCAGGGCCTCCGTGTGGTATTATTCTTTCTATAAATCCATCTTCGTTATCCGGGTCGTCTGTAGGTTCCAGATGCACAACCCTAAGGGTTAGCGGGCTTGGAGCCGCAATGGAGTTTAGAAGGATATGGATTATAAATGGATCTGCCGCGGTGCCTGCCGCATCGGGATTAACCACGCTGTGCTGGCTAATTCTAAATGGCGGCTCGGGATCCATATGTGACGGAGCAAAAACAGGCGCCGTGGCAAACAGCTCGTGACGCACCATCATTCCAAGACCAGAAAGGTTGAAGTGAAGAGGCGCCGGTGTTGGGCTGGATGCTACAGATATCCATGGTGTTGCCGGAATTTGTCTGTAGCTTAGGTTTGCCGTTGGTATAATAGGCATAGCTTCCAAATCGCCATTGCGCACTTCAACACGCAGACCCTCTATTACAGCAGGTTTCAAGCGTATTTCGATGCGGCCACGGTCAAGATCTGCCTGGGTAAATGGCCAATTAGACTCCGAAAGATACAGCAAGGCGTGTCCGTCCAAAATATCGGTTACGTCGATTTCATCCGATTCTAAGAACGCTGCGCCAATGGTGCCTATTACTTGTCCGTTAAGCTCGATGGTAGATACAGTTAGCAACTCGCCGGTGTAATAATCGACAACAGTGATTCTGACATCAAATTCGTTTTCGCCAAAACCTACAACCCCATTGGGGCTGATAAGGCCAACGGAAAGACGTTCGCCCACGGCTCTGGATACGGCGAGACTGGAATTGCCTTCCGGACGAGGCTGATGATTGCCAGCATGGCCCTGGGTCCTTGCAACATATGGGTTAAAGGTTCTTACGCCTTCATGCACCCATGTAAAATCAACCGTTGTGGTTGGGGCTACAGTTTGATGGTCTGCACCCGGCTCTATACTTGCAAAGAACCTGGTTTCAAGCTCACCGCCTGTTTGCCACGCAAGGTATGGATAGCTTTCCCATGCTTCTCCTGCGTCTCCCCACTGGTCTATTGTAGCCCAGCCATTAACACGCCAGGCGCCGGAAGAAATACCCGGCAGCAGGCCGGACGTAAGCATGGCTGTGTTTACGCCTTGTATAACATTGCCTGCAATTGTAGATTGTGGTTGTATAATTGGAACACCGCCAACTGTCTGGTGAGCAGGTGCGCTGTGGACAGAAGTGTCCCAGTAAACCATATCAAATCTTACACCAACAGTTGCGTTATGGTCGGCACCTATTGCAGATGGGCCGCCAACCGGGCTGGCATATATGGGGCGCCCTGCCACATTACCCGCATTCCACACCCGTCTCATGGTGTTAATGCGTGCGCCGCGGCGTATGCCCAAAATACCATTGCCTGATGACGCATTTACTCTGCCGTTTACAGAACCTATGTTGTATACGTCCTCTATCAGCAAAGCACCTGTGCCGGCAGAAATACCTACAATACCACCTGTGGCACGGCCCGGGCCTTCCACATTGCCAGAGTTATAGCTGCGCAGTATGTTTCGGCTTGCGCCCGCACGGGCTACACCAAGAATACCGCCAACGCCATGAACATCCGTTGTAACTGTGGTGGTGGTACCCAGCGTGGTTACAGGGCCTTGGTTGGCACTGTTAATAATTACAAGACCGGTGCGGTTAGAATCGCCGACTATTCCGCCTACTCTTCTAACATTCGCCGCGGTTGTTGATGTACCGGTGGCGCGGCTTGTAGATGACACATGCCCCGTGTTTATGGCGCCGTTTATTGTAAAGTTGATATTATCAGCCCAAGCCACAATGCCGCCCACGGTTCTGCTGCCGTGGATATTACCTGTGTTTAAAGCATCTATAATATCTACCCTAAGTGCGCCTGTACGGCTTACGGTACGCCCAATTATGCCGCCGGCATGGTGGCGGGGTACAGTTGCGCCGTTTTGGAAGTTAAAGCCGATGTTTCCGTGGTTTTCCACGTTGTTAAGGGTTACAACACGATTGGCAACAGCAGCCGGGAAAGCAACGCGCCCGATGATACCGCCCATGTTGTTGTTGGCCACACTGGATGTTGCGGTTGATGTGGAGCCAACATGGCCGTGGTTTACGGCATTTGAAATATCCACGCGGTTAGAAGAAAAACCGATAAAACCGCCGGATCTGCCGCGGCCTGCGGCCATATGCAGTATATTGCCGTGGTTTTCGCCGTCACGTATGGTAACAATACCGCTGGCCTGTCCAATAAAGCCGCCATGATTACTGTTGTTGCCACCGGCGGCCGTGTGGGTAATGTTAGCATTATTTTGGGCGTTTGTTATTGTAGTTACGTTGCGTGCAAAACCAATTAAACCGCCAATGCTTCTGGTGCCGCCAAATGTATGCACGGTTGTGGCATTGTTTTGTACCCCGGTAAAGGTTGTGGATGTAGCACCTGCAGTGGGTGTTTGTCCTACAATGCCGCCGGTATGGTTACGGCCGGTTACATTGGCGTGATTGGCACTGTCTGTAACAGTAAGGCTGCTAGTGATGTCACCTACAAAGCCGCCTGTCATACCGGCGGTGTTGCCGGTGTTGGTTACGTTTACAACGCCACGGTTGTGGCTGTTTGCAATAGTAACAGGGCCTTGTGCTCTGCCTATAAGGCCACCGGAGTGACCCCTGCTTGCACTGACGGTGGCGTAATTGGTAACTTCGGTCAAACTGGCGTTGCCGCCGGTCATACGACCTATAATACCACCTGTGCCGCGTATGGCTGCGCCGGTGGCGCTGCCTGTGCCGGTAGATGTCAATGCACCGTTATTTTCTGCCTCGTTAACAGTAACAGTGCCCGATGATGTACCTATCAAGCCGCCTAAGCTGTTGGCAGAAGATATGGTTGCATCATTGCTGGCATTTTCAATCCTGACAGCCGCCGTGGTACCTATAATACCGCCGGTCGCGGTGGCTGTGCCGGTTACATTGCCTCTGTTTTCTACATTGGCAATATGCACAGCACCCACAACGGTGGATGTAGTTGTACCAACAATACCGCCGGCTAAGGTTGCAGAAGTTATAGTGCCGGTGTTGATGCCGCCTGTAATGGTTACGGTTGCCGCATTGCCCACAAGGCCGCCTGTATTGGTTGTGGCGGTAATGGCCGCTCTGTTTTCTACATTATTAAGGGTTAATGCACCCGTAGCGGCCGGTGTGCTGCTGCCAACAATGCCTCCGGCAACCTGCACAGTGGTAATGGTACCCGTAACAACCAGATTTTGTATTGTCATGGATGCAGATGCCGCCGGTGTGGTTATTCTACCGACAGCACCGCCCGCATGTTGAAACTGCCTGGCGTTGCCACTGCCGGCTATTGCTGTCACCAAATTAACGGTATTAGCACTGCCGCCAATGTTTACATTGCCTGCGGTTTGGCCTACAAAGCCGCCCGCAGACGGAATTATTCTGGTGCCTCCCGAGGTTCCCGTTGTACCAAGGCTGATGGTAACACCCACATTGGCATCAGAGATATTAAGGATGCTGCCGGCTTCTGCAAAGCCAACCATGCCGCCAATTCTCTTGCCGTCAAAGGCGCGAGCACCTGTAATGGAGACGGAAGACCCGATTATGTCTACATTTCTTATGCTAACAACAGCATTTGGTGCAATTCTTCCTGCAATAAGGCCAATGCTGCCTACAGCAGTGTTCCATGTAGCCAAAACAGCTGAATCTGCGTAAGTAATGCCGGAAAAGTTTACATTTTCGATGACGGCGCCATTACCCAAAGTGCGGATAAAGCCAAAATCATTATGGCCTGGTGTTTCGGGTAATTCGGTGGCGTCTCTGGGTACCAATTGCAGGTCGCTTATGGTAAAAACATTGTTGCCATAGCTTCTAAAGCTGCCGGTAAAAGGCATGCCGCCCACATGGCCGCGGCCTGTAAATGTCCCCATGCCCGCCATGGAAATATCGCCCATTAGGATGAATTCCTGGCTGTTTAAGCCACCATAGCCGTTAAGGAAAAGGGCAAGTTCGGCGGGTGTGGATATTCTTACTTCCGAGGCAGGATGTATCCCCACCCACGAAAGTTCAAAATCCTGATTTAATACGTCTAAAGAGCTGATTTCCAGCTCAAAAAATTCACTTACAGCCCGGGCATATTCCGATGGCTCATATACAGCCCAAGCGGTGAACATATCTTGGTAATAAACCGGCAAAGTTATAGCAAATCTGCCGTAGGTGTCGGTTTCTGCTGTAAAAACTTCCGGCTCGTCATAATCATAACCTTCAATTTCAAGCATGAAATAGACTGTTGCGCCTTCAATAGCTTGTTCGTCCAGCGTTACAACACCTTCTACCCGTGCCGTGCCATATGCCGCAGCCGGGATTGGGTAAAGCATGAAGTCGATATTGATATTGCCAAGCTCGTCCGCTGTGTAGACATAGTCATACACCGACACAAGCTTTTCTTGATGCCCAGGAGCAACTGCAACAATTGTTAGATCCTCCAAGGCCTCAAAAGCCTTTGGTTCAATCACAAATTGCCCATATGCATCTGTTTTGGTATGTACCAGCTGATCTGCCCCAAAAAGGAGCATTAATGTTACATCTTGCAATGTGTCGCCTGTTTCCATTGAGATAACAGTACCGGTGAAAGAACGAATAATGACGCCAATTTCTTCATTTTTGTCATATTCATATTCGTACCCATAACCGTATTCGCCGTCCCCTTCGTAATAAGGCGACAAATCCGCTATTTCTCCAATGTCTTCTAGGAATGCATAGTCTTCAGCATAATCACCCAGGCCCTGACCATATACAATTGCCTGAAAATTGCCGAATGTCATTAGCACTACCAAGAACAAAGCAACAATTTTGTTTAAAAGCTTCTTATGTGTGTGCTTCACAACAATAAGCTTCCTCCCTTCATGTAACTATTTTTTATTAGAGGACAGAAAAAACAACAATGTACCAACTTTACGCGACTCTTGCTCTGTCATCTGCTTTAAAGCCCCTTCATACCACACAGATACTTGGTGTCACCTTACAAACGCAAAACAAAATAAGCACAAACTTGGAAAAGGCTATTAGGGCATATTTGCGCTAATTCTTAGCCTCAATGTTGCTTCGCCGTACTCTATGCGTTAATTATATCACATATATAAAAATAATGCCATAATTTTATTGGGCAAACTTAAAGCCATAGGTAAAATTTCATATGCAACACCTAATGCCCCTTTGCCAAACGAGCGGTTAGCTACGCAATTGTTAGCCTGTTTACCATCAACGGCTTGCTTTCGGCGGATCTTTAAACATTTTTTCACTGGACAAGGAGAGGCCGACCTTGGCGGTTTGGCCTTTGGCCAAACCCTTGCGCCCAAAGAGCGTTTGGGTACAGTGAAAAATAAGCCAAAAAGGCGTCGGAATGGAGATAGTAAATAGTAAATAGTAAATAGGTTCTTATGGCTTAAAAGCAAATGCGAACACCTCTCTGACAATAAGCCATCGGATTGGGTTCGCATTTGCTCCTATTGTAGCCATTGCACATAATTATGCTAAAAAGCCCTTTTTCCAATAAAGTTATACCTCTTACCAAAGACCAACACAGCCGCCGTTGACATAATTAACGCAAGTCCGACTGCTATCGGCAACGCCATCCACACACCGTCCATATCAAACCAGCGTGGCAGCAAAATAATGAGCGGTGTATTAAAAGCAAGTATAAATGTGAGCGAAAGAACTGTAGATATATGCCCCTTAGACAGAGCTGTAAAAATCCCTGTAAAAAGCGAATTGAAGCCCATCACGACAAAACCTATCGACACAATGCGAAGTCCTCTTACAGCAAGTTCACGCATGAAGATTTCCCCCGGGTCTGTAAGTGACGGCAGATATATGCGCATCAGAGGCTCTGCCAATAAAATGGCTATTGCTACAAGCACAAACGACATCACGGTAATTATAACAAGACTTTTCTTAAATAGTTGCTGCAGTCTGTCATAGTTTTTCTTTCCGTTGTTAAAGGAAAGCAAACCGCCTATGCCTTGCAAATAACCGAAATACACCTGACCAAGCATACCCTGCAAACCCATAACCATACCTGCTATAGCAATACCCATTGCGCCTACACCGGGCAAGCCTACAAGTACATTGTTTTGAACAGTCATCATAATTGAGCCGGCCGCCACAGGTGCGCCTACCGAGAAACCATTTATGAGGAGCGAGCCAAATGTTTTGCCATTAATTGACGGTTTTGCAAAGCGGAAGTTGCCCGTCTTGTTGCGCAAGAACACGATGAAATACCATATGGTTGTGATGCCTGTACCGAGAATTGTTGTCCATGCCAAAGCATAAATGCCCATATCAAAGACAAAAAGCACTACATAGTTGCCGGCTGCGCCGATAATCGTACCAAAAACACTAATACCCATGCCAAGCCCTGGCTTGCCGTCTGCAATTAAAAAGGCGTTAAACACTTGCCCTACCGCCATGAACGGAAACGCCCATACTGCAATGCGCAAATAGGTTGTTGCGAGGTCGTATATCTCATAGTTAGCACCTAAGATGCCGAGTACGGTGCTTGGAAATATTGCTATCAAAGCTGATAGGGCTAACATGATAATGCTGGACAAAATGCTTATAAATGTATAGTTTTGTCTTGCTTCATCCGGCTTACCTTCGCCTAGTTTTTTTACGATAACTGCACTACCGCCCGCAGCGAAAAACATCCCTACTGCCATAACAATCGTGAACAATGGAGTGAATATGGCTATCGCTGCCATAGACTCCATGCCAAGGGCACGCATAGCAAATATGCCGTCAACAATAGCGAATGTGTGCAGTATTAAGATTGCAAAAATCGTGGGAAGTACAAATTTTGTTATAAGCCTGCCTGTTATTGGCTTATCTAGTTGTGATTCTTCTTTTGATGCTTCCGAATTTACCTGTAAATTTTTATCCCCCATTTTAGTTACCCTCCCTTATTTTTGACAAAATATATTTCTAATGCCAACTGCATATAATCGTAAGCAATTTTAATTTTTTCTCTTTCTTCGACATTCATTGTAGCCGCACCCTCTTCGTCGCTCGCCAAACTTGCTAATGATTTCTCAAATTTTGTCAGCATCTCAGCATCTCCGCCGGTGATCTTTTCTATCGTTCCCCATAGTTTCTTGGCTAACGCCTGTCCCTCATCGCTATCAGGGGAAACACCCATTTTGTGTAAGCGAACCGCCTCCATTTGCAAGCTGCCCCATGATTCATTTATGGCGTTATCCATGATTGCTTGTGCACGGATGCCATCCATAATGTCATCGTCAAAATGTTTGATTGCCCAATAATACTCGTTCTTCATTTGTAGTTGTGCCACGATGTCAGCGTATTTCTTAAAATCAACCGATCGCATCCTCATCACTTCCTCTTTAAGCACCTCGACCGCCACTAACGTATTGGTTAGGGATTCAAGCTTACTGCGTATAGCGGTGGCATGTTCTGCAAGTGCCTTTGCCACATCATTAGGTGTATCCAATGACACAAGACGGGTTTTTATATCCTCCAGCGAGAAGCCCAAGTGCTTCATGGCCAATATTTGGTGTAGAATCACTATATCTTTGTCGTTGTATAGCCTATAGCCGCCTTCACTTTCGCTCGATGGTGATAAGAGACCCTGTTTGTCGTAATGATGCAAAGCTCGCACGGTTATGCCCATCCTCTTTGCCAACTGCCCCACAGTCATGTATCCTTCGGGTATTGCCCTGTGTTTTTCCATCTTCATAACCTCCTTGATTTATAGTATAGACCCTAACGTAAGGTCAGGCTCAAGACTTTTTTTAAAAATAATTCTGACAATTTTAGGACGAAATATTGTCGTACTCAAGCCATGATTATATCATAAACCATGACGTAAGGTTGGGGTCAATAGCTTTGCGAAAACTTTTCTCAATATAAAAAGCACTCCATTTATGAACGGAGTGCCTTAAGATAATCCAGCAAACTTTAAACCAGTTTGAAGCAAGCTTCTTTGAAGCCCAAAATAAATAAAGGCATATTGGATATTTTGGTAAAAAGTGTCCAATGTGCCTTTGCCAGTTCAACTGTATCACAAACCCCTTTAACGTCATATTATACAACAGTTAAGCTTAATCTATGATTTCTTCTTCAAGGAATTACAAATGGGCTTGAATGTATATTGATAGTGGTGGGGATGCAAATATGGCAAAAATATCTGGAAGTTTATTATTTGATAGAAGCAGAACCGCAACTGTGTCTGGCACAATGATTGGGATAGCCAATGTACCAATCGTTTTGCAAAGCACATCAACCGGTGCTATGCTTGCGGTGCTTACAGACAATAGCGGAAACTACAATTTTACTAATGTCCCAAATGGCAATTATCAAGCTGTTGAAGCATATGGTACGCCTGCCTCCTTAGTTGGGACAGGGGATTTTTCGTTGGCAGTAATTGCGCCTATGATGTCGGGGGGCGTTGTTCCGCCATACAGCTATGTAAGTAACCCTTTAGTGGGCGCAAGCAATCTTGATTGCACCATCCGCAATACAAGGCTTTTAACCGTAAGCGGGGCGGATTTGACTGCTGTGAACTTTTTAAACGGACCTGTTTTGTATACCCCGGTATCATATTCGCTGGATGTTGGCGTGGTGGTTTCCGCACAAAACCTGGTTACAGAGTTAGACGCAGGAACCTTTGGGAATTTTGCGCCTGGCACAAACGCAAACACCGGTGCAAGCCCTAATCCGTATCCCGACATAGGCTCGAACTTTATATTTGTACAGCCAAACCCCAATACATTAACCCCTGCAGACGGGCAATACACAATCCAAAACCTGATGAACAATGCTGCTGCTATTGGCTCCGGGTCATGGTGGGTTGTAGCAGACCGCACACAGGGCAACGAAACAGGGCGGATGATGGTTGTTAATGGCTACGACCCGGGGGCCGTAATACTGACAAAAAACGTAGCGGTTATACCGGGCCAAAACTATATATTTTCGTCATGGATATTAAATCTTATGAAAAAAACAGTGGGCTATGTAAATCCATCCTTCGGCGTTAATGTTTACGACCAACAAGGGGATATTTTGTACAATCAGCGGTTAGGCGGCGATATTCCAACAAACCCCGTATATCCAGAGTGGCACGAAATAGGCTCTGTAATATTAAACCCACCAGGTAATTCGGCACTTAAAATTGAGTTTATAAGCCAAGGGCCTGCCGCATCAGGTAATGATTATGTTATCGATAGCCTTGGGCTTTACGAAATCAGCTACCCTATTTATAACCCGGTAAAAACAGCGAGCGCCGCCGAGGTTAACCTGGGCAATACAGTTACCTACACAATAACCCTTGAATACCCCGGCAATGACGCATTAACTGATGTATTTTTTATGGATGTTTTACCGAGCGGGATGGTATTTACTTCCGGCTCTGTCCGGGTAAACGGGGTAAACATGCCGGATGCTAATCCTGGCGATGGGTTTACTGTTCCGGATATAAACGGCGGCGAGAGCTTGACCGTTAGTTTTGATGCAATTGCGGCGCAAATCCCGGATGTTAATCCTACTGTAAATAACGCACAAGTAAAATATTCGTACACACCGGTTTTGGGCGGCATAATAAGCCGTTACGACACTGTATCCAACGACGTTGAAGTAGAAATTTTGGCGGCTGACCTTGGGGTTGAAAAATCAGCGGATAGCACAACGGTTTTTCCTGGTGATTTTATCGAATTTACACTTACAGTCACAAACTATGGGCCATCTGTGGCAATTAACCCCGTGCTGGTGGATAATATCCCGGCCCAGATGCGGGACGTTGTGTACAGCACTGATGGTGGAACAAGCTGGAGCATATGGAACGGCAGTTTGTTCCTTCCAAACTTGCAGGCTTTAGAGACAATTGACGTTTTGCTAAAGGGGCAGGTACAGTTTTTTGCGACGGGTTCGCTTGTTAACACGGCTTCGATTTTTAGCGACACTACGGACCAAAACTCGGATAACAACACTTCTGACGTTACCATATTTGTAACCCAAAGTGCCGATATTTCTGTTGTAAAATTGGCAAGCCCAAGTACCGTAGCGGCAGGAGGAGTGCTGACCTATACAATTGTTGTGTCAAATGCCGGGCCTTCTATTGCTACAAATGTTGAGTTGGATGATACAGTGCCTGATAGTGTGCTTGCCCCAGTGTATTCGCTAGATGGCGGGGTTTCGTGGACACCATGGGTTAGCCCGCTTATCTTGGGGAATCTTGCAAGGAGCTCTGCAATAACCGTGCAAATTATGGGGACTGTATCAAGCACCGCAATCGACGACATAGTAAACACCGCAATAGTACAAAGCAGCACCCCAGACCCCAACCCAGACAACAACACAAGCATCGTAACAACCCCAATAGATGTGCCAATACCCGCACAAGCCGATATGGCAGTCGTAAAAACGACGTATCCAACAATCATACCCGGACATGGGATTGACTACACAATAATAATTGATAATCATGGGCCGGATGACGCCCAAGACGTTATTTTGGTAGACGCGACCACGGCAGAAGTTATGAATCCGGAGTATTCTATTGGCGGTGCGCTACCATGGAGCCCATGGGTCGGAAGTCTTTCACTTGGGACAGTGGCATACCAGGAAACTATAACAGTGGTAATACGTGGTACAGTTGGTCCTGCAACAACAGAAATTATCACCAATACAGCCACTATACTAAGCTCCACACCAGACCCAAATTTGTTAAACAACAGCTCGGAAGTCACAACACAACCTGTACCAAGTGCGGATATGCAAGTTACAAAGATATCTATGCAAAGCCCTATAGTTGCCGGTAATATGTTAACATACAGGATTTCTGTTAGAAATAACGGCCCGTCTTATGCCCATGACATTGTTGTAGAGGACACAATATCGGATTGTATCCTTAATCCCGAATACTCAACTGACGGGCTTGAATGGTTTCCGTGGCAGGACAGCTACACAATAGGAAGCCTTGCAAACAACGCAAGTTTCAACATCCGGATAAGGGGAACAGTAGACCCCAACAAATTGGGTAATATTACAAATGAAGCCACTGTGGACAGCATCACCCCAGACCCGGATTATTCAAACAACACATCAACCGCAAATGCAGAAATTGTGGCATTGGCCGATGTTTCCATTGTAAAGAGCGCAGACCAGGCTTCGGCTGTGGCAGGCGAAGCATTGACGTTTACACTAACGGTTGCCAATGCAGGGCCATCAACAGCAGAAGACGTAGTGGTTTCCGATGCAATTACAACTAGGATTACAGATGTGCAGTACTCAGTCGACGGTGGTGCCAACTGGCTTGATTGGTTGGGATCGGTTGACATAGGCGCATTGATGCCTGGTGTGGTTTTTGATGTGCTTATAAGGGGGACTTTGATTCCAAATGCACAAGGCCATATAACCAATATTGCCATTGTAAGCAGCGAAACACCTGACCCTGACACAAGCAATAATACTTTTGTAGTAAATCTGCCGATAATACCGCGCTTTGCTGACCTTAGCGTTACTAAGACTGCATCGGCCGCTTCTGTTCAGGCTGGGGATGTTTTAACCTACACAATAATCGTTCAAAATTTGGGCCCGAATGACGCAACAAATTTGATTATATCAGACATTATGCCTTTGACTTTGACCGGGGCGGAGTTTTCAATGGATGGAGGTTTTTCGTGGGTACCATGGTCTGGAAACTTAGAGCTCGGCAGCATAATGGCCAACAGCAAGCTTACTATGTTAATACGAGCAACGGTTGCTGATGCATCTTTCCCCATATCAAACACGGTAAGGGTTTCAAGCGACACACCAGACCCCGACCTTTCGGATAATAGCGCAACTGCAGTCACTCATACAACCCGTACATGTGACCTTACCATGGTAAAATCGGCAGATGTTAGCCCTGTAACACCCGGCGAACCCGTGACATTTGTCTTAATCATCACAAATAACGGCCCGGCTGTTGCCGAAAATGTCATAGTTTCTGATGCGGTGTCGGCCAGGATAACAGGTGTCAAATACTCACTGGATAGTGGGCAAACTTGGGGTGACTGGTCGGGCTCGGTTTCCCTGGACACATTAGAAGCAGGGGGAGTTGTTGAATTGCTTTTAAGGGGCGACTTAGTTTCCACAGCAGTTGAAAGCATAGTTAACACTGCAATAGCCACAAGCACAACCCACGACAGTAATTTTGCAAACAATTGGGCGGCAATCAATGTCCTTGTAGATCCATTGCAAACAAAATCGGCAGATTTATCCTTGGTTAAGACTACGGAAAACTCAACCATAAGACCGGGCGATACTGTTACCTACAAAATTACAATAACCAATAACGGACCGGATAGTTCAAGCGATGTAGCTCTTATAGACAAACTGCCCCCGGCCCTAATGGCAGGCGAGTTCTCTATTGACAATGGCGCAACATGGGAACCTTGGGGCGACAGATACACGCTTGGGACAATGCAGCCCAAAGACGCAAAAACAATACTCTTGAGAGGCATTTTGGCACCATTGACCTCCCATGTTATAAATGCGGCAATGGTAACAAGTGCAACCCCTGATCCGGATTTATCAAACAATTTTGATGTGGCTTTGTCAAAAGCACCTTGCCCAACGCCTATATCAAAAGAAGGCGCACTTAACCAGATAGTAGCATCCATAGCAATGGAAGAACTGGCATTAAGCCACATTATTAACGCAGAGGGCGAAAAAATTCAGTATGTAATAGGAACTCTGCATGACATCCCAACCGGCGCAACTGTAGAAGATGTGTTGAAGGTGAATGCGGCGGTAGAAAAGGTGCTTGATGTTATTTTACGTATTGAAATCATCTTGAAAGAGAAGCTGGAAAAAGCGCTGAATGCATATCCATAGCCTTGCAAACAATCATATAGTTGATATATCGCCGTTAGCAGGGCTTACCAATTTATTATCCCTAACGCTTCAGGGTAATCAAATTGTTGACTGGTCGCCTGTGACTCATGTCGGTAATGTTAGTGGACGACCGTAAATAATGAAGCAATCCCGCTCGAATTTCAAGCGGGATTTTTTAAACCGCAAAAAAACATAGATTTTAACGAAAGGTTATGATAAAATATTATTAAGCAGAATGTTTTTTCGGTATTTAGATTGGATGATGCAAG
>Ga0123355_10001580_pt1 | contig 31786 bp, 31 predicted proteins | sample TergutEmb28metaG_3_FD_89872 | JGI IMG/M metagenome (GOLD analysis project Ga0123355, IMG submission 89872) | Embiratermes neotenicus P1 segment gut microbial communities from Petit-Saut dam, French Guiana - Emb289 P1 | ecosystem: Host-associated > Arthropoda: Insects > Digestive system > Gut ...
CAGGTTTGTTTTTGCAATTGCACAGGATTCACCCGATGAACAGTGGATTATGATTGATTTGATTCTCAAAGAAATCCAACGGCACGTTGTTTCAATTAAGCCGGACCGCTCTACTCCTCGCAAAGTGAAGTTTCACCATAATCAAAAAGCTAATTGTTAGACGACTTTCTTAACCTGTGGAATGTCTTGGGAAAAGATTAAACATATCTTCAGTAGTTGCAGTGTAAATCAGTCACAACCACCATCCCCACCGCCACAATCTCCACCACCAGAGTCAGAATAGTCAGAATACCCTGAACTATTCGATCTATTCCTATTCGAGCCATAATCAAAACACGTCTCAGAATACGTCCTTTTTGTTTCCTTGCGTTTCTTCCATTCATTAAATAAGTGGTGTACAGAAACAAAAGCATAACGAGAACAATGCCAATTATAGAACCTACAGGTGCCTCCAAAGCAAAAAGGAGTATGGTAATACTTATAACAATTATAAAATATTTAAAACTATAACCTACAAAATCTCTAAATTCCTTCATAAGTATTTACCTACATTTCTAATAATAAAGCTTTATTCAAAAGCAAAGAGCATATCATTTGGAATTTTTACCTTATTATAGCACAGTTTTTCTTGGGCGTCCATTGGTCACCACGGAAATCAAATTTTTCCTTTTACTAAATTATTAAATCCCATTAATCTCTAAAAAATCTCTAAGCAAGTTCATGCATACATCTTTACGATATTCGATACCAACTCTGCCTTTTATAGGGACAATGGCTTGATCAAAAGCTTTAAGATATGCATCCTTTAACTCTTTGGCTTCTTCGATGGTTTTACCAATTAACATATTGTCAATGGAATTCACTCGAATAATCACGTCGCTTACTGCGCCATATGCAGTGGCACAATTTTTAACCTTGTTTTCCTTAATATCCATAATGCCGGCAAATGACACTCTTGATATCGCAAGAGCATTTCTTGCGCCTACTTTTTTATGATAATAATTATCAAGCCCATTTTTGGGCATTAAAATTTCTACGATAAGCTCATCAGGAAGCAGGTCAAGCTTTTTGTGCCCTAGATAAAAATCTTTTATGGGTATAATCCTTTCCCCGGCAGAATTTGCAAGACGAAGCTTAGAATCTGTGACCATACAAATAAGGGCACTATCAGCCTTTGGAGAACCGTTGCCTATGTTGCCTCCAATACTTCCGACATTACGAATAGTAGGTGCACCTATCTGAGAGCAGGCATCTTTTAAAATTTTAGGGGACAATGAGTGTTCTATAATTTCAGTAAAAGTGCATGAGGCACCAAAACGGATATAATCATCATCTTCTACAATTTGCTTCATCTCCGGCACCTTATGCAAAAAAAGATATTTTGATTTTTCATCTGCGTGTATCATTAAATCTGTTCCACCAACGTATGGGATAAGTTCATGATTTTTACGAAGAACCAATGCTTCTTCCAGAGAATGGGCTGTAACACAATTTACCATAACCCACTTCCTTTCTCAGCAGCAATACCAATGGCCTTAACAATAGAGTTGTATCCGGTACAGCGGCATAAATTTCCTGAAATGCCTATACGTACTTCTTCTTCTGATGGATGTGGGTTAGAAGATAATATGCTTTCAGAAGCCAATATCATACCCGGTGTACAAAAACCGCACTGTACTGCGGATACAGATTCATATGCATCACTGAGGGCTAAAAACCGCTCTGTTTCACTGTATCCTTCAATGGTTAAAATTGTTGATCCATCAACACGACCCATAGCAATAAGACAAGAATTCATTAGCTTTCCATCTATTATGACAGAACAAGCTCCACATTCGCCTTCTTTGCATCCGCTTTTTGTACCTGTTAGGTTAAATTTTTCACGCAGTACATCAAGTAACCTAGCTGCGAGGTTTCCGTCATAAACTTGCTCTTGACCATTAAGGATAAATTTGATTTCATTAGCCATTACTTTTCTGCCTCCTTAAAACATCCATTACATCTTCTGCTAAAAATGGAGTCTTATTAAGGGTTACACCCAAAGCATTTTGTATAGCATCAATAACAGCCGGCGCACCGCCTACATGAGGCAATTCTCCGGCACCTTTTGCACCATAAGGCCCATGAGAATAATCCTCAACATGAAGCATAACATGCATATTGGGAACATCAACAGCCGTAGGAATAATATAATCGCTGAATGTATTGTTTCGGATACGACCATTTACAGCAGTCATTTTCTCCATCATGCCATATCCGATACTTTGTAGAAAACCGCCTTCCATTTGCCCTATAACAATATTTTCATCTATGGGTGTACCCACATCAAAGGAACCCCACGCGCCAATTACATCAATGCAGCCGGTATAAGTGTCAATCTCAACTTCAACCGCATTTACCGCCCACGAATAAGAGGGATATGCATCCCCATAAAATGTAGACAAATCAAAGGGGATCAAAAATTCCGGATGTTTATAATGTTCTTCAATAATCTGTTCCCGGCCATCAATCCAATCTTCTTTCAGCTTAGCAGCAGCTTTGCGCAAAAGCTCCCCAACAATCATTACAGAGCGGGAAGCTACTGTAGGGCCGGAATTTGGAACTTTAGATGTATCAGGGTAGTTAATTATAATTCGGTCTATAGGTAAATTTAGTTCTTGAGATACGATTTTTGCAAAAACAGTATTTATTCCCTGACCCATGTCTGTTATAGCAGTTAAAATTTCAACATTTCCAATGGGGTCTTTTTTTAGCTTAACAACTGCCTTAATAAGATCGCGCTCTCCATTACCTGTAAATCCTCCGCCATGATATACTGCCGACAAACCAATACCTCTGCGATATCGTTTTGTATGGGTAGATTTCAATCGAGTAGATTTTTCATATTTTTCTTTTTTCTTGTAATAATCACTTGCCTTTATAACCCGGTCTATCATTGAAGGAATTGGAACAGGTTCATGAAATTTACCACTTGTAGAAGTCAACTCTCCTTGTTTAGAAACATGTTTTAGTTTAAATTCCACCGGATCTATTCCCAAATCTTTAGCAATGTGGGTCATCATCATTTCCACTGCAAAGAATGTTTGCGGGGCACCAAAGCCTCTAAAAGCACCACTCGGTACTGTATTGGTTTTACGAGCCTGACCATGTACTTTTAGGTTTGGAACATTGTATATTCCACATGCTCCAATAATTCCGCGCTGGAGAACAACAGGGCTAAGGGTAGTATATGCCCCGGCATCGTATAGCACATTAATTTGCATACCTGTGATATGATTATCTTTAACAGCCACTTTGTAATGGCAAAAAGACGGATGACGCTTACTAGTTGCCTCAACATCCTCTTTTCGATCATAAATTATGCGTACAGACTTTTTCAATTTATAGGCCGCAACAGCCGCCTGACACGCCATAACAGATGGATGATCTTCTTTGCCCCCAAAGCCTCCACCCATTGTATCCTGGGCTACGCTAACATCCTCATGTTTTATACCCATTGCATGTACAACTGCATCATGTACAAAATAGGGGCATTGTATAGAACCATGGATATGAATTTTTCCATTACTGTAATCAGCAATTAATCCGTTGGTTTCTAAATACATATGCTCTTGAAGTCCTGTCTCAAATTCCTCTTCAAAAATTTTATCTGCTTCAATAAATGCTTTTTCAATGTCACCTTTTTCGTAATTGTAATCAAAAAATACAACATCAGATTTTTTCACATCAAATACAGGCTCAAGCTCTTTGTACTCAATTTTCGTTTCGTTCAAAAGCCTATTTACTTCGTGTTCGTTAGGGCCAACAATCATTCCGATAGGGTCGCCTATATGCTCTACAGTTGATTCAGCAAAAACAGGTGTATCTTTAAGCACGATAGCTACTTGATTGGTACCGGGCACGTCATTTTTATCTATATAATGGTACCCTTCCGGCAAACCGGGAAGTTTTACATTTAATATATTAGCCTTTGGAACACCGGAACGAAGTAATTTACCAAAAAGTACATCTTCTGTTGGATAGTCACATACATACATTGCGCTACCATTTGCCTTAGTTAAATGGTCTCTTTTGGGGATTGATTTACTTATGGGCTTCATTGCAATATCACTCCTCAAATAATTTTATTGCCTCGTACATATTTTCCTCTGATAGAGTTGTCGTTATGAAAATATATGATCTTTGCAAGACGATCCTCAATCGTGAGTTTTTGAGGAGATTTGTAAGGTGTTGCAAGGCTGCTGTCATCAATAACAATTGCATCAAACTCATACCCTTCATCAAAGCTTCCTACTTTGCCAAAGAAACTTCCGCCACCTAATGTACCAAGGTAAAAGGCTTCATTTTCTGTAAGTGGTTCATCTTCTTGATCAACTAACCGCCAATAAAGCTTAGAAACTTGTATAGCATCACTCATGGCACGAAAAATAGAAGTGTGGCAACCGGCAGCTACATCGCTTCCTAAGCCAATATGGATTCCTCTTTTTAAAAATCTGCGAATGGGCGCGATGCCGGATGATAAATTGGTATTAGATTGAGGGCAGTGCGCTACATACACATCTTGATTTTTTAGTAAATCTTCTTCGCTGTCTTTAGACCATACGCAGTGAGCCATAATGGTAGGAGTATCTTTTCCTCCAAAAAGGCCAAATTGGTTGTATGCATCTCCATATGACTCAGAATCAGGGTATAATTCCTTAACCCATTCAATTTCTTTTTTGCTTTCTGACAGATGAGATTGCACAGGAAGTTTGTATGTTTTTTGTAGCTCTTTAAGCTTAGTTAATAATTCATCTGTGCATGTAGGGATAAAACGCGGAGTAATAATAGGGGTGGTATTTTTAAATTTTCCTATTACTTCTTCAATCCATTTTTTTGTGTTTTCATAGGATTTTTGTGGACTTTCTTCGCATAAAATGTCTGAACTGTTTCTATCCATGTTGACTTTGCCTACCATGGTTATAAGACCTGTTTTCTCTAATTTTTCCATAAGAAGTATTGTAGCAGATGTGTGTAAAGTAGCAAAAATGCTGGCTCTTGTAACCGCACTTAATTTTAAATCTTCTACAAAAGCACTGTAGGCTTTGTCTGCATAATCAAGATCATCATATCGAGATTCTTCAACAAATGTATGGGTATTAAGCCAGTCAAGAAGCTGAAGATTCATTCCAAGTCCTCTGAAAGTATACTGGGGTGCGTGAATATGAAGGTCGCAAAGTCCCGGAATGATAATGTTATCACTGTAATCTGTTACAGGCAAGCCAATGTATTTATCAGGTATTTTTGAAAATACGCCTTTTGATATACCACCTTCACATATCAAGTATGAATTTTCTTTTATCTCAAGTTCTTGAAGAGTTTTGCTGTAACAGATGTTACCTTTAAGAACAAAATTCATATATTTGTCCGCCTCACAAAATATTTGTCAATATAAAAAGCTACTGCATCATAGGCGCATAAGACGTCATGTGCAGTAGCTTGTAGACAACTATTTACGGTAGTCTGTAGAAACACCCGACCATATTTCTGGGCATATACAAGCTAATATGTACAATTACCTGCTAACTGTATAATATAGCCAAGTTGTTTGATATGTCAATGGTGAATTTATACAAATAAAAATTTAAGAGTGTATGAAATTCAAAATGAATTAATAAATGGATTAATAAATAGAAATAAACTGCTTATGTTGCATTTGTTTTTGAAAGACTTCAAGATGATTATGATGTAACTTAGAGGCTTGTTTTATCAAAATACGATGGAATATCGAATTTTGTGGAATAGGATGAACGTAAGTATTAATTTGAATTTAATAAAATGTTGCAAAATTATTAAATACGTGTTAAACTTATCCAACAATTATGAATAAGTTATGTCAATAGGAGGCATGATAAATGGTTAAGCTTTTGCGAGTGAGTGCTTTTGTTTTAGTAGTATTATTGGTTACAGCAATCACTCGCCCATATGTAGGTGCAAGCACGTTAGATTCTGAACCTAATGTTTATGTGGTGACTCTTATATATAATGGAGTTAGTACCAGGCATCGAACAACAGCACATACTGTAGCAGCTTTTTTAACAGAACAAGAGATAGAGATAGGGCCTTATGATGCAGTAATTCCTCATATACGCAACCGCTTAGAGGATCGCAGAATTATTGAAATAAACAGAGCTTTTTATACAAATGTACTTGTAGATGGCGTAAGAAATCAAATAATAACAGTACCGGGAAAAACGGCAGGGGAAATGCTTGAATCTATGCAAACCAGTACAGAACTTGCCCTTTTGTTTGATGGAGACAAAGGAAAGGTTCTTAATGAAGAGATAATCTTGGAATTTTCTACTTGGCGTAGCGAGATAGAGCATATTACAAAAGAAATCTCATATGCTACTGAATATATAGATAATCCAAGCCTTTATGAAGGCACTGAATATATAAGACAAAAAGGGATGGTTGGCGAGCATCGCTTCAAGTACGAAGTTATATTTGTAGCTAATGTAGAACAAACAAGAGAACGTTTAAGCGAGTACACTATATATCCTACAACACAGTTAATATATAGGGGTACAAAAAGTACGGCTGTTATTATTGAAACTACCCTGGAGTTGTTTGCTTTGGGAGCGTTAACAGATACCGGTAGCCCTCATTTTCAATATGTAAGGCAATTAACTATGAATGCCTCTGCATATACTGCTGGGTTTAGCTGCACGGGTAAACGACCCGGGCATCCGGCATACCGTATTACTGCAAGCGGACGAGAAGTAGAACATGGTATTGTTGCGGTAGATCCTAGAGTTATACCATTAGGCACCCGACTATATGTGGAAGGATATGGCTTTGCCATTGCTGCTGATACGGGTTCAGGTATTAGGGGATATATGATAGACCTATTTATGGAAGATATACAGGATGCAAGACGTTTTGGAAGACGAAATATAACCGTATTTGTTTTAGAGTGAGTATTTCGATCGTACCAAAAGCCTTATCTACCAAAAATGAAAAAGTAAAAGGGCTTCACCTTCTTGTTTTTGAGGGAAGGGAAGCCTTTTTACTTTTTTATCTGCTGGGAAACTGCTACATAGCGTTTCCACATGAACAGGTCTTTTACTTTTGTAATAGAATTGATTTTTTTAGCTATGATGTTATAATTTATTAAATATAAATTTGCATTAGATATGTCTACTAACCTAATGCGAGAAACACTTTATTTGCTACATTAAAAGATATTAGCGGACAGGTCTAATAAAGGAGCCATTTATGCTCAAACAACTACCTTCCGGACATTTTGCAGGACATTTATTTGCTGCTTTAGCCACTCTAATTTGGAGCACTACATTTGTAGCCTCCAGAAATTTGATTAATGCTGGTTTGCGTCCGGTTGAAATTATTTTTTATAGATCTTTTTTAGCTTGGTTAGTGTTACTGGTACTTAGGCCAAGTGGTTTTCGTTTACCAACATCATGGGCTTCATTAAAAGAAGAAAAATTACTGATACTTTATGGACTTTTCATGTTGCCTATTTACTTTATGCTGGATAATACAGCGTTAGTTCATTCTACAGCCACTAACACTTCCCTTTTAATTTCAACGTCACCACTTTTTATTGTTTTAATTAGTAGATTTATATTAAAAAATGAACGCATCACTAAAAGTTTTGTGGTGGGTTCACTAATTTGCCTTGGTGGGGTGTTTTTTGTAGTATCGGGTGGTAATTTTGCATTAGAATTTAATCCGCTGGGCGATTTTTTGGCAATTGGTGCTGCAATTGCTGCTGCAATTTTTAATATATTGGGAGAACGTTTAGGACGTGAAAATTATCCCAATGATATAATTGTGCGGATGCAACGTATATTTTTTTATGGGATATTGATGTTGTTTCCGGTAATGTTTATATCAGGCTTCCGCTTTGAAACTGAACTTGTTTTGCAACCTTCAGTGGTATTACAATTGGTTTATCTGGGACTGGGAGCAAGTGCTTTAGGGTTTATTGTTTGGAATAAAGCATTAGGACATATAGGTGCTTTAAGTGCAGGGCTGTACATATTTCTGATTCCTGTACTTACAATTATTGTTGCAAGAATTGTTCTTGGCGAACAGCTAACTATATTTTCAGCAATTGGAGCATTTTTAATACTTTGTGGTTTAATGGTAGCAAAAAATTGGTTAGTAGAGTTTTGGCTAGCTATAAAAAAATGACATTAGTAAAAACTAATAATTTGGAGGCATAAAAATTGATATTTCCTACCCCCTTAAAACGTGATGATAAAGTTGCTTTAATAGCTCCGTCCAGCCCTATACTCAGTAGCGAACGATTAGACTTTGCTGTATCTTATCTAAAAAACCTTGGACTTAGTCCTCTGGTTGGCGAAAGTTGCCATAGCCATTATGGCCATTTGGCTGGGAAGGACGAGCTGCGCGCAATTGATATTAACCGGGCTTTTAAAGATAAGCAAATTAGTGGAATTTTTTGTATACGTGGTGGCAATGGAGCAGCAAAGGTATTAGATAAAGTCGATTTTGAAGCAGTACGCAATAATCCTAAATTTTTCTGTGGCTACAGTGATATTACAGCTTTGCACATTGCTCTAAACAACGTAGGGCTTGCAACTTATCATACCCCTATGGCATCAGAAGCCAATTTTGTTGATGCTGACGAATATACGCTTAGCGAATTTGAAAAATATATATTTGATCCGTTAATATTGGGACTTATACCAATGCCTTCCGGTCATCAGGTTAAAACTTTGGTAAAAGGTATAGCAGAAGGGAGAGTTTGTGGTGGCAACCTTTCGAGTATGGCCGCACTCATGGGGACACCTTATGAAATAAACACAAAAGGTAAAATTTTGTTTATAGAAGAAGTAGGTACAAATGCACCAAGAGTTGACAGGATTTTAAACGGTTTGAGGTTGGCTGGAAAATTTGATGATTGCACAGGAGTTATTTTTGGAGATTTTACAAATTGCGAACCCATTGATCCTGCATTTAGCCTTAGTATCCCTGAGATATTGTATAACCTTAACCTAAAAGTACCTACCATATATAACTTCCCTTGCGGGCACATTTTGCCAACAACTTCTATTCCTTTTGGCTTGATAATCCGCTTAAATGCTTCAGCAGGAACACTGGAAGTTGTGGGAGCTATGTAAAAAGAAGCTGTATTCACAGCTTCTTAATGGCTCTATTCTCCTATTCTTACAGACCTAATCGGTCTCATTTTGTTATCGGTTGCCTGTCCGTTAACTTTGCGATTGGCATAATTTTCGCCAAGATAATATCACTATTACTATTTGAAATACACCTAAAAATCCAAACAATGGATAAACATATCCCACGATATTAGAAAATCCTATGTATGCCGCCGGTATCCCAAGTGCTACAAGTATCATACATAACATACGGCGGTTTTCTTTATGGTTTGCAGCACCACTCTTACTTGTAATATCATTTTTGGAATACCTTTTAATATATCCTTGGACAACTTCCGTTAATGCAAAAGAATTGCTGATAGCAGTAGTAAAGATAGCACACATCATCAAAGCCAGATAAAGAAATGTAAAGATTTGGCCAAATCCTTCTGCAACTACTAAAAAAGGAATTTCTACACTAATCACTTCTGCATAATTAAGGTATAAAGGCAAAGCCATACAAATTCCAAGAAACGTAAGGGCAAAGCCTCCCATAAGCCCCCCCATCATGCAATCTTTATGACTTTTAGCTAAACGGCTGGAAGAAGCCAACACTGACATTCCGGATACAATATTATAAGAGGCATATACAATTGCTGATAATATCCACTTTGGAGCTAGTGAATCTTGTAAAAAAGTGGGGGAAGTACGGTTAAAAAAGGCATATAGCCCCATAAATATCCCACCTACTACCATTACAGGTGCCAATATCCCATTAATCAATGCTATTCCTTCTAAACCAAACCATAATGCCACCAAAACTATAACTGCAATGAGTAATACTCCTACAGTGAAAGAAAAATTACTTGATTGTTCCAGCATGGCACCTCCCGCAGATAACATTGCAACAAATAAAACAAAAAGAAATAGTGCTGCCAGTGCCTCAAGCACAAGCCCCAGCCTTTTTCCTGCTAAGTAAATCATCAATTCTCTATAGTCGGTAAAGCCTTTTCGATGACATATGTCAAGCGTTGCCCAACCGGTAACTGCAAATAATACTCCTGCTGTTATTAACCCCCATATTCCGGAAGGCCCATATGCTACAAAATATTGAAGCAATTCTTGTCCGGAGGCAAAACCTGCTCCTAAGATGACGCAAGTATACATTGCCGCCAATTTAAAACCATTGCTAAAACCATTGTTTGTACGCAAAAAAACACCCCTTGTCTACGTTATACTATAAATGTATACACAAGGGGAGTCTTATTCATGACTGTGGTCTGTTCATTTTTTCCAAAAGTTCTGATACAGGAACACCGCTTGGTCGGTTATCCCTTTTTAAACGATATAAACAATCTAAATCATTTTCTTTAAGATAGTTCATTCCATCGTGGCAAGATAGTGTTGCAATAAGACCTAATTCTTTTAGCACCGGCTTTGCATTATCGGAGACTATTCCAAAAGGATAGGTAAAGGTATTTGGTTCAAAGCCCAATACCTCTTTAATGCGCATTTGCATTTTTGTTAAATCTTCTCGTAGTCTTTTTTGATAATTTTCTACTGATTCTCCATGTTTTTGACCGCTACCTTCATCTTTGTGCAGATCATAACTATGATTTTGAATTTCAACATATTTGCTATCGTTCATTTCCTTTATTTGGTTCCATGTTAAGGTAGGGAAAATCTTTGTACTCTCATGGTTAGATGCTAACACGGTACATTCATCTGTAGGTCTTCCCAATACAGACACAACTGCTTTCATATCGTACTTTTGAAGTAGCGGATATAGATAGCGGTAATCACTACTGTTACCATCGTCAAAAGTAAGAACTATGGACTTATCCGGAAGTTTTATTCCATTATTTACAAAAGCTATTAAATCCTCCATAACAACTGTTTGGTATCCCTTTTCTTTAAGATACTTTAGGTCGCTTTCAAGTTCTTCCGGTGTAATGCCATGCTTGCCTATATAGCGGCTGTTTTTAGTCACTAAATGGTACATGATGATGGGAACTTCCACTGTTTCTTGCTTAAAAAATGCCGGAGTTGCAGAAGATTCTTCAGTCTTTGATTCTTCAGCCTTTTCAGCAAACACCGGTTGCGCTCCAAAACAACATAACATCATAACAATGAAGGGATAAATTAGACGCTTTTTCACGTTTTTCATAACTTCACCTCTTTTTATATTATTGCTGGTAATGAAAATTTAAGTCTGTAAATTTTTTTCATAAAAAATATTTTTAATTAGAACAATATGGCAAGCTTTTTTCAATTGTTTTTTATTGAAAATATTTGTATGATTAAGTATATGAAAGGAATGAGTATAAATATGGCAAGTGAAAAAATGATGATACTTAATATGTTGCAAGAAGGAAAAATAACAGCAGATGAAGCTGCTAAACTACTATCCTCTGTAGAGGATCCGAATGTAGGAAAATCCGGCCCAACTGTAAAACCCGGCCCGGGACGCCCCGATGCAAAAAGAGTAGATTCTGATCCTGTCTCTAACAGCAACCGCCTCGGAGGGGCAAAGCCTACTTCTTCCGGTAGTTCCTCCGGTATAGATTTTGACGAGCTTGGACGAAAATTTGCTGCCTTTGCAAAAGATTTAGAACCTAAATTTCAAAAAGTAACGGAAACTGTAGCAGAAAAAACTGTCACCATAGCAGATAAACTCTCTAAATCTTTGGAAACTGCTACTACACCGGCACCACCCAGAATGCCTTCAAGTATGGCGGCAAGTCCGGCTGTTGGAACAGAGCGTCATATTGAGCTAACAGTATTAGACGGATACAACGAACTTAACTTGGCAGGTCTTAACGGAGATGTTTTAATTAAAGGGTACAATGGAGACAAGATATCTGCTAAAATTCATTACAAAGCTATACGCCATGGTGGAGTCATTGACCTTATTAAATTGGGAGGTAAATACTATCTTAGCTATGAAGAAGATGAGTTTAAATCTGTTTCCATAGATGCTTATGTGCCATCACATATGTTTAACGTTATCAATATCAGCAGTCTTAATGGGAATATGGAGATATCAGGTCTTAATTGTGGTCAACTTCAAATTTCTAATACTAATGGCCAGCTAACATTATCAGACCTGTCCGCGGAAAACATAAAAAGCGAAAGCGGAAACGGCCGTATGGCAGTAAGGGGTATAACCGCCGCTACAGCAGTAATTGAGCATTTTAACGGTTCCGTAGATGCCGGAGAAATTGATGCGCAAAAGCTGTCCCTTACCAATTTTAACGGAGCTATATCCATGAGCAATTCTGCTTTTGATCATTATGATGAATACTTATGGAGCTTAGATACCAGTAATGCCAAACTTACTCTTAATGTCCCTACTTTGCCTAATTTGGGATATCACATACGCTCCCATGCAACTTTAGGAAATATTAGAATAGGTTTAACAGGTCTGGAATTTTTAATTAACGACCCTAGTCAGATAGAAGCTCGCACTGCTTCTTTTGACTCTAAAAGCAAAAAAGTCAGGCTGGCTTTAGAAACATCTAATGCACCATTAACAGTTAACTGATAGGAGGTTTTTATAATGGATTATAAAAAAGAATATGAACGCTGGCTACAAGATCCTGCAATTGATGAGGCTACCCGCCAAGAGTTGCAAAGTATAGCTACAAACGACAAAGAAACAGAAGATCGTTTTTACACCTATCTAGCTTTTGGTACTGCCGGAATGCGTGGCGTAATAGGCGCAGGTGCAAACCGTATGAATATTTATACTGTACGTAAAGCTACTCAAGGGTTGGCAAACTATATCCTGGCTCAGGGTACAGAAAAAAAAGGGGTAGTTATAGCGTATGACTGCCGTCGCATGTCACCGGAATTTTGTGAAGAAGCAGCGTTAGTTCTTAATGGTAATGGTATACACACATATGTTTTTGACAGTTTGCGCCCTACCCCGGAGCTATCTTTTGCAGTGCGCCATTTAAACTGCACGGCCGGTATTGTTATCACTGCAAGCCATAATCCATCAGAATATAATGGATATAAAGTATATTGGGATGATGGCGGTCAAGTGCCTTATCCAAGGGACTATGCAATTATAGAAGAAGTGAATAAAGTTACAGATTTTTCTCAAATTAAAGTTATGGATAGAGTTGAAGCAGAAAAAGCCAACCTATTCCGTATAGCGGGGCCGGACGTGGACACTGCATATATTCAAGCTGTCTTAAAAGAGCGGAGGCATCCGGAATTAGCCGGAGCACCTTTGAAAATCGTCTTTACGCCACTTCATGGTACGGGTTACGTCCCTGTACAGCGAGTATTAGCAGAAGCGGGGTACGAAAATGTACACATAGTAGAAAAGCAAGCTCAGCCTGACGGAAATTTCCCAACAATTTCTTCGCCAAATCCTGAAGATTATAAAGCCTTTGCTTTATCGGAAGAATTAGCACTTGAAACAGATGCAGACATTATGTTATGCACAGACCCGGATGCAGACAGAATGGGTGTAGCCGTTCGTGTAGCAAAAGGCAAATACATCCCTTTTAATGGCAATATGACAGGTGCGCTTTTAACAGAATATATTCTCTCGCAAGACAAAGCTTCCGAAAAACTATCTGAAAATGATGTAGTTATTTCAACAATAGTTTCTACAGATATGACTCGGACAATTTCAGAAGCATATGGTGTAACATATATGGAAGTACTTACCGGCTTTAAATATTTTGGAGAAAAAATTAAAGAATTTGAACAAAGTGGAAACTACAAATATGTATTTGGATTTGAAGAAAGTTATGGTTGCTTAGCCGGAGACCATGCAAGAGATAAAGACGCAGTAGAGGCTGTGTTACTTTTATGTGAAGCAGCGGCTTTTTATGCAAAAGAAAACAAAACTTTATGGGATGTAATGGTAGATACCTATAAAAAATATGGATTTTATAAAGAATCCATTGAGTCCATTACCCTCAAAGGGGTAGAAGGATTAGCAGATATACGCCGTATTATGACAGGATTCCGCGAAAATCCTCCTAAAGATATCGGTGGCGTTGCTATTATAGAAAGACGAGATTATCAGGAAGGGCAGATAGTAGATTGCATTACCGGAAATGCTACAGTTGCTACTCTTCCTAAATCGGATGTAATGTATTATGTGTTGGAAGATGGCTCTTGGGTATGCATACGCCCATCGGGAACTGAACCAAAAATCAAGTTGTATTTTGGCACATTAGTAAAAGAATGGTCTGATGTTGAAGAGGCAAACCAAAAAGCTGATGAAAAATTATCAACTATGACAAAAATTCTGAAAGAGCGTTGTATGTAAAAAAATCGTTCACCGAACTTTTTTAAAAGGAGAAAATATGTCAAGATACGACTTTAGTTCTATCGAGAAAAAATGGCGAGATCATTGGCAAGCTAACCCCATCCAAGACGAAAATTCTGATAAACCTACCCATTATTGTTTGGATATGTTCCCTTACCCCTCCGGCGAGGGGCTTCATGTAGGGCATTGGCGAGGGTATGTTTTGAGCGATGTTCTAAGCCGTTATAAAATTTTACAAGGTTATCATGTGCTTCATCCTATGGGTTGGGATGCTTTTGGCCTCCCGGCAGAAAATCATGCTATTGAACATGGTATACACCCTGCTGTTAATACTGCGGAAAATATCAGAACCATTAAACGCCAGCTTAAAGAAATTGGTGCAGTTTACGACTGGGATCGTGAGATAAATACAACTGACCCGGCTTACTATAAATGGACTCAATGGATTTTTGTTCAAATGTTTAAAAAAGGGTTGGCCTATGAAAAGGATATGCCGCTTAATTGGTGTCCAAAGTGCAAAACTGTTTTAGCTAATGAAGAGGCTTTAGGTGGAGAATGTGAGCGTTGCAAATCCGGCGTTACTAAAAAAATGTTACGACAATGGATGCTTAAAATCACAGCCTATGCTGATAGACTTTTAGCAGATTTAGAAAATTTAGATTGGCCGGAAAAAGTCAAAAAAATGCAAGCAGACTGGATTGGTAAAAGTTATGGCGCAGAGCTAGACTTTGAAGTAGAAAACAGTGATCAAAAAATCAGAGTATTCACTACACGCCCGGATACCTTGTATGGTGCTACTTTTATGGTAATGGCACCGGAGCATCCACTGGTAGCAAGATTAGTTTCTGCTGAACAAGCCGAAGCGGTTAAAGATTATGTACAGCGGGCAGCTTCCCGCTCATCAGTGGATCGTATGTCTGACAAAGAAAAAACCGGCGTATTTTTGGGATGTTATGCAATTAATCCCCTTGACAGAGATATGAAAATGCCCATTTGGATTTCTGATTATGTACTGGCGGATTATGGCACAGGAGCTATTATGTGTGTACCGGCCCATGATGAACGAGATTTCGAATTTGCCAAAAAATTTGATTTGTATATCCGTCAAGTTATCATAGCCGAAGGCGAAGATGCAAATAAACCTTTAGAAGAAGTTTATACTAACGATGGTTTAATGATTAATTCCGGTAGATTTAATGGGATGAACAATCGCCAAGCTTTGGAAGAAATATCACAAGAAGCAGAAAAAATGGGCATAGGCAAGCAAACCACCAATTTTAAACTGCGAGACTGGGTTTTTTCACGCCAGAGATACTGGGGAGAGCCTATTCCGATAATTCACTGCCCAACCTGCGGAATTGTCCCTGTCCCGGAAGATCAGTTGCCGGTACTGCTTCCGGATGTAGAATCTTACCTGCCTACAGATACGGGAGAATCGCCATTAGCAGCAGTTACAGAGTGGGTTAATACTACATGTCCAACTTGTGGCATTGCCGCCAAAAGAGAAACAAACACCATGCCTACTTGGGCAGGATCTTCTTGGTATTTTTTACGTTATGCCGACCCTCATAATGATGAGCAACTTGCCGGTTCGGAAGCCTTAAAAAAATGGTTGCCGGTAGATTATTATGTAGGTGGAGTTGAACATGCAGTACTGCACCTTCTATACGCACGTTTCTATACTAAATTCCTGTACGATATTGGTGCAGTAGAATTTGAAGAGCCTTTTGTAAAGCTGTTTAATCAAGGGATGATAACCCGTCATGGCCGTAAGATGAGTAAATCTATAGGCAATGGTATATCTCCGGACGACATTATTAGTCAATATGGCTGTGATGCATTAAGGCTGTATGAACTATTTGTAGGCCCTCCGGCTATGGATAGCGACTGGGATGACAGCGGTATAGAAGGAGTATTCCGATACCTAACCCGTACCCGGAAGCTTTTTAACCAATACAAGGACAATACGATTGAAGCCACGCCGGAAATGACCCGTCTACGGCATTTATTTATAAAAGACATTTCTCAACGTTTAGATAACCTCACCATGAATACTGTGGTCAGTGGATTTATGGAGCATACCTCTACATTAACAGATTTGGCAAAAAAAGCCGGCGGTATTGATGCAGAAACTATGGATGCTTTGACAATTATGCTTGCTCCTTTTGCCCCTCACTTAGCCGAAGAACTTTGGCAAATGCGAGGCAATAAAGATACTGTATTTGCCAATGAATGGCCAAAATATGATGAAAGCCAAATTAAGTCAGACACATTAAATTTGGCAATACAAGTAAACGGGCGTCTGCGTGGCCAACTTACAGTCGATGCCAACGCTTCAAAAGAAGATGTGCTTTCTCAGGCTAAAACAGAATTAGCTAAATGGTTGGATGGTATGCAGATTGTCAAAGAAATATATGTACCTGGCAAAATTGTAAATATAGTAGTAAAGCAATAGAAATCAATTATGAAACTTACAAAAATGCATCTGCCATCTGATATTTTCAAGGTGGAAGATGCATTTTATTGTCCTTTAAACAGGCTCTAACATGAATAAATAGACAAAATATTTTTTGCGATAGTTTGGATTTCAGAGATCATGTCAGGTGGATCCAGTATTTTAACTTTATCGCCAAAGCTAAGAAGCCAGCTTATCATATAGCTCCGATTTGTGAAGCCTATATCGAAATAAAGTCCCTCGGTTGTTTCGTAGTAACAATCCGGCCCATAGGCTTCGATTAAGTGATGCTTCACAGATCTGTCAAACAAGGCAGTCAGTTTAATATCATCCTTAAAATGGCTATTAAAGTCGCGTTTATCCGGTGGGATATCGCGCATGGCATATTGTTCAGCACTTTGGGATAGATTCCACAAGCGATTTAGCTTAAACATTCGCCAGTCTTGGCGTTTGGTGCAAAATCCGAACACATACCATGACGTCCATTGGAATATTACCAAATATGGCTCTATGCATCGATGACTCTCACCTTTGCCGTAATAATAGTCAAACTCAATTAGCCGCCCTGCAAGAATAGCACATTTGATGGTTTCGATTTTTTCGGTTAAATACCCTTTATAATGAGAAGCAAGGTCAATGACTATTGGCTCATGCATAGAAACAACAGCATCAGCATTTGCACCTAATTTGTCCAAGGTTCGCTCAATTTGGGATTGCTCTGAAACACTACCGATGCCTTTCAAGGCAGCGATTATGTCTGACAACTCCCCGGCGGTCAAAATGCTTTTGTCCAGCTTGAAACCCTCTGCAATAGAAATGCCGCCACCTGTACCTTGATAGGTGACAATGGGGATACCGGCTTGACAAAGAGCATCAATATCCCTGCCAATGGTACGGCGGTTGACTTCAAATTTTTCAGCCAGATAAGGGGCAGTTACGCGGTCATTTTGAAGTAAAATGGTAAGTATACCAAGCATACGATCAAGCTTCATTGTGACTCTACTAAATCGCTTGTAAATCCGAATGAAGGCTTGTTAATTATATTTTCCATTCATTTTCCCTCATTTTAAGATTTCAAATATTCTGTCCATAAGATTGTTCCACGGGCGAGATTCAATAATTGGGATGTCAAATTTCGCACAACTTTCCAAAAGCCAATTGCCATAAGCATGACTTGCATCTGCCCTAAATTGCTGTAATTGCCCCTCGCGAGCAATATAATTTTGCAAAATCTGCTCTCTTGATGGTTCGTGTATAAAAATTGATTTAACTTTGGGGATATCGAAAGAATATACAAGTTCCGGAAGGATAAAATCCCCTTCCAGAACCATAGGGATACCTTCGTCAATATGATCTTTTATTACTGCGATAAGACCGGGCGTTAACACTCTTCCAACATCAACTAATCTTTTAACTGCGTTGTTTATTCCTTCATCCTGCCAACCCGGATGTGTATTCCAATAGTGCAATTCCGGCAAGGTTTCAGGTGTGGTAGTTGCTTCAAGCAGCATTTGAAAGTCGTCTACTCTCACAAGATCAATATTATAATGGTGGGTAATTTGACGGCCTATGCTCGTCTTGCCTGTTCCTGATGCTCCGCCCAGTATTAAAATCTCCCAATTTCTCGTAATTTTCATCTCCTAACCATGAGCATTAATTCTATTATATCATCATAACGCGACAACTGCCTGTCGTGTTTATTTTTTATCAATTTAAAAATCCCTCGGCTAAGCCGGAGGGAGCAAGTTATTGACCACAGGTTCTAAATTTTCATAGTAGAAGGGTTAGTACCTTTATGCTTTTTAAACAGCCGACTAAAGTAGAAAACATCTTTAAATCCACATTTTTGTGCAACTTCTGTCACATTACCTTTTCCGGTTTTTATCATGTATTCTGCTTGGTTTAACCTAATTTTAGTAAGGTAATCACTAAAAACTAAACCTGTTTCTTTTTTAAAAAGTACCCCAAAATAAACAGGAGATAACTTTACTACTTCAGCTACACTGCTAAGAGTGATAGGTTCTGCATAACGATCAGTCATATATCGTATTGCAATTTTGATACGTGAATCAAACCGGTGTGTATCAACGTCGTATATCAGCATCTCAAAAAAGTGTTGCAAAATAAGCATAAAACGTGCGCGCATCCTCATTATGTATCCGGGGCTACGGCGCAACCAATCTTCATTTAATTTTTTATACTGGTCTATGATATCATAATGAATTCCAATATTTGATATTAAAGGCAGTGGAGGATTCACTTCTTTACCATCCATTATTATATACATACAAAAATTTGTGGCAAAGCATTCAAATAAGCCGGCTGACGGACTTTCGGCAGAGCGGAAAGAGTTTTTAGGAATACATAAAAGATCCCCATCTTTAACTAAAATTTCTTGGTCGTTAATTATGTAATTTGCACGCCCTCCTACTACATAAGTTATGTCAATAAAATCCATTTGAGATGGTTCTATTTTCCAATCGGATGTATTATTACGATAAATAAAGTATTCAATGCTTGGTATGCTATTATTAAAAATATCTAATTCTATGATGATCACCCCCGAATTTTCACTGCTTAACTATACAGGTTCATCATTTTTTTGTCAAGATGCTCAAATTACTGTGTTTCAAAAACTTCAAATTGGTGAAAATGTCGATACATTTGTAAAAAAATTGAAACTTTAAAAGCTGAAATTATAGTGCTTTTAATATCTGTTTTTCAATACGAACTACCCTTGCGACACCTAACATCTTTTGATATACTTCTTGTCACAGGAAATTTTCTAAGGACTTTTCCTGTGAATTTTTATGACGAGGTACATACATATATGCGAAAATTATGCGCATTACTTATATTTTTGATGTCGTTTTATATCACTCCTATGGCTGTGCATGGTACAGTCACTTTAACTGCACCCTCAGCAATTTTAATTGACCGGGCTACAGGCAGGGTGCTGTATTCCTATAATGAACACGCCCGCATGTATCCGGCGGGTCTTACTAAAATGCTTACCGCCCTTGTAGTGCTGGATTATATGGACCCTGATGACATTATAGTGGTTGGTACAGAAATTTATAATGTGCCCAGAACCTCTATTTTATCCGGACATCAGGCAGGGGAACATATTACTGTCCATAATCTGTTGCGAGGACTGATGACTCGTAACGGCAACGATTCTGCTGTTGTGCTGGCATTAAATACAGTACGCATTCAGCGAAACAACCATAATGTCCCATTTGTTCCCGGTATGGAAATATTTAGTGGAATGATGAACGAACGTGCTGAAGAGTTGGGAGCTGTTAACACCCATTTTGTTAATCCAACCGGTCTGCATAATGATAATCACTATACAACTGCTTATGATCTGGCCCTAATTTCTCAAGCTTTTATGGAACATCCATTATTAAGAGAAATTGCAGGAGAAGCAGAATTTATTGGTAACAGTTTAGGAGATTTGGTTATAGAAGGGGCACATACAATAAACCACAATTGGGAAGATTCCAATCAGCTTATATCAGGAGGAGCTTTCCACTATTCATATGCTACCGGTATACGTTCCGGTACAACTTCGCAAGCCGGAGATTGTGTAGCGGCATCTGCTTCACGGCGAGGGGTTAATTTAATTGCTGTAGTTTTGGGTGCTACAGACCCGGAACGTTGGCATGATGCTCGTGCATTATTTGAATATGGTTTTTCTACATATGAATATCACGAACTTTTAGAGGTTGGCCAAAATATAAAAACAGCATCCATTCCTAACGCTATGTTGGGAGGAGATAATATTTTAGATGTATTGTCAGCAGATAACTTTACTTACTTGTTAAGTGCATCCCAAGTGTCACGCTTAGAGAGACATGTAATATTTGAAGATCGTTTTGTTGAAGAAACTAACGATTATTACAGTTATGACTACTACGAACTAAAGCTTCTTGCTCCTATTATGTATGAAGAGCGATTAGGAAGCGTGATATACATTTTAGATGATCAGGTAATTTTTGAAGGTGCAATTATAGCTGCTCAAGCAATACAAGAACGATCTTTGGACTCTGACATGGACTTCTACATAGCCTTGGTAATAAATAATGTATTCTCTTTACAAGCATTACCATATTGGCTTGGCGTTGCCGGTGTACTGATTGGGATTGCAGGAATATTTTTCGCTGTAAATGAGCGTCGTCGCAGTAGGCGTTCTTGGTATAGTAGAAGGTAGAGGGACACTTAAAATGATATATGACTATGAATTTAAAAACCGGGGCAAAATGGATAATGACGGACATTATATGAGCCGTAAGCAGGAGACAATATGATTAAGAGCATGACAGGATATGGGCGGGGCGAGTGTATACTTTGGGATTGGAAGTGTACAGTAGAGATTAAGGCGGTTAACCATAGGTATTGTGATATCACAATTCGCATACCACATATGATGAACCCTTATGAAGATCGTGTACGTAAAATGCTTGCAAAGGACATTCGCCGTGGAAAAGTGGATGTTTATATCCGTTTGGACTCTCTTGGTCAGCATCCGATAAAAATGGATGTAAATTTTGCTTTAGTAGATGCATATTTTAAAGCCCTAAACAAAGTGCTGGAACGTTATATTGTTCCGGATCAAGTAACTTTATCAATGCTTACGTCTAACCCTGATGTTTTTATGACAGATAATACCGTAACAGATGAAACAAAAAAACAAGTATGGCAAGTAATGGAAAAAGCTGTAGCTGCTGCTATCTCTCAATTTAATGACATGCGCATGAATGAAGGTTATTCAATGTATGAAGATATCATGGAGAAATGCAGCCATATCAAGGAATTGTTAACAGAGATAAAAACACGGGTACCTATATCTGCTCAAGATTACAAAAAACGTTTAACAGACCGAATTAATGAAGTTTTTACCCAAATGCCAAAGGTAGAGCTTGACGAAAGCCGATTGCTGATGGAATTAGCTATCTACGCAGATAAGGTTAATATTGATGAAGAGCTTACGCGGCTGGACAGCCATTTGGAACAGTTTTATCATATTATGACAGAAGATGATGCAGTAGGGCGCAAACTGGATTTTTTAGTACAAGAGCTACACCGCGAGGTTAATACCATAGGTTCTAAAACAGGAGATATAACAACATCAAAGCTTGTGATTGACATGAAAAGCGAAATAGAAAAGATACGTGAGCAGGTGCAAAATGTGGAATAAGCCCATCAATATTGGATTTGGCAATATGGTGCCTTCGGGACGTATAGTTGCTATGGTGGGTAATGATTCTGCGCCGGTAAAGCGTCTGATACAAGATGCCAGAGAAAAGGGCAACTTGATAGATGCTACACAAGGACGTCGTACAAGATCTGTCATGGTTATGGATAGCGGGCATATAGTATTATCAGCCATACAGCCGGAAACTATAGCAGGCCGCATGGGAGAACCTACTCTTCCACCGGGTGATAAGCTATGAAGGGTATGTTGGTAATTATATCCGGCCCTTCCGGATCCGGCAAAGGTACGGTAGTTAAAAATTTAAATTATTCACTATCTATTTCTGTTACAACCAGAAAAAAGCGTCCTACAGAGCAACATGGTGTGGACTATTTCTTTTGTACTGAAGAGGAATTTGTTTACATGCGTGAAAATAATGAGCTATTGGAACATGCTGCCTATGTTGGTCAATACTATGGTACCCCGCGTAAGTATGTTGAAGATCAAATTGACCAAGGCAAAGTAGTTGTGCTTGAAATTGAAGTTAATGGTGCATTGCAGGTGAAAGAAAAATTTCCGGAAGCAGTGCTTATATTTCTGGTGCCTCCTACTATCCATGAACTAGCCCGACGCTTGGCATTTCGTAATACAGAAGACTCTCTTGAAGTGGAGGATAGGATGCAGCGTGCATTGCTGGAAGTTCAGTTGATTGACAGATATGACTATCTGGTTATAAATGACGAACTGGATGTTGCAATGACTGAAATTGAAACAATTGTAACTGCCGAATTTTTAAAGCCACACCGTAGCAAGATGAGGATTGAAAGGTTTACATTAGAAAGATAGGCCCAAAAATTTGGGCTAATATAAGGCATAAAAAAGGAGCGTATCTGATTTGTTAACCCCATCGTATTCAGAATTAATGGAAAAAATAAACACAGATAATCTAGTAGACAGTAAGATTACCAGCCGCTATACCATTGTACTTGCAGTGGCTAAAAGAGCGCGGCAAATTATTGATGGTGCAGATCCTTTAACGTATGCACCCACAGATAGAGCCGTTTCTATTGCTGTCAAAGAGATGGGCGAAGGTAAAATTAAAATTAATGTGGAAGAAGATATGATTGACGGAACTTATGAAAGAATGCTTGCTTCTCAAAACAGATACAAAAATATTACTGCCGCAACTACAGATGATTTGCGCGAGGACTTAAAAGATAATTATGAGCCAATAGTTTATGCTAAAGATGATGATGACATAGATGTTGAAAGCTATGGAGTTGGACTGGAAGTAGTAGAAGAGTCCTACTTGTACGATGAAAGTGACGATATTGACCAAAACGATGACTTTGGCAAATATGATGATGAATAATGAATAAAATCTATGCCTTGGTATGTGTGGAAATCACTAACGAGAGCTTAGATCGTCTTTTTCACTACACCATCCCTGAAGTTATCCAACATGTTATTACAGCAGGGATGCGGGTAAGTGTCCCTTTTGGAAGCCGTAGTAAGCCTATTTGCGGATATGTAGTAGGTTTTTCTGATGAAACAGATATACCACATAGCAAAATAAAATCTATCAACGGTCTGTATGAATCCTATCCTGTTTTTTCTGCTAACATGCTATCCTTAGCCCAATGGATGCAAGAAAAATATTATACTACCTTAGCCAACTGTTTAAATTGCATTTTGCCGCCCGGATTGTCCGGTAAAGTAGGTAATTTAAATAAAACCGGATTATCCGGGCTAGTGGAAGCTGACGTTTCATCAGTAGAAACAAAAGAACGTCTGCATATTAATTTGACACAGGAACAATTAGAGGTTGTAAATGAGATTTTAGATAGATTAGAGACAGGAGATCCGCAACCAATTTTGTTACATGGGGTTACGGGCAGTGGTAAAACAGAAGTATATTTACATGCAATAGCTAAAGTTATGGAAATGGGTAAACAAGCAATTATGCTTGTACCTGAAATTTCCTTAACTCCTCAAACTGTTTCAGCATTTAAAAAGCGTTTTGGCGATGCGGCGGCAGTTACTCATAGTCGATTAACTGCTAAAGAACGCCTGATACAATGGCAAAAGGCTCGTTTGGGCAAAGTGTCTGTAATGATAGGCCCACGCTCAGCAATATTTACACCTTTTGATAAGCCGGGCATTATTATAATAGATGAAGAGCACGAAACTACTTATAGGTCAGAAAGTGCGCCCAAGTTTGATACTCGTGAAGTAGCTGTAAAAATGAGCGAGCTGGCCGGAGCTTTGGTAGTGATGGGTTCTGCTACACCAAGTCTTGAAACATATTATCAATCAAGTTCGAGTACAAAGGTAGAAGATGGTTTTAGACTACTTACTATGGCACAGCGCGTTAATGGGATGTTTCCGGAAGTACATGTGGTAGATTTACGACGTGAACTGGCAACAGGTAACACCTCTATTTTTGGTCGTGCTTTTCAAGAAGCTATTGCAGAAAATTTAGCGGCTGAACGGCAAGTAATTTTATTTATAAACCGGCGAGGGCATTCTTCTTTTGTATCTTGCCGCCGATGTGGCCATGTGATGGGGTGTGATAATTGCCGTGTTAATCTTACATACCATGCAAATGAATACAGCTCCGGCCTGTTAATATGCCATTACTGTGGCAGAACTTCTCAAGTTCCCAAAATATGTATAGCTTGTGAATCGCCATTTATTCGCTATTTTGGCGTAGGCACCCAAAAAGTAGAAGAAGAAGTTGCAAAGTTGTTTCCCGGCGCAAAAGCACTGCGTATGGATATGGATACTACCCGCAGCAAACAGGGTCATACTAAAATTTTATCTGCCTTTCGTAAGGGAGAAGCTCAAATATTGATTGGAACCCAGATGATTGCTAAAGGTTTAGATTTTCCTAATGTAACATTAGTTGGGGTAGTAGCTGCGGATTTGTCATTGTTTTCCGGAGATTTTAGAGCGGCAGAGCATACCTTCCAATTGCTAACACAAGTTTCAGGCCGGGCAGGCCGGGCAGAAAAAAGCGGAAGAGTATTTATCCAAACATACAACCCGGAACATTATAGTATTTCTTTGGCCAAGGACGCAGATTACAATACATTTTATACACAAGAACTATCCATAAGGAGTACTATGGGATATCCTCCTTTTTCACATGTGTTTATGGTTTTATTTGTTGGGCCGGACGAACGTGCCATAATTATGGCATTGAATAAATTATTAGCAGTCATGCGATACTGCAATAAGAAAGGGCTGTTTGAAATGCTAGGCCCTGCACCGGCATTTGTATCTAAAATCAAGAAGCAATTTCGTTGGAAGCTGTTAGTTAAATGTACACAGGAGGAAACTTTAAAGCGATTTGTTTTATATTGCTTAGGTAAGCTAAAAGAAAATGATCCGCTAACGGGAATAGGCATACATCTAACGCTGAACCCTTTAGCAATGGAATAGGTGAATTGAAATATGGCACTAAGACAGATACGCCAATATGGCGATGAGATATTGCAAAAAAAAGCAAAGCCGGTTGTAACATTTGACAGTACACTGCATGGATTGTTAGAAGACATGTGGGATACTTTAAGAGAACATGATGGTTTAGGGCTTGCAGCACCACAAGTAGGATTGTTGCGCCGTGTAGTTATTGTTGAAATGGAAGAGGCAACTTACGAGATAGTAAACCCGGAAGTATTAGAGACCTCCGGCAGTGAAGTGAGGATAGAAGCATGTTTGTCAGTTCCAAATAAACAAGGTGATGTAGAACGCCCTGCCTATATAAAAATAAAGGCATTAGATAGGTATGGCAATCCATTTATAATAGAATCTGATGAAGAAATGCTTGTAACAGCCTTATGTCATGAAATTGACCACTTAGATGGAATTTTATTTTTAGATAAAGCTTTAAAGATACAGGACAGGCCGCTAGATGAAGAAATAACTGAAAGAAGAAACAAAAAAGATGGTAGGCAGGCTTCAGATAAGAGAAAATCAAATGTAAGAGGTAGAAAATGAAAATATTATTTATGGGGACACCGGATTTTGCTGTGCCTATATTAGATACATTGTCAAAAAAGCATCAAATAGTGGCAGTAGCTACCCAACCCGACCGACCAAAGGGACGGGGTAAAGGCATGGCATTTTCTCCGGTAAAAGAATATGCCTTGTCTTTGTCTCTGCCCGTTTTACAGCCCGAAAAGGTCAAAGACGATGCTTTTGTTGAAAAAATAACAGCCTTGGGGGCGGATATCTTTGTGGTAGTAGCTTATGGTCAAATTTTACCATCCTACATTTTACAGATCCCCCCCTTGGGCTGTATTAATATCCATGCATCTTTGCTTCCCAAATATCGCGGAGCCGCCCCTATGCAAAGGGCAATTCTTAATGGAGATAAGGTTACAGGAATCACCATTATGTACATGGATAAGGGTATGGATACAGGTGATATGATCCTAAAAAAGAATTTAGATATCGAAGATAGTGATAGATTTGCAAATATTCATGATAAGATGTCCACTCTTTCATGTGAATGCATAATAGAAGCCCTAGATCAAATTGCGGCAGGCACGGCTGTAAGAGTACCTCAAAATAATGAAGAGGCCACCTATGCACCTATGCTCACAAAAGAGGATGGACTAATAAATTGGAAAAAATCCACTTCTCAAATTATTAATCAGGTAAGGGCATTAGACCCTTGGCCCGGCACGTATACTTATTATGATGGCCAGATGTTAAAAGTTTGGGATTGTGCTTTTTACGAAAAAATTGCATCTGATGCCCAACCGGGAGAAGTAATTGAAAATGGCTCTCATTTGGCGGTTAAAACCGGGGATGGAATTTTATCAATAACTATGGTGCAAGGCCAAGGTGGTAAGCGTATGAGCACAGCAGATTATTTAAGAGGACGAGCTATTGATGTTGGAAAGGTATTAGGGTAGCTGATGTATACACGAGATCAAACTAAAACAATATATGTTGGAGGTATACCGATAGGAGGTGGCAACCCTGTCACCATCCAATCAATGACTAACACAGACACCCGAAATATATCGGCAACAAGAACGCAAATACAGGCTCTTGCAGATGCAGGCTGCGAAATTGTTAGAGTTGCTGTTCCGGATAACGAGTCTGCTGAGGCATTTAAGGAAATAAAAAAACTTTCTCCTATACCTGTAGTTGCAGATATCCATTTTGATTATCGTTTAGCACTTGCTGCTATAAAAAATGGTGCAGACAAGCTTCGTATAAATCCCGGAAATATAGGGGGAGAAAATAACGTCCGAATGGTAGCAGAAGCGGCAAAATCAGCAGGAATTCCAATACGGGTAGGTGTTAATGGTGGTTCACTTGAAAAAGAATTGCTTAATAAATATGGTGGGGTTACAGCAGAGGCATTGTGCGAAAGTATTCTAAGGCATGTAAAAATGTTGGAAAGCAATTCATTTTATAACATAGCTCTTGCTATAAAAACCTCGAATGTCCCTCTTACTTTAGCCGCTCATCGACTTTTATGCGAAAAATTGAACTATCCGCTACATATAGGTATAACAGAGGCCGGAACGCCTTATCGCGGCACTATAAAATCTGCCGTTGGCATAGGTGCTTTACTTGCAATGGGTATAGGCGATACAGTGCGGGTGTCACTAACCGGTGATCCAATAGAAGAAGTAAGGGTGGCCAAAGAAATTTTACAGGCTTTTGGATTGCGCTCTTTTGGCCCTAAAATTATTTCCTGCCCTACTTGTGGTAGATGTAAAGTAGATTTGGCTGCTATAGCTCAAAAAGTGGAGTCTTTTTGTGATGCTTTAAACACTCCTATCACTGTGGCAGTAATGGGTTGTGTAGTTAATGGGCCGGGAGAGGCAAGAGAAGCTGATTTGGGATTAGCTTGCGGAGATGTCTCTTTAAGCGATGGTAAAGTGTATGGTGTAATTTTTCAAAAAGGACAGATTGTAGAAAAGGTTTCAGAAGATCAACTGGCAGAGGCTTTGATTACAAGGATTACAGCATTAAAATTATAGAGATAAATAGTTTCCATGTATGTTTTTGCTATAGCATTTACAACTCTCGGCAATTATACTATAATTCATGTTCAAATTTATTTTAATATGACTGCTGTTAAATACCGAGAAGGAGTGTGGGTTTTTTGGAACCAAGTATAGGGGAGTTAATTTTAGCGTTGGCGTTAATATTTTTTTCGGCGTTTTTTTCTTTATCCGAAACTGCGCTTACATCCCTTAGCAAGTTTAAAATACGTGCCATGATAGAAGAGAAGAAAAAGGGTGCAACTCAAATTGAAAAAGCTACAGAAAATAAAGATAGGTTGCTTAGCTCAATTTTAATTGGCAGTAATTTTTCAAATATCGCACTAAGCTCTATAGTAACAGCCTTTGCACTTACAGTTGCAGGAAATAACGCTGCAAGCATTGCTATAGCAACAGGGGTTGCTACTTTAATTGTTTTAATATTTTGTGAAATAGTTCCTAAAACTGTTGCTATGGAGCATCCGGAAAAAATGGCTCTTTTGATTGTCAGACCTTTACGGATGCTTGTGGTGATATTAACTCCTATATCAATAATACTCAATTTTTTTATATCGTTAATTTTTAAACCTTTTGGTTATTCAAACAAAAAACAGGATAACAGCATTACAGAATCTGAGCTTAAAACAATGATAGAGGTAGGTTATGAGGAAGGGGTTATAGAACACGACGAACATAAAATGATGGGAAATGTTATGGAATTTGATGATGTCTTAGCAAAAGATGTTATGACTCCAAGAACAGAAATGGTTGTAATCTCCATAAACTTTACATATAACGAAGTTTTGAATGTGTTTAGTACGGAACAGCTTTCCCGCCTTCCCGTTTATCAAGAAAATATAGATAATATAGTGGGTGTTTTGCATATTAAGGATTTTATTTTGGCAGATGGAAAAGGCGATATGTTTAAAGTGCAAGAATATATGCGAGAGCCTTTTTTTACCCTTGAGTTGAAACGGACAAGAGAATTATTTACAGAAATGCGTCGTGCTAACTCTTCGCTTGCAATTATTTTAGATGAATATGGTGGAACAGCAGGTCTACTATCTATGGAAGATATTATTGAAGAGATAGTGGGCGAAATATTTGACGAGCATGACGACGTGCGCAAGGAGGTAGAATTTGTAGGTGAGCATGAATATGTAGTTAACGGATCCATGAAAATTGATGATTTTAACGAGCTTGCAAATTCAAACCTTACTTCTGAAGAATATGAATCTTTAGGTGGATATGTAATGGGTCTTGCAGGCGCGGTACCCAAGTCGGGAATGTCTTTGTTTGACGGTAAAATCGCTTTTATTGTGGAAGAGGTTGAAAAAAATCGCATTGAGCGTTTAAGAATAAAACTTGATTCAATAAATGAAAGTGATTAACACATACATGCCAAATTTTTTGAAAAAAGTTAAAGATACCCAACCGGTAACAAGATGAGACCGGTTGGGTATCTTTTTAATTTTAAATATTCATATGCAAAATTGGTATATTAGCTATAATGGATATTATTGGAGACAGAAAGCACAGCCACATAAGATTTGGCTTGTTTTCATTTGTTGCACGGTTGCGTATAACAAATGTGATAATTAAGTGAACGATTGCAAGTATAATTGGAAGTATGAAAGCAACCGCTACCCTTGGAAGATGCGATGGGTTTGGCATTACATTTACTTGCATTTGCTCCGGTAGTTTGCCCCACGCAATTAAATATATTACCATAGGCAATAAACTAACTATTGTGGATACTACTTGAATTTTGGTGAAATTTGATGTATTCATAGAATTTCCTCCCGGGATTTTTATACATATTTAGATTTGTTATTCATCATGCTTGCGCAAAAATTGTGAAAATGGTTTTTGTTCTCTAATGTGTTTAAGCCATCTAAGCGTATTGTGGGCATTTTGAAGTCCATAATATAGCGTGGATATTCCAAAATACTCTTTTTCGTCCATAATTTCGGGAAGCATTTTTGCTATGTTTTGTAATTGTATCATCCCTTGTTCAATGAAAATTTCATACTCTTGTAACCGTTTATTTCGTATTTCTTTTGGCAATTCTCCGTAAAAAAATATTTGAGCCAATTGTGCTTCACCACTCATATTTAAGTCAATTGGTAATGAGAGCCATTCCAAGAATACTTCTTTGCCCAACTCGGTTGTTTTATAATATTTTTTTAGCCTCTTTCCTTGCATTTGTTCACTCATGGTTAAATAGCCTTTTTCTGTGAGCTTGTTTAGTGCAGGATATAATCTACCATAATTTGCTTTGTAGAAAACTCCTATGCTACTTTCAACCTCCTTTTTTATGTCGTATCCGGTTAATTCCTTTTCAAGAACCATGCCCATAACAATGTAATCAAGCATTGTTTCACCTCCGTGAATATATCCATTGAATATATTATATTGATTATAACCATAGTTGTCAATAGGCAAAATAAAAAAATACACCATCATCTGATATACAGTTCCTATTGCTGTCATTAGCCGGTAGCAGTATAATTTTACTTACATCAGAGGTAACAAAAGACGATAAAGAAAAACGTGGCAAGCTACAATCACTTGCTTTTACTAAATAGCACATTTTGTAAGTGATGAAGAGTTAAATCGTGTATTGGAGGAGAATAGCATGGTTTTAGAAAAAAAATCGCGCAGTTAGAGTACTGACGGATTTAGGCAGAAAACAAAGTGTAAATGAATTGCAAGCTTGAACTATCCGGGATTGCTTTGAATTTCTTAAAGATGTTGACATTTTAATTAAGAAGCTGTATAAGAGTTGAATACAGCTTCTAATATTTTTGAACAGGAAGATGCACATGCGTATGCGTAAAAAGCCATGGGCCGCCAATGAACTAGCCGATAATCCAAATATTTTACACGACCCATCAGCTTATGCTTATAAAATGCCGGAGTATTTTAACAATAATCAGCCTATTCATTTAGAACTAGGCTGTGGCAAAGGCAGGTTTATAACTAAAACAGCCGCAAGATACCCCGAAATTAACCATCTTGCCATAGAGCGGGATGCTACAGCTATGGCAGTAACCGCCCGTCTTTCACGCGGAATAGAAGCCTCTTTGGGCTTATTAATTTTGGATGCTACAGAATTGCCGGAATATTTTCTACCCGGACAAATTAAACGGCTTTATATAAATTTTTGCGATCCTTGGCCACGCAAAAAAAAATGGGCTAAGCGTCGCTTAACTCATGTAGATTTTCTTGAAATGTACGAAAAATTGGAAATTCCGGAGATTTTTTTTAAAACTGATAATCGGATTCTTTTTGAGTTTTCCATTAACCAGTTTTCTGAAAGAGGCTGGATCATGAAAAATATCTCATTAGATCTGCATAATAGCGGTATGGAAGATAATATTATGACAGAGTATGAAGAAAAATTTTCACCTCATGGCCCTATTTATAGGATGGAAACATATAAAAAGCTATAATCTCAAGAGCTGAACACAGGCTCTTAAATCCAACAAAAAACGAGAGTTGACGTAAACCTCTCGTTTTTTGTTTTATAGCAATTCCGATTGACATTAACACGTTTACGTGTTGATGCAAGCGGAAATTGCGCCCCCTTCACCGACACGAAGCACGTTAGTGCGAAGTGGAGGTGCTTTACCTTTTGGTAAATGTTGTTGTCGCTTCCTTGGAATGCAAAAACCGCCATAGTTGCGCTTGATCTTCTTC
>Ga0123355_10001581_pt1 | contig 31776 bp, 24 predicted proteins | sample TergutEmb28metaG_3_FD_89872 | JGI IMG/M metagenome (GOLD analysis project Ga0123355, IMG submission 89872) | Embiratermes neotenicus P1 segment gut microbial communities from Petit-Saut dam, French Guiana - Emb289 P1 | ecosystem: Host-associated > Arthropoda: Insects > Digestive system > Gut ...
CCATTTTACAGGAGGCTGGGTGGGCCCCAGGGCCGGTCTGGACGGGCGGAAAATCTCGTCCCCACCGAGATTCGATCCCGGACCGTCCAGCCCGTAGTCAGTTGCTATACTGACTGAGCTACCCAGCCCATGGTTGGTAATAAGGAGGTTGGTCTAAAAGTAGATGCTTGACAACTCAGGTTTATGTTCATGTTTTACCAGTGAACAGAAGCACAGACTTACAGTGTACAGAGAAATAATAAATGCTTTGAAAATGTGTCAGAGTTTGGATATTTGGAAATGACACTAACAAATAAAAATAGCGTGCACAAAAAATTGAAAGGCGCTTGAATTCAAGAATGTCTGCTGCCATTCAGTTCAGAATCTTTTATCTTTCTGCTTGCTGTCTAATATACAGAACTATAATTGTGTCTGTTGTTTTATGTGGATGTGAAAGCTGTTCTCTCACATTAAGGGAATGATATATGTTGAGAGTATTATTATACTTATGTAACAAACCAGCAAATGCACAACAGTAAACACATTTTATTGATGTGCATTTGTTGGATTGTTACATATTATAATAATAATAATAATCATCATCCAACACATTACTGCAGCATCTGAGCAACTAGCACCTACCAAGTATGTAAAGAGACATGATGAACTAGCCAAAATTATCCATCAGAAACTGGCAGAAACAGCCGAATTGATGGACGATAAAAGTCCATATTATAAGTACACACCAGCCAATGTACTGGAGAATGAAGATTTAAAGCTGTACTGGAATCGCAGCATACTTATGGACAAAACAATATATTTTAATCGACCTGACATAACTTTTATGAATAAGAAAAAAAAGAACACCTTTTTGATAGACATAGCTGTCCAAATACACATAATCTCGCCAAAACAATAACCGACAAACAAAACAAGTACCAAGAACTGGTGAATGAAATATGTGCTATGTGGAAGCAAGAGGCAGCACAATTGATCTGATAGTAATATCATCTATGGGAGTAATTCCAAAGTCACTATCACAAAGTCTAACAAGACTTAACTTGCACCCGAATACATATATACAACTGCAAAAATCTGTAATTCTTGGCACATGTTCAGTTGTAAGAAACTTTTTAAACTACAGATAAGACCACCGAGCCTAATCCTGTTGATTACTACATCCCAGGATAGGTGAATATTTCCCAGCCAAAGCTGAGAAGTGAAAAATTTGATAATAATAATAATAATAATCTTTAACCCTTTAGACACCAAATTAAATCCCATCTGCCATTTGCTGGCATTATTAGGAGCTCACCATATTCTCCATTTTAGCAGGATAAGGGTTTATGCATGGATATGGAACATATGAAGTATGTTGAGAGTGCTCAAGAGTGGTAGGTAAAGAGGAAGATATTTGGGTCTAAGGGGGAGAAAGTAACAGGAGGCTGAAGAAAATTGCTTGGTGGAGAGCATATTTGTTACATCTTACAGAATAGTGTCTTTGTGATCAACTTGAAGTGGATGAGATATGTAGGGCATGTAGCTTATGTTGGGAGGAGGAGAAATGTGTGCAAGATTTTGGTTGGACCATCTTGAAGACCAAGGCATATATGGAAGGTTAATATTAAAATGGATCTCTATTTGTAGTTTAGGGTATGGACTGGAATAGTCTGGCTGAGGATAGGGACAGGTATCCAGCTCTTGTGGACACATTTATGAATGAACCTTTGGGTTCTGTACAGTTCAGGGAATTTCTTAACTGCTGAAGACCTATTGGACTTCTCAAGAAGAATCTTGCTATTTGGAGACACGTAGTAACAGGAGGTTATTACAGATCTGTTTCATGTATTTATTCTGTTCATGTTTGATGCACATATGCCCGAGTATAACTTTTTATGTTGTTCCAGCGTGGGAGGGTTCTCCAAGCACTTGATGATTCTTAAACAAAGAATGTATCTTCCAGGTCTACCCCTGTCACTGCTTGTTGGGATGAATTATGGGAAACACTTGTCATACAAGTCTGGGAAACCTTTAATTCCAATTCACCACATGGAGGCCCATGCTCTTACCATTCGAATGGTACAGAAGGTATGAGACAGCATTAACAATTTCCATACTGTGAATAAGGTGTGCTCCCCAGAAATGCAAGGTGATTTTGTGATTGTGTGGTATATGAAATTTAAGATTGATACTTAATTCCATCTCTTGACATGCAAAAGTAATACATTTGTGGCCTTTATGAATATAAATGGTAAACTAATGTGATGGTAGAAAACATCAGTTTATTTCGTCAAGTAAGTGTGATACAGAAGGGAGGTCGACTCAAGTTCTGTTATGACTGCAAAGGTATTGGCTGACTCGTGTTTGCATTTATCAAATAAATATAAGTTGTTGCATATCCTCATAACGTTGTGTGTTGGGCACATGAAGAGGCTTGGATGGTCATATGATGGTCTGGGTTTGATACCATGTATGACTAGGTTGACAAGAAATGTGGGAAATCAGAAGCATGGAAACAGAGAGGGGATAGATTTGTTCTGAACCAATAAGAACACCAAGTTGTTGAAATTGAGAACCAACCGAGTGAGAAGTGTTAATGATTATTTACTATGCTTGGGCCCTGAAAAAGCTGTTCATTATCAGATTGTCAACTTCGCTGTTTCATAGTTACCATTGGCTTGGAACAAGGTCTGTCCTGTCTTCCTTTCCATGGTTCTGACTATCTATATAAGTGACCCCACTTTTTTTCCCCAAACTTATCAGCTATGGAGGCAGCACATACCTTCAAAATTTTGCATGTGTACTTGCAGTCATACATGGTGTCAAAACCCAGCAGACTATCATATAGAGACTTTACTTCACCTGTCATATGTGCATGATTCTGAATTCAGTAACAAGGAATTTAGAAATTAAAGGGTTGCCAAAGAAAGGGAAACTGACAAACATGTGGCAGAAGTTCTTCAGTGTTTGGAATAGAAATTGGGTAGTCCAGTAGGCAGTTGTCTATGTTTAGAGGAACATACTTAATTACCCAACAAGAAACAAAACATGCACAGTTTGTCACCAGCTGGCAGGCATGCTTTCATCATTCATGCATAGTCTTGTGTTTACTCTAACCTCTCAGCATCTGTTGATATGTCCTGTACAAAATGGTTCTGGGCCACTGAAACTGATCTTTGATAAGAGGTGCTGGGAGACCGAGGTTGAGGCTGAACCATGAACAAGAAAAAATGCTTAATTTATTTACTATATACATAAAACATGCATATCTTATGAGTATATGCTTATTGTTTACATGAACAGTCTGTGAATTTTGTTTGTATTGAGCATTTTGTCTGAGTACTTGATGCTAATTCAAATTATTTCCCACCTTCATCATTAGTCATTAACATCTTACATTTGTGTATGGATAATCCATCAGCTGGATAATTTGTGTACAGACAATTGAGAGTACACTGTGCTTACATCTTACATTTGTGCACAGATAATCCATCAGCTGGATAATTTGTGTACAGAAAATTGAGAGTACACTGTGCTTACTTTTGTCAGTTTGTTGGTTTTACCAATTTTCACCATTAGAATTTATCCCAGACTTGTACAAAGGGAGAGTTCTTTACTTATGATTTCAAATGACTTTTGTTTATTTATGTCTTCTGTAGACAAGTTTTCTGATGATAACTTAACTGATTCAGGTTGACTTCCCATTCCTGGTACTTCTCATTTCTGGAGGGCACTGCCTATTAGCTATAGCACAGGCTGTGGATAAGTTCTTGCTGCTGGGACAGAGCTTGGATGATGCACCAGGAGAAGCTTTTGACAAGGTTAATGTAATAATAGCGTAAGTTAAGTTTTTATTAAGAACATAAGATATTGGAACATGTTAATACAGTGCTTTAAAATAGGTGATGCAATCTATGCTATGAAAGAGAAAACATCTGAATGGAATCACAGTGTGTATTAGTGTTGAGAAATATAAATCTAAACATTCAAAGAGCATGGTAAAAAACCAGCATGTGCAGAGAAAGGCAGACCATAATGGGAGCATATGTCTCTTGAGGCTAGCACTAGGTTATGTACTTTGCAGGCTAAAGAGGAATGAAGAAGTAAAGACAGATTTACATGTTATATAAGTAACATATTTGACCTAGATGCATTTTGATGAAGTAAAATGTATTGAACTGGCTCAGGATAGGATGCACTGATATGGGAATAAAATATATAGAATAACTCAGGCCATGGTATGAAGATGATGGCAAGCTGTCTAAAGTATCAGCTTTCCTCAGCTTGTTACGTTTTTCTTATGGTAGCATGCTGCCCAGTGTTAACGCTTTTCTCACGTGATGTGACATAACGCTACCAGTTGAGGGTTATTAAGTTGATCCAGAGATTCCCTGCTATTCCAAAACCACTGTATCCCGTCATGGGCCTGCTGAGCCTATTTTTCAGCTCTGAGTTTCACTTCACGATTAGATGCCCTCCTCACTGTTCTGGTTGCCTGCTGTACAGAAAGATCTCCCCACAATGTGCTGTTTCTATTTCTTGTCTGTAAAATATAAGTAATATGGATGTGTTCTTTACCACCATAAACATTTTTGACTGTGTTAGGCTGCTCGGAGACTGAAATTGCGAAACCTACCAGAGTTTCGAACACTATCAGGTGGTGAGGCTATTGAGCTGGCAGCCAGCAAGAGTCTAGATGCCCAGGCGTTCGAGTTCCCAGCTGTGATGACACATTACAGAGACTGCAATTTCAGTTTTTCTGGCCTCAAGAACTCTCTACGCAAACACATTCTGCAACAGGAGAAGTTGCATGGTACTGTCAGTTACACGCTATGCTTGCTGTTGCTTCCTTTTCTTTCCATAATTTAAGCTATATAGGTGATAACAATAATGAAATAAACAAAGAATCTCACCATGACACAGTACCAGCCACTGGTTCCCCAGTCATAGATGTACAAACATTTGAGGAATGCCATTAACAAAATTTAGGTTTGGTTTTTAATCTTTGTTTTTGTTGAATATGCATGAGCTATTTGGGTAGAAATGTCCAGAAGTTGCTGCTCAATCCATCCCCTGCTGATCAAGACACTGCTGCTATGAATGTAATATTCTGTCATTAAGTAAGTAAACTTTTGACAGAGGTAAGATCTGATGGTGTTGCACATATGAGTCACTTGGGTTAAGCAAAATTCTTGTTAATTAATGTGAAACTTTCATGACAGCTGTGTGTAGTGTGGTGATACTAATTTTCAGATTTTGAAAGTGTAAGTGAAAATGATGTGTCAGTCAGCAGTGGTAATATACTTTCATAAATATAGTTACAATCAATATATCCCAGTATGTTTTTGCATCAATGTTTGTTCAGTGGTATGCGGATTTGACACCACGAAAAGTTGATTTACTGTCTTGTATTTATGATTTGCCCCATAGAAATTCTCATTATCTTCACACCCATATAGTAGTTCCTCATTGATATGATAGTTGTAATGTATCCTGTCACAGTTTGAGTCATGAATAATAGCTCATAATTTTATTATAGGCTCCTGCATTGTCACAGTTATGAGATATGAGTAAAAAAGAAGACATGTATGGTAAACTGAATATGTGCTATACTCACAATTCTTTACAATATTACAAAACTCTCCTTATAGTGGACTTCACCTGTAGAGACTGTGACTTTGGCAGAGTATCATGGTTGACACAGCAGCCATATGTGACATTTATCTAGATTTTATCATTTGTCATGCCTTATTTTGGTCAGTATTTAGCAAATTTCTGTTGAAATTTCTGCGGAACTTTAATCAATGCATGATCTTCATTAAGCAGTCGATTGTTAAGAAACTGCCTGCTATTAGGAACCTGTCAATGTTTCTTATACCAGGTGTGGAAGGAGATGAGGTGATCCCAGACTTATTCAACCTGTGTGCAAGCTTTCAGATGGCCATAACACGTCACTTGTGTCAGCGGCTGCAGCGTGGTATAGAGTTTGTGGCCCTGCAGCACCTTTTGCCTCCCAGTAACAGGACTTTGGTTTGTAGATCATCAGGAGGTTTATTTTATGTTTTATTTAGCAACACACTCAGGACCTCAGAATATATGTTGTCATATATTTGGAGATGATCAGAAAGCTAATGAACCCTTCAGTAATAGAGGGGTTTTTAATTTCAGTTACTCTAAAATGCTTTCATGCAGTAGGATGCACAGAGACTGGCAGTGTGAAGAGTTAAAGACCATACAGTACACAGAGGCCAGCAATGAAGGATTAATTGCCTTGAGAGACAAGCTCTGGTCACTTCAGATCCAAGTGACTGATTTTCATAGAACCATTTTTGTCAACTGGTAACTTAATTCATTCCAGTACATTGTCATAAACTTACTAATTCTAGTTGGAATAAGAAAGGATTGCATAAACACTAGAAGGAATCCATTATTGTACCTGTTAAGCAGCAGGACCATAAAACTTAATTGTCCTAAATACTGAACATATTACTGCCATCAGCTATATACAGAATTTTATCACACATTCTTCTTTCTGGGGTAAATCTGTGTATGAATTAAATTATTTGGGATTATTATGTGGATTTCAGCATAATAGATCAGTGACTCATCAGATATTCTGTATATGTTTCATGCTTGACAGAAGAGGAAAATAGACTGCAACAGTTCGTTAATTATTTATAGACTTACAGAAAACTTGTGATTTGTTACGACAGGACTTTCTGTGTAATATACTGGTTGAGTTTGGTATATTAAAATGTGTCTTGCCAGTAATAAATTTTTGGTGACTTTTTTCTGATACTATTCGTGTTCAGAATGGTCTCAAACAGAGTGATTCTTTTTTTCCACTGGAATTGAATGGAACACCCTAGTTTCTGGTCAGGGCTGGTTGTGTTAATGGGCATGGATTTGAATGCTCAAGAGAAAAGCACGAAAGCTTCATTAGTTGTCAATAAAGTAGTCTGTTTGTAAGTAAATCCTGAGTAAACTATATACAGTGTGTGTTCATGTTTGGTGAGCAGAATGAGGACAAAATTAAAACATGCAGAGAGTTAATTAATCCTTGATAAATACGGCAGTGGTGAAATATTGGGAACAGCACTAAGAAATCAAAACTGCATGTGGGAAGAAATGAGTGTCTTGATACAAGACATGTCATAAATGCAGGGGCACAGTCCACTTCAGATTGTAATATACAGGGTTATTCGAAATAATTGTTAGGGTTTTAACAACTTGTCATACACAATGCACTTGAGATAGGAGTATATGTATTTTTTTTATTTAGTAGAATATATAGAGCACCTGTAAGGTATGTAACAAAAACTTGGAGTGTTGTTCTATTAAATAAAAAAATACATATATTCCTATCTCAAGTGTATTGTTTATGACAAGTTGTTAAAATCCCGACAGTCATTTCAAATAACCCTTTATACTGTCAAACGGAACATATATTGCCACACTGATAGAAGCATCCACGGCCAAATGCAGCATTAATAATTTATCCTGTTTATACATTTTATTTAACAATAAGAAATATTTTTAACTATAGTGTAAATGTTAGTTTTAAAACAAGTACAGTTGCACATTTTACATATGATCAGTGTCAACAGTGATGCTGCTACAGACCAAGGAACTGATAAATGACAGCTTCACATTAGCATTTGGTTTTGTAAGAACTTGCATTGTTTTCTCCCTGAATCGGTACATTTGTACTGAAACGTGTTGGAGAAGCTCATGTAATGTTTGTACTAATTAAGAATGTGCATTTAGTTGGTAAGTAAGTGGTGTCCACTGAAGAAAAGGGTGAACCCAGGGAATGCTTGGCTATAATTAAGAGTCTCTTGTCTGTGTGTATCTGATGTACAGGTGGTGTCTGGAGGCGTGGCATGCAACGGGTTCATCAGGCGTGCCTTGGGTATAGTCTGCCAAGAAATGGGCTACTCACTAGCTGTTCCCCCACCACACCTTTGCACTGATAATGGAATCATGATTGCATGGAATGGTGTAGAGAGACTACGGATACATGCTGGTGTTACCCATGATCTAGACTCTGTGGACATTGTATCAAAGTGAGTTTCCACAAGTGAGGGTATATACATATACTGCTCAGTAAGTATTGTCCAAAGGTGTGTTACACTTCTCTTTATCAGCCTGCCACATATATCCTAAACAATAAGGAATACTGGATGGACTGTCTGTTTCTTCATGTAAAATTAAGACATTTGTCCTTGCTGTACACCACACATACATTTCCTGCAGCAAAGAAATAACAGCTTAGTGTCTGAATCCACTGGTGCTGTTTGGCTTTCTTCCAGTCATCATGGCAGTTTGTTTTCTTTCACAGTGCTCTTTGTTGATCCACAGAAATGTTAATTGCTACATATAAGGAGTGTGATGACTGGTGGACCCATAAGGCATGGCCAGCTGTCTGTCAGGTTCTAGGTGGTATTTTGGGGTAGGGCATTATTCTTCAGTTTCTGGACCATGGCCAGCATGGAATGCCTGCCACTTGTGCATAACACTGCAACATCTGAAGAAAGCAAAACACTGGACTGTAATTTCTTCTGTGCCAGAACTGAACTGGTTGTGTGCTGCTGGGACATGTGTTTTTGTCATTGTGACAAGTGTGTGGAGATATACAGAATTTGTCCATTATTCGTTGTTCCATTTGGCATCTGTGTTGAATGTTACTTACTGAATACCTGTCACGTGTATAGGACTATTACTAATTTTTTTTTTATTGTGTACTTATCTTACAGGTGTCCTCTGGGGGAGGATTGGACAGAAGCAGTAGCTAAAGCCAATATCAAGTGTAAATGGATAAAACTCAGTTCTTTACTCCAAGAGCACACTGCCATTGAAGTTTGAATATGTAATGTGCATCCTTGTAGTGATGTTCTGTATATTTGTGTTGAACAGCTACACCACAGACACCACTGTCATCAACTATGTGACCCTCAGTGCAGCATAGTGCTTTATTTAAAGTGTGACCAAGTGAAATGATTCATCACATCACACATGGTCATCTAAATATAAGGTAGGTGTTAATGTCACTTGACTAGTTTGTTACTTTGTTGTCAACAAATTTTGGCCTTTGTTTCCAAACTTTCATCATTATAATCACACACAAAGTATATTCCTGAAAACTGAAGCTTGTGAAGGGAACTTTTTGATTTCAGGTAAATATGGTAACTCATTTAACTTTAATACAATTTGTTTTAGCATTGTACAAATTTTTTTAGACAGTTTCATTAGTTTTTAATACTCAAGGAATTAAGCTTAAAAAGTAATACGAAGTTACTTCATATGAAATTTGTGTCATTTGGTACATGTGTTCTTAATGGTAGAAAATTTGAAAAACAACTCTAATGGTATTGTTATGAGCGCCTTCCTAATGAATGTTATACCATTGCATATATGTATCATTTCTTTAATCACGCATATTACTATCATTGTTTATTGATTGGTTAATAGTAGTTAAACTAATTACCCATATGTATTACACTTTCTTTCGTCCCAGTATTACAAGTTATACCCATACACATGGAGCTAAGAGGAAACTGTGGTGAGGATGTTTGTTCAGTTAACTTAAATGCAGTAGAGTTTGGTAAACCACAGAAGAGTTTTGCAGCTTCTCTCACCGTAGTTCAATGCAGCATATTTCCTGTGTAAAGTCTTGTGATTCCCAACACAACCCTGTAAACAAGTCCATATAAGGATGGACAGGGCCTTTGCCCAGGATGTGATGACAGCAAAGAAGCGCCAATCGGTTGCTGTGTATTAAAGGTACTTTGGTAAATATAGGTGTGATCCACCAATGGATAATCCTTTTCGAAAAGGGGGATGGTCTGTATTTGAAGACCACGTGGAAATAAGGGCTGGAGAGTCATTCTCTGACTTTGTTTGTGATTGTTCTGATGACGAATTAAGGAACCAGAGGAGGTCTTGTCCAGACTTGCACTAGTGACCAAAGAAGAAGGCTGGAGCTGCATCTTTTAAGATGTTGACTACAGTCACCATACTTTGTGAGTAAAGATTGTTAACTCTCAGCCAAGACGTGTTAGATTTGGGCAACTAGTAACCGATGGGAAAGAGTAGGAATATTACAATTGTATGTAATTAATTTTTTTTCCTTTGTTTTATTATTCTATAATATACAAAGTTAAAGTTGTTAATTGGTGTTTAATAACTACGTTAGTTTCCTTCATTCCCATCCTCGGCCCGTGCATAACAGTATGACATTCTTACCTCTTTTCCTAAAAACATATTGTTTACTTCAGAAAATCAAGACAAGCTTGCTGATGCACTGCATCAGACTGTTCTTGTATTTGTTTGTATGATACTTTTTAAAGTGTGGATGCTATCCAGTGAAGCTGTTTGATGACTGTGTTGGGTTAAAGACCATGCCTTTGGTCACCTGCAGTGATGATGAGATGGCTGTAATGTTGTAGTAATGTTAACACTATCTTACACTGCAGCAAGGCTTTAGTCAACATTTTAATACCTACATCAGCTAATGAATGAAACATCTGTGTTTCAGATTTTCATTTTGCCAATAAAGCCCTGGTTCCCCCCCTCCCCAAGTAGATGATGGTACTGTGTGTAAAACTTAGTGTCAGATATGTTCACAGTGTTTTCTAATTTTATGAAGCCCAGATTTATATGTTCACTCACAAAATCGAGCCTTGAGATTTATCCTAATGCCCTTGATTCAGTCCTGACACTCACAACTCATTTCTCTGTGATACATTTTATTTTAATTTTCACCTATGCATAGTTGTTACTTTGATGCCTTTCCTTGAGATTTTGTAAACAAAATTTGTTTGTATTTGAAACCTTAGTATGTGCCGTGTGTCTCATCCATCTTATGCTCCTTCATCTAATGTCCAGTATTGTGTGAAGGGTAGAGAGACTGTTGGAAATTTGAAGCTGTTTGGAGAGGTGCATATTAAGGGAATGAGATGCCATGTAGTTACTTAGATAAGTACAAATGTTATTGTGGAACCCATAGTCTCTGTCTTCATCACCATACTTCTCTGACACACTGATATCTTTGTACCAGACTACTTGGTATCACAGCACAGAATCATCACTGCTGTGCAGACTCTTATCTGATGCAACTCAGGCTGCTTGAGTGATTTTTGTGCATGGTATTACATGTTTAACAAGATAGACAGTGCACATATAATGGGACATTGCGGCTCATTTGCATGACCATTGTTGCCATGGAAATGCAGTGGTATGTTCCCTTTTTGTTGTTGGTGTAAGAGTAGTTGTCAGCAAGTTCAATGGTGCCATGGAAATGCAACAGTGGGTTCCCTTTGAACTGTTGTTGAACTAGTGAATATTTCGTACTCTTGTTTACGATAAGAACTTTTAGTATGATCAATGTGTCTCTGTATTCTTGCCTTAGTTTGCTAGCCTATGAGTTTCATATTTTCTGCACTGTATTATATTGCCATCTGTGCCTCTACCATATTTTTTGACATTATCTCATAAATGGCATGATATTAGGGGAAAAAAATTTATTGAAGATGTGTTTTGATTTTATCTACAGATTTGTTTGAAAAAATTCTCATTCTAAGAAGAATTCTGTGAGATTTTACCATAAATTTATGTAGGTCTTTGTGTAAAGTACCCATTATTCTTGTGTGATTTTTATCAAACTAGAATTTTCCTGGCAGATATATGAAAAATTCTGAAAATATCAAGTGTCATGAAAATCTATCCAGTGAAAGCCAAGTAATTCCATGCGTGCAGACAGACAGGCAGACATAATGTAGGTAATAACTGCTTTCCACAATTTTGCAAACATGCGTGACAAGTACAGTGATTACATTTCAGAAGTTTTGGCATGTAAGCATTTGAAGAGCTGTTAGGTACTTTACATTCCATTATTTATGAAATATTTTTCAGGAACTGCTGATAGTGTGAGGTGGGAAAATGACTTTGAATGATACATTGGTCAGAATTAGGAAGAATGCAGTTGTGGGTTATTTTTATTTTGTACCACTGAAGCATTTTCCTAGATAGTGTTGGAAGACTGTTCCAGTTACAGTCTTGTCCACTATGTAACTGTTCATTTTAATTTGCCATTTGATAATAAAGGGGAAACAGGTATGTGCATGTGAAAAGCTTTCCGTTAATGACATGACTGGCTTTACCACCTTTTTTCCTGCCAGCTCTAGCATTTCATTTGTTCATTGTCTGTTTGTACTGAGAAAAAAATTTCACATATGTTAATATACAATTATCTAATACTGTTATACATAACCTCTACTTCAGCATGGAGGTCTGCTCTAACATTGTTGTTTTTCTTAGCCCCTCCAGGCGAATGGCAGGGTACTACAAGAAATTAGATTATGACTGCTTCCTTCCACATACTTATCAATTGAGTATTCACTGTCATACCACACTTTGATGGTGTGTGGAGTGAGTTATTAACAGAGTAGTTAGGTAAAAAAAGGTAAAGTCCCTGTGCACCCTGTGAAGGCATATTGGGGGGTGGAAGTATATCTCCACTCATTCTTAACCTTGGCACTAGATGGAGGTGAATGGTCAGCTTCACACCCCAGTTTCTGTACCTCTGGGGAAAGAGCCTCCAGAACCCATTGAGTGGGTTCCAGAGCCTGTCTGGATACACTGGAGAGTAGAAATGTCTCTTACCCTTACTGGGAATTTGTCCACAATTTCTTGGTTGTCCAACACATATCCTAGCCAGCTGACTGACTTATTAGTTTCAGTATATCACATTGTTGGCCCATTGGCTGCATGTGTGGCCCCGTATGAATTGTTTTGGTGGACTTTCTGAACTTTCAAGACAGTTTGTGAATATGACCTATAGATCACAAATTAGAAATAACAATATTCAGTTGGATGAGATGGCGAAGTTGGTCATCAAATTGTTGAGCAGCAGTCCCGATACAGGCCCAGAGGGTTCCAGGAAGTTAAGGCTCCCAGATTTTGTGACAACGGCACAGGATGGTGGTAGGTTGTCAGCCTTACACACAGGCAGCCTTTACCCCCAGGAAATGCTCCTGGTACTCATTTCTGTTAGAGGCTGAGTCAACCCCAGGGCCATAATGTGATCGAAACGTTTTTGTGTCAATGAAAAATCCAATGACACTAGCTGGGATTGAACAAGCGACCTTCTGATTTGTAGCACGGCACCTTAAACACTGTGCTACCGCGGTCCCCAAATTGTTGAGCGACACTTTGTATTTTTGTGTATTATGTGGCAGCTCCATGAGATTAAAAGATTGCTTAACCCTTGCAGGCTGTGTGACCTCCATTGCTTTGGCAGATAAGCAGGAAGAGAGAGGATTTTGCAGGGAAATTGTAATTTACAGATAGTCAAGAGCTGGACAAAGAAGTGCAGGGAAACATTTGTACTTGCATAAATAATTAGTCATTGATATTTAGTTGTATTTCTTGCAAACTAGCTCATTATCAAGTTTCATATAGCATCATTGTAGTGAATTATGTCTAATAATAATTTAAACAATAAACCCAACAATGTTAAAACTGAAGTCATCTGCTACTTTAAATGTTAGATAGAAGACAGTGGGAAGAAGAATATTTCTGTTTACAAGTTCAAAGCAATATCATAAATCTGATTTGTTCAAGGATGCTTGGCATTTGCAAGGTGTGTATGTTAAATGTCATCAGGAAACACCACAAATGTTACAGGAAATTGTGGACCTGACATTTTGTGAATTAAGATCATATTTACAAAAGCAACAGGAAGAGTTTTGTAACATTAAATAAATCAGAAGAACCATTAGTTAAAGCAGGTTTTGTATTGGCCAGTTAAATTGCAACCAACTTGAAATCTTTTGCATAAGAAGGACAGTTGTTTTCAAGTCTCATTGAAACAGCTGCAGTGATCTAGTCAGAGAAAGTACAAAAATTCAAAAACAAAAACCAAAGTAGAAACACAGTGGCTGGACATGTTAAGTGGCATAGTCAGTGGTATGTGGAATCAGATGAAGTTGAGAAGTAAAGTGTTTAAGCCTACTGAATAGCAGTGATGTTCAAGATACTTATCACCTTACATTTGTTCACAGTTGTAAATCAGATTTTGTTATAATTGAATGACTTGGAATGAATTCCTACATATCCATGAAACTACAAGTGTAGAAGATATTTTCTGTGAGATAGTTTACTTAAAAATATGGACTTTGACTTAACAAAATTGAGCACACTGTGAGTGACAGTTTCTGTTATGTCAGGTATTAAAAATGGCCTTGTGGGGCTAAATGAATACCTCTGTAGCAACGTTTGTTTGTAATACACCAAGAAATATTGTGTGAAAATAGACTGATCACATTTTGAAAAGAGTTGGCTGATCATTAACTCTCTTCATGCCCATGGATTATACATTATCATCAATGGTTTGCTTGACAGTTTTCTTCTCAGTATTGACAGTGAATATAGAGATGTGTCATATTACACTGAAGTTTACTGGTTATTGTGCCCAGAGGTGTTAGAAGCATTTTATGAATTGATAGTTGAAATTATTTTATATTTTTTAAATAAAGCAACAAGATTTTAGCCGTATAAAAAGAAAGCTGCAGCAACAAAGGGATCTGGCATTTTTATATGATAATACAAAGCACCTGCAAGAGGTAAATGTGGAACAACAAAGAGAGAATCATCATCATGATTGTATGAGTGTTTTACAGATTTTCACACATTGGCTGTGGGAAACACAAACAAAAGTGAACATTTTATATATTTTGAAACATGCAAATTATTTAAGTTACACAAGTTGATTCTACATCACAGTTACCACTCAGAAAATAATTTGTTGTTGCAAACCGAATTTAAAATTTGATTTTAAACTTTGTTAAATTAAATTTATAGTGTTCTTTGTACCACATAAACTTGACATATTGTGGATGAATATCCACAAATTGCACTGATGGAATTTCAGTGTGATTCAATACTAAAGAATTTAGGAACATTTGAATGCCAAGTTGCTTTTCCTCAGGTCAGTTTCCAAATTTTTGTGCCAAATATATGAGATGTTTAGTAGCACATATTTGTGTGAACAATTGTAGTCACTCGTGAAACGAAACAGGACCTAAAATATCACGATCAACACGTTAGCAGTAAGGAAAGGGACATCAACGCAAATATTAAACCTGGCAATAAGCTACATGTGAAAGGAATATGCCAAATTTCCGGAAAATCTTATTAGAGGTGCGATATTCTAGTGGGACCGGAAAGGAAAATTGGATTCAAATTCGCGTAGTGATCTGAAAAGAGTTACTTTACTATGTTACCGTATCGCATTTTACAATATTACATCTTTCCTATTTTGTAAATTTCGCTTCCAACCTCAAATCTCGTAGCTCACTGCAGCTAGTACGCACAATGACCTTGATGTACCTGCCATTGGGAAACTACTCTTTAAATTCGTCGTAAACGCACTGCCCCGTTTAGTTATGGGCGATGAATATGAATTTAAGCGACATATCGAATGTTCCGCAGGATCGATATAGTTCTCGGTGTGCAATCCGAAGCCGGGTATCGATACGCGGGAGGCATCTTGAGTGCCGATCTTAAGAGGTAGTATCCGTGATCGTCAATGTGTTGTGTTTTGGGGTGCAATATGTATTGCGTTTTGTTGCTTCGTTTCTAGTCATTTTCGTAATGATTTCCCGTTTGTTTCACATTTGTATAATACGGGACGTGTTTTATAATGATGTTTGTTTTAGATATTAGTAAAGTACATATGGAGAGTTTGCTACTAATTCTACGCATCCGGGAAGCATGTTCCTGTAATGAAATTTAATTCGCTTGTGTTAAAGACGGAACTTCGGAAGTCATTGCTTGAAAGGGACGAAGACGCAGCTAGCAATGAGTTCCTCTGAACCCTATGTAACGTTATGCGAATAAGGTAAGCATTTGCAACAGATTTTACTATAGGTTAAGGTTGCGCTTCCTTACGGAACGCGCGCACAGTAACGGTGCACGGAATTAAAAGGTTTCATTAAACTGTTGACTTTACTGAAACTGATCGAACGGTTCAGTTTAACATGTTGGCTGAAAAAAGAATATGTGCATGCTTGGCATGTTTGCAGTGATAAGTTTCAACAGTGGGTCACTTCGCTTCGCCGTGTCCCTCCGCACATTATATCAAGTCGATAACCTCTGAATTTGCTATTTATGAAATATTCTTTTGCAACGTTCATTTAAATTTGTCGATACTGTTCAGTTCTTATTACAGTCAAATTCCAAGCAAATTTCCGTGATAACCTGTAGGAAGTTTTGTGCAATATTTCGAAACCAAGTACTTAAAATTTGGACATTTCATGTTCGACTTAAAATTTAAATATTTAACGTTCGAATACACTTCTAGTATGCATCTGTTTCAGAAGTAATTAAACATGGGGTATTTGTATTGTATTATAATGTCGATGAGATTAGTCGTGCGGACGGAAGATGCGGTTCCGCTAGTTGACCAAAGTAGAGTGGAAACGGAATCTGGTGGCACACGGCGACGCACGGAAGGAGAAGTGAAGGGGAAAGAGGCGAATGGAGTGGGTAGCCAAGCAGTCTTCAGTCTGACTCGGAACAGTCCATCCAGTGTTACTACAATCGTTCTCCGCCGACCCGCGCTCCAAGAAAGCCAGTACCCGACTGAACTGACATCCCCGCCGATATAAATGGACTCGCCCGTTTCGCTGGAAGACCGAATCTGGTTTCTGCGCGTGTGCCATCACGTTCCGTTTTCACTCTACGACAGTTGCAGTATAAGAAGCAATCACTGCTACAATAAGGTGAAGCTTGCCCTGGGCTTAGTTGACTGCATTATAGGCGAAAGGGGGAATGGGTATGCACTTTCACATATTTTTGACCTCGCTACTCGGCGGAGGTCGCTTTACTCCCGATTAAGTGTCCCTGATACCGACTGCACAGGATGCTGTGCGCGACTCCGCGCCGGTCTGGTCTCTGTAGAGAAAGGAAAAATCTTTTATCCCTGTCGAGATTCGATCCACAATTTCGCCGTCGTCCTGCCAGTAATCTAGTCGCTACACAGACTTTGCTGTCCCCAAATGTATCGCAGCTTTCCTGTTTGTTTGGCTACATTATTGGGGCCGTGCAATTGAGACCACTGCACGGCGCTGTGTAACTTTCAGCTCTGTCTCCTTTTAACTACGTAACCGATTTTCACCAAACTTAGTAACAATTTTTATGGCATCATTTTCAACCACTCCAGTTCTTTCCAATTTCGTACAAACAATAAAAACATGATAGTCGCACGAATTTTTGAGGAGGGAGTGACGAGTAATTTAGAGTTGTGAACTAATGTATGGTAATAATGTTCGACGACTAGGTAAAGTTTGTTGAAAATGATTTCATTGTACAGTGTGAAATAGCAACTTGGCGGTCTTGCGAATTTTTTCTTTTCCGTTCGGTTTGATTGCGAAGGTGAACCTTTGGAGCTAGGCGTATGAAATTTGGTAACCAGATGGACCGTAAACATTTGTATACATTATGATTGAAAAACAGGGTTTGTGCATCAGGTATTACAACGCAGCATCTGTATGACACTTTGAGGTACAGCATTTGCAGACTTGTTAATAATGATATGTATGGTTATACATTTGTACAATAGCAACCAAGAAGGTGGCTAATTATTACATATTTGATTTTTATGTTATGTCTTGCATCAATTGATAATTACATAAGACAACACCAACACAATTGACAATATTATTATTTTTAATTTACTCACACGTGTTTCAACCCCCTCGGGTCATCTTGAGGGAGTGTACATAAATTATAATTCTAAAACGTAAGTTTTGTGTGAATAAATTAGGCTAAAGTTAGGTTTTGATGGCTTGAATGTTGCAGTAGATGACCCTACAACATCCAAGGCATCTAACAACATCAGACCCTAATTTTAGCCTAATTTATTCATACAAAGTATATGCTTTTTACATATAATGGATGGGCGATCCCTCAAGATGACCCGAAGAGGATCGAAACATGTAGGAGTAAATTCTGTGTAATAATATTGTTTATTTTGTTAGTTTCGTCTTATATAAATATACATATTTCGTACATACATCCTAAAAACCTACGCTACTGGTGCGAGAACAGTTCCATTTTGCTGCAGTAGCCAAACCACCGCGACAGTTGGATCCGATGCCACAGTCGTACAATTTTACCGCGCTAGCGGAACAGGGCCTCGAAAGTTGGGATCGTAATTTGGAATCCGACTCGGTGCATGGATGTGCGCGATTTTTCTGTGTTCGTTTTACCACGTGTAGATGAAGGCTGGTCCGTCTTTCAAGCAGTCGTGTCCAGTGTGTACAAGTACATTTTGAAACACTGAGAACAGAGTCCTGACCCAAATTAGTCTGCAGCGCCAGAGGGGCAGGCAGTGATGAGACAGTTTGAGACCCGTTGGACTGCTTGTAATAGAATGTTGTGTTGGATCTCCTTGCACAAAGCAGTCGAATAATCTTAAACGCAAAAGACAGGCCTAATGCACGTGGTCTTCAACGTAAGAACCTAAACACTGATTTGTGGGCGGTACAGTTAGTGCCAAAAAGAAGAGTCAGCTACTCTTTGTCCATGCCGAATGAAAGATGTTCTTTCGGCTTAGGCCAGAAAAAGCCAAAATATCTCCTTCCTAGAATTACCTGTATGATTTCGCGCAGTATCGCTTCCTTTCATGTCTGTCACAAAATTCTGGCCAATCTTCCACGTTGCTTGAATTTTAGTAAATGAATAACTACACTGACCTGCTTGATTTGGGTAAGGTAAAGGTCTCCCCGTAACATGCTGTGCAGGCACAGAGGGTGTTTAGGGGTATAGCTGTACTCTTTCTTAACGTCAGCGCTAGACAGGTGTGGGTGGTCAGCGCCACACTCCGTCCCCTTTGCCGTGGGGAAAGCCTGGGTGGTCCCCAGGGCTGGTCTGGACTTGTGTGGAGAAGAGAAAATCTCTTGCTGTCGCTTGGTTTGCGTTAGTCATACAAAATAACGGTTCCTATGATTTGGTTGGCAACCCTGCTGTATCATTACATCACAATTGCAGATCGTTAATTTGTCCGAATCTCGAACCCTGTTTGATGCCTTCTCACCAACCCTGCTGTCATACCACCTGCAGTTCATTTATCGTCGCTAAACACGACCATCATTAACAATAAAGAACGATACAGGCAGACTGTCAAGAATATTATGGTGGGCATGCAGAGCGTTGTGTTGTATTCTGAAATGCGACTGCTTGTAAAATTAGTGCGGAGTTTGGGATGAGAATATTAAAATGCATCCTAAGTAAATGTAGTTGGATACGTAGACTGGATTGGATAGAAGATTCGACGGCAGGGACGGAAAGAAAGTAACAGTCAAGAAATTGGCTCAGGCTCATTTGTGGCTTCGTTGCCTGTTAAAGTGGCACCAAGCAGTCGGGTCCCTACGATAGAAGCAATGTCTGCAAGTAGAGACCTGACGACCCGGACCGGAGTCGAGCAGGAAACCTCGGATGCTGACGCTTCAATGTGAACGAATTTACATCTTCTCCTGTCCCTCTGGGTGTGATCTGTTTACTGTTTTAGTTTAGTGCAGTTTAAATTCTTCATATCACAGTTTGGTTCGTATTTTATGCCAGTTACCTTGACAGCTAACCACCGCCCTATTATTGTGGCTTTCGGGAGGCACCTGACTTTTTATGCAGTAGGTGCATTTTTCAATCTCTTTCTCGTTGCTGGCGAGTCTGCATGACGGCCGGAAGGCTCGTCTTTAATTTCAAGTACCCTCTGGCGACGGTTGTCCGAAATGATAGGGCAGGGCATGGCTGCGTTCTCAGGAGGCCGCGCGCCCCCAGTCTCCATGGTGATTATACTCATTACGGAATTGATGAACAGGTCTGACCAGCCGCTTGTCACTCAAATACACCTGTCTCCATAACTGTGCTTCAACTGAACACGGAATATGAAAGGAAAGTACAATAATCGTCAATCACAACTCGAATTTAGCAATTATTTAATGTCTGATTATCCTACATGTTTCGGCCTTACAAGGCCATGATCAGGTACTCGTATTTATAAAATATTGAGAAAACTATTACGTGTAACACAAAGAAAGTTAATAAGATTGCGATCTCATTCTTGTAGGTACATAATTTTATGAGTCTTCAAGTTTTATTGATGTTTTTAATTCAAATGTTGCCGAAAAACGGGATAGCCTGCTGCTAAATCAAGTTGTTTTTAAAACTGGTATTCCATTTTTAAATACTAAGTATTTTGATTTTCTGTTCTCCACTATGTAAACTTCAATAAGTATCCATTTTCCGTTGGCGGTACTGAATAACGTCTTGGATTGTTTCAGTTAGCACAAATTATGATTTCCAAACGAATCTTTTGTTTTGCCCACGACGTAAAGTGTTTCACGTGTAAATATCAAACTGTGCTTATTTGGTATAATATCACGCAAATAACAGGGGGCGTCTAGACCATGCACAAACTAGAGAAATTACGATAAACCGTAGCAGTAGAAGCCTAACAACAGAAGCAAGGGACACAAGCAAAAACATCATGTTTTGGCAATAGTTCATACCTTGTACATCACTTGTCCTACCCAAAAAAAGATTTGGCCGTACTTGGATTGGGGAGGGGGGGGAGTCAAATTTACGAAACCAAAAGTCCAATTTTCCTGAAGGAAGACGCTATTTAGGATACTGAGGCAAAGGTGGGAGGATGATATTAAAACGGATATTGTGGAAATATAGTGTGAATCGAATACATCTGGCTCAGGATATGGACCATTGGAGGGCAGTTACGAATACGGTAATGGACCTTCAGGTTCCATACAAGGCGGTGAATTTAGTGAATAGCTTAGCGACTATCAGCGTCTCAAAATATTCCTACTTTACCAGAAGGGCCTTATCTCCTGTGGATGCGTTGGTGTTCTTTTCGGGGGATACGCGCAGTCGAGGCCTAAAGCTGAAATCGACGGGGAGATCGAGAATTCATTGTGGTCTACGTCCACTTGAACAACACGCTTTGTTGCACGGCATTGTGGGATTGTGACGCTTCATAATTGTTTTCGCCGCATCGATATGCAAGCCGCAGATCGTGTATAGAGGTTCGCGGTGTGGCGTTCTACGCAAGTGCTACGGAGGCGGCGTGTAAAACAGGCCACGACTTCGCGCATTAAGGGTGGTGTGACACACGTCCTCGGGTCCAGTGCGTTGCCATGACTACAAACCACGGTGCTTGGTTGCGCCGGGGCTCGGCTCTTCTCATGCGATGCCAGCCTGTCTACCGGGTCGTGGCGAGTGTGCGTGTTGCCGCCCGCGCGTTTCTTTTTAGCCCTCTACACACGATCATGTATTGTACTCCGTCTGGCGGGCTGCTTCTTTCGTTTCCTCTTGAAGGGTTATCCACTGCCAAGAGAGAAGGCTCTTAGGTAAAAACAGAAGGAATGGTCTACTTTCTTTTGCATCTGGCAGATACCGAACATCGCTGTCCAATGGGTAGTACCCTTGCTTCATATTCGAGAGACTCGCTGTTCAGATACTAGCTCACAGTCCCTGAACGCGTCTTTCCATGTCCTTTACAGTTCATTATTCTCTAATTAACTTGTCATTTAACGTTGTATAACCCCACGCAATTACAGATACCTTTAAATAAACTGATGCATTAATATGATTTGTGTGGACCTATCTTTGCGTTGCAGTTTAGAGGAATGAGGTGGCCTCTTTACAGTTTATATGGGTTTTCGTATGTTATCATTCAAAAGTTACGAACCTGCACGTCGTGTAAGGTGTCGCATGAACAGCTGCTGCTGCTGCTGCTTGCCTCGTGGTGTGGCCTTTCCTGTATTTAAATTTGGGCTGCTTCTTTAAAAGCAATTACATATTCCAAGGCCGTTTCCTATCTAATTCATGAAGAACACAGTCATTTTGTAGTAGTTTATATTTTGTCGCTAATGGAACACGATATTACAAGACTTTGACTTGAAGTGCTATGCCCTTGTATTGTTGACTAATCGATCGTAAACTTCGGTCAAATACAACGCCTTTTTCTTACTTGATACTCATTTTATTGACCCAGCATATATAACCAGACCCATGATACATAAATTACAAGGCAGAATACATTTTCGGAGCAGCATCATCTTGATGAACCACCCCAACAGGACGACATAAAATTGCCTATACAGTATCGAGACTCATCACTTTAGGTTTATTCAGACTGCCGGCACCGAAGAACAAAGCTCATTTGACCGCTTAAACCGTAGAAAAGATTACAGTATCACAACGTTTCAAGAACAGAAAAAAAGTGAATGTGTAACTTACACATAGGTACAGGCAAAAAATTGCAGGAGATAGTTGTAAGTAGCCAGCAAGAAGACCACGACACCAAAAAGTGACAGATTAACTACAGCGGCACAGTAATATTGCACATACCTGTTGTGCTGTTGTACAAACAATGTAAAGTAAAGGACATATGACAAAATATGTTATCTGAATTTTTTTTCTCACAATATATACTCTACCCTACATATAAACTTAAATTTTCTCTTATTAATAAGGTCATCGTATAGCACCCAAAGGCTCTAAATTCATACTAATCTTCTAAATACGGAACCCTAGAGAGAAAGGACCAACTAGTTCGAAACATGTTAAGGTAAACGTGCACCATTGTACAGGCAATGAGGCTCTGTACAGGCCGTACGGCCCATAGGGGGAGTAGAGATATAGCTCTGCTCTTTCTTGACCACGGCACTAGAAGGGGTGAGGGGTCAGCGTCACGCCCCGGCCGCTCTTTACCCCCGGGAAAGACCCCCGTACCCATTGTACAGGAGGCTGGGTGGGGCCCAGGGCCGGTCTAGACAGGTGCGGAAAATCTCGCCCCCACCAGGATTCGATCCCCGGACCGTCCGTGCCGTAGCCAGCCGCTATACCGACTATGCTACCCTGCCCACTCGAAACATGTTGGTTCAATGAAAATGAGTAGCAACTAAGATAAAGTATTCTCTCAAGGCGGAAGGTTGTGACAAATTAAGATAAACTGAGATTACGTTCTTTAGGGGTTCGACGCGGTGTAGTCTAGTGTGTAGGAACAAACGTTCTTGGATAAACTGATACTTCCATCTTCAGGTCAGAAGACGTTTTAATTACTACAGCCTTGCGGTGTGTGTAGGACCAGACACAACACAACTTTATTGTACGATATGCAGTATATACCGGCACACACCAAGTTACGGCCCCTGGCGGTGGCAGAGAAGTTGCGTAGGTACTGAGAACCGCAGGAGATGGCCAGTGAGTTCGCAGGTGAAACAAAATGGGTAAACTGACAGACATTGCCGAAGAAATAAAGTACTCAGAAACTGGTGCGGTGCCCTGGTGACCTTCATTACATTCCTGAAAATCACTGCGATTGCTAAGACCAAAGGCCTTAAGGCAAACAGCGCAACGCAATTCAGACGGACCAAAGCTAAAACTATTTGCTCATTCGGTAATTACCACAACAAAATTACCTGTCATATTATGTATCTTTAGGAGCCCGAATAGCGTAGGCAGTATAATGTCTAGACTACGAGGTGGATGACCGAGGAATCGTGTTTCGATTCCAATAGGGTCAAGATTTGGTTTTTGTAGTCCGTAAAGTCCAGTTCATCTCTGAGTCTTACCCAATCGTCTACACAAAGGGCACCGAGGGGTACAGCGACCGGGGCATGAACCTGACCACTTATCTCCATCTCGTGCCAAGGTTAAGAATGAGTGGAGGTACTCCACTTCCATTTATTCCTTCGTGGCGTGCAGAGGGAAAATTTGCTTTATGCTTAGGAAATCAGACTACTGACAGACATCCGTAACGATGATTGCTGTGCTCAGCGGTCATCTCCCCGCTGCAGTCAGGCCCGTGTGCAGGGGACTGCCGTGACGTTGGTTGGCTGAGTGCGATCGGCGGGAACAAGGCCTAATTAAAACCTGAGGCGCTGCGGGGCACCACGACGTCTCGGCCCCGGGTCAGTAGTTGTGCGTTCATCAGTTTCGGCCCGTATTGCACTTGTGTTTGTCAAGTAGCTTAAAGCAGCGAACTCGTTAGTTTCCTATGCAACTCACCAATATCTTGCCAAGCAACTGCATAACTAGCTGCCCAAGCAGTTGAATAACTAGCTTATAACTACCTACACCTGGTTCAACGTACGGTTGAGACCACTTACTAAACACTTATTGGTCATTGTAGCTGCCATCCTGCAAACATTTGGTTTACACGAGATTTGGTGCTGCCACAGTGATGCTTATGTAAATTCCAGTCTTCTGGGATAAGACGCCGTGTAGATCGGGTAAAATAAACCAATGTTTCGGAGAAACTTCCTGCTCTCCTTTGTTACATCTCGAATGCCATAGGACAGCCGATACATTGATACTGATTGCAGCAGCGTGGCGACTTCCCGTTTAAAACACACGCAGTTTTGCTAATTATGTAGTCTCAAGTGAACGTGAACAGGGTATAATTAACTACCGGAAACTAAATTAGTAATTAACTAAGATAAAAGGTGAGGTACATTTGGCCAGATGTGTAACACTAGTGGGGCTCAAATCGAACATTTCCCGCAGTAGGGTCAAATCGAATTGTGTAGTGTAAATTTCTGAAACTGGACTATTAGATGGAGTTTAACCGATGACGGTGTAAACTTATGTACCCCTCAACAGTATTCACGTCATTATAGCAGCCATTCCTGTCACAAGGGCACAGCACAGAGAAAAGTAAAGGACTCTTATATATTTTTAGGCTTATGTCATATCCATTTACGTGGGCTTCCCCTCCATATCTGTTCTTGACTCATAATGGACTACAGGTGTAGACATGTTGTGGTGGACAAGAGACGTAAGCGAATGACCAGGCGACATGGAGTTTGACTTTTATTATTGCTAAATATAAGGAGAAATACCGCCAGATATTTGAAATCAACAGAATGACATAATACTTATGCCGAAACCTACCTGTGTAATCTGGAAGGTATGCAGGCTTGAATTGGGAGATATCGGACGAATTTTGGACAAATGGAAAATCAAGGTGTGAACTGGATGTATCCAGATTGATACAGTGTTCCATAACACTACGAAATAGTGTGACTGTCGTCTATACTAGGAACTAGTATGTAACGGTCCCAAAATCAGATAGGCCCAAGTCTCACTACAACTGACAGATCTTAGTTGTAGCTGTTTGTGCGCCATATCCAGTCGTCAGTGGCTCATATCGTATTAGCGACCGCCATATGTGATTGATGATTATACAAAGGATCCTTCAAGGCCCCTTTTCTTACATTGTATAGAACGCAAATTATTCTTACTGAGCAATGAATTATTAGGTGGATGTAAGAGAAGAATGGATCGAGGATGTTCTCTGACGAGCTAACCAAACTATCATTCTGCATGTTTGCATTCTCCTTGCCTCTGGAAGTTCAGATAAGTGACATAATTCCTTGGAGCATAGTCACTCAGATAATGAAGAAATTCCCCGCCTTTTCGGAATCTGAAATTTCAGTACTATGTTCACAAGAGCCCGCCAGTGGCCCCCGTCTTGAGCCATGTAAATCCGGTGGACACTCCTCTTTATTTCCACTGAAGGAAGGGATAAGTAACAAACAAACTAACATACTATATTACATTATTATTTACAACATTTACATATGGTCTAACAGTTATGTCATTTGTAGGCCTATATATAATACGCTTGGCCGCCTTGCTGTAACGTCACATTCAGCAACTTGCAGAGGAAGAATAAGGTCACAGGACATGTCTTAACAGTGACACACACACAGACAAGAGAATGGTATACAGATAGATAGGCCGGGCTCAAACCGGACATCTCCAAGAAAATATAAACAATGTTATACATTATCATCTGCCCATAATACGGCACATTTTTAGTGTACATGTCACAGTAAACCAGACGGCTGGCCGTGTGTGTTTGACACCCGAAAGCCGTGTTTTATTGTGAGCACGGGTTACACAGACACTGACCACTGCTCAAAAAACTGTTTTCAGCCGAAAATTAAACCGAAGTGATTATTAACAGAACTACAGTGAGTAGAGTGTAACATACAAACACGTTTTTGACAGTGGTTGCACTTGAGTAGTATCAGCAGCATTTACGAGTATAGTGACTTTTTTTCTTTGGCATAAAAATACTGAAACGCAATACATTACGTTTTGGAAGCAAACTGCGTCCCTTTTCAGGTGGGCTGGCCTGAAAAAGTCATGTAAATGTTGCTGATATTGTAATGAGTAAAACCATTTAACTATATTAAACCTGAAATTTTTCTCAGTATTTAAAATTGCAGTTCCTACCTCGCAGAAAACACACTCCTTTGGCATTCAAAGACCAGTTGGTTCATGATGCTTAGGAAAATATTGCCGTTTGTTCTGTGAATCGTGAAACACATAAACACGTTGTTTGCTACAATGCAGAGCTTTTATGCGCGTTGGCAAACTTGCGGATGTTTATTTAAATCGCTCCGTCCGTCCGGCCATCCGTCCGTCTACGCGTGAAACACTTGGAGAATCTGTGAACAGATCTTCAGAAACTTTGATATTGCTGGGTTTTACGAAAATCTGTCAGCAGGCTCTGGTTTCAACACCAGACAACAATGACGGACACTGCAGGAAGACCCACATACGCTTCTGCCCATTTCGCGAGAGTAACTCGCTAAATGTTTATCCAAGCGAAAAATATTTCTAACAATAGATGTAGAGAAAAATGAAACGTACTTTACTTACAGTACACCTTTCCCGTACGAGATGATGATAATTGTTATGTGCATTCATCTAGTAACTTGTAGTTCTGTGCGTTTATTCATCAGTCAGACGTTTTCCAAATACAACCGAAGATTACCGAATAAAACAATTGATTTAGTTGTTTCAGCAAAGCTCACAAGTAAAGAAACAAACGAAAGTCTTGATTGATCTGGTTGATAACACTTATTGGGTGTTTCTAATGAAGTGGTTTATTTGTTTGTTTTTGGCACAACTGCCCCCAGTCAGCCAGGGCCTGCTCATTCACGAGGTTTCTAGATCACACACAATGACGCACCACATTCGGTAGGACTCCTCTGGATGAGTGATTAGTTCGTCGCAGAGACCTCTACCTGACAACACACAACACTCACAACAGACAAACGTCCATGCCCCCCGGTGGGATTCGAACCCACAATCTCAGCAGGCGAGCGGTTGCAGACCTACGCCTAAGACCGCGCCGCCACCGGGACCGGCGAAGTGTTTTATTACAGTAGGATAATATTCCACAAGTTTCATATGACCGTGGTTTTATTTCCGGCAGAATCAAAGATTTTTCTGCTCTTCAGAGGATCCAGACCGCCTCTGGGGCCCCCTAGACTTATATTTAATGGCACCGAACGTTTGTGCATAAAGCTGACCACCACTGACCTCAATCTAATGCTGAAGTTAAGAATGAGTGGATCTATGGGATACCTACACCCCCCCCCCCCCATGTCTTAATTGCGGGTGCAGGGACAACTTTATATTTTAATGTCGTTAGATAACAGCAGTGATCAATGCAGCGCTAATGTCACATCTGATCTGCAAGCAGAAGTGTACAGAAGTTATTTCAGTTACCACAAAGCGTCAGTGTCTCATTTATAAACACAGACTTCATGAGGAGCTGTTGAATGTTCAGAGCCCTTTACTACTCTAATTATTCTGTAAAGTGAATTAGGAAAGAAGTATTATCAGCTATCCTGGATGTCATAAGGTCCTATTCCTTTGTTGTATAAGGGCTGTATTTACTTACTATATTTCACGCACTATCGATTAGCGAATACTCTGCACTGACTGCTTAGTAGCGTGTATTTGTACATGTACAGTTCGGCTTGTGTGTGGCGTTTGTTAATTCGTTAGGTACTTTTTCTGCTTATGTTTTTCACCTGACACCATCTCTGTACTAACCTCAGGGTTCTCTGGAATTTAAAATACCCCTTCCGTCTCTCACTTTAAACAAATTTAATGTTCTCATAAGTACGCTATATCATGTCATTCATAATTCCTTCTGCCCAACGCACATGTCAAGTGCACGTTGTAGACCAGGAGTGCACAAATCCTGGACACCAGGTTGCAGTGACGAATAAGTTTTGTACAGTGACGCCTAATATTTGTAGGGCCTCAGTCTGGAACCTGCTTTGTATCACGCTTCTCGCACCTATAATGTTGAGGACACACCTAGGTTATTGGAAAATCTGTGCTCCCCTGCTTTAGGTTATATTTTTACAATACATATTAGTGTTACGGCAGGTAGTACACGTAGTAACAATTCGAATTTAAAGTGTTACAGCACAGTGGTAATTAAATATACCACCTGCTGTAATGGTTTGTTTCTGGAACTGTTGGTACGTAAACAGGCTAATACAGAGCTACGATGCGCTTTATGGGAGGAACAATCCTAATATTTGAGTATTATTGAAATGAACACTTCGTTTTCATATTAACTAATCCATAAATTACTATACAGTACAGTGCCAATTATCCGACATTACGCTTTGTCTGACATAGGCATACGACGTGCTATTTACAATTTTGTGCCGAGAACGCATGCGCAGACTAAAACTCGAATTTGTTGGAGAGGATATAAAACCACGAGCTTTCAAAAACGTAGCTCCTACTGCTCTATCATTTTGGTATAAGAACCAGAAGAATGCATGGTTGGATTAAAAAACTGCTCCAGGCCGGTTTTTCGATTAGCTTCCGTATTGTCCTAAAGTTTTAATAATTCGATCATATTTCGGTTTCATTTAGATCGGGTAATCGAGACTATATTCTGTTCGTATGTTAGAAGTTTAATTAATTTTTTTTCAAAGTTCGAAATCTGAATTATCTCTGACCTGACATGTTTGTGATATTTTCTATCTAGTCACCATTGGCAATTAAATTAATTAATCGTCTAATCGAATAATTGTAGCAGGTTCTTGTGCTATCAAGAATAAACTACGGTGTTGCAAAAATCTCGACTGCACACTCTGTTTTGTCCACCAGTGTGGGCACTGAAATAGGCAATGGGCAACAAAACACTGAAATAGGTCAACACGAACTTTTTTTAAGACAACTTTCTTGTAATTTCAAACTTGGTTAATGGAAATATACCGTATGTGAGTCTTGAACCAGGTTAACCGACAAGATATGTACACCAACGAGACACAGCCCTAATTTTTCTCTTACAGTCTCAGCGTTGTCATGGCAACAGATCGAGCGGGATTGTTGTCCATAAGCATACATGTGGTCTTCTACGTCACAATGAACCGACTCACCAAGGCCTCCACACGGGCCCTTCGGATTGCATTCCAACCTCGTTCCTTTTAGCGACCGTGAAATCTATCGGTTGATCTGACAGGGACTCGGTATCGATCGATTCGTCGATAGCAGCAATGCTTGTGTTGCTGTCAGTGCTCATTTTGCTGTTGCTCATCGCCCATAGCGTCTCCGTTGAGGATGTTGCGGGGCTGCCAACGTCTGAAGCAGCGGCGGCTGCTGCGAGCTGAACGTAGTGACTAGGGAGCAGGAACACGACCTGTCCATCTGGGAGTTGCGATGGGATCACCTGCAAGTTTAACACAACCGCCATGTTTCCATATGCTTATCCTCGTTTGTGAAGAAGCGACATCCAGCCTCTTGAAATGTAAAGCCCTAAAACAGATCAGTTAAATGACTTGCTAACTTTACGGTTGTGTCCGGAAATGGTCTGTGGCCGGGTTAAAAGGAAGCTGACAACTTCTCTCTATTTAGAGCCAAAGGTAATAATCCGTAGAGCTTGACCTCCACACCACCTTAGACACAGCCAATTTACCTTCGGCTATGAGAGAATTAAGACTAACTGTGTTTGAACACGGATATTCTGAAGCTAACAGCTCAGAAATTCGACACGTTGAAGCGCTGGCTGGTCAGGCTTGTGAAAATTCTATGGTTAATAAAGGACGGGCATGGAGCATTGGCGGATGATTGTCAGGAGAAACAGAAGGCCTGCTGTATGGAGAGGATCCTATATGAGTGCTTCGTTGTCCAGCGTAAGTTTACCTGATCAGTGGCGTACCTGCACAACGGAGAGCATATTGGAATTGGAAGCACCGGGCGATTTCGTGGTGTCCAAATCCGGCTCCGGAGTTCCGGTTGACTGGGGAGTTGTCTTTCCCCCCATACTGATGGGCGTCCCTGCAGTATGGAGAGATACCAGGTTTCATGTTACATTAGAACGAATTTGTGGGAGGGGGTGAGAAACATACCAACGACATTGACTAGAAAAACTGAAAGAATAAACCAACTTGGGTAACTTAATCGTAGATGGGAGGATGACGTTAAGTTGATCGTAACAAAGAGAATGATGTTAAGATGTGGGCTGAATTAAGGTGGCTCAATAAAGGGGCCAACGGGGGTGTTATTCATATATTTGACTTATTTGACAACTCTTCTAGTACCTCAGACTTAACAGCGTCCGATGTTTGGATGATTGGTGAAAAGGAATTGAGAAAGTATGTGGAAGGAAGTGGCTGTGGCGTAATTTAAGACAACATCCGATATTTATCTGAAGGAATTGAGGAAAATCACGAACACTCCCAGCCACGAGAGTTGTCCCGAAACTTATTCGAAATCGGTATCTCCTAAATACAAGTCAGAAGCGTTACCGCTTGAGTCTAGATGTTCGGTGATACAAGAATTCTTGTATCACAGTAATGTTGCGCTGAGGTTCATAATAGCTGGGAATTCAGAGCCATCTAAGCAACTATAAGTTCTGAAGATTCTGTTTTAATGAGTTATTTTAAACATCCAGTATCGTAGCGTGCACACCACTGTATTACCATTATTGTTCTCGTCGCCGCCCGTGGTGCTGCTGTCAGGCCGCGCCTCGCTGTCCGCCTCTGCCTTCACGGTGTCTTTGTTGCTTTCTGCAGACGACGACAGACCGAAGTCCAGGTCCAGTTCCGCCACACAGGTGTCGAGATGTTGCAGCAGACGTTGCTTAATGGTCGGGTCCAGAGCGGGCATCGGGGCGCCAGGCGTCAGAGCCAAGTCGGACGACTCTAGGAACCGGCTCACCTGTCGTGGAGAAGCGGTTTTTGTCGTATTTGCTGCGCACTTTGTTAAAGGTGATGAACAGTGGCGTGCTCCATGTCACTTCTGTCAGTTACTCGTGTCAGTGCTGTGGTACTGGTGATGTAGGCTGTGTTAACATACTTTCGTTATTTTAGAAGGAGAGGCATGCGAATAGTTTCAAAATGTCCGTGTATCCGACTCCTAGTAGCATCAGCACCGCATGACGGAAGCTAATTAAATTTGGCATGAATATCGAGACACTAGACACTGCTTCACATTTGAATGTTTTTAGGCGCGTTTGCACAGCGCTTAGCAAATGCTAGCTTTGTATAACCTTCAGCCTGTCCGCAACGAGAAATGTAGCTCACGCGGGATGGAATGTTGTACGAAATCTTATTCGGGATTCTTACTAAAATCTGCTGACGCATTCCGATTTCGATTAAAGTCGGACAAAAATTACACACTTTTACTCGACCTTCGTTCACTTATGTAATTTTTCTTGATAATGGAGACATACTGTTTCTTCTTTGATGTAGGAAGTGAGGTCTAAGAAATAAGTTACGATCTAAACATGTCGCCGTTTACTCGACGAGTAAATTAAGTCGGGTATCTCGTCGTTTACAAGGTTATTATAGGAAATATTATAACCCCCCCCCCCCCCCCCCCCCCCCGCAAACAAATCAAAAACAACAAAAACAATAAAAACTACAAAAAAAAAAAAAAAAAAAA
>Ga0123355_10001582_pt1 | contig 31753 bp, 30 predicted proteins | sample TergutEmb28metaG_3_FD_89872 | JGI IMG/M metagenome (GOLD analysis project Ga0123355, IMG submission 89872) | Embiratermes neotenicus P1 segment gut microbial communities from Petit-Saut dam, French Guiana - Emb289 P1 | ecosystem: Host-associated > Arthropoda: Insects > Digestive system > Gut ...
CGAGAGCGCGATTGGGGTCCATATGGCGGATTTGCACTTGAAGAAGATTGGAGAATAAAAATTCGCAAACAATGCGATTTATTGTTCAGGATTTTGATTGTTATCCATTATGCCGAATGTAATAAATGAGCATTTAAAATAGCGAGACTGATGGCAACTGACACACGAATCTAAGAATCGTGTGTCAGTTGAAAGTATCGTGTAAACATAGTACGAAGGGTGCATTGGCAAAATAGTAGTTGCATGAAAAATCGTTGCAAAAGATGTATAATTTCAAACGAAACAAACGCTTCACAAGCCAGAAAGCCTTGAAACCAAGCGTTCTTAGGCTTGCATCATATGTATCGAAGTTAACGTTAATACGGGGGTTTGGATGGTGAGATTGATACAATTACACGCATGTCTCAACTTAGAGCCAACATTTACAATGTATATGGCATGGATGTAGAACGGAATAATATTTGTTGACATAATTTATTATCCGCCGTATCATAATAACAGAGAGCAGTAATGCTCAAGAAAATCCCGCTCGCCCACCATTGGCGACTCACAAGTGATTGGCTCGAAAATATTGCTCGCTTACCGGAAGCGTCTAACAAATGTCCGGCTCGAAAATAAGTGGCCCTGTCTTCGCAGATGGGGCCATCTCTATAAGGATGGTTACTTCAAATGATTTACCAAGCTGGATATGTATATCATGTTAAAGATGAATATTTCGTAAAAGTTCAAGATGATATGCTAATGCAGAACAAGGAGGGTGGGAACTATCGCCCTACATACTATGCGTTACATGATGATGAATCATCTCTGCTGTGGATGGTTCCCGTGAGTGCAAAATTCGATAAATACAAGGAAATTCATGATAAACAGGTTCAAAAATATGGCCGGTGTTTAACAATTGTTTTAGGTGAGTTTGGCGAACGTCCGGCAGCCTTCTTACTTCAAAATATGTTCCCAATTGTGCCGTACTATTTAGACCATATACATACAAAAAGCGGAAATCCATTACCCGTTAAACACTCCATTAGACAGGTCATTCAAACAAAGATTAAGCAAATCCAGCAAATCCATGCAAGAGGGCGCAAGATTGTCTTTACAGATATTGATCGCTTGCATAAGCTTATGCTTGAGGAAATTGAGTAACGAGCAATAACGTGTGCGCTCGAAACAATGAACACAGATAAATAGTAGAGGGGCGCAAAGGTGAAAAACAAAAAACCATCCGAAAAATATAAGCCTTATTTCGCGTTTAAAATACTGGTTACCGTCACACTTGCTGGCATTCTATTTTTATTCGCTTAATATGCAATTTTACAAGAAGAATGGTCAATGGAAAAAACTTAGAAAGCCAACAATTTCGAGGCTCATTGCAGTTGTATCAAGGTCAACGTCCAATTGGGGGGTTAGACATCAGGATTGAGGCAATCAAACGATTTCAAAGATCATTTTAAGTCCAGATGGAAAATCAATCCTATTTGTATGCCAATATGCCGATTATTTCTGAAAAAGATCATAATGCCTCTCGGCCTTTTTTGCAATAAATCATTGCATCAAAAAGCTGCAGCGGATTTAGGAGCCAATAATGCATTTGGCAATGAATCTTCCGGTTTCGTCATTCAAGCTGGATGCTGAGTTAGTTGGTATACCTTATAGAAAATAGTTGCGCTAGTGACGCACCCATATAACATCATTCATGCGAATAACCTTAAAGACACAACAAAAAAGGTTGCCAATAGACAAAATATGCTATAAAATCAAACAAGAAAGGTCAGTGGCAGGAAATATTCCACTGCTGCAATAGATAGAATAACTGCGGAACCATGAAGGGCGGACACCCGACATGGCGCTCGAAGGGATCGACCGCATCGCCTCCGAACACAGGTATACACCTGCCACCGCAGCCAAAGCAGTATATAACATTACCCCCACCGCTTCAAGAGTTACATCACTTCATTGGTTGGCGTCGCTCGTGTGAAATCGCTGGCAGCGTGAAATTGCTGTCAATGTGAAGCCACTAGCAGTGTGAAGTCACAATCAGCGTGAAAGCACTATTGATGTGAAATCACTCGCTATTGTGGAAATCACTATCAGATGACGGGCGCTACCATACTACCGTTCCTCATAAGACGTAGTAAGCCTTACCGAAAAATGCTAGAAGCATTGCATATTTTCTTTTCGGCAAAGCAACTACCTCTAATTGCGGTACGGAGTATAGGTGTACCTTATGGGCGTGGATGGTATTTATGTATTGTTTTGCGCGGCAGGCCGATTGTATTATCTGCGTGCTAATAAATTTGAACTATTAAATTTACAAGCGCGGAGGCATGACGATGAATTAAATCGTCTCCCTCCGCGCTTTTTCTTGTTGCTGGCCTTTACTATCCCGTACAAGGAGATGAAACACTATGGCAAAAGAGAAGCATAAGCACAAAATTGATGACCTAGGCAGGGTATTACTGCCAAAAGAGCTAAGAAAAGCAGTAGGCTGGGATATAGGCGACACCTTGTCCCTTTGCCATGTAAGCGACACCCTAGTCTTAAGCTTGGAGGAAGGCAATGTCTCAGATGTGAGTGATAATGTCTCAGATGCGGGTGAAATAGCCGCAGCAGAATAAATGCGCAAGCAAATCAAAGACTGCCAGCCTCAAACATAAGCCTGGGGCCCTTAGCAAACTAAATCTTTACCTACCCCCTCACAGGCGAGAGGCAGCAAGGGCAGAGCAGTAAGCCCTACAACCCTGTTGCGTAGGCGTCAAGTAGACTCAGGCGCAAGGAAAAACGCCATTTATGCGGGTGACAACCCGCAAGAAATGGCTTTTTTCCAAGCCTGAGGCTGCTTGGCACAAGCCGGAGCTTGGGTTGTAGGGCTTACCGCTCTGCCCTTGCGGATCTTTATCATTAACAGGTCAAGGCATCTTATGAGGAACAGTAATGTACTAGCCCACCTAGTACCGACGATACAACCCAATAACCTTACCTAAGATATTGCAATTCTGGGTAATAATAGGCTTAAACGCCTTATTAGCTGGGTCAAGCCGGATATTTTCTCCATCACGGGAAAAAGTCTTTACCGTGGCGGCGTCATCTATCAGGGCAATAACGATGTCACCATTGTCGGCGTCTTGTTGCTGCTTCACCAGCACCAAATCACCGTCAAAGATGCCTTCGTCTATCATGCTGTCGCCTTTTACATGTAGCATGTAGCATGTGTCGTTTTTTACATAATCTATGGGGATAGGGAATGTATCCTCAATGTTTTCTTCTGCAAGGATGGGCATACCGGCTGCTACCCGGCCTACTATTGGGACGTTTACCAGCTCCCGGGTATTCCCGTAAAAGTCTTCCTCCAGGATTTCCGTGGAGCGGTTTTTGGTAGCGGTGCGGCGGATGTAGCCCTTTCTTTCCAGGGTTTCCAGATGCGCGTGAACAGTGGATGTAGAGCTTAGGCCCACGGCGTCGCATATCTCGCGGACGGTAGGTGGGTAGCCGTTTTGTTTTATCTCTGTTTTTAGGAAGTTTAGAATCATCTGTTGCTTTGCGGTTAGACTGGCTGCCATAAGTTCCTCCTTTTTTAATGGGGCGCTGCCCCTCTTATACGCTTCGCGTACTGGCCGGGTGGCCTGGCGCTATGCGCCACCGGCTTCGCTGGGGGTTACCCCAAACCCCGCCGCCGTGGTGGGCAAAGCCCATACACGCTTCCTCGCTGCGCCATGCTTCGCTGCGGGGTTGCGCCTTGTGCGACTGGGTAGTATCTTTTGATTTAATCCAGTCTAACATATATATGAAAGAATTGCAAACATTTGTTCAGAAGATTTTTTTATGTCACTATTTTGAAATCCCGTAGCCGTACCTGCACAGAAGAAACCCCGTTGTACACATTGGTTTCAATTAAATATGCAATATCCATGAAAAATCCACCCAAGGGCCTGACCCCGGCTGTAGCAACCGCGGCCTCGTAGTCCTGATTTAGGCCAAAGGCTATGCCCTTAAGCTTACCTGCCCCAGTGCTGAAGGTGAATATCAATGTATTTTTTTCATTCATGACACGGCAGTTATCTACATATAATTTGCGACTTACAAACATGGGCTCCCGGTTGCCCTTTCCAAAAGGGGCCAGCTTTTCTAGTTCCTGAGAAAGGGACAGCTTGATATCTGCCGCGTCCAGCTCTCTATCAATTTTTAGCGGTGCAGCAAAGTTCTCTTCCTCAAGGGCACATTCGGCATTTAGGGCCTCCCGCAACTGAGGGATATTTTCGGCAGGAATGGTCAGCCCGGCAGCCATTGGATGCCCGCCAAAGCGTATAAATAAATGGCGGTGAGAAAACAGGGCTTCGAATATGTTATAGCCTTCTATTGAACGGCCAGAACCTTTCATCGCACCGTCCCCTTGGGTTAGCATAATTGTGGGGCGGCCTGTGGCTTCTTTTATGCGGCCTGCTACAATACCTGCTACGCTTTCGTGGGCCTCTGTGTCGGTTAGTACCAGCACTTTATCCAAAGGCTCTGTCAGGTTGCACATGGCCCGGTCTACGCTTTCGGCGGTTAGTTTTTTTCTGGCGTCGTTTAGCTCGCACAGTTCTTGGGCTAGACGAATGCGCTCTGCCGGAGAGTCTTCTGCGCTGGAAAGCAACAGCTCCACAGACTGGCTGGCGCTGCCCAGCCGGCCAGTGGCGTTGAGGCAAGGGCCAAGGATAAAGCCTACGGAAAAGGCATCTATGGGTTTGTCCAGATACCCACGAGTGGATATTAGGCTGCCTAGGCCTGGGTTTAGTAGTTTATGTGCATTGAGGCGGGCCAGGCCTTCTTTTACTATTATCCTGTTTTCGTCCTGGAGGTTTACAATGTCGCAGATGGTGGCTATTGCGGCTAAGGCCAGCAGCTCATCATGGTCTGCGCCGGTAAAAGCCATTGCAAGTTTATAGCTAAGCCCCGCAGCACATAGCTCCTTAAACGGATATACACAATCCGCCTGCTTGGGATCAATGATAACCGCCGCAGGCGGCAGTACATCTTCCCGGCCATTTTCGGTTTCTTCATATCCCGGCTCATGATGGTCAACGACTATCACTTTCATACCCAGGTCATTGGCAGCGGCTATTTCATCTATTGCGGAAATTCCATTATCCACTGCAATCAGCAACTGAGTCCCGGCCTCGTGTAGGGTTTTGATCGCGGCAACATTGAGGCCGTACCCCTCATCTATACGGTGAGGTATGTAAAAATCCACATCTGCACCAGCTTGGCGCAGCATCTTTACCAGTATTACCGTGCTGGCAATGCCGTCTACGTCATAGTCCCCGTATACCACTATCTTTGTCCCGCCGCTGACCGCTTTTGTCAATAATGAAACAGCCTCCGCCATCCCCTTCATCTCAAGTGGGTCATGCATCTTATCCAGGCTTGGCAGCAGGAAGCTGAGGGCTGTTTTCTTTGTCCGCAGGCCCCTGTTGGCCATGACATTGGCCATAATCTGGCTTATCCCTAGCACCTTGGACATAAGGGGCAGGTCTGCGTCGGTTTCTTGGGTTATCCAGCGGTTGGTTTTCATATCTCATACACCTTTCCTGTGATATTGCCTTGACCATCTATTGTCAAAAGGCCGTATCCTGCGTTGCATTGGCCCCTGGGCTCACTAATGCTGCCTGGATTCATAAAAAAAACCAACTCATGACTAAACACAATAGGGGAATGGGAATGTCCAAACAAGCAGGCATCCACTTCCCGTTCCAGTGAATAGTATATAAGTCGATTATAGCTCATCTTTACATTGTGGGTGTGGCCGTGCATCAGCAAAACCCGGCGCGGAATTGGGTCGCCGAGGGTGAGGACTCGTTCCTTGGGAACGGTGTTGGTGAAATCACAATTGCCCGCCACAGCTACTAGGTTAAGGGCAGGGTATAAATGTTGGTACTGCAATAAATCCTTTGCGTTGTCCCCTAGATGAACCACAGTTTGCACCTTGTCCTTATAGCGGTCTATCAGTGGCTGGATTGGGTCAGTCTTTCCGTGGGAATCACTTATCACTAGTATTTGTGTTTGCTTCTGCATTTGTAATCAGACCTATCATCTTTTGTATTGCCTGCCCTCTGTGGCTTACTTGGTTTTTTTCTTCCTTGGTTAGCTGGGCAAGGGTTTTGTTGAGGGGCGGGTAATGGAAAATTGGGTCGTAGCCAAAGCCGCCTTGACCAGCCGGGTCATAGGCTATACAACCTTCTATGGTTCCTTCTGCTACTAGGGTAGTAAACCCCAACGGCTCTGCCGGGATTAGGCATACCAAAGTACATACAAATCTTGCCGCCCTCATATCATCAGGAACAGCCGCAAGCTTATCCAGTATGGCTTGGCATTTTTCTGCGTATGGTGTCTCCCTGCCCATAAACAGGGCCGAATCCACCCCTGGCGCACCGTCGAGGGCATCAATTACCAAGCCGGAGTCATCTGCAAGCACGGCTATATCGTCACAGGATAAGTAACCGGCATCAGCCCCTAGAGCCTGATTCTCAAGCGCCAACAAATCCGATATTTTTTCCGTATTCTGCCGAAGAAAGGCCGCAGTCTCCCGGGCCTTCTGCATAGCATTGGCAACAAATGTCGCGCCGTCTTCTTTTGCCTCAAAAAACAACCCCAAGTCGGCCAAGGAGATAAGCTTAAGCCCAGCCTTTTCAAACATGGGCTTTATCTCCTTGGCTTTGCCGGGGTTGTTGGTTGCTAAAAGATAAATCATTATTGAGGCTCTATAAGGCCGTATTCGCCATCATTGCGCTTATACACAACGTTGACCTCATCGGTCCAGCTATTGCGGAACACATAAAAATCGTGATTAAGCAGTTCCATTTCCATAACCGCTTCCTGGGCATCCATAGGCTTAAGGGCAAAGCGCTTAGTGCGGTGGATTACAATGTCAGGCTGAGGTGCGTCAGATTGAGGCATTTCCATTCCCTCAATGTACATTAGCTCCTCATTGGTGGCTACACTGCGGCGGCGGCGATCCCTTAGCCTGGTTTTATACTTTACAACTTGCCTTTCCAGAATATCTACAGCACCATCCAAGCAGTTTCCGGCATCACTGTCAGAAACCTCTGCCCGAAGTATCCGCTTATGCATGGGCACAGATACTTCCATCTTGGTAAGATGCTTGTTCATGCTGTAGGTGATATACACCTCAGCATTGTCGGGAAGCAGTTTTTCCAAGCGGGAAAGCTTATTGATAGTGCGCTCCTTCAGACCCTCTGTTACGGTCATGTTCTTGCCGGTAAAGACAAATCTCATATTAAAACCTCCTCAGAGTTTACGTGCAGTTGGATTATAGCATGGGAAAGGGCCGCAAGTGAAGGGTGGTTTGCTTTTCTCATGCGGGGCCTTTACAGCCAGCCTAATTCCTGGTACATTTATCGTTGCCCGTGCTAGCCGGGGAGTTGGCGGGTCCCTGTACCTTCAGTCCGCCATAGTTGGGGTGATGTCTGTTTTCGGCATATTCTTTTTGGAGTCTGCCCTAGGTAAGTAGTGATGACGGCCAAGTCCCGCGCAATAGGCCCTTGTGAACCGCGTCAGGTCTGGAAGGAAGCAGCGCTAAGCAAGTAAGCTTATGTGCCGTGGGGTTGCTTGGCTTGAGCCAACTGCCTAGGTAACGTTTGGGAAGGTATGTCAACGGCAGGCGCACGGGTTTTTGATTTTACGCATAATTTCATCCATAACCACACACCATATTGAAAAAAGAATGGCGTGAAGTTATACTTGAGATTGCAATATTCTACTATAAGCTGCGGGGGTGTAGTAATTTACCGCAGCCGGGTTCTTCTTTTGTATAAGAACCAAAACGGCAAGTACATGGGCTGGGTTTTGCCCAAGGGGACACTGGAGGACGGAGAGACCTACAAGGCCGCCGCCCTGCGGGAAGTCAAAGAAGAAAGCGGTGTCACCGCCAAGGTGCGCAAGTACATTGGCAAGACCCAATACGCTTTCTACTCCACAGGGACAGAAGAAAGGCAGCGGATTTCCAAGACCGTACACTGGTACTTGATGACAGCCGACTCCTTCGAATGCAAGCCCCAGGCCGAGGAATACTTTGCAGATGTAGGATTTTATAAACAGCACGAGGCCTACCACCTATTAAAGTTTCACGATGAGCGCCGGATTATGCGCCAGGCCTTTATCGAATATAAGACAAGCCCTAAAGCAATCCCTAACACATAATACATGGGGAAGCATAACATAATAAAAGAAAGGATGATTCCTAAAATGTGCAAAGTAAGCGAATGGAAACTAGCCCAAAAACTCCAAGCCAGTAACAAGCGCGGCCTTATAGTTGGCGTAACCATAGGCGTAGTTGTATGCCTGGTAGTGATAGGCGTACTGCTAAAATGCTGCTGGCTGAAAAAGAAATTTGACTGCCTGCACTACGACTTAGACGACCTGGACGACGAGTTCGAATGCGATGAGGACTGCGACGAAAACGGTTGCTCCTATACCAGCGACAAGGATTTTGTATAAAGTCCTACTGTCAGCGACAAGATAATACGCACATAGCAAAAAGCCACGTTCCTTTTGGGATTGTGGCTTTTTTTGTGCTACGGATTAGCATGGGGCTATTTCATACCGCCCCCAGCCAAAACATAGAAAACCTTGCGCGCACTTTTGGCTGGGGTGGTAGCATATGTCGGCATTGCATGATTCTTATTTATGTCGCTATAGCAAGGATGAAACCATCGCCCAAACTTCCTCTGGCGACAGGCCGCTGCTGTTAATTGTCACAACAACATCGCCAAACAGCACGCCAAAGCTTATACTGGGCCCCAAATCCCTTACATATCGCTCGGGTTGCAGCACGCGGGCCTTTACTATCTCCAGGCACATCTCCTCGGCAAGGAACACCGGATTTGATACAAAATCCCGGATTTCATCGGGGACGGTATCCGCCCATGGTATGGGATACAGGGCCAAGTCAAACAGATGACGGTCATACCGAGAAACAACCGTATTATGATGGCGGTCTGTGGCTTCCCATACCCACCAACTGATGGAAGAATTCCATGGTTCGTGCCAATTAATGGTAAGCAGATTACTGTCTTGGGTGATACTTCTTCTGGCATCGCCAAAGCCTAGCCCGGCGGGGAGATACGTGGGCAGGTACGCGCCAAAGTCTGGGTCGGCAAAGGCCTCGTCTTCAGTAAATTGGTCATTTCTTAGCTCGGGGATTTCTGGGGTTTCCAACCGATTTAGGTCAGGTACGCCATTTCTTATTATGGTGTTGACGATTTCGGTCAGGTGACTTAGGCCACTGTCCCCCTCTTCGTAGTCAGTTACAGTAACAACATAGCCCACACCGCCTTGCTCAAACTCAGCGGTAAAAATGGCAACACCATCACCAGCTATGCCAATATTGCCATTTATGCTGGCCGTAACCGGTATGCCGTATACATAGGAGATAGCTGGTTGATTGTTATGGAACATCATGCCGGTGAAGGGAGGGCCCAGAGCCAGTGATATAGACGTACGGGTATATATTTCGCTGAACATCGCCCATGTTTCGCCGTCTGATTCTGTCTCCATAGCGATTATGTCCATAAAACTGCCGTCGTACAAATACATAGCACGGGCCGTCCAGTAAGGCCCAAGCCCTGGAAGTAGCCACACTAGATCCTCGAGGGTTATTGGCTGGGTAAATGTTAGCTGAGGTATACGGCTTGGCGGCGACATTTGGCCGTACACCTGGTTTAAGATTAGCTCATAAGTGGGCTCAACAGGAGGGACAGGGCGTGTCTGGTCGGTCTGTGTTGGGTCTATTGTTGCCCCCGGATATGCCTGGTTTTCGCTGTCTACCGGAGGCGCAGGTACAAGGCCGGAGGGATTTGTATCATACTGCCCGTTGGTTAGCGGCTCGCTTTCGCATGGCGTGGGTATATATGTGCCACCGCGCCGTGCAAGGGGTACGGCCACTAATATCGCCACCAGCAAGCAGGCAGCAAAGGGCGCTAGAATCTTCCAATAAGGGGTCATGGATCTCACCTTTCTTTTTTGTGGAACCGGCCTGCTGTTATTTGTGTTATATACAGGCCCGGTCGTTTGGCTTAGGATGTTTTCCAAAATCCGATTATGCGTTGCATCACTGGGCCTAATTTTGCCCCATGATTCAATTATTTTTTTATTTTTCATAAATACCACCTCAGTTCACGGATTACGCCTCGGTTTGCTTTTATTCCCCGGATATTAGACTTCTTGCAAAACCTCGTTTTCGGAGTTTTCAAGAAGTCTATTAATTTCACACCGGGTCACTAATATCACCTTGGATTACATCCCGGAGTATGTTCCGTGCTTGCATAAGAAAGTAGCGGATTGTAGATTGCGGTTTTTGGAGGATTTGGGCTATTTGGGCGCTGGTGTAGCCTTCGTAGTAGTACAGATACGTGGCGGTTTTGTAGTTTGCTGGCAACCCCATTACGGCGGTAAAGGTCTCGTCAATCTCGAAATCGTTGGCCTGTATGCCCTCATGATCCTCTATGTTTTCACGTTTTTGCCACCAGTGCCGCAGCATGTTTTTGCATATGTTTGACGCGGTGCGGATTAGCCATGCTTTCTCGTGCTCCATGCTTGCAAAAACGGGGTTGGATTTTATCAGGTTGATAAAACTGTCCTGGATAGCGTCCTCTGTGTCACTGCCGTTTTTCATATACGCAAAGCAGATGCGGTAAAGCATATCCTTGTGCCGGTGGTAAATCTCCGCAATCTCTTTGTCCGTACGTAACAAAGAGTTTGACATGGTTTTGGCCCCTTTCACTAGTAATACAATCGGGAGGGGGAAAGTGTTGGTTGATAATGCGTAATAGGTTCATGTTTCCCAGCATAGGACTTTTTATTGCGAGGACAGGGATATATGCATGGATTCTTGGATGATAGGCATTTTCTTCTCTATTGGCATATTACTTATGTATGTGCTATTTCGATGCACTGAAATGCACAGGTCATCAGCCTATTTCTCAGGTAGATACAAAGGCAGATATTATTGATACTCCGACCCGGAAGCCGTCTATTGAGGCTATTATTGAGGGGATTTTGCAGTCAGTCTAGGCTTCTATGGATTTTCGGCGACAGACGAGACTGCTTTCGAATTAGAAGCTGTATTCAACCCCGCCAACAGCGCCTTTTCGGTCATATTGTCGGAGTTGAATACAGCTTCTTAATTTGCTATATCATGCATAGTTCCCGCATCAATAGCTTTATTTTTATTCCATGCTAAAAATATAAAAATAAAAAGAACGTTAAACCCCGCCAGAATGAAAAAAAATATCGCAGGGTAATTTATTATTTGTGCGTTGATTTCCATGTGTTGCCCGTACATCGTGAGTGACCACACGCCAGCATCTCTGGATGCACCAAATCCGCCGCCTTCACGGACATAGTTCATCATATATCCAATTTGCCGCCACGACTCTTCAAACCACCTTATAGCTACAATGGCAAATACTACATTCATACCCGCCAAAAATAACGCTTGTCTCGTTTTCACAACATACCTCCCGAAATATTTTGAAATAAAAGCTTTTTGCAAATCTTCTGCAGGGCAATTATATAGATAATCAAGTTGAAAGTCAGCTCAAGCCTCCCCAAAAACCACAGTAGTTTTGCCATGCATCTCACCAATTCTTCTGGTTGATTCGCAAGAAATCGCCCACTACGGAAATGCCAGGCTTTCTTCCAGTAAAACAAATCAACCTACCAGTATAGTGATAGCGCCCTATCACTTTATGTCTATATTACAGTCAAAAAAATGCCTCGCTATGATTGAGCAAACAATCCATCATGGCGGGGCTATATTTATGGCTGTTGAAATTATGGTAACGTAATGTATGCCTAAGACCAGGACTTTACTTATTAGCTGCCTTCATATCATCCAAAAGGGCTTGTACTAGTTCAATAGATGCCATCTTTACACCAGTAGGCTGCTTTGCAAATACACCGGCAACCCCGGCATAAAGCGGATCCTTTTCACCACATGGCAGGGAGTCCCGAAGCAAATAATCAACACTCACACGCATCGAGCCCGCTATTGCAACCAGGGTTTCCAAGGAAAGCTTACGCTCGGCCCGCTCTATTTGCCCAATAAACGAAGTAGTCACGCCTGCCATTTCGGCCAGGGCTTCTTGAGTGTATTTTAGTTCCTGCCGCCGTACTCTTATTTTGCCGCCCAGGCTGTTGTAATCCATGATACTCGCCTCCCCATAGATGATAAATCTCTGGGGTTAAGACAATAACCGCCTATTAGCGTTATATGTTGACTAATAGCTGTATTTACTGTAATATTTACCACGTGAACATAAGTTAGCAAAGAATGGTCACATGCATATACAACAATATGGACAGCATATCATGCTGTGGAGAATTCGAAAGGAGATAAGTATGCATTATCAAGATGACAGACCATTAATCAGTGTGATGAAAACAATCACAATAATAGCAGGTGTTATTGGTGTTATTAACAGCTTTATTGCGGCATATCAGGTAGGACAAGCATTTGGGTTCATGAATTGGCACACGGGATCCCATCAAACCCATTGGGGATTCTTCTTCCTTACTCTTATTGGGATGCTGTTTGCAAATTTCATTATTACAGCAATACTGTGGATACTTTTTGGAATGGCATACAATCTCTCGTATATTGCTTCACAGCAAGCTGCTACTTCGGGGGTAGGTAGTAAGTTTGTCAACACATCTCAAGCCGCATCTGCAACGGCAGCCAAGTCAAATTACAAACCACAGGCCACAACCACAACACAGTCATCAGAGCACCTTATTGTAGGCGCATGGGAAGCTAGTGTCGCAATATTCGAGTTTATGGCAGATGGAAGAATGACGCGATTCATCAATGGAAAAACAGAATATGGAACATGGAGTATTGATGATGGAAAGCTATCAATAGACGGGCTTCCCAGTCATAAAGGAACATGGAATATGGAATTGTCACAGACTCGCCTAACAATAGAGAGAAACGGTGGTATGCCCCTGATACTTTTCAGAGTAAATGGCTAAGGTTCACAATTTATATGATTTCAATAGCAAAGGCACTCGAAAACTGCATCAATACAGTTTCTGAGTGCCTTTTTGGCCCTACATCAACAACACACAGCATAGGTCACGATTCACAAATTACTACGCGTTGAATTATAATTGTGCATATACCTTACCCTACAAGCCCAGCATAAACCCCGCCAAGCCCCAGAAGCTCCTCATGAGTACCAACCTCAACCACACGCCCGCCGTCCAACACAACAATCTTGTCAGCAGTAACAACATTGTGCAGGTTGTGAGTAGTAATCAAAATAGTATGGTTCTTCCTAAAAGTCTCAATAGACTCCATTATCCGCTGCTCGGACTCGGCATCCAAGGCAGATGTAGCCTCATCAAACACCATAACCGGCGCACCCTTTACAAGGGCCCGGGCAATAGCAATCCGCTGGCGCTGCCCGCCGGATAAAGACGCACCGCTTTCGCCGCAGTTGCTGGCATAGCCATCCGGCAGCGCCTCAATAAAATCATCAGCAAAGGCCTCCGTTGCGGCCTTTTTTATTTGCTCCTCCGTAGCCTGGCCCTTAAGGCCCATTGCAATATTCTCACCTATTGTCATATCAAATAGCTTGCAGCTTTGATCCACATATGCAAAGTGGCTTCGCCAACCCTGCACATCCCCTTCAGAGAAACATAAGTTACCAACCGTCATTGCCATATCCGGCCGCTGATACATACCAATAATTGTGCGCAGCAAAGTAGATTTGCCACTGCCGGAAGGCCCTACAAAGGCTACCATTTCATTTTCGCCGATTTCTAGGTTAATGCCTGACAGGGCATTTCCTTCTGCCCCTTGGTACGAAAAATTAAGGTCCTTAATACTTAGATTATATTTCCCGTCCCATATATCGTGCTGTGGATAAGCATCTTTCCGTTCCGCCTCCAGCGGTACGGAATCCAAAATCTCAAAAACCCTGCCCGCTGCCACAATAGGCGGCTGCAGCGCAGCCCAGTTGGTTCCTATCGCAGACATTGCATCTGTAACAGCCGATGCCATAACCGGAACCATCACCAAGAGTTCAAAGTACAGCCGGTTTGTGGCCACCAGGTATCCACCCAAGGCAAAAACCAACACCAAGCTAAGCCATCCCTGCACAGTTGTAAACAGCGACTGCCACATGCCGATAAAGGCCTCTTTCAAATTGATAGACTTTAGCTTCCCATTTTCCACATCAAAGACACGCCAAGCCTTTTGCTGACGGCCAAGGGCCCTAATTGCCAGGCCACCGCCAAAGATACTGCTCATGGCCTTGACCCCTTGGGCGTTTACATCAAGCCGCTGGTTGCCAAGCCGGGCAAGAGCAGGCGCAAAGCTGGCCTGTATTACAAAGGCCGCGATGCCGATTCCTACAGCCCCAAACCCCAGCCTATAATCAATCACAAAAATCGTTATCAGAGAGAACACAATGGCTTGAACATTAAACAGCAGGCTATCAAAGGTGCTTCCATACACTTCTGCGGCTGTATCCGCATCAGTATTGATTGCCGCAATACCCTCACCGGAATGCTTTGCCGAAGCGCGCTCGATATCGCTGCGCACAAAGGCGGAAAACAGACGAGCCTTAAGATTCATATCCCCTCGGGCAACGGTAAGCACATACGTATACACACTGGCGGCCACAACCACCATAAAGATAGCAAGCATTATAGCCAGCCGTATAAGAGCGCCATAGACCCCGCTCATGCTGCGGTTTAAAATCGCTGCCATAAGGCCACCCATAAACATGGAAATTATAAAGTTGGAGACAAAGCTTTGAGACGTGTAGCCGATTATGCCCAAGATATACCTGATTTTATAGGGCTTTACGAAGACAAACATCCTAAAGAAGTTGCGCATATTTGGTTTAGTTTCCATTTGACACCTCCAGGCGGGCATATTCGGGGCAAGTGGTCAGCAGATCCTCATGGCTGCCCTTACCCACGATTTTGCCGTTTTCCAGCACTACAATTGTATCGCAGAAGGCTATGGCCCTTGGCCTATGGGCCACCATGATTACGGTTTTGTCCGGTTCGTGGCTTAGCATGGCCTCGAAACTCGTAAGGACTTCAGCCTCTGTTGTAGGGTCAAGGGCACTGGTGGCCTCATCGAATAATACTATTGGAGCGTCTTGATAAAATGCTCTGGCCAGGGCTATGCGCTGCTTTTGTCCGCCGGAGACATTTTCTGCCGATTCGGCAAGCACACCGTCAAACTTATCCGGCAAGCTGTTGATAAAATCCCATATCCCTGCATCCCGGCATGCCATTTCCAGCCTGGCGGCATCGAATGTAACCATCGCATTGGTTGCAGCGCTCGATGTGCTGTCACCGGTGATATTGCTTCCAATGCTTTCTGGGAAGAGGAAGCTGTCCTGAGGAACATATGCAAAAGCATTGATAGGCACTTCCTCCTGGCCAAAAATAGAAATCTGGCCGGAAGTAGGAGTATATAGCCCCAACATCAGCTTAAGTAAGGTGCTTTTTCCGCTGCCGCTGCCGCCTACAAAGGCCACCTTTGAGCCTTTGGCTATGCTCAAGTTTATACCTGAAAGAACCTCACCGTTTTCTTCATTGTACGCAAAGCCCACATTGTTAAAGGCTACGGCGGTAGTTGCATCTGCCGCAGGCCTGAAGGTGGGCAGTGGCGGGTTAAGCTCCAGGCAATTCATATCCGGCACATCCATATCAGGGGTGTGGTTGTTAAGCATTTTTGCCCCTGCGGCTGCAACTTGCACGCCGGTTAGGCGTTGGGACAGCATCATAAGCCAGCCACCACATTGGAAAGCCAGGCTAGTAAAAGCCATAAACTCAGCAATGTACATATCTCCGCTTATAACCCGGGAAGCAGCCAGCATGAATATGACAAAAATGGGTGCAAGGCTAACCATAATCCCTGCAATTACCATGGTACACATAGATTTAATAAAGTCGCGAAGGGCCTCAAAAAACTTATCATATGCATCCATATAGCGGCGCTTAAGCACTTCCTCTAAGGAATAGGCCGCAATAGTTGATGTGTTTTGCAGGGAGTCATTGACGATGGCATTGAAAGCCGTGCGCTCTTCTGACATCTTTAGCTGCTTTCTTTGGATAGGGCCGGAAATAAGTACTTGCATCACCACCAAAACAGGAAACATTGCAAAAAACAGCAGTGTAAGCCCTGGTGTAAGCATCAGCATGTAAATAAAGGTAACTACCAATGTAATAATGTCTGCCGCCATCAACAGGCCAAACCGGGATACAAAAGCCACCCCGTTTGGTAGGTCATTGGTGTAAATAGAAAGAGACACGCCGGTCTGCTCTTTTTCCAACTGGGCAAAGGGCATACGCAAGAAATACCGGGCAAAATTATCTCTAAACCTATATCCCGCGTGGGCCCCGAGGCGTCCCTCGATTAGCGTGTTAATGGCCGCACATACTGCCCGCAGTGCCATAAGGGCGGTAATGATGCCAAGAAACTGGAATAGCAGAGTTGTGTTTTCTGCAAGGGCGGCCTCGCCCATCTCACCTGTAAGGCGAGCCACAACTACTACTGTCATTGATACGATAATGGACAATAGCATGTAGATTGATAGTACACCAAGGAAACCTTGCTTGTTTCTTTTTAGCGTTGTGATGAAGGTTTTGATAGTACCCACTCCTTTTTGAGGCAGAGTCAACAAATAGTGGTGCTTACTATACATACGATGGCAATATCATGCAAGTTGGGCCTTTGTTCAAATCATCAAAAAATATCACACAAGTGTTGACATGAATAAATTGCTTTGATATTATCTAGTTAATGAGTTAACTCATTAACAGAGCAAGAAAGGCCAGGTGAACCATGTGAAGGACAGCCAACCTATTTTTCAGCAAATCATGGAGAGAATAGAGAGCGATATCATCACTGGCGCATACCAAACCGATGAGCTGATTATCTCCACAACCCAGATTGCCAAGGTGTATGCCGTAAACCATACAACTGCAGTCAAGGCCGTAAGCAAGCTAACCGACGCGGGCATCTTGTATAAAAAAAGGGGTATTGGCATGTGCGTTGCCCCAGGGGCACAGGAGAAAATATCTGCACGGCGCAAGGATATTTTTATGAACCAGACCATTGGCAATGTGCTGGCAGAGGCCAAGACTCTGGGGATTTCCTTAGAGGAGCTAATTAAAATAATTTATGAAGGGAGATTTGAAATATGATTGAACTAAGCAACGTAACAAAGCAATACGGCAAAACCACCGCGATTGATAACATGAATCTTAACATGCCCGAAAGCGGCATCTACTGCCTGCTGGGCAGAAACGGTGCTGGCAAAACTACTTTTATGAAAATGCTGGCAGGCCATATCCCAGCCACCGAGGGTCAGATAGCCGTTGATGGCAAAAGGGTATCCCCTGGCAACATGCCTGAGGAGGTAGCGTACATCGAAAGCGGCTCGGTTCAATTTAACATGCGCATATCGGGGCTTATTGAGTTTGCAGCCCGGCTGCAGAAGGACTTTGACAGTGATTTTGCCTGGGAAATGGTAAAGCGTTTTGAGCTGGATCCGCGAAAAAGATTTGATAAACTCTCCTTTGGCATGAAAACCATGCTGACCACTATTTTGACACTGGCCAACCAAGCCAAAGTTATCCTGCTGGATGAGCCAACTCTCGGTTTTGACGCAATAATGCGCAGCCAGTTCAATGCCTTGTTATTGGAAAGCTACCAGGCCAACCCGCGGGTGATAATTGTATCCACACATTTGATTGACGAGATTGCTAAAGTATCCGAACGGCTGATAATCATAGATAAGGGCCGGCTGCTGCTGGAAGCCGGCATGGACGAAATAGACGAAATGGCCTACACCCTATCCGGCCCAACCAAGGACGTAATGCCGCTGCTGGAAGGCCTAAACTGCATAGGAAAAACCACCGCTGGCAGCGTAATGGCCGCCCATATTTACGGTGAAAGAATCACTCCGCCTGAGGGCATTTCCGTTGACAACATAAGCCTGCAAGACTTCTTTATTAATATAGTAGGAGGGAACAACCATGGATAAAAAAGCTTGGACAATCGCTAAAATAAATTTGCGAGTCTCTAACGTATTGATGTTTGCAACTTTCAATGTGCTTTTGGCTTTAGTCATATCCAATTTTGCAAACTTTGCTGCTATGTCTGGGGCTGCGGGCCATGGAACAGATATTTCTCCAGCCAATGCGTTTTGGCTTTTGCCTGTGATGGTGGGCATTGCCATCCCGGCATATAACTTTCGCCGGATTATGAACCTTGGCGGAAAGCGGAGTAGTTTCTTGTGGGGAAGCTTGGTTACCTATGTAATACTTGCTGCCGCTGTTTCCTTCCTTGTGACCCTATCCAATTTCACAATTGAGCCCCTGCTTGAGCGCCACGAGTACTATTCTCCATCCTTTCTTGGGGGTATTGCCAACCTTGCTGAGGTATTTGGCTGGGCACAGCGCGGGTTTATTATCGCCTTCTTTCAGCAGTTTGCGTTTTTGCTTTTATTTGCTACTTTTGTGCATACCCTTACTGCGGCCCAGGGCAAGTGGTATGGCTGGGTTGCCAGCGTGGGGGTTATTGTTGTGATTTCTGTGTTTACGCCTATCCCTGTGCTGCGGCGGGCGCTGGTTTGGTTTTTTAACATGATTTTATTCCATCCTAATGCCTTGGTGCAGATTTTGTTTTGTCTGGTGCTGGCTGCTGGGGTTTATGCGCTTAGTAAGCCTGTTTTTGCGCGGAAGGCGATATAGGAGTTGTCTTAATTCGAAGTACATTAAAAGAGCATGAATGGTGTGGGATAAAGCCCATGCAGCATTCATGCTCTTTTTAATTTCATCTATGCATTCACGTGCTGCTCATTGGTGATTGTCTTTATTTTTTGGAAATTTGACCAAAAGTTTGCCAGGTTATATCCGAGTTTTGATATCATGACCGTCTAAGCGTCAGCCACCTAAGCCTCGTCCATCCATCAGGTGCTGTTTGCTGACTCAAGGTCAAGGTATCACCATGTATTCTAAACAGATATTCTCCCGTGCGCGCATGGTCATAATTTTCTAAGTCTATATGAAACCTATTTCCGTTTAACATGCGCCATGTGCCATGAAAGGTTCGTGGGTCTTGACCAATTAGCACATTTGTAAACGACATTGCCCCAGATGCATAGAATGTAAAGTTGATTCTTGGGTCTTGAGGAAAATTCCACCTTCCAATAATATGCGCATCAAAGCGTTCATCGCCGCCAAAGGTGTACAGTATATCTGATTCAAATCCTTCGCGTATTAGTACATCATTAAAAAAGTCAATTCCACCTGTAAAATCTGCTGAGTATAATACAGCAGGCCCGTCAATAAAGGACTTGACTTCTTCCCAACCCCAAAAATAGTCAGCTTCATATTCAATCATGCTTTCAGCATCCATGTCTGGATACATAGCAAAAACATTTGTCATAAACGGATGAAATAAGACACGCTCTAAGGCCCGTCTTCCGCTTTCAGCATTGTCAAAGTGCAGGGTAATGGTTTGCCTTGCATTATCAATTACAAAAGAGCCGTTAATAAATGTGTACGAATCAAAAAAACCATAGGTATCAAAATCAAAATCAGCTGGCGATTCGTCATAAAAACCAGCAATCGCTGCATATGAGACATAGTAATAAAATCTATCGTCCCTAAACGTTATATACCTGGTATAGCTGCCTTCCGGGGAAACAAGATAATAAGTCCCCTCAAACCTCCCAGGCATGACGCCTCCAGCATCACCTATCCGGCGGAGAAAATCAATTCCACCTTCGGTTGCATACTCAAAAAAGGCCAGCATGTCACCACTGATATGATACACTAATTGCCGATCACGTCCCCCCTCAAATGTCAACACACTATTGCGTACCTCCCATTCAAATGTACTACCCTCAACCTCTGCCCCATCTGCAACAGCAAAAAAACGTCCGGTATTATCAGGGAAGAAATCATAGATAAACCTCATGTCATGCTCACCCCAATACATACTTTCATGGGGATGGAAGTGGGGCATATAGCTAGCTTCCCATTCCCAACGCCCAATTATTGCAGTGTGATCATAGCCCGTGTGAGTCTCAGAAGGAAGTCTTTCATATATGATCAGAAACGGCAATTCAGTATCCATCTCATAAGAAATATCAATTGCAATTCTAGAACCCTGAAAATAAAAGCCTATTGTTTCCTCATGTGCATGCGAATAAAGCTCACCTTCCTCTGTCCATGTAAAGTCCTGGGCTTCCACCCAATCAGAATACTCAAAGATATATGGAAACAGGTCATAGTTGGCCAGGGCCCAGAGCTTACGTTCATCAACAAATGACATTCCCGAGGATCTCATGGGAGTCAAGTGCGCTGTATTGTCTTCATGGAAAAAAAGCAGAGTGAAACCATAAGTTCTAAAGTATTCCACAAATTCCAACATATCTTCCTGTGAAATATTCGGATCGGCACTAGTCGCATCCACAAAGGTCCAAACCCCTGGCAGGTTCTCATATGTCACATCCATGGCTTCTGGTTCTGGGATCACATGAGGGTATACATCTTGATCTGCCCCGGACTCTGGCATTGCATTGGGGTACACATCTTGGTCTGGCTCGGCCCCTGGCGTTTCGGTGGGGTACACATCTTGGCCTGGTGCTACCTCAGTTTGCCTGTTGTCATTTCCCTCTGTGCCAGCCTCTCTACCTGTCCTCCCTCCCAAAATAAAAGCGCCTACGCCAACTGCAAAAATGGCAACGATTACTGCTGCAACTATTACTGGCGTCCGCCAACTTTTTGGACTTGGTATTGGAGGTGCTGTGGGTGTCGGTGTTGGAGGCATTGGTGTTGGAGGTGCTGGGGGCGTTGGTGTTGGAGGCATCGGTGTTGGCACTGGGGGTGTTAGTGGTGCAGAAGGCGGCGCATGGCTATGCGCGACTTCAAGCACCCATTTCCCTTGGGTGTCATAGACTTTATTGTCAGAAATTCTGTACAACCAGTGACCATCTGCATTACATATGTAATCGCCATTCTTATTGTATACCCATCTTCCGCCTTTATCGTAGCATCTGCCATCAACTATGCGAAACACTATATCTCCACGGTTATTTCTAAGCTCCATACTGAGCCTCCTAGCGTTTTCTAGTATTTATCGTTTCTACTATCTCATCAGCATTAGGAAGGCAGACACTAATAACATGGCCGTCAGACCTTACTACTATATACTTGGCAACCCATATACCAGCCTCTGCACTTACCGATTCCAGATGGCTATGCTCTATGCAAAAGTGCATCATGCCGCCAGTAAACACGGCAAAACCTAGGCCTGTGCCTACCCCTTCTATGCCGTTTTTGTACACATGTATTTCGGTTTTGTACAGCCGCCCAGCAGTGTGCAGCACAATGCTTAAAAGGATGGCAGCCAGCACCACACCTGCGCCAATATATATATAGAAGAAAACAGTCCGGGCATGACCATGAGTCCCCAGAAGCCCTACTACCCCCATGGGCCGGTAACCAAACTGGTTGGCCAGGAAATACCCAGTGCCAATGGGTAATACAATAAGGGCCAGCAAAATCATGTAAAACTGCAACGACCATTTAAGCTCACTGCCGCTACCAGAGGTTATTAGAGGGCCTAAATCCCAGCTTTTGCGCATATTTTTATCGCTACTCATGGCGCGTGGCTCCTTTATCTTGAGGTGGGTACACAATCAAAATTTACCACAGGTGGAATTGGATTACAAGCTGAGGGGCGCATAAACCAAAATGAGCGGAACCAACGAAAGCGCTTTCAGCAACTATCATTTCAATCGCAGAGAGCGCTTTCGCTACGGCTGCCCAACAAGTATGCGTCACATACAACATTACTTATTTTTTCTTTTTCTTTCCCCGCAGGGAGAAATCCGTCTGTATATCCCCGCTCCAGTCGTCAGCAAACTTAGCACAGCTTGGGGGGGCGGCCCGGTATGCCTTGATGGACTCGCTTAGTACGCTGTAGTTTAGGGCTATACCTTGGCTATCGTTGTGGAAGCTTTGGGCACGGCTGCTGTCCAAGCCAAAGCGGCCTGCAACCTCTACGGCGTCTATGTTTGCACCCAGGAAGATGAACTCCCAGTTGTGGTTGTCCTTTTGGTGCTGGATCATGGTTTTGATCCGGTTGTAGTCGTATTCGCGGCTGGCGTTTTCCATCCCATCGGTGGTGATTACAAACAACACCTTCTGGGCACGGTATTCTTCGGCTGTGTTCTTTTGCACACTATCAATCTTGCTTATTGCCTGGCCTATTGCGTCTAGCAGCGCAGTGCTGCCACGGACATTATACTCCTTGGAAGTCATAGGGCGCACTGCCTTGATGTTTATTCTGTCGTGGAGCACCTCGTATAGATTATCGAAAAGAACGGTGGTAATCCGGCATTCTCCGGGCTCGGCCTGCTGCTTTGACAGCATAGAGTTGAATCCGCCGATGGTATCGCTTTCTAGGCCGCCCATGGAGCCGCTGCGGTCTAGTATGAAGACTAGCTCGGTTAGGTTGTTGTTGGTTTGGTTTGCGTTGGATTGGTTGACACTGGTTTGACCTGCGCTTGGTTGGCATACGTTTGCTTGACCTGTGCATGATTGGTTTGCATTCGTCTGATTTGAGTTCATTTGATTTCCTCCGCTCATTTTTATTGTGCTATGAACTGAGTATAATCTGTGGCAACATTAAAAGGTCGCCACGGGGGCGACAAAGTTTAGAAGCTGCATTCAACTTCTTATAGTCATATGGGCAATTTCCGATTTCTGTTTATCCCCTACCCTCCCAAGAGCGGCTGGTCATAGCTAAACAGCACCTCGTTAATTAAAAATATATCGTATCTTCTTCTCCTGAGGAAATATTCAACTATTACGTCAAACTTTCTGCTGCGGGATAGGGCAAAGCCTGCCCGCTCCAATAGATCCTGAGCCTGCTCCAGATTCAGCTCCAAGGCGATGGCAAAGGCCAGCACCGTGGGCTTGCTTGGCGCATAGTTGGCGCTTGTGCGTATTTTAGAAAACAGCCTGCGGTCAATATTTGCGCGGCGGTAGACTTCGGAGTCTTTTTTGCCTGATGCGTCTATTAGGCGCAGCAATGTTGTAGAAAAGGGTTCATCTAAGTTGTTTACATAATTGTCTAGACTTGAAATACTTAGTGCGGATTTTTTGCGGATTGATTCATCAGGTATGAATCGTTCTATTTGTTGGGGAAGAGGAGCGCCTGCTATCCCCGGAGAGGGCTTTGTTGCCGGTGAGGGAGGCGGCGCAAATGGCCTGCTTTGTGCCGGCATTTCAGAGGCGCACCTGTCAGCATCCCGTCTTTCAATGGCCCGTCTTTCTTCATCAAGGCCAAGACGCTTTATGATGTGTTCGTCTACGTAATATTCGCTTACAAAGCTCTTGACTTCACCAAGTAAATCTTTGCTTACTTCATATGATGTTTTATCAAACACCACAAGGGCAACAGAAATATCGTGCTGGATAATATAGTCGCGGATTGCGGTAGTGGCTACACGAAGGGCCTCGGCTTTTGGGTAGCCGAATATCCCGCTGGAGATTAGGGGAAAGGCAATGCTTTCGCAGCCGTGCTTGGTTGCAAGGGCCAAAGAGTTTGTGTAACAGGCGTATAAAAGTGCCGATTCACCCTTGTTGCCCCCTTGGTAGATGGGGCCGGCGGTGTGGATAATATACTTTGCCGGGAGCTTAAAGCCTTCTGTAATAACCGCCTCTCCGGTTTTGATAGGGGCAAGGGATTTGCAGGCTGCCTGAAGCTTAGCTGCGCCTGCGGCATTGAAGATTGCACCGCATACACCACCACCCATTTGTAGGTTGGTGTTGGCGGCGTTTACTATGGCATCGACTTTTAGGTTAGTTATGTTGTTTCGGATGATGGTAAGAGGCACGACTATCACATCCTTTACTTATTAGACTTCCTCGGATACCTATTTCGCGATTGCGTTTAGGGCTGGCAAATTTTCTATCTTTAAACATATCCTCGGCGGGCAAATACAAACACCGCACCTACCCCAAGAGCCCCAACCCCGCCGGTTACAAAAAAGGCAACCCCAAGGCCAAAGCTAAATGCCACCCACCCCGTTACAAATGGGCCGATAAACATACCAAGGCCGTACACCGCCTGGAAAAACCCCATGGCGGTGGCCCGGCGCTGGCTGGGGATGTCCTTGATGCTAAGCCCCATCAGCAAAGTATATGAAAGGGTCAGGCCGGTACTTATCAATATCTGCACCGCATAAAGTTGCCAAAGGCTGCCCACAAAGGCAAGCATCCCGCAGCCTATGGCCGCCAGGGCAAACCCTAGGGCAATGGAGTTCCTTGCCCCCAGCTTTTTTGGAAACACAGTACCAGCCAAAGGGGACACTAAAAGCCCAGGCAACGCAGCCGCCATGCCCAGCATCCCCAGTTGGAAATGACTAGCCCCAAGTCTTTCGCCAAATAAGGGCGTAAAGCCAAAAGCGGTGGCAAAGGCCATGTATTGGGATAGGATTGCCAGCAGTGAGGCGGATAGCAGACGCGGGTTGTATACAATAGTTAGCAAGTCAGTGATTTTGGGGAGTGAGGGGGGCTTAGGTTTATCTGATATGCCGTTTTCTTTCGCCTCATCTACAGCCGCAGCCATGTTCTTATCTAGCGATTCATTATCTTTTGGATCAATTTTCGCATCATGTACATCCTTGTCTTCTATGGTATCGCCTGCACGGCTAGGCCTAACCTCGACTATAGCAAGCCCAGCAACAAGCCCAATAACCCCTGCAGCACCCCCCAGTAAAAACGCAAAAGGCACACCCAGCCACTGGGCAATAAGTCCGCCGGTAAGGAAGGCCAAAATCCGCCCAAAGGCATTGGCAGAGTTCAGATAGCCTACGCTTTTTGCAGCCTCATCGGGAGGGTAGTAGCTTGCGCAAAGTATAGCAAAGGTAACCCATGAGGCCGCCGCAACGCCCCCCAGGCTCCTGGAAAGAAGCATGGTATAAGAATGGGGCATCACAAACACAACAATGCCGCTTAAGGCAGTAAAGCCCAACCCCGCCAGCACAAAGATTTTCCGCTTACCCAGCCTGTCAGACAATATGCCCAATGGAAAACGTATGACCATCTGAGTAAAGCCGTATGCCCCAACAATAAGGCCTATAAGCCGCAGGTCGGCCTCGAGATATTCCGAATACGGCGAAACATAGGGCACATAGGTGTATAGAGCAAACCAGAAAATCGCGGTTATGGTGTAAAACAGTGGTAGGCGTTTGGACATGAGAGCTCCTTAGGTCTTTTATGGGCATATACAAGGCATCTCATTTATTAGAGAACCTGTTTATTGCCAGTTTACTACAATACCTGCTATCATACACAAAAAAAGAGGTGTGATTTCCTTGGAACTAACTATGGTTATTATATTCGCGGTTATAGGGCTGGCAATCCAGTACCTTATAATGAAAGCCGCAGTATTCTATGGCACAATTGAGGCCATGACCAAACTAGACCAGCACAACCAAGCCCAGATGAAAGAAGCCGTATACGATGGAGTAAAGGCGGCCATTGCCGAAGGGGAAAATCAGTTTCTTATCGGCCTGCACAATACCATCCAAGATGCTATAAAGGCGGCTTCCGAAAGTAAAACCCAGTAGCAGTAGAACCAATGGTCAAGCAAAGCCTTTTTTGTGCCTCTACGCTTCAACTACTGTATCTATCCTGGGCCATCTGCGCCCATTATACCAGTGCCATACCAGCAACCAAACACTCTTTACCGTCATGGCCACGGCAATACCAATCCACACCCCGGTAATCTCCAACGCAGTAGCTGCCAGCGCATAGGTAACAATAACCCGCAGCATATTGCTGCCGGCACTGACAATAGTAGGCTTCATGGTAAGCCCCCGCCCTCTAAAGGACCCAACTGCCACACCTTCCATACAAAACAGTAGCTGGGTAAGGGCAATAATCCTGAGATAGTCCACCCCCATCTGTATTTCCCGGGCACTATTGAGAAACACAGACACCATAGGCCGGGCAAAGACAAACAGCACAACAGTAATAACAACCCCATACACGGCCATAACTGCCATAGACACTTTGTAGCCGCTATGCAATCGGCTCCATTTTTTTGCGCCAAAGTTTTGTCCCACATACGAGCCAAAGGCCATGGCAAAGCCACCACCTACCATAAAGGACAAGGCCTCTACCTGGTAGCCCACCCTATGGGCCGCAATGGCCTCAATGCCAAAGTCTGCAATAAGCCGTGACACCACCATAAACAAGAACGTAAATGTCATGGACTCCACGGCAACAGGAACGCCCCACTTACATATCTGCACTATTTTTTCCTTGTCAATGCTAAAGCGGAACTCAAAGACCTCAAAGGGCCGCCCGCTATAGCACTTAATAGCCCATAGCTTAAGGGCCAAGTTCACGAAAGTGGCAATAATAGTACCGATGGCCGCGCCAATAATCCCAAGGCCAAATACAAAAATAAGTATGGGGCTGACAGCAATATTGAGCCCAAGGCCCAATGAGTTAATATAAAAGGGCAGCTTGGTATTGCCAAACCCATTGAAGCATCCCGTGATAACATTGTGGACAAAGATAAAAGGCATGGCAATTGCAGAAACAGCAAGGTACTGCTGGGCCTGCAGCACCACCTGGTAATCGTCAATATTGAAAAAGCCAATAAGGGGCCGCCTTGCAATAATCATAATTGCGGCATACACAGTGCCCAGCACTAAGGAAATAACAAGAGCGTTTTGGGCAAAGCCCTTGGCGGCCTCCGGGTCTCCTTTGCCAATATTTTGAGACACCCCTATTTCCGCCCCCATGCGCCCAAGGGACATGAGTCCCATAGATAGCCATATGTACAGTGCAGCAGTGCCAACCGCAGCCACAGCCCCGCTGGCATCGTAGTCACGGGATAGGATTCCCATCCAAAAGGTGTCGGTTAGGCTGTATGCCATTTGCATGAAGGATGTGGCCATTATTGGTAATGATAGGGCAACCAGCTTTTGTAAAATTGGGCCTTGAGTTAGGTCGTACTTGGTAGGTTTTATAGGTTTTGCAGATTCTGTGAATTTAGTTAAATCTAGCTTCGCGTTTTTTACGGGCATGTTTTCCTCCACTGCTATATTGCATCATGGCAGTATTTCATATTCGGGATAGGGTGTCAAACGTGGTGGCTATGATATAATGCAGTTATACGAAACGCTGAAAACATATGCCGACGACGAGCCGATTTTCGCGATGCTTCAACACGAAATCGGCGACAGAGGAGGTAAATGTTTTCGCATTTGCGTATATCATGACACATTTATTGCAAACCAAACATCCCAAAAGGAGCGTAAAATGGAAATCAAACAAAAAAAACGCAGCGAAATCCCAACCCAGTACAAGTGGAAACTAGAAGACCTCTACCCCACCCCAGAAGTATGGCGCAAGGATGTAGACGCCATCCCAGGGAAAATTGAGGCAATTGCGGCATTTAAAGGCAAGCTAACCACCGGCGAGGCCCTGGCCTCCTGCCTAAGCCAGTACAACGCCGCCGCAGATATAATAGCCCGCTTATACATCTACGCCAACATGAGACTCCACGAAGATGCCAGTGTTTCCGCATCCCAAGGCATGGCAGATATTGCCGAAAGCACCAATGTAAAATTCTCCGCGGCAACATCCTTTATTGTGCCGGAAATCTTGGCCCACAATGAAGCCGCTATCTTGGGCTTTATAGCAGCCACCCCCGGCCTAAAGCCCTATGAGTTCTATCTTTCCAACCTAATGCGGGAAAAGACCCATATAAGAAGTGCTGAGGTAGAAGAGATTCTTGCCAGCGCCCAGGAAGTAGGGGTTGCTGCCTCAAATATCTACAACATGCTGGACAGCAGCGATATGAAGTTTGGCACAATTGCAGACGAAAACGGAGACACTATAGAAGTAACCCATGGCCGCTATTTTACTCTAATGCAGTCCAAAGACCGCCGTGTACGCAAGGATGCCTTCGAAACTTATTACAAATCCTTCTGGGCAATGAAAAACACCCTTGCAACCATGCTTAACGCCAGCATAAAAAAAGATATTTTCTATGCCCGCACCCGCAATCACAAAAGCACATTGGATGCGGCTCTTTCCGACAGCAACATCCCACGCACCGTGTACGAGCAGCTTATCGCTGCCGTTCATGAGTATCTGCCTGCCATGCACCGCTATATCTCCCTTCGCAAAAAGGCACTGAAACTGGACGAGCATCATATGTACGACATCTACGCCCCTATGGTGGAGGCTGCCGATACCAAAATCACCTACGAAGAAGCCAAGAAAAGGGCAGCGGAAGGCCTTGCCCCACTGGGCCAGGAATACCTGGCCGCTATGGAAAAAGGCATGGAGCCGGAGTCAGGCTGGATAGATGTCTACGAAAACGAAGGCAAGCAAAGCGGCGCATATGCTTGGGGCTGCTATGGCGGACATCCCTATGTGTTGCTTAATCACGAGGACACTCTTTCGGATATGTTCACCCTTGCCCACGAAATGGGCCACGCAATGCATAGCTATTATTCTTGGAAGACCCAGCCCAACCATGATGCCTATCCAAATATATTCTTATGCGAAGTGGCCTCCACCGTAAACGAGACCATCCTTATGGAGTATATGCTTAAAACCACAACTGACCCCAAAACCCGCACCTACTTGCTGGGCGAGTATCTGGACCAGTTCCGCAGCACGGTGTTTAGGCAGGTAATGTTTGCGGAGTTTGAGATGATAACCCATGGCATGGCTGAGGCAGGGGAGCCTTTGACTTTGGATGCACTTAACAAGGTTTATCGGGAGCTTAATGTAAAATACTATGGCCCTGATATGGTCTTGGATGAGCAGATTGACTTGGAATGGGCTCGGATTTCTCATTTTTACCGGGCTTTTTATGTGTATCAGTACGCTACTGGGTATTCGGCGGCTTTGGCCTTTGCTAAGCGGTTGCAGACCGGGGATGCTCAGAAGCTGGAGGATTATCTGGGCTTTTTAAAGGCTGGTGGTAGTGATTATGCTATTGAGATTTTGAAGAAGGCAGGGGTGGACATGAGCACACCTGAGCCTGTTCGGGCTGCGTTAAAAGTGTTTGAAGGGCTTGTGGATGAGATGGAGACATTGTTTTAGGTACGCTGGACGCATCTCTGACTCGCTATAATCCCGCTTTTGATGATTTTGACAAAAGCGCTCACTGTAGCGTTATAATATAAAACAAACCGCGCCAATCTGCTTTATTCAGGGTTGGTGACGGTGTTGCCCGCGTTGGGCTAAAAGGAGGATACTATGGGAAATACCCCACTCAAACTGACTCGAAAAAGCCTTGCCACTCAAACCTGGCCTCAGGGTTACCACCTGCCTGGCTTTGATATTGAGGCTATGGTTAAGGCCACAACCCAGGCTCCTGCCTGGCTGCACATTGGTGCTGGCAATATTTTTCGCATATTTGTTGCGGGGCTTCAGCAGGATTTACTGGAAGCTGGGCATACCGATAAGGGTATCGTTGTTTATGAGTCTTATGACGAGGGCATAATCCCGGCTTCTTTTACCCCTTATGACAATCTTACCTTGGCTGTAACCCTAAACGCTGATGGCAGCGTTGCCAAACAGGTAATCGCTAGTATCGCAGATGCTTTTGGCGCGGATTTGTCACGGCTTTGCGGTGTTATTGCCCAGCCTTCCCTGCAAATGATAAGCCTCACAATTACGGAAAAAGGCTATGCCGTTTTCCCTGATAAAATCTGCCCGGGCCCAGACCAGGCAGTTACTGCTATGGAGCAAGTTACTGCCGGGCTATATGCCCGCTTCCAGGCTGGCGCGCCGCCTTTGGCGCTGGTGGCAATGGACAACTTTGCCGAAAACGGCACTAAGGTTGCCAATGCCGCCAAGACAATTGCCAAGGCATGGCAGGTAGGCGGCAAGGTTCCTGCTCCTTTTGTTGAGTATGTAAAAGCTCAGGCCTATCCCTGGACTATGATAGACAAAATCACCCCTCAGCCTTCCAAGGCTATTGCGGAGATATTGGAAAAGGACGACTATTCGTCTACACAAATTACTCAGACGGCAAAAAATACTACAGTAGCCTCTTTTGTAAATGCTGAGGGCCCTCAGTACTTGGTAATTGAGGACTGTTTCCCCAATGGCCGCCCGCCCTTGGAAAAGGCTGTGGGCAAAGGGGTATTTATGACAGACCGGGAAACCGTGCGCAAAGCTGATCAGATGAAGGTCTGCGCCTGCCTTAACCCGCTGCATACTATTTTGGGGGTATGCGGGACATTGCTTGGCTATCCTACCATTGCCGCTTGTATGCAAGATAAGCGCCTTGTGGCCCTTATCAAAAAGGCTGCTAATGAGGCAATGCCTACAGTTGCCAACCCTGGCATTATCAATCCCCAGGATTTCCTCAACGAAGTTGTAACTCAGCGCTTCCCCAACCCATTTATCCCGGATACACCTGCCCGCATCAATGCAGACGCATCTCAGAAGATACCCGTGCGCTTTGGAGAGACTTTGAAGGCCCGCAAAGCTGCCGGATTGCCTATTGCTGGGGCAGATACAAGCATGGATGGGACTCATGGCGGGTTGGAAGCCATCCCTAGGTTTATTGCCCTATGGCTAAGATACCGCATGGGCAAGGATGATACCGGGGCCGAGATAGAACTAAGCCCAGACCCACGGCTGCCGGAGGCTGTGTTGCCGCTGCTTCAGTTAGACATGGGGGCTAATGTTAAGTCACCGGAAACATGTCAAGCTGATTGTACAAAAGTTGCAAACCTGCGCCCTATATTGTCAGACGCATCCATATTTGGTGTAGACTTATACGCTGTAGGCCTTGCAGATACAATTGAAAAATTCTTTGTACAACTTACAAGCCACCCTGGAGCAGTAAGCAAGTTCTTGGACGACACCGCTCAGCTCTTTGCTATGTCATAAAATGGCCCACCATATTCTACAATGCTAAGAACCATACGAGGTCACCATATGCCGCACGAACTAAACCCCATCCCTACCATGAATATAGTCCTACACCAGCCAGAAATCCCCCACAACACCGGAGCTATAGGCCGCACTTGCCTGATGACAGGTGCAAAGCTGCATCTAATCAAGCCCTTGGGTTTCTACCTAGATGAGAAATCCCTAAAACGGTCAGGGTTGGATTACTGGCACAAGATATCTGTCAGCGAGCATGACAACTTCCATGATTTTTTGGCCAAAAACCCCAATGCCCGGTTCCACTTAGCGGAATCGGGCATTGGCAAGGTTTACACAGAGGTGGAGTACAGACTCAGCGACTTTATCGTCTTTGGTAGCGAAACCACAGGCCTGCCCCAGTGGCTGCTGGACGAGTACCAAGACCGTATTATTGGCATACCCATGACCGGGGAAGAGCGGTCTCTTAACTTGTCAGTAGCGGCGGGGATAGTGCTGTATGAAGCACTTCGTCAGAATGGGTTTCCTGGGCTTTCGCTAGGCGGATAATACAAAAATCCAGTTTTGATGATACTGATAAAAGTTTTTCATCGGTTTTGATGATACAATATACAACTAATTTTAATCTGTTGCAATCGCTAACAATCCGCTCTATTACAGGGTTTTAATGTTGCAGTTACAAGCAATCAAGAGCCATTGCAAGCGATTTTAGGCGATAACAAAGACCAAGGAAAGACCAAAAACTAAGGCGCATTTCCATTAAAAAGCCCGTGCA
>Ga0123355_10001583_pt1 | contig 31752 bp, 29 predicted proteins | sample TergutEmb28metaG_3_FD_89872 | JGI IMG/M metagenome (GOLD analysis project Ga0123355, IMG submission 89872) | Embiratermes neotenicus P1 segment gut microbial communities from Petit-Saut dam, French Guiana - Emb289 P1 | ecosystem: Host-associated > Arthropoda: Insects > Digestive system > Gut ...
GGTCCGGTCCACGAATCTCGAGCTCCGTGCCGGGAGGGTCTGCCGACCGATTTGAGGTACCCGGAGTGCGCGAGATCGTGCTGCGGCGGCGGCAGCAGCGTCGCCGAACCGGTTATCTCGGTCATCCCGAAGAACTGTACGAAGGCGCAGCCGAACGTCTGGAGCGCCTCGCGCAGCAGCAGCTCGCTCATCGGCATGGCTCCGTAGAACATGCCGCGCAGCTGCGGCCCTGGAATTCCCTGCTGACGCAGCTCATCCACCAGGGCGCGGATGACCGTTGCCACGATGAAGGTATGCTCGACCTTGAATTCGCGCATCAGCCGCAGCAGGTTCGGTGCCGAGGGGTCCGCCGTCAGTACCACCGTGCCCTGACGCACGAGCCCCATTGCCATCCATGAAATGCCGCCGATGTGCGAATTGGGCATTGGCGAGAGGAGCACGGCGCCCGCTTGCAGATGTGTCAGGCCCGGATCGATCAGCTCCATGTGCCGCGCGAGCGAGAACGCGCGATGTGACACCAGCACACCTTTCGGTTTGCCCGTGGTCCCGCTCGTGTAGAGCTGGAGGATGGGCTGAGCAGCCTCGTGCGAGCAGGGTACCGCAGGTGCCTCGCGTGCGAGCAGCGATCGCAGGCAAGGCGAAGACGTGACCGCACCGCGCGCTTCCGTGACCAGCGTGGGAATTTCGTGCTCGCAGGTCGCCAGTGACTCACCGGCCAACGGCTCAAACTCGCTGTCCAGAATGAGGAGCCGGGCGTCGGCGTCGGCGATCTGGTAGGCCAGCTCGGGTGCCGCCAGGCGCCAGTTGAGCGGCACGAGCACCACGCCCGCGCGAATCGCTCCGAAGAGTACCGGTGCAAACAGGTCGCTGTTGCGGCCCAGGTAGGCAAGCCGGTCTCCTGCCCGGAGCCCCCGCTCGCGTACCAGCGCTACGAAAGCGTCAGACTGGCGATCGAGTTGTGCGTAACTGGTCCGGGCGTCGCATTCGGGACATATGAGCGCCAACCGATCCGGAAACGATCGCCGCCCGATCGCGGGTATGTCACCTGCCCAGATGAGATCCTGCAGGTCCCGCAGCGGGGGTCCATCGACGTGGGCGCCGGCTGACAAACGCTGAGACTCGAGGATCGCTAGCCAGCAGCCAACCTCCGGCCATAGATCTCGTGGAAGTGCGTGATGCTCGCTTCCTGAGAGCGCGCGAGCGTCGGCGCCGCGAATGCACGCGGCGCCGCTTTGATTCCGGCCTGCACAAAGGGAATATTGCCCATATCCTGATCGAAAATGTGGCCGAGAAACGCCAGCTCCGGAATCTCCGAGCAGCGCTGCTCGAAATCGACCTCGATCGGTGCCGCAGCCGGCGGACGCGGGCCGCTCGCGGGCACGGGAAGCAACAGCCTCACTTCCATGATGCACTCGCCCGGGTTTCGACCGTTCGGCAGGAAGCGGTACCAGAGTGGCACGCCCTCTCCCCACCACGGATGAAAATTCGGGAACATGAAATATTTCACTGCATCGATCAGCTGGGACGCGGGCAGATGTGCGTAGGATCGCCCGAACATGCGGCTGAGCTCCTGCTTGCGAACGTCAGCGGCGAAGGCCCGCAGTTTCCCGATGTCCTCTCCCGTCGGGGCTTCCCCCGAAAATCCCATGCTGCGCAGGAACACCTGCAGCGCCTGCTCGGCACTCACCGAGTCCTGCAGATACGGACTCGGGACCCCCAGCGGTGTCAGCACGCGCGAAATACAGTAGTCATTGTTGTCCGCCGACCAGCAGTCATAGAGCGTGTTGGCGTCCCCGCTGAACGGTAGCGCATCCCAGTGCGTCTCCACCATGTGGTACGCCTCCATGAACGCTTCCTGCGTAAGCTTCCAGTTTGCGCGGATCTTCTTGCGCATGAGCAACGCCGTATAGCGATCCTCCAGCGGGCTTTCCTTGAAATGCTCGGCCAGCACGCCGAGCGCTGCGCTCAGCGGACGCGACTTCGGGTCCGGGTTGATGAAGACGTTGCCACCCCAACGCTCCACGCGCACCTCGAGGAGACCATATTTCTCGTTCTTGACGTTGGGGAAATCCTGGCGACTCGGGACCCAGGCGAGGCTGCCGTCGAGGTTGTAGGTCCAGCCGTGAAACCGGCACTGAAACTTGTCCGCATGCATCCTGCCGTCGCAGAGCAGGCGCCCACGGTGGCGGCACGTGTTGTGGAACGCCTTGATCGTGTCTGCAGCTGTACGCACGATGACATAAGACGTGTCGACCAGATCGTAACGCGTCATGTCCCCGACGTTCGGGATGTCCTCCTCCCGGGCCGCGACCGTCCAGCACTTGTTCCAGATACCGTCGATTTCCCGCTGAATCTGCGCGGGATCGGTGTAGCGGGAATAGCCGATGCGAACCACCCTCGGGCGGTACACTCCGCGGTCCTGCAGCGTGGCCGACGGCGGACCACCGTCCGCTCTCAGGATCTCGTCGAAGTGCATCATGCCGGTCGTCTCTGTCCCGACGCGCGGACGACCGAACTCGTGACCGTAGTAGTTAGCCGACATGCTTGCGATCCCCTGCAGCTCCTGTGGCGGGGATGAGCGGCCCCGTCACAGCTTCGAAGGTCTACTATACGCCAGCCCCGCATGGCGGGGCACCGCGTCCACTGACCGGCCGTTCAGTGTGGCTCGATTCGGATAGGGGCGCGCCCTGATCCCTGGCGCGGGCCCCGGTCGACCAGTCCTGATGGGTGAAATTGCATGACTACACCTTCGTCTGACCACGATGCCGCGCTGGCGCCGGAGAGCCCGTTCGCGCAATTCGGTCCTGTTGAGATTCGCCCATTGTCAAACATGCAGAAACTGGTGGCTGCGCACTTGCATAGAAACTGGACGTCAATTCCTCACGTCACGCACCACGAAGAAGCCGACATTACCGACCTCGAAGCTCATCGCGCCCGGCTGGCGAACGCGGGGCAGAGAATCACGCCGCTCGCATATATCGTGAAGGCCTCCGTCGCCGCGCTTCGCACGCTGCCGCAGTTCAACGCTTCGCTCGACGAAAGCGGTAGCGCGCTGGTCTTCAAGAAGTACTTTCATATTGGCGTCGCCGTCGATTCACCGCGCGGACTGCTGGTGCCGGTAATACGCGGTGCGGATACCAAGGACATTGCTCAGATCGCCACGGAAATCGCCGAAGTCTCACAGGCGGCGCGCACCAGGGGCTTGCCCTACGATCGCATGACCGGCGGATGCTTCACCATCAGTTCCCTCGGTGGCATCGGCGGCACGGGATTCACACCGATCATCAATGCGCCGGAGGTTGCCGTACTCGGAGTGACACGCACGGTTCGGCGTCCGCGCGAGGCCGAAGCGGGCATTGCCTGGCGCACCATGCTGCCGCTGTCACTCTCCTACGACCATCGCGTGATCAATGGCGCCGACGCGGCGCGCTTCTGCAACCAGATCGCGGCGGCTCTGAGTAAGCCTGAGCTGTTGAGCTGATTGCCCGGTGTGCGCTGCGCCGGGCGAGGCGCAGCGCGGTTCCCCTGGTGAGCAGGCCCCCGGCAGGCTATTCGACGGGACCGCGCGCCGGCGCACGATCGCCGAGCGGCAGCCCCTCACCATACGAGTCGGCGCCGCCCGGAAGCTCATCGAGTCGCGGCATGCGACGCAGCTGCATCCCGCCATTCACGTGAAGATCCAGACCCGTGGCGTATGCGGATCCCGCAAGCCACAGGACGGCATCCGCGATGTCCGCCGGCTGCGCAATTCGACCGAGCGGCACTTCCCGTTCGAACGCCCTGCGCATGCGCGGATCCTGAAAGGTCTCACGAGCCATGTGAGAGTCAATCGGCCCAGGCAGCACCGCATTGATGCGGATGTTGCGCGGACCGTATTCGAGCGCCGCATAACGCACCAGGCAGTTGGCCGCGGCCTTGGCACAGGCGTAGCCGACGAAATTCTGGTCGGGATGGGTCGAGGTAATGGAGGAAATGATGACGATTGCTCCATCACTTCCGATAGCCTCCGCCAGGTATTTGATGAACCACACATGGCCGAAGTAGTTGACATTCACGCCGTCCTGCAACTGTTGCCGCGTCACCTCGGCGATCGTTCCCTGTACCGGCAGACCCGCACAGTTGACGGCCACGTGCACCCGGCCATAGGTACGGACGGCAGTTTGGGCAAGCCGCTTCACCTGGCCCTCGTCGCCGGCGTCGCACGCAACCGCCGTGCCGCCGATCCGCGCTGCGAGCTTGACCAGGGGCTCCTGGGTGCGCGCCGCAACCAGCACTTTCGCGCCCGCGCGCGCAAATGCCTCCGCGATCGACCACCCGGTACCCCCTTCGGCCGACGCCCCGAGGACTACTGCGACCTTGCCCTGCAATGCGTTCATTTACACTCCACACGAACTCCGTCGCGCCACGCGAGCTCAGGACTCCCTGCGAAACGGCAGCGTCACGAGAAACAGTAACGTCTTCAGGTCGAGTAACTTGAACAGCGCCCGTGCCTGCGAGGGCGTCACCACACCTGTCATCGGCATGGTCCCCATGATCTTTCCCTTGAACTGCAGGGTGTTGCCGCTGCGCGTGAGCTGCTGCACTTCCATCAGTTTCGTCTTGTTCGCGCCAAAGATGATCACTTGTCTCCCGATCGATGAGCGCTGAGCTGTTCAACCCACCATCAGTTTCGCATAGTCGATGCGCAGGTCTTCGAGAACCTGCATCGCCGTCGCCCGCCCGCCGCCCGTCACCGTGCCACCCGGGTGCATGAACGGTCCCGAAAGATAGAGTCCTTCAATGCCCGGCACCCGGTACTGAGCCAGCTCGGGTGTCGGTCGACGTCCGCTCCACTGATCGAGGTAGGTGCCAATGCCGAAGATGTCGCCCCTCTGGAACGAGGGGCTCCAGCGCGCCATGTCGTACGGCGTCTCGATCGTACCTGCGATGATGTTGTCCGACGTCATGTTCGTCGTGACGCCCTGGTAGCGCTGCAATACTTCGTTCTTGACCTCCTCCCTGACGACGTCCCAGTGCTCGAGCCCCTTGCCTTCGAGCTCGAACGGGACGAAGTGATAGAGGTAGAGCGTTGCTCCCCGGCCGTCCGGCACGCGGGTGCGGTCGTAGTTCGAATGATGCTGGACGCTCGCGTTGATCGAGTCCGGAATCCGGCCATAGCGCAGCTGGTCGTAGTGGCGACGGAAGCGCGGCATCGTGGACGGTGCCGGCTCGACGCACGCAGCGGCGTCGACCTCCGGCCCCGCTTTGTATTTCGGCGCCTCCCGCAAGGCCCAATGGGTATTCACTGCACCAAAGGCCGACAGTCGCACGTTGCGCGCCCGGGCGGCGAGTCCCGCATCGATGCCCTGTACCATGTCGCCGAGCTGCCAGGGATGAGTGTTGGCGATGATCGCGCGGCTCGCCGTAAGACGCTCACCGTGGGCGAGCACTACTGCCTGAATGCGCCCGCCCGAGGTCTCGACCCTCGTCACGAGCGAGTCTGTCCTTACCTCGCCTCCGTGGTGGCGGATGCAGGCTACCAGTGAATCGCTGAGCTTCTGTGTGCCACCGACCACACACCCGCTCTTGAACTTGTGTTGAATGGCCGCGAGGAAATACGGAACGACTCCGGTTCCCTTCTCTTCCGGACCGATCATCAGTTCCGAGACCCACTTGAGAAAGTGAATACGAACCTTCTCGTGTTCGTAAATCTGGCACACGACGTCATAAGCACTCTGGAGCAGGGCACCGATCAAAGCCTGACCTTCCTGACTCTGATCGAGCAGAGCGAAGAACTGCCCGAAGGGCAGCGGCGGACGGAACATGCCCGATACGAACAGCTCCCCGAGCCCCGCCATGCCAGCCACGAATGCCCGGTGCGCCTCGGCGTCGCGCGGGGAGAAGCGGGCGATTGAGCTACAGGTATCGTCCAGGCCGAAGTGCGTACAGATGTGGCTGTGATCGTCGAAGACGGTCGCATGTGCGACATCCGGGTGCACGAACTTCAGTCCGAAGCGGCTCATGAGCTTCAGCTCGTCACTCACGATCAGCGGGTTGGCCATGATGGTGACCAGCTGCCCGGCGTGCGTGTCGTGAATGAATCCCGGACGAGTCACCTCGCGACTCACTGCGCCACCGCCCGGGATGGGGTTCTTGTCCAGTACGAGTACCGAGAGCCCTGATGCAGCAAGATAGGCGGCAGCGGTGAGCGAATTCTGACCGGCGCCGATAACGATGACGTCGTGCTTGGCCATTGCGTGTGAGACTCCGGCTCGATGCGGGTGCGCAAAATGCGCCTTTGGTCCGTTGCGCATTTATACGCTTGCGAACTATCGCTGACAACGGCGCCGCTGAGAATGCGCGCGTGGGACCCCACATCGATCGCAGTGACGTTCCGCCCACCGGCAACCCAATGACCGGGCAGTCAGCAGACGTCGAGCATTGCCTTGACCGGCCCGCTCTGGTAGTTATCAGCGCAGCCGTTCGCGCGGTTGCGCTCGCCAGCTTTCTCGCCCTGACGTGATCCGACATGACGTTGATGATTCCTACGCACGTTCCGCCCGACCTGGTTCGCGACTACAACTACTTCGACATGGGCGAGGATACGGACGTGCACCACCATTTCCGCAGGCTGCACGCGGGTCCGGATATCTTCTACACCCCCCGGCACGGCGGCCACTGGGTCGTCACGCGATTCGAGGACGTGGCTCGCGTGCTGGAGGACGACCTGAATTTCTCGAGCCGTCACCAGACCATTCCCTATCCGCCGATGCTCGTGACGCTGATCGAGAATGATGGAGCGCTGCACAAAGAGTTTCGCAAGTTGCTGCATCCTTATTTTTCGCCCAGGAAGATCATCGACCTGGAGGGGATCGCGGCCGAGCTCACTACTTCCCTGATCAACGGGTTCTACACACGAGGCGAATGCGAGTTCACGCACGAATTCGCGGTCAAGATGCCGGCGATCGTGGTCATGAACCTGTGCGGCTTTCCGCGCGAGGACACCTCCTTTCTGCTGCACATCGTCGAGGATATCGTCCGCTCGGGAAGCGCGCAGGTCGAAGAGGCGGCGTTCATGCGGGCAGTGCAATACCTCGCGACACGCGTGGTGCCCGCGCGCCGCGCGCACCCCGGCGAGGACATGATCAGCGCCATCGTTCACGGCAAGGTGGCAGGAGGTCGATCGCCTACGGAGGAAGAAGTCATGGGGCTGTGCACGCTGCTCATCGTCGGCGGCCTGGACACGGTCGCAAGCATGCTCGGGTTCATCACCGCATTCCTTGCCCGCAACCCGGGCCATCGGCGGCAACTGATCGATGAGCCGAAGCTGATCCCGCAGGCAATGGAAGAGATGTTCCGCCGTCACGGGGTGGCCACCATCGGGCGCATCGTCGCGCGGGACATGGACTACAAGGGCCTGCACTTCAGAGCCGGAGATTTCATCCTCGCTCCGACGGCCGCGGCGGGCCTGGACGAGCGCCGCTATGCCGATCCCCTGAGGGTTGATTTCCAGCGTGCGGACAAGAAACACCTCGCCTTCGGGCGCGGTCCTCACCAGTGCATAGGCTCTTTCCTGGCACGCACGGAGATCCGCGTCTTTCTCACAGAATGGCTCAAGCGCATTCCCGACTTTGACATAACACCCGGCGAGGAGGTACGCGCACAGCCGGGTAAGGCCAATCGCATGACTTACCTGCCGCTCTCCTGGAGGGTATCGTGACTGCGACGAGGAAAATCGCAGGAGCAACGACGACAGAGGTGGCATAGATCGATGAACGCGGACTTCGACGTAATCATCGTGGGTGGGGGTGGTGCAGGACTCGCGGCTGCGATCATGGCGCGCAAGGCGGGGGCCAGCGTAATGCTGCTCGAGGCGGACACCAAACTCGGGGGCGCGACCGCGCTGTCGGCCTCGGTGATGTACGCCTGCAATACCAGCGTGCAGCGCCTGCGGGGAATTCACGACACTCCGGCGGCAATGTTCAGCTACATGATGACGCTGTCGGGATGGGACATGTGGCCGCGGAACATGCGCATACTGTGCGATCAGAGCGGCCCCGCGCTCGAATGGCTCATCAGCCTCGGTGTCCGGTTCCCACCGGAGTACCTGCTCTGCTCCGGCGTCGAGGATGTGCCGCGCGGTCATCCGAGCCAGGGGCTCGCCGAGTCGCTGATCAACGCGGCGAGCGCCGCTGGAGCGGAATACGCGCTCGGTTGTCGCGTCGACAAACTGCTGCTCGAGAACGGTCGTGTGGTCGGAGTCACCGCTGGCGGTTACGAGTTGCGGGGACGCGCCGTCATCATCACCACGGGGGGCTTCGGCAACAGTCGGGAGATGATCCGCGAGTACTACCCGACGGCTGCCTTCCATGGCGACTGGACGTACGCGGTGCACATGGCTGCACCGTTCATCGTTGGCGATGGCATTCGCCTGGGTCTCGAGGCCGGGGCGGAGATCGTCGGCAGGGACACCGGGCTCCTGCTGCCGACGAGCGGACTTGGAAAATGGATCGAGGCGTTCCTGCCGCCATGGATCGTGCTGGTGAACATTCAGGGGAAGCGTTTCATGGACGAGTCCGCGCCGTATGCGGTCTCGGGGTACGTCCTCAATGCACAGCCTGAGCGGCGCGGCTTCGCGATCTTCGATGAGCCCACTCTCGAGCATGCCAGTCAGGACATGCGTTTCGCCGATCCGTACCACAGCGGCGCAGCGATGCCGACCTGGGAATACAATCTCCTGCGCCAGAGCATCGCCAACGGCAAGGTCCTCAAGTCGGGCACCATCGCCGGACTGGCGCAGGAGATCGGCATCGACGCAGAGGCGCTCGCCGTTACCGTGGCGCAATACAACGCCGATTGCGACCAGGCCCGCGACAGCCTCTTTTTCAAGCAAATGGCGCCGCGTTACCCGGTACGGCACCCGCCGTTCTACGCCCGCGAAGTGCGCGCCTGCGTAATCGGCCAGACCGGTGCGGGCCTGAACGTCAATGAGCACGCGCAGGTGCTCGATGGGCATGGCAGCGTAATCCCGGGGCTACTGGCGGCGGGAGAAGTGCTCGGCTGCGGCGTTGGCAAACGCTACTTCGGCGGCGGGATGGGCATCTGCAATGCGGTAGTCTTTGGCCGCATTGCGGGGACGCAGGCCGCTGCCGAAGCCAGCGCCCGCCGCTGAAAGGGGCAAGCACATGGACATCGATGCCACGACGCTGCAGCTGCTGCTCGCGACGGCAGACCGCGCGGCCATCGTGAACCTGCTCGGCACATATTGCCGGGCGCTCGATCGACTCGATCTCGAGCTGCTCAAGTCCGTATATCATCCCGATGGCTTCGACGATCACGGCACGATGAAACTCAATGCACACGAGTTCGCCGAAAAGATCATTGCACGACTGCGTGCCACGTGCGTTTACGGGATGCACACCATCACGCAAGCCGTGATCGAGATCTCCGGAGATCGCGCGAAATCCGAAGCCTACTACCTCGGGTTGCACCTGGTGGCGGGCGGCGAGCGGTCGATCGGTGAGTTTTTCGGACCACGCTACCTCGAGGCGCAGCGGCTGGCCGGGACCGTCGAGCAACAGCATGAATACGTATGCGGGGGACGGTATCTCGACATCCTGCACAAACGTGCGGGACAGTGGCGGATCTACCGACGGCGGATGACCAATGAGTTCACGATCTGCCGCCCCGCGAGCGACTGCACCGAAGGTACGCCCGGAGCGTTCTTCACCGGCAGCCGCCGCGACCGCCAGGATGCGCTCTACGACCTCACGCTCGAATAATTACTGTGCAAATTCAACCCAACATCAATGAGAAATCCACGCCGGTCGTCGTCGTGACCGGTGCGGCCGGCGGCATCGGCAAGCACGTCCTGCTGCAACTTCAGGGGCGCGCGCGGATCCTGGCTATCGTGCAGAACGCGGCGCAGCAGTCCGAAGTGGCCGCCCTGTCGGCGCACAGCGTCGCCTGTGACCTGAACGATGCTGCTTCAGTCCAGCGCGCGCTGGATGAGATCAGGGCGAGCTGTCCGGAGGGAATTGACGGGCTGGTATTCACGGCCGCCATACAGCCGGTGGGGCCGCTCGAGCTCATCAGTCGCCAGGATCTGGAGAGGCTATTCGCCGTAAACGTCTTCGGGACCATCCAGGTGGTGCAGGGGCTGATTCCCGGGCTGCGTCGCCGACGCGGACGCATCGTCATCTTCAGCTCGATGGCCGGTCGCGTGGCCATACCGGTGCTCGGCGCCTACAACGGTGGCAAATTTGCACTCGAGGGCATCAGCGACACGTTGCGCCGGGAACTGCTTCCGAGTGGCATCTCGGTCAGTCTGATCGAGCCCGGCGGCGTCGAGACGCCCATGGCCGCTGCCCAAGGTCCGCTGGTCGAGCAACTGCTCGCGCGCCTCGATGCGCAATCCGAGCAGCACTACGGCCGCCTCATTCGAGGGTACCTGGCGATGGCAAAGGCGGGACTTCGACACGCTTCCAAGCCCGAGGCGGTTGCGCAGCTGGCCGTCGCGACCATCCTGCGGCGAGATACCCCGCGGGCGCGCTACGTCGCCGGGCGAGATGCCAAGCTGATGATCTTCATGTCGCGCTGGCTGCCGACTCGGTGGCTCGATGCGATGCTCGTCAAGCTGGTTCTTGGCAAGAACTCCTGAACGGTGACCTTCACGGATCGAGCCATGTGTCTCGCTCGATTCCCGCGTTGCAGCGCGCGAACCTGACGATCTCCAGGACCGCCTTGCCCACGGCCGCAGGGTCCCTGGTGGCCGGGGTCACGGGGCCGTGCTGCCAACTCTCGACCACACCAAACCCGAATCCTCCGGCCTCGAACACGCGGCCGCTGATAGCGCGCGCTTCCGGGCTGCAGAGCCAGGTGACGAGGGCCGCGATGTACTCCGGATCTCGCTTTTCGAGCTGCTCAGGCGTCCATTGACGGAGACCCTCGGTCATGCGGGTATGAGCGCGCGGCGCTATGGCGTTCACCGTCACGCCGTAGCGCTGCAGCTCTCGAGCCGCGACCTGAGTCATGGTCGCTATACCGCCTTTGGCCGCAGCGTAGTTCGTTTGCCCCACGTTGGCGAACAGAGCCGAATGCGAGGTCGTATTGATGACCCGCGCATCCTGCGTCCGGCCGGCTTTGGCCTGCTCGCGCCAGTAATTGGCCGCGTGGTGCAGTGGCGCAAAGGACCCCTTGAGATGAACCTTGACGACGCTGTCCCAGTCTTCTTCGCTCATGTTGACGAGCATGCGATCGCGCAGAATGCCCGCGTTGTTGATGAGGATGTCCAGTCGGCCGAACGCATCGATCGCGGCCTTGACCAGGTCCTTCGCAGCACCCCAATCCGACACGTCCGACGTGTCGGCGATCGCTTCTGCGCCCATGGCGCGAATGGTGCGGACCACCTCGTTGGCGGGTGTGTCGTCGGCTCCAGCGCCGCTGGCCGCTGATCCCAGGTCATTGACCACCACCTTCGCACCCTGCTCAGCCAGCTTCAGCGCGTACGCGCGACCGAGGCCACGGCCGGCCCCGGTGACCACTGCGACTCTGTTGGCACAGATCCCCACGATTGTCCCTCCGCCCCCCGGCCGTTCGCGGCTGGCAGACATCCTGACCCGGACTGCCTGGATGCCGAGCGTATGATATAATGCAAGTATAGTAAACGTGCTTATTAGTGACCCTGCGGTCGGCACGTGGAGGGGGATCATGAACGAGGCACCAAGCAGTCAACCTGCTCACGCCCAGGTGCGCACCGTGCGGCGCAGCCGCGCCGTCCAGCGCGAGCAGCGCGAAGCCGCCATCCTGGCCGCCGCACTCGAGGACTTTCACGCTTCCGGCCTGATGAATTCTCGTCTCGAAGACATCGCCGCGCGCGCGGGCGTCGCCAAAGGCACCCTCTATCTGTATTTCGCCAACAAGAGTGAGCTGTTCAGGGCCGTGGTGCGCTCACTGATACAACCCCTCTATGAGCACATGGAGCAGGAGGTCGCACACTTTGAGGGACCGACGGAGGAGCTCTTGCGGCGGACGCTTCGTCAGATCCAACAGCACTTTGCCGTCGAGCCATCCGGCCGGCGGCTCCTGCACCTCATGATCGCCGAGGGGCACCGCGTGCCGGAGCTCGCCGACTTTTATTTCAATGAGCTCTCCGCTCGCGGCCTTGCGATCATCAAGATGATCATCTGGCGAGGCATTGCCAGTGGGGAATTCCGGCAAACTCCGGCCGCGGAATTCCCGCACCTCATCTTCGCTCCGGTGACACTGGAGTCGGCGTGGCCGCTGATGTTTGGCCCCGAGCGCGCCCTGGATCCCGATCGGTTCTACGAGGCTCAGGCCGAGTTTCTGCTGGCTGCGTTGCGGGCATCCCCGGCCGCGCAGAGCACCGCCCGGCCGGAGAGGAGCCCGCGCAACCATCGAGCGGAGCTCACGCACCGCAACCGCCCTCCTTCGTGAGGGCACGCGCTGCGATCGGGCCAGGGATCTGCCAGGGGCGGAGGAGTTCCCTCAGGACTCGACCGGGACCTTGAAGAAAGCCTGATAGCGCTGGAACAGCTTGCGCTCGTCGGCAAGGTGATCGCGGTCGCCGAGGGAATACTGGTGAACCGGCCGTGCCTCGCGGGGACGGCTGCGCAAGTAATCCGACATGGCAGCTCTGGCCCGCTCGGTGAGCTCGATGCCCATCTCACCGTACAGCCGCTCGACCGTGCCGAGTGGATCCGCGATCAGATCGAGGTACTGCACGCTACGCAGTTGTGACAGCGGGATCTTCCCGGCGTCTATGAGATCCAGGACCTTGTCAAAGAGAGCGGCCAAGCCTGCCGAGCTCGTCAGTTGCGCGATGGCCTGCTCGCTCAGGGGCCGGTCACTGCGGATCCAGAACAGCGTCCCCACCAGGCTCACCGCGGAGGCGACTGCCTTCAGCGGATCGCGGTGCGCCCATACCAGCTGCACGTCCGGAAAGACCTGGAACACGTCCGGCAGGCTTCTCATGGCATCGGGAGACTTCAGCAACCAGCGCTTGCGCGGGTTCTTCCATTGCAGCAACTTCAGGACGCGCCTGGCGTAGCGCATCGATGCCACGAAACCCCGCGGCGCCATGTAGGCATCATAAGTGGGAACGAATCCGTACAGATCCAGCCAGCCGCTGTTTTGAAAGCTCAGCGCCTCGATCTGAATCAGCTCGGTCGGCATGTCACCGCCAAACTCGTGCATCGACATTATTTCCGGGGTCACGCGGTTCCATTGATCCATGCGTGCATCGGCAACCTTGATCCGCGGGTCCTGCTGATAGGTGGCTGCTTCTGGCGGCGGACAGGGAAACAACGCCTCCCAATGCTTCGGCGTGCCGTTATCCGGATCGAGCGCGAGAAGATTCTGCAGCACGCTCGTGCCACTGCGTCCGGAGCCGATGATCCAAACGGGCGGGGCAAGCTGCTGCTCCTCGATCTCCGGATTACGTTTGTACGTCTCTTCGACGCGCAAGCGCGCCTCGAGGTGCATGATGATGTCCGAGCGCGTCATGAGGCGCCCAATGAGGGTGAGCTCGGCTTCCTCGTCCAGCGCCTTTATGAACACCTTGAAGGGCTCGTACCAATCCTCCTCACCGAAATCGTCGAGCCCGGTGTTCGCCCGCGCCCGGCTGAGCAACGAGTCCTCATCCAGCGGGACCACGCTCGGTAAATCGAGACAACGTCCTTCCGCATTCATCCGCTCGACCCATTCGGGTCTTCGCGGTGGACGCCACTGCTTTACTCGGTAATTCGCGTCACTGCTCATGAATCTGCAGGCTCCCCGGACCGTGCTGCGCTACTGATTGCTGCCCCGCCCTCATTCCCCGTAGAGCTTACGCTGACCCTGACGGCGCCGCTCGATCATCGCGGCGCGCTCGGCCGGTGACATCCGTCGCGTGCCCACAGGCAACAGCCCGTCGAGCTCCGCGCGTCCGACCTTGCGCGATGACGGCACCGGAGCCGAAGCAGCGCGGTAGTTGCGAAATACGACCGTCCCTTCCACCCGGCCACACGGATCCAGCCAGTTCGCGATTCCGGGGTCCCCGTGGGCGATCACCACGCGCACCTTGCCATCGGGATCGACGTGGATCTCGCGATCATTGAGCGTGCTCACGCGGTTGACAAAGTCCAGCGAGCGGGACCAGACGTCACCCAGCTGAAAAGACCAGTAGGCGCCATCTGGAACCTTATCCAGCTCGAGGATCAGCGCCTCATCCTCCCGCAGCTCGAAGATTGCCATGGCGGTGTTGTTGCTGGGACTTCCGACCTGGCTCGTCACCGTTCCCGGAAGGAGCGTCAGCACGTTCTTGCGATTTGCCGCGTTACGCAGGTACGTGTCGTAGAGGCCAATGTTGAAGTCTTTCACCAGATAACGCACAAAAAGGCTGGCCCGCCGGATGCGCGCAGCGACCGCCGCTTCGTCGAACTCATCGTCATCGTAGTAGCCCTCAGCCAGCTCGCTGATCCGCTCCAGCCGCAACTCACCGGCGTCCCCCTGCCAGTCGCTGAGTGAGCGACGCACGAGCAGGAACTGGTACCTGATCGCCGGGTCGAGCCGGATCCAGTTGCCGGGGTGCGGCTCGGGACTGAGAATTGCCTCGAACCTCCCACCCGGCTCGATGTGGAAATTGGCCCAGTCGTAGTTCCCTGCCACCTTGACGCCCGGCTCACCGAAGACCCCGTTCAGCACCTGCAGCAGGAAGACCTTCACATCGCCCATGGTGCCCGCCAGCCTGTAGGTCTGACGACCGTCGAGGAACGTCACGGCGTACACCAGGTCCTGGCCATTCTGGCCGAGCGTGTAGATGTCGGTCTGCCAGCCGCAGTTGCGGAAAAAGCGCGGATGGCTCATACGCGGCGCAATGACGAAGTTGTAGGCCATCGCCTGCATCTCCATCAGTGTGTGATACGCCTTGGCGCGATGCTGAGGAGTGTCCCGGAACCGGGCAGTTGCCTCCAGCAGTCGCCGCATTTCCTCGAGCGTGGCGTGGTACTGCGTCCACGCCTCGACAAGCGCGATCCCGGGGGTCTCTGCGGGGGCTGAAGACATGGGAAACTCCTGGTGCTCAGTCAGTGAAGCCGCGGTGACCTCGCCGCTTACATCGAGCATGCTGCCGCGCCGGGTTCCTGCCGCTTCACGCGGTACCGCCCGTTGCGGCGAGCCCACAAGCCAAAGACTGACTGGTGAGTCAGCGATGCTGCGCTGAAAATGACGGCGCGCTCTATACTAATGCGTACAATAAGGATATGGTAATAATCGTTCAGGAACGTGCCGTACGCAGTGCATCGGCGAGCGCTGTCCGGCGACCACAAAACTCGACCTGTCGCAGCGTGACTCAGCAGCGCTTCCGTCGCGTTACCTGATCAGCTGATTGACTGCACGAAACCTACACTGTTGCACTTCGTTCCAGAGGGGGAAGAGACCAATGAGCGAACCCAGGCACATCAGACAGACGCTCGGCATTTTCTCGAGCTTCGTCGTGCTGCTAAACCTGAGCGACATCGCGGTGGCGCAGGAAGCTCCCTCGGGCGGTGAGCAGCTGGTGCTTCAGGAGGTTGTGGTTACCGCTCAGAAGCGCGCCGAGAATCTCCAGAACGTGCCGATAGCCGTCTCCGTGCTGCAGGGCGACGTGCTGCAGCGGTCGGGTATCGCCTCGCAGGTGAGTATCGCGACTCTGACGCCCAACGTTACGGTCGACACCAATGCCAACTTTGTGGCGCCGTATATCCGCGGCATCGGCACGGCCTATGCGAACCCCGGTCTCGAGCCCTCCGTAGCAACCTACGTCGATGACGTGTACGTCTCGCGCGCAGATGCAGGCTACATGTCATTCCAGGATCTCGAGCGCGTCGAGGTCCTGAAAGGCCCGCAGGGAACTCTCTATGGGCGCAATACTACCGGCGGCGCAATCCGCCTGATAAGCAAGGATCCCACCAAGGACTTCAGTGTCGGGGGGCAAGTCACAGTCGGCAACTATGGCCAGGTGGGGGGCTATGGTTATGTCAACGGATCGCTGGGCGACAACGTGCAGGGACGTCTCAGCTTCCAGCATGATGGCAATGATGGCTATGTAACCAACCTGACTCCGGGGTACCCGAAGCTCCAGGACCGAAATCTCAACATGGTTCGGGGCAAGCTGAAGTGGGAGCCGTCTGACCGGCTGACCGTCAAGCTATCAGCCGATTACATGACCAAATACGATCACGAAGGCCAGGCCTTCCTGCCGATATATGAGGGAACGACAAATACGGGTGTGGCGCTGGGGGGAATGGTCAGCACGAACCCGTACACCTATTCCGGAAACTTCCCCCAGAGCTCGTCGGACTATCAGGGATTTGAAGGCAAACAGGGCGGCGGCCAGCTGCGCATCGACTATCGCTTCGATAACTCCACACTTTCCTCGATCAGCGGGTATCGGTACAGCTGGTTCCACGGTCTGGCGGATCTGGACACCACGACTACCCTCCTGATCCAGGCGAACACGGTGCAGGAGCATACGAACAGTTACAGTCAGGAGTTCCAGTGGGTCTCCAATGGCGACGGGCGCTTCAACTGGGTGTCTGGTCTTTACTATTATTACGAAAGCTCCGGCCACGACTTCGGCATTGGGGGTGTGGCGATTTCCGCGCCGCCGCCAGCCGGCACCGGCGTGCCGAACGGCTTCACGGGTGGCGACGGCGCGGTGACCATCCGTTCCTTCGCACCCTATGGCCAGGTGACTTACAAGTTGACGCCCCAGTGGGAATTGCTGCTGGGCGCTCGCTATACGGATGAGAGGAAGACGCTCGACAAGAACAACTTCTACCTGACGACGGTCGATTCCAACTTCGCGCCAAACCCAGGGCCACCGCTGCTCGTGTCACCGGCGTCGAACGTTGGCGCTCAGGTCAAGCCGGAGGCCTTCACCCCGAAGGTTGGCCTGAACTGGCGACCGGTCGACGGGCTCATGGCCTATGCGAGCTATACGAAGGGCTTCAAGAGCGGGGGTTTCAACCTGCCGCAGCCAAGTCCTGCGCCGGTGGAACAGGTGGGCAATGAATATCTCACGGCCTACGAGCTCGGGGTGAAATGGCAGACCGGCACGGTCCGCTTCAACGCGGCCGCCTTCCACTACCTCGGCAGCGATCTGCAGGTTCAGGTCACCAACATCTACTCTGGAATCACGAGCGTAACCAACGCTGGGTCCAGCAAGGTCGACGGTTTGGAAGGCGATCTGGCGTGGGCTGTCTCGCACGCACTCGAGTTGGACGCGGGGTTCGGCTACCTGAATGCGAAATTCACCTCGTTCCCGAACGGTCAGAAGACGCTGCCGGCAACCGTCGGAACGGTCACGGGACCGGCAGATCTCACGGGAAACTGGCTGCCGCAGGCCCCGCGCTGGACGGGCTATCTGCGCCCTGTTTTCAACCAGCCGCTGCCGAACAACCTGGGTGCTCTCAATGCGAGCCTGGTGGTGAGCTACAGCTCGGAATTCTTCTGGACCGCGGGAAATGAGCTTCGTGAGCCCCAAAGGACGCTCCTGAATGCCGATCTCGGCTGGACGTCGCACAATGGCGGGTACGGGCTGGGCCTCTTCGGTACAAACCTGACTAACAGATACTTCGATACCCACGAAGCGCCTTTCTCAACGGGCGGCTGGCGGGTACCCGGTCCGCCACGGATGTACGGGGTGCGTGGCTGGTTCAATTTCTGAGCGGCGTGGGGGAGCGACCCACGCGCATCCCGCTGCCCGTGGCTATTTCAGGTCGAGGAATCGTCGATGACTGACAACAAGGCCGTAGTAGGAAACTTTCTGGCAGCGCTCGGGTGCGGCGATGTGGAGGGAGTGAAGCGGCTGATTACCGAGGATGTCGCGGCGGTGTGCACCGGCACCTGTGTGCTCTCAGGCACCCGTTTGTACCCGGACATCTGTGCCGCCACCGGACAACTGCGCCAGGTCACGCGCAATGGCATAGAGTTCCGGATCCTGAGCATGACCGCGGAAGACGACCGGGTGGCGGTAGAAACCGAAGGAAAGTCCACGTTGTTGAACGGCAAGCCCTACAACAACCAGTATCACTTTCTGTTTTTCGTTCGTGACGGCCGGATTTGCCGGATCAGGGAGTATCTGGATACGAAACTGGTCGATGACGTCCTCGGTCCACTGATGACGAATGCCGCACGCTAGAGTTGCACGACTCGTTGATCCCGATCATTCCCCACCGCGATGACCTGCAGGCGCCGGCAGAGACTCGCTCAGCCCGTTGCGCGCGGCGCGGTGTAGCATTGCGACACAGACCGTGCGCTCGTCGAGGTGGTACAAGATGCTCTTTGAGGCAGGCCGCATTCTGACAGCTCTGGACCAGGAGTTCAGCAGGCTCGCCGCACAGCTCGGCGACCATGACGTCGACGGTTCCTCCGCTCAGGCCATCGGTAATGCCTTGCAGCTGCTGCGAAATCGCGAGCGTGGGGACGTGATGGCCGTCCGTGGCCAGTTCGGAGCACTCGGAACGTTGCTGGATCGGATCGACGCTCTGGCTGCACCCGCCGGGCCAGAGCTGGCGTCGGCGGTTGCGGCAATCCGGGCAACGATGGCGCGGGTTGGTTTTGAGGGCAACCTTCGTCTGCTCGAGAGCTCGTGGCGAGACGTCGTGCGGGAACTCGAGCAGCTGATGACGCGTGTCCGCGCCTCGGGTCTTGCCGACGACCGGAAGATGGCGATCGGGCGGACCTTCGTGGCGTGGGAGTCCGGTGACCTGCTCACGCAGGCCGCGTCTGGCGCGCCCGGAGACTCTGCGCAGGGTGCCGTCGAAATACAAACGGAGAACCTCACGGCCTACCTGCGCGATCGCCTCGGCGACCCCGGACTACGGGTGACCACGGTGTGTCCGTTGGCGGGCGGATTCGGCAAGCAGACCGTTCTGTTCGATGTTGAAGGTACCGCAATGAGTGGCGGTTTCGTCATGCGACGGGACATCGGGCGCCGTGCGTCCGTGCCAAACGATTGCCACCTCACTCGGCAGGAGTTCCCGGTGATCATGGCGGCGCGGGCTCGCCAGTTTCCGGCGCCCGACGCGCTTTGGGTCGACACCGAGCATCGGCTGTTGCCGGGGGGCGATTTCATCATCATGCGCCGTTCACCCGGGAAACTGGCAGGCAACTTCTTCGGCGCCCGCACAGCCATTCCGCCGAGCCTGGTCGACAGCCTGGCGGATATTGCGGCGCGACTGCATGCATTGCCGCCGCTGTACGAGCTGGGCAACCTAACGGATTCGATCCGCGCGGATGTCTGGAACCTGCCATTACGCCACTGCACGGAGCGTTACATCCGCAACTGGTACGAGCTCTTCCTGCGCGAAGATCATACTCCCTCGCCGGCCCTGATCGCCCTGTACGACTGGCTCCTCGAGAATGTTCCGGATCGTCAGGGGCGCCCGGTCCTGCTGCATGGTGACATCGGGTTCCACAATTTCCTGTTCGACGGCGACCGGCTTGCGGCTGTCCTCGACTGGGAATTCGCCCACATCGGCGATCCGGCGGAGGAACTCGGCTACATCAAAGTCACGGTGGGCGCTGCGCTCGACTGGGAGCGGCTGATGGCCCGCTATCAAGCCGCGGGTGGGAGCGCCGTCGACCCGGCGACGCTGCGATACTTCCAGGTATGGGCTTACGCGCGCAACGCCACCGCTGCGAATCTGCTGTCGACCCTGTTCAACCTCGGGGAGGTGGACGATCTGAAGCTGGCGTTCTTGCCGGTGGGCCACTTCCCGCACTTTCTGCGCGGGGCGCAGGCGCTCATCGACGCAGCCTGACCCCGTTATCTGCGCAAGCCGCTGCAACGACCAGAGTCCCCGGGAGAGATCGACAAATGGAAAACCATGGATCCAATGCACCTCCAGATGCCTGGACGCGCGGTGGCGGCACCCGTTTCGGTGCCGTCAGGGACTCGGATGAAGAGTTGCACGGCAAGGTGCCCGAGGCGGGCGACTCCCTGACGGAAACGTGGGCCTACATGTTTTGCGCACCCGCGTCGCAGCTCAGCGCGTTCGTCTACATCTGGGCACACCCAAACCTCGATCTCGTTACTGGCGGACTCACCGTCTGGCTCGGACATAAGGTTCATCACCTGCAGGCTGAGCTCTTTGACATCCGTGCATTCGTCTCATCGCACGGGCGGTTTGCCGGGAATGGTCGGCAGTTCACGCTCGGCGACGGGCTCGAGGTCAGCATTCTCGAACCGTTCCGACGCATGCGGGTCCGCTACCAGGACGCAGCCCGCGCCAACTGCGTTGACGTCACGCTGACCGCCGCGGCACCCCCGGCGATGCGGGAGAGCTGCAAGCACTTCGAGCAGATGCTCGACGCCACGGGTGAAGTCAGCTTGCTGGGTCGCCAGTACTCCATCAACGGCTATGGCACGCGCGATCGCTCCTGGGGCGAGCCCAGGGCAGAGGATGCTTATCCGCTCCCACCGTACACCTGGATGACGGGACGATTCCCGTCGGGATTGATGTGGACAGGCAATGCGCACGATGACCCCGCGCGCAGGCCGGAGTGGCTGGCTGACTATGCGGTCAGCCCCAAGGACGTGTTCAAGGACGGTTGGTTGTACCGCGACGGTGAGCTGCTGCGGCTCCGCTCGTTCTCCAAGCTCACGCGCCGCGACCCCTTGACCGCGCGCCCGGTCACCCACGAGATCAACATGACCGACGCCAAGGGACGTGACTACGCGATCCGCGGTGAGGTCATCAGCTCCCTGCCCTGGAGCGGGTGGCCGAACATGACGTGCTGGATCTGCTGCACGCGCTGGGAATGGAGCGGCGAGGTCGGGTTCGGCGATACCCAGGAGGTGCAATGGAGCGACTTCGTCCGACGTTATCGGCGCAACGACCCGCGTTGAACCGTGTGAACTACCCTGACCAGGTCGCTGGACAGCTGCTTGGGCTGCACTTTCCCAGCAATCCTGAGGCATTGCGCGCCGGCGGTGCGGAGTTCCTGACGACCGCGTTTCGCGCAAGCGGGGCGATCGGCAACGACAATCGCGTAACCGCGGTCACCGGTTTCGAGGAGTTCTTCGGCGGCGGCGCAGGACGCAAGCTCGTTCTCTCGGTCGCGTACGAAAAGCCAGACAACCTGCACACGGAGCTCTTCGTCAAGTATCCGAGGGATTTCGGTGATCCGTTGCGCGATCTCTTCGCCGGACTCATGGAGCCGGAGACGCGCTTTGCCCTGTTCTCGCGACGGCCGGATTTTCCCGTCGCCGTGCCGAAATGCTACTTCGCCGACTACGACCCGCAATCACGCACCGGCGTACTCGTCACCGAGCGGATTCGGTATGGCACTGCCCCCATCGAGCCGTTCCGCGATAAATGCCTCGATTACGAGCTCCCGGACCCACTTGGCCACTATCGCGCGCTGCTCGAGGCCATCGCCAGGCTCGCCGGGGTGCAGCGGAGCGGACGCTTCGGGGCGGAGTTCGAGCGCGCCTTCCCTTTCGATACGAGTCGCACGCGCGAACATGATCGGATCCCGTACTCCGCGGAACAGCTTGCCGAGAAGATCGCGAACATCGGGCGCTTCGGTCAACGCTACCCGCGTTTGCTGCCGGCGCACCTTTGTTCGGCCGAGTTCGTGAGCAGATTCGCGGCCGAGGCTCGCGAGTTCCTCGAGCACGAGCAGGTCATAAAGCGATTTCTGAACTCCCGGCAGGATTTCATTGCCTTGTGCCACTGGAATGCCAATGTCGACAATGCATGGTTCTGGCGCAACGCGCGGGGTGAGCTGGAGGCCGGACTGCTCGACTGGGGAAGCGTCAGCCAGATGAATGTAGCGCAGTCGATCTTCGGAGTACTGTGCGCCGTTGAGCCCGACTTCTGGAGCAGGCACTGCGAAGAGCTGATTCGTTTCTTCGCTGGCCAATACCGGCGCTATGGTGGACCGCATCTCGAAACACACGAGCTCAGGCTCCACGTCCAGTTGTTTGTTGCCATGCTGGGCCTTGCCTGGATGATCGACGCGCCTTCGATCATCGTGGCGCAGCTGCCGCAGCTGTCGGTGACGGCCGACCGTTTTGACGCAGAACTCAGAGGCAATTTTCTGGCCCGTGCGCAGCTGCACCTGCTGACGGTGTTTCTCCATGCCTGGCAGCTGGAGGACTTCGGAGCAGTCCTGCGCAGGTTCCTGGCACGATCGGATGGCACGCTGAACCCGGCTACCTCAGACACTCCCGTCGAGCGCCGACCGGCGTGAGTCCAGGGCGGGGGCTGCGAAGAACGCTTTTCTCAGCGGCCGCTCCATTTCGGCTCGCGCTTTTCCAGGAATGCGCGCCTCCCCTCCTGCGCATCCTCGCTGCTGAGAAGGCCGGCGAGGAGCGGGTAGCTTTCGGGATCGAGCGCCGTGGCCAGATCCGGGATGTCGAGGCTGCGATATGCAACAGACAGCGACGCAGCAATCGACAGCGGCGCACCGCGCAGGATGGCTTCGGCCAGACCCTTTGCGGCCGGGACGGGCGAGCCAGCACATACCTCGTTGACGAAGCCGAGCGCCTGCCCTTCCCGGGCGGTCACCGTACGACCCGTGAGTACCAGTGCGAGCGCGCGCTTCGGTCCGATGTCGCGCATCAGCCGGGCAATGCCACCGGCCATTGCTGTCAGTCCGACCCTTGGCTCCGGCAGTCCGAACCGGGCATTCTCGCCGGCGACAATCAGGTCGCATGCGAGCGCGAGCTCGAATCCGAAGCCGAGCGCTGCCCCGTTCACCGCCGCGACCAGAGGTTTTCTGTGAGCGCGACGCCGCACCAGTTCCGATCCGAAGGTCGCGTCCTGATAGAGCTGCGGGTGTGTTTCGGCGTATTGGAGGTCGAAGCCGGCACAAAACGTGCGCTCTCCGGCACCGGTGACCACAACGACGCGCACATCCGGCGAGCTCTCGCAGGCATCGAGTACCGAGCCCAGTTCCGCGCACGCCGGGGGATGCAGGGCATTATGAACCTCGGGACGGTCGATCGTGATCGTCACGATCTGGTGTGCGAGATCAACGGAGCAGCACTCGAGGCGTTTGGGTGGGAGAAATTCCTGAACGGTGCTCATGACTGGTTACTCCAGGAGCGTCGCCAAAACGGCAGCGGCACGTCACGAACAGCGCATCGCTGCCGTGGACAGCCCAGAGCAGCAAGGATTCAGGCTTGCGCTACCGCAACTCGCTTGCCGGATCTCGCCGACTCTTCGACCGCCGCAATCAACCGATGCCGCACCACGGCATCATCGAAGCCGGCGCATCGCTGGGTCTTCCCGCTTAGATCCTCGGCGACTCGTGCATAAGCCTGAGCGACGTTGAATGCAACGCCGGGTACAGCGGGTGCCCAGCGATACTTCGCCGGAATCTCCAGAGGCTCCAGGCTCCTCCCGGCGGGCGCACCCTTCAGCGTGAGATCGAACAGCTGCGCATGGCCGCCTATCGCCGTCACCTGCAGATCGCCCGCCGTGCCATTGATTTCCCATAAGAGTCCGGTGCCACCCGGCATGCCGCCGCGGTAGTGGATCGCTGCGACTGTCCCGCTCTGCAATCGCCCGGTCACCACCAACTGGTCTTCGGCTGTCATCGGTACCACATCGGTCGTACCCACGATCGTGCTGGTGCGCCGGCGGTTCGCCATCACGGCCACGAGATCCTCGAATTCCCCGAGCAGGTGGCAGAGTGCATCAACCGTATGGCCGAAGGGTATGGTCAACAGGGTGGCACCATTGCTGCGATCAAGCGTATAAACGTTGGGGCGCTCGACGAATGCTCCCCAATTCATTCCGGAGCCTATCAGCGTCGTTGAGAGCACGTCGCCGACATACCCGCTGTCGATGAGGTCCTTGACGAACGCTATCGCCGGGGCAGCTCGGGCCTGCAATCCGACCGCTGCGTACACGCGGCGGCTGCGGGCAAGCTCGGCCATGCGCACCGCTTCGACCAGTCCGTTGCCGAGTGGCCATTCGCAATAGACCGCTTTTCCGGCTTCGAGTGCTGCCGTAACCAGCTCCAGGTGATGAGGAACCTTCACGGTGACGGCAACGAGATCGACACCCGGTTGCCCAAGGAACGCCTGGTAGTCGGCAAACGCGTGCGGAATCCCGAATGTCCGCGCGGCGGCAGCGGCGCTTGCCTGGCGTGTCGTACACACCGCAACGAGCTCAAACTCGGGCAGTGCTCGCAGCGCCGGAATATGTGCGATCGCGCTCCAGCTGCGTCCTGGCTCGACGCCAACGATACCAACACCAATTTTCCCCGAATCCATGTGTACTCTCTCAGGCTATTCAAAGCCGTAGGGAGCGTAGCGCCCCGTGATGAATAACTCGACCTGTGCCGCTCCCACGGACACCGTGCCATCGGGCGCATGTGTGGTGACGCGCGTCAGGTACTCCGGACCGTGGATCATCCCGCCCCCGCTGGACCCCATATTGAACGTATCCTGCGCAGCCGCACCAACGGCTTTGTAGGGGGAATAGCGGCACGGTTGTCGGGAGAAGTCAAACTCGTCCCACTCGAGCGCCAGCTCCTCAGAGCCGTGATAGGTGTGAAAGCTGCCACCATCCTTCCAGCTCCCGGGGTGATAACCCATCGTTTGCGGAACCCACGGCGGACTGGCGACGGCGAATTCTTGGCGCCATGGCCGGCCCGCAACGTCAATGAGTGACATCACCGCCTTACGCAGGATTCGCGTGCCGGGTTCGAACTGCAGTTGGTGACGGCCGGACGCCAGCACGATCTTCTCCTCGTCCCACCCCCGATAGAGAGAACCTGCGAAGGGAGTGCCGAACACGTCATCCATCCTGCATTGCATGCCTTCTGCCGTTTCGTGCAGATGATAGAATCCGCTGAAAGGCTCGGTCCGAAAGCAGGTCCAGAACCGCAACGCCCGCTGCGGGCCGGCACTTTGCCGTGGCGGAAGCCAGGTGGACGCTGGCGCCAGCGGCGGCCGTTCGGCGTACAGGCCCCAGCTGTGGTCGCGCGAGCCGCTCCACGAGTCCGCTCGTACCTCATAGAGCGCATCGCGCAACCGGATCCAGCCGCGCACCTTGCCCGGCTGGGAATAGCGCATCTGCTCCGTCGTGCGGCGACCGCGGTTGGTTGCCAGGTGCTGCTCCTCCAGGAATGCCGGAGAAGTGCCCTCCCAGTCCAGGTCGAACGACAGTCCGCTATCGTTTGACTCAAGCGTCAGCCGGACCCTGCGCAGCGGTTCAACGAAGTCAATCCGGTAAGGTCCGATGCTCAGCTCAAAGCTCCGGCGCCAGCAGCGACTGAAGCGCACCGTGAATTGCCTGCCCGCGACGTTCAGGAGTGCGTAACCGCCGAACATGTCGCTGTTGGGGTTCACGCGTGCGCCGGTGCCGAGGAACACCTGCTGCTCCGGGTTGAACACTCCAAACCAGTAGCCATCGTCCCAGTTGTAGTCCGTGGAGGGAATCTGGCTGAACGTCTGCGCCGCCTGGTGTACCGGAAATTCGTCGTACGGCGTCAGCATGCAGAGTCTCCGATCGTAATTTGTGGGCAGCGCCAATTTACCGGGTGCGAGACACCGCGGTGAAGGCCGCGGCAACCCACGGACGCAGCGAGCCACCCGCAGCTGCAGCAGCCCAGCCACGAATCGCCGCGACAAAGGCGGTGATCGCGCTCGCCACCTGTACTCGCAGCTCGAAGACCTCGCGTGCGCTCGCCTGGCGCCGCAGCAGCAAAGTACTCACAAACGCCTCTTCCCACCTGGCGTGTTCCTGATGATACCGGGCGCTCAGCGAGGGCGTATCGAAGATCAACCGCGTGCGCAGCCGGGTAAGGGCCGCGTTGGCGTCATGGTAACTGGCAAGCTGCAGAAACGTCGCGCTCATCGCTTTCCACGCCGTCTCCGTCGACGGCCGCTCCCGCAGAATCCGCACAACAAACTCGCCCTGCTCCGTCAGCCAGTCGAACACCAAGTCCTCCTTTGTCGGAAAATAGCGAAAGAAGCTGCGGCGCGACACACCGACTCCAGCGGCGATCTCAGCGACGGTTACCGCGTCGTAACCTCGCGTGCGAAAGAGCTGCAGAGCTTTCACGACCAGCTCCTGTTGCAGCCTGCGGCGGCGGATGACCCTGCGGTCATTTCTGACTGCCGGGTCAGTCCCGCGAGACCGTGCCATGTGTCCTCCACCCCGGAACCGGGACATGACCGCAGGTGCGAGCGTTTGCAGAGCGCATTTGCCGGGCGCTAGACTTGGCACTGCGCGCCATTATGGCACTCAGTGTCACATTTCGCCTACGCGGGTACGCAGTCCCGGAGACCGACAAGATATCCATGCGCGCCAGAACTCCCGATATCAGGCCCGACGAAGGCACCCTCGTCTGGTCAAAGGTCCCCGAGTTCGCGCTGACGTACAACGGCTATTCGGTCGTGATCCCGTATGTCGAGTACTACCTCAACAGCGTCATCAAGCGGGTCCGCAAGGAGCACTGTGCAGACAATCCCACTCTCGCGCAGGAGCTCGATGTCTTTATCGCCCAGGAAGCCAACCACGCGCAGTACCACGCGCGCTTCAACAGGCGCATGTTCGGCCAGGGCATCGAGGGACTGGAGCCCCTCACGGAGCGAATGGTGACTGACCTCAAGAAGCAGCGCGCGCATCGCTCCCTCGCCTTCAACGTGGCTTACTGTGTGGGCTTCGAGTGTATCGCCACCTTTGCCTGCCGCTATATTCACGAGCGCTGCGATGAGTTTTTCCAGGACGCGGACCCTCACGGCGCCAACCTGCTGCTGTGGCACGTGGCGGAGGAATTCGAGCATCGCGCGGTCTGCCACAACGCGTTCCGCCAGGTATCCGGCAACTATTTCGTGCGCGTCGGGACGTTGCTGTATGCCTTCTGGCACATCTGGCGCGCCTTCAAGGCGTCGGGCGACCTGATCCTCGACCATCACAACCAGGGACTCACCGCGGCTGACCGTCGAGCTTCGCAGCGTCGCTACCAGCATGTCTTCTGGCGACAGATGCGCTACGTCGTGCCGCGGATGCTGAGGATTGTCATCCCCTACTACGATCCCGCGAGACTTCGGGTCCCGAAGCGGATTCAGGCCGCACTCGACACCTATCAGTCGAGCGACTTTCGTGGCGACCGCCTGGGCGTGGACTGGGCCCATGCAGGCTGACAGCGCTCGATGACGCTGCTGGATCAGAGGATCTGCGCGTGGGGCGGCCCATTCTGCGCGGCCTTCTTTGGCGCAGGCCTGCTCGTGGCAGGCTTCATTCCTCCTCCCTCCCCGCTGCTGTCCGCGTTGCAGGTCGCCAGCGCATATCAAAGCCATTCCGGAGCGATTCGCCTCGGAATGGTGCTCAGTCTCTTCGGCATGACGGGGTACATCGCCCTGATCGGTGTCATCTCTGCACAAATGAGTCGCATGCGCGGCGCAAGTCGTCTGCCGGCGATCCTGCAGCTCGGCGCAGGCGCAATCGGTGTCCTCACCGTGATGTTTCCCGTCATGATCTTCGCGATCGCCGCCTTTCGACCGGAGCGCGACCCGGCCCTGACTCAGCTGCTGAACGACATTGGTTGGCTGATCATCATCCCGGCATTCCCGACGTTTTTGGCGCAATTCGTCGCGATCGCGTTCGGTGTGCTCCAGGATGAGTCTATGCATCCGGTGTTCCCGCGCTGGGTCGCCTACTTCAACCTGTGGGTCGGGCTGCTGTTCGTTCCCGGCGCCGCTGCCTACTTTCTGCGGTCCGGGCCCTTTGCCTGGAACGGTCTCATTTCCTTTTGGGTCGCCGCAAGCGCTTTCTTCGCCTGGCTTTTGGTCATGACGGCATCGACGCTCAAGGCCATCGGCGCGGATCCGCAGTCCGCTTTGCACACCTCTCGGGCGCTTTGAGCGTACGCAGCGTGTGCCTCCACCGTGTTACTTTGACTCGAGAGAACCTATGACTGAACGTGCGCAAGTGATTCTCGTCTGGTGGGCACTGCTGTTTCTGGTTGTTTTTGCCGTCGCATGGTGCCTGCTCCTCAAGATGATGCCGCCGCCGCCTGCCACGCTGACTGCGAGCGAGATCGCGGCGTTTTACGCGAACAACGGACTCTCGATCCGGCTGGGAGCGGTGATTGCGTCGTGGACCAGCGCTTTCATGGTGCCGTTGTCCGTGGTAGTGGCGGTACAGATGTCCCGCCTGGAGAAAGGAGTGCCCGTCTGGTCAATCACGCAGTTCGCCGGGGGCATCCTGATGTCGATTTTCCTCGTGCTGCCGCCGCTGTTCTGGGGCATTGCCGCGTTCACACCGTCCCGGCCGCCCGATGTGACTGCGCTGATGCACGAAACCTCCCTGCTTACCCTGGTGACAACGGATCAGTTCTTCATCTTCCAGATGGTGCCGATTGCCTATGTCAGCCTGACGCACAAGCCGCGGCCCGACTCCGCGTTTCCACGCTGGCTCGGCTACTTCACGATTTGGGCGGCGCTGATGTTCGAGGTGGGTGCTGTCGCCTTCATTCCCAGGACCGGGCCTTTTTCGTGGAATGGTCTGTTCGTGTTCTGGTGTCCCCTCGTCATCTTTTTCGTGTGGATCGCCGTCGTGTCCACATGCCTGCTACGAGCGATAAAGCTGCAGCGCCGCCCTGGGTCGCTCGAAGCGAGCCCGGATGCCGTGACGGTCGGCTAGTCGTGGGTAATGGCGGGAGAGGCCAGCCTCGCAGCCGGTGCGCTCCCGGCTTGCGATCCCCCGAGCTCGGGGAGAGGCGCCTTCAGGAACAGTGCAATCAGCGTTGTACAGATCGTGACGACCCAAATCTCACCGGCCAGGCGCATGAATGTGGGCGCGCCACGCAGTTCCATGAACTCCAGGATCACCAAGCGCACTTTCAGGAAGGCGATGACGAGTATTCCGACATCTGCCAGGCGCACGCTCGCGGTACCGAGACCATGCCCCATTTCCCACGACAGCCCCGTCGCGGCGACGAGGATGACCCAAACGAGCGTGGCACGCGACAGCAACAGGGACGCCACTAGCGGAGCAGATACAGGAGGGCGAACAGGACGATCCACAACAGATCGACCAGGTGCCAAAAGCTAGCTCCGGTTTCGAGGTTCCTGACCATGCGGGCATCGAAGCCGCCGCCACGCGAGTAAAGGCCGAGTCCGGCCAGCACACCCATGCCGATGAGCACGTGGCCCAGGTGGATCCCGGTGAACACATAGTAGTACATGAAGAAGTCATTGGTGCTCGGCGTGATCCCGGCACGCAGCTTCTCACCGTATTCGAAGATCTTCACGATCGCAAAGGCAACGCCGCACAGGAACGCCAGCCCAAAGCCGAGCGCCGTCATCCTTCGCATGCTTTGGCGTGCGCCACGCACAGACAGGGCAACAAACCAGGAGCTCGAGAGCATCAACAACGTGTTAAGTGCACCAAAGGCCTGGTTCAAACGGGCCTGCGAGGCCGCGAAGAGCTCGATGTTCAGTCCCCGGTAATACAGGAAGACCACGAAAAAAAGCGAGAAGATCGCCAGGTCGCCGGAGATCAGGACCCAGATCCCCGGATCTCCGGGGATGTGAGGTCGCGGTTCGGTTTCGGCTGAAGCAGCGGCGGGCATGGCCGCACATTCAGAGGCGCACATCAGCCGGCGGGTCGTTTCAGCTGTAACCCCGTACGCTTACAGTGCGCGACCATCTCGCCGTTCTGGTTGAAGGCCCGGTGCATGAATACGACGATGCCTGCATTGGGGCGCGATTTGCTGTCGCGAAGTTCCAGCACCTCGGTCTGGATTCGCAGCGTGTCGCCGTGAAAGACGGGCTTCGGGAAGCGCACTTCGTCCCATCCGAGGTTCGCCACGGCGGTGCCGAGCGTTGTGTCGCCGATCGATATGCCCACCATCAGGCCAAGAGTGAATGCGCTATTGACCAGGCGTCGGCCAAACTCCGTGTGATTGCGGCAATACTCCTCGTCGAGATGCAGCCACGCAGGGTTGTGCGTCAGCGCGGAGAACCACACGTTATCGGCCTCAGTCACGGTTCTGCGGATCGGGTGCTCGAAAATCTGACCGACCTTCAACTCATCGAAAAATATGCCGGGCACGCACGCCTCCGTTGAGGCCATTTCATCCTGACCGTCATTATCGTACATTACCACACGGTACTCCACTTTACCTTCTTGGTACCGGTTTGAGGTGCGGGATGACGAATACATCGATGTGCCAGACGTCATCGCAGTTACTCGCGTCCTTGCTGATACTCGCGGCGACATCCGTGGCCAGCGGGGAAGCAGCTGCCGCGCAACAGATTCCGGTCACCGCGAGCCCGGCGCTGGAACAAGCCTGGCAGGGGTACTACACGGCCCTGGACGAAATGCGTCGCAAGATGGAGGCTACCCCGAGATTCCAGCACAACCCGCAGGATCGCGCCAAGGCCTACCATACTCTGATGGAGATGCAGGCGATGGCCTACAACTTCGTCGTAGCCCCACGCATGACTCATCCGCGCATCTACAAAAATCTCAGCTGGCAGACCAACATCTACACACTCGGACAGAATGGTCCGGACTTCATCTACGGCAACATATTTCTCGACGGCGCGCAGATCTATCGACTCACGGGTCGGCTGGGTGCCGTAAAACTATTGCTCATCCAGATATTCAATGGCTTAGAGGGGGATCCGGGCTTCAAGACAACGGCCGACTACGACTTGGCGAACATGCAGGTGGGCGCTGAGGGCCGCTTCGAGATCATCCTCGGAGGCCCCAAGCGCCCAGGAAACTGGATACCTCTCGATCCGAAGGTTGGCTACCAGCATGTGTTCATCCGTCGAGCACTGGCCGACTGGAGTGACGATCCGGGTGAGCTCGAGATCGCGCGGATCAGCGCGATCGAGCGTGGTCATTACGACGGCGATGAGTTCGAGGAGGCGGCAATGGCTGCGCGGATCCACCGAGCCGAAAACTTTATCCGCTATTGCACCGAGGTGTACAACATCGGTCTTTATGACATGTACCTCACCGGTGCCAAAGGGGAGCGCAACAGAATGTCTTTGCTGCCGGGGACCGTGACCAGCCAGGTCGGCAGCACATTCTCCAATTACGCGATGGCAATCTTTCATCTTGCGGACGATGAGGCTCTTCTCATCGAGCTGCCGAAGGTTCCGGATGGAGTGTACTGGTCGTTTCAGACCGGAGATGTATGGTCACGTTCGCTTGACTTCAACGAGCGACAGACGTCGATCAACATGGCGAAAGCCCAGGTAGATGCCGATGGTGGAATACGCATTGTCGTCTCGAAGCAGGACCCTGGTGTTGCGAACTGGCTGGACACCGCCGGGCGAATCGAAGGAACAATCGTGTTCCGCAACTATCGGGCGAAAACCCTGGCAGTACCTGCTTCTCGCGTAGCCAAGCTCGTCGAGCTGCCCGCAATTCTCCCGCAGGGCACAGCCAAAGTCACCCCAGGTGAGCGACAGGCGGCGCTCAACGCCCGTCGCCGTGGCTTTCGCAAGCTGCTAGGGGAGTAGGACCGAGTGAAACGCGCAGCTCAATGCATCACGATGGTAACGAGCCTGAAGGGGGTGCGATGAAACCCGACACCGGGTCAGAACAAAGGTGTATCCCGCCACGTATCCCAAATTGTATCCCTACACGTATAACTGTATGATTTAACTACATTAATCTAATGTTGCCCAGGCACACAAAAAGTATTTTCATTCAGACTCTTACGTACTCAAGTTACTGATATCCAATCCAATCCTGTCCACGCGTGTCCGACCGGTAGCCTGGGCATGACAAGTGTCCGACC
>Ga0123355_10001584_pt1 | contig 31744 bp, 25 predicted proteins | sample TergutEmb28metaG_3_FD_89872 | JGI IMG/M metagenome (GOLD analysis project Ga0123355, IMG submission 89872) | Embiratermes neotenicus P1 segment gut microbial communities from Petit-Saut dam, French Guiana - Emb289 P1 | ecosystem: Host-associated > Arthropoda: Insects > Digestive system > Gut ...
GGAGGTGGTGAACGATCCGGTTAAAAGGCTGGTTTACCAGTCAGGTGAGAGACAGGGAGTTGAACGAAAGTAAACCACTGATCACGCGTCGATACGCTCTCAATTGGTTCCAAAACCGGGGGCGCCACATTCTCTCGGGACGAGTTTGGCGGAAAGCTGTCTACCGGCCAAGCGGGATCCGGCGTACAGGTGGCAAGAACCTGTTTCAGGCTCGAGTGCGGAACTTGGGAAGTCTCAGGATGATGCCAACCGAAAAGCTATAAGCAAAAAAAGCGAAATGCAAAATAGGAATGCATCCTGAGATGGCGGATCATCCGATAGGAGCGGCGAAGCCCCTGTAATGGGGGTGGAGCAAAGCGGATGACGTGGTTAGATGGGGGTTTGTGGTCAACTGGGCAACCAGGACGAACCGTTTTACCTCCAGACACAGGCCGTCTCCGTAAGGAGGCGTTTTCAAAACCACGACGAGCCGTGTAAGGGGAGACTCTTACGCACGGTTCTGTGAGGGGTTGTGTCAAGAAGACGAGAAATTGTCCTGCTGTACGGAAGATGGAGGTAGGCCCTCCGGAGCCGTCTTGTAGGAGGAGGCTTCAAACTGCCCTAAGCTGCTTCGGTTTTCAAGGCCGCGGTGGTGAACGTTAGGGTTAAAAGGCGTGGCATAAGATCACGTCAAGTGGGGATTAGATAGACGAGCGCAAGCGAACCTCTAGATAAAGCGTCGAAACAGAACTCCGACGACACCAAAACCGTGGGCTCACTCTCGGTCCCGGGAGCGCATGGCGGGTACCTACTTACTGGCTGTGCGGTGTCCGGCGCAGAGGAGGCGTGAATCTAATCCGGGCTTTCGTGCGGAACTTGAGAACCTGGTTGGCGATGGAAAGGGAAAAGGCGCAAGTGGACGAACCACGAGTCCGAAAGTACCGATGCGCCGCCCAGGGGCGGACTGCTCCGTATTAGCGTGGAGACGGGGTAATGCCCGAGGAGCAAAGGGAGCAGGTCACCCGCGTTATGATCCAACAGAGTCAACGGGTAAACCGGAGGAACTCGCTGATCACGACGGAAGGCGGCAGCCTTCAATGGGTGACACGAGCTGGATAAGTCGAGAGGCTTAAGTCCGGAATCTGTGAGCGGCTCGGGGTGCAAATCCCCGGGCCGACTCGGCCCGGTGGTGAAACTCCTCCGGCCTACTCGGCGCTCAAATTTTGGGATTAGTGCCGAACCAGGAGGACTCCGGGGAGATCCAGCGGCAATCGGGAATTAGCAAAACCGGGGACACGATGCTGCGCAAGCTGGTTGGTGGGGAGTGCGCAGTATATCTTGGGGCCGTTTGGACCCGACACCGACTTACGACGTTACGGGCCGCGGTTGTGCTGACGAAGGTGCATCACATTCCCGCAGCAGTTGGCGCAATCGGTCGATTTCCTTATCTACACGAATCAAAAAGCGATCGCGGTGCTGTCGGGAGTAGGGGAAACAAATTCCCCCGTGACGGTGATGTCATCGGTAGGACTTCCAGTTCTTGAAGAATCTTCTCGTAAGTCCGATTCTCAATCTGATGAATGAGCACATTCCTGGTCCACCCGAACTTTCGAGTCATTCGCAGGTAGAACTCCCGCTCCAGGGACTCTTCGCATCGTTCCATGATTACATGGTAGTAGTTGCCACACCTCCTGGTGGCCAACCCGCGGCTGATGGAGGGGGCGAAGCGGCGTAAGCGCAAAAATGATGGGATCGATGCAAAGAAGTTGGCCCGACTGGGGCGGGTGGATCCACAGACGTTGCACCCGATCCGGCACCGTGGTCGGGAGGTGCGAAAGGACTTGGTGGTGCTGCGAGCGCGGGAGGCGTTGGTGGCAGCACGGACCCAGCTAATTAACGCCACACGAGGTCTGGTGAAAAGTATGGGCACTACAGATGGGATGAGAAGGTGGATCCTCGATCACGGATCGCGTTAAGCTACCAGGGAACGAAGCGAAACGCTGGACTCTTTGATGTTCAATCCCGCCCGGCAAATTTCGACTCGGTTAGGGGGGTGAAACCTCCAGCCTCAGGGTCATCAAGACCTTCGGCTACCGCTCGAGCACTAGCCTAGGGTAAGGGCAGATCCGTTCATCAAGAACCTGTGTTGTCGCTAGAGTCTGACAATCACATTGAACATCATGGTCAACTGGTCTGAATAACATACTTACGCTTGGTCAGAGGAGTCGCTGATCTCAGCGTTCCTAAGAAGCACATCAGTGAGAGGAAAACCATCGCGCAGGCATTCGCAAAACTGACAGGCTTCGAGAAACCATGCCTTTGTACGCTCAGAAAAGCAAATGCCAGACCGGCGAGACCACATGCACCATATATCAAAAGCTTCCATCGGCGGGCTACCATCGGCTCAGGAATCCGTTGGTCTAAGGTCTAAAATATAAGTCTCCCCGAACGGGATTATCTCACATTTGAGCCCGCAATTCGGAGCACAATCCGTCGCTGGAAATGCCTTGGAGGATCAGCAAGCCGTCTCGGGGCTTCCATCAGGCGTTCGGCGCGTCCGTTGCCGCGCTTGAGGAACGCCCGAAGTACCTCGATCCGGCGGCGGCGAAGATCGACCCCGGGCCACTGTTCCGGGTGATGAATCGCCATGCGTGCTGTTGCTCTTGAAGCCGGTCCTGGATCACCGTCCCCAATTCCTCAAGGAGATCAACGGCGGGACTCGGGTCGAAGTCAAGATTCGACATCGGTGAACCGCAAGATGGCAATGTGACTCGCCGTCAAATATAAATCACTGGCAACGTACGTCTTCCCAATGCCGCCCTTCGCTCCAATGACGAGATGGATATCGTTCCCGCCATAGAGAACTGTGGCAGACTGCTTCGACATAGAACCGCTCCCTAGATAAGGTCTCGAGCTTCGGACTGGGGTTAAAGAGGTGGTCTTTGCGCTGCAATTCGCTGACGACCACGCCATGGACCTTCTTCGTGATGCTCTCCCCGCCCGAAGCCAGAGCCACGCGAACTTCGGGAGCTCGCGGCTGGTCATCATCAAGGACTTTCTCAGATTGCGGTTTAGCCCGCATTATTCGTGCGCCGTGAAAAGCGCTGGTCAACCGTGGGTGAAAGTCCCACCCGGGATCTGGTTCGCTCCACCCGGTAGCAATCGAAGCGGCGGCAGAGACAACGAAGCCGTCGGAGCCTTCGGTGTAGAGGGTCGCTTTAGCGACTTGGCGAGCATGAAGGCCGTAACGTAAGTGAAGGCTGTGCAGGCCTCGAAACGGGTAACGCAGGAGCCGTCCTGCCGAATATCACGGGCGGCCGAAGTCGATGGGACAGTACGAGCGAACAAGCTCCATCGAACCTGCCGGGGTATGGCGACGGCATACATGCAAAGGCGGCCAGAGGCAACACGGGAAGCCCCAGCGGTGATCGCGTGTGCGACTAACTCATACAACGTGTGATCGACCTTGCCGGCTTGTCTTTGGTCCCGCAGCGACGCCGTGAGTTCTTCTAGCAATCCATAGTGTCGATCCGCGGCCTTCAACAGCACAGCGCCGCCATCGGAACAGCCCTCTCGCTGATCAAATCGAGCTACGAGGGGCTTGCGAAAAATCCCTGGGAACAACAGACACTGTGTTGTGCTATCGTCAGACACGAAGAAGCCTCCGTACGTGCTTCAAAACTGCGCCTAGTCACGTGTTTGTAGCACAGGAGGCTTCTTTTGTCTTCAAAATCATGAATTATGCGGGTTAGGGCGACGTGGGGTACGGAAGTGTAAGGATAAGGACTGATCCGGGAACGGATCGACTAAAGGCCGCAGGGGCCCGAGTCTTCTGGCACGAGAAAGGGCATTGCGAAAGTGGCTGAGGCTCATGTCCACGCCACAGAGTTTCAGATTCTCAACACACTGCCAATAGGTGGAACCATGTTCCAAGGCGGATTCGATGACGGGCAAGAAAGCGCGTAGCTGGGCCATCTTGGTTCGTGGTTCGAGGAGGCCCGCGGAGTGGAACTGACGTTCGGCGATTTGGTACCACCTGGGCATGACAGCGTGTTGGAGACCAAAATGGCATGGAGTTAGGTGAAAGTCAACAGGAAGTTAGCACGGCGTTAGCAGTTAGCGAGAAGTTAGCAGATCGTTAGCATGGAGTTAGCATCGACGCAGACGATAAGCGGGAAAATGGTTCCAAAAGCCTTAGAGGAACATAAAGCAATTGGTGGGTGTTTGGGGTGGAGTTGGTGTACGTAGCCAATGTATCAATAAGTTAGGCTGCACCAAGATATTTGGGGCGGGTGTGAAATTGGTGGAGGCCTTGACAAGTATGCTATAGTGCGCAGAAGCAGGTACTTATGCGTAGGAAACTTAACTTAGGCCGTATTCACCGCTGCCATCTCCGGGTCGATCAGGAATGCGCTAACCACATCGAGGAAGTAGTGAAAGGCACTAAGTTCTGTACTCGAAATGACTATCTGGTATGGCTGATCCAACAACACCGCGAGGGGCTGGGAGGTCTGAAAGCCGTTGATGACCTCGCCAAGGGCGTTGCCGAATTTCACAAGCGCATTACCAGGACGGGAAGGCTGGTAGCGACGACAGACGCATTCGCGCATGCGGCCGTCAAGTTGTTCCTGGTAAATTCCCCTCAACCTGACCTCGAAACCCGCCGACTGGCGGAATCGACTGCGGCAAAGAGATATCAAGTGCTTCTTCAAAACGCCGCTAAAGAACTTCAGGGAAGGGAAGATCTCTTAGCCGAAGAGGAAGAGGATCAATAACTGCTGTGAGATGGGTCGAGAACGATCAAGGCACGGTGTGTGCCGGTGGCCGACGATCTGGAGCGCAACGGCCTCGAAAAGACAGAAACCTCCCGAACATAGCCGCGAGAAGTAAAGATCATGGTACCGGAAAAGAAGTACCGGAAAAGAAGTCTTGCGTCATGCGGAAATACTCGCTACACTCTTTGGCATTGAGCCCGTCGAGACGAATCGGCCAGGGTGGCTGGGACAGCTCGACAGGGCAGCGGCTGAATTCGATTCAGCCAGAGCAAACACTGAATCAACCCCAGAATATCTGGGGAGCGTCAGAGAACAATCAGCGGCACGTTTCGCTATCCGACTCACAACTCACAGGTCCGCAGCCTAGTTCCAGAACGGCATCCTGATAGCGAACAAGACATACTTGATACCTTTGCGGCGATTCACGATCCCGAACGGCACGTTCAGTTAACCGTCCGGCGAATCGAGATCCAATACAGCCCTGAAACCAAAACGTACTGTGCGGAAGTGTCGATCGAGGAAAAAGCGTACCTCGACCGGCGACTGACCGAATTGGCTGGATTGTCTCGCCGCCGCCCGGAACGGCAGCGAGACTTCGAGCGCGAATAAAACGCGCGTTTGAAGGATCGAGATCGATGTCATCCGTACAAAGCCTTCCCTATAACACTCCGCAGGTCCCTAAGACCTTGGGCACCGTCCATTGGCCCACGCTCTCGAAGGGCCTGATTATGCTTTTCCTCGCCAATGTGGTTGGAACGCAGTTCATCGCCTACCGCTTCAACTACGCGCGAGCCCTTGGAAAGCCGATCGCCAGGCTCGGATCGAACGGAGTGTATTTGCCGTCGGAATGGGCATTCTGGTTTCTTCACTACACGAAATCCCAAGTTCCCTATGTCAAAAATACTGTCGCGATCGGGCTCTTCATCATCGCGGCGGCTTGCCTGCTGACCTTCATTTTCGTGATCGCGACGAACTCCCGGCGCAGCCGGCAACTGATGGAGGGAGGGGAAGACCTTCACGGTTCCGCACGATTTCAGACGAGGGGGAAACCCCGTCTCACGGTGGAAGAGTTTCAGAAATTCGCGGCGCAATTGGGTGACTGTGAGCGCACGATTGCTTTGGTATGTATCTGCTTCGCGCTTCGCATTAGTGAATGCCTGGGGCTGAAATGGCATGACATGGATTGGCTCGGCGGTAAGCTCTGTGTCGAGCGCGGCGGTCCGAAGGAATTTTTATTTGCCCCCGATGTGCTCTCAGTACAGGCCTGTGATTCAGTTCGTAGAAACAAGCCGGTATCGGCCGGATCGCCTGTGCAATCTGCAGGAGGGGCAGATGTCGCAGCAGGAGTCTAACCTTGAGCCGCTCCTTGATGAAGCGCAGGTCGGCAAACTGCTCGGCCTTCATCCCAAGACCGTACAGAAGCTTGCTCGCAAGGGAGACATTCCGGCAATCAGGGTTGGACGGTACTGGAGATTTAAGGCAAGTTTGCTCAGCGATTGGATCGATGTACAATTCTCACGCCAATCGCTCACGAAGGGGATTCAATGAAACTTCGTGAGAGGTACCAAAACGGGAGTATCCGGCGTGAACGTCGCAAGAAAACTGGAGATGTTTGGGCGTTTCTATGGAGAGAGAAAGACAGTCCGACGCAAGGAGGTCATCGGAACTGCGACGGAGTTTCCGACTAAAGCATCTGCTCTTAAAGCTTGCGAATTTCTGCGCTCAACAATCAACCGGGAAACCAGAGTGCCCAGAAAATTTGGCGAGCTGGTGGCCCACTATACGAAGAACGAATTGCCTAGGAAGTCACCATACGCGCAGGAAGTCTACACAGGGTACATTGAGAAGTGGATCACCCCGAAATGGGGCAACCACTCGCTATCGGATGTACGTACAATCGAAGTGGAGAATTGGCTTGGTACTCTGAAGTTGTTAGCCAACGGAACCCGAGCCAAGCTGCGCAATACTATGTCCGCGATCTACGCACACGCAATACGCTTCGAGTTCTTTGATCAGAACCCAATCACCAAAGTGCGACAGAGCGCAAAACGGAGCAAGACCCCAGAGGTTCTCACAGTGGAAGAACTCAGGGCTTTCCTTGAGGAGCTGGAAGGAATCTACCGCGTCATGGTTTACGTCGGTGGCGTAACCGGATTGCGTGTCTCAGAAATAATTGGGATGCGATGGTCCGACTGCGACTTTGACGCTGGGGAGATTCGATTGCAGCGAGGATGGGTCAGGCGGCACGAAACGGAAATGAAGACGGAAGCCAGTCGCAAACCTGTTCCGTTGGAATCTGACCTTGCTGAAGTCCTTACGAATTGGCGTGCAGAGTGTGCCTACAGCCAGCCAGAGGACTACGTCTTCGCCTCGATTGAGAAGAAGGGGAAGCAGCCGCTCTGGCCAAATTCCGCAATGGAGAAGCACATCAAGCCTGCTGCGAAGCGAGTCGGTATTGTGAAGCAGATAGGCTGGCATACGCTCAGGCATTCTTTCGGTACGCTGCTCAAAGCGAACGGTGAGGATGTGAAGGTTGTGCAGGAGCTAATGCGACATGCGAATGTCAGCGTCACGATGGATCGGTACGTCCAAGCAGTGACCCCGGCAAAACGCAAAGCGCAGTTGCTGGCTTATTGGAGCCCAATGGAGCCAAATCTAAAGCTGCGACGCCCTGCAAGTGATTGATTCTATGGTGGGCGCTATAGGATTCGAACCTATGACTTCCACCGTGTGAAGATGGCACTCTACCGCTGAGTTAAGCGCCCACTTTCTTGCGGTAAGTTCATCATTATACACGAGTTCCCCATCCACTTCGGTTTCACAGAATCGTTTCCTGTACCCGCATCTGTACCCGCACCGGATCCGGTGCAATGCGCTGTGCGTAATTTTCCACCGCTGCGCGCTTGGCTTTCTTCGAGCTGTGGCTGTAGTAAAGCGTCATGTCCATCCTCGCGTGCCGCAGGATCGCCTGCACCACCGCCGGGTTCTCCTGCTCGTCCATGAGGAAGGTGGCCAGTGAATGCCGCCCCAGATTGTGAAATCCAAAGCGCTTCACCAGGTCGCCATCCTTGCTGTAAGTCTTGCCGTCGCGTTCGACGAGGATCCCCGCCTGGACCGCTGCCGGGCGAATGTAATCCTCGACCAGCATGGAGGCCTGGCGCGGACATCTTCCGCTGAGTTTGACGCTAGGGAAAACGTAATCATTGTCCCGGGCGTAGATTGTCTGCTTGCGCCACTCGGCCAGAACGTCGAGCGCGAGTTGCGGAACTTCTACTCGACTGCGAGACAGCAGGGTCTTCGCCCCGTCTTGAATCACACTGTGAACGCAAGTTTGACGGATACTGATCATGGCGCGTTCCCAGAGAATATCCCGCCAGCAGAGGCCCAAGGCTTCCGAAATGCGGAAGCCGCAGGTCGCCACCAACAGCGCCAACTCGTACTCTGGCTGCTTGAGTTCCCCGAGGAGAGCGAAAGTGTCCTCGACTTCGAGGGCAAGCGCCTCGTAACCTGATTCCTGCGAGAATTCAGGACCTTTCACGCGGCTGCAGGGATTGGAGGACACGTAACCGCCTGATGGAGCTGCGATGAACTCGGGAATGAGCTCTTCGCTGATGCCCCAACTGAAGACGCGTGACGTGACCGCCCGGTACTTGCCCCGCGTACTATCGCCTACATCAAGAGCGAGGAAGAAAGACTTCAGTTCTTTCGCCCCTATCTTGATGGCTTTGATCGTTTCAAGCCTGGGTAGCAACACGCCCTTGATGATCTGCCCGTGCAATTCTTTCGTGGATGCTTTCCTGAAGCGGTGTCCGGCCAGATATTTCTTGGCCAGCTCGCCGAACGTGATGTATTCGGGGTCGGTCTGATCAACGAGTTTGTTGAGCCCAAGGTCTCCGACCTTCGTCCATGCTTCTTTGTCCGACATGGAAGCGGCGCCGATGGTTCGGCTGCGCTCCCTGCCTTCCGGGTTGTAAAAACAGAACAGAGTCGATCCTCGCTTCCGTCTAAGCCACCCGTCAGCCATTGGATTTCTCCTTCCGGCTACGGGAACTGCCGCTCGTCATTGTACCCTCACCGGCAACTGGCGCGCCGTTCGACTTCACTGTTCGCCCCGCGATGGCAGCATCGACCTCGCTGATCTTGAAGCGCCAGATTCTTCGACGCCCACCAAAGGAGACAGGATGGGCCGGAAGCAGATTTTGCCGCGCGGCTTGCAAAACCTGGCGCCGCGTGATCTGCAGATGTCTCGCGATATCTTCGGGCGTGGAAAAACGCTCCAGAGCAGTGGTTTCTGCCAAGACTTCCGGATCGTATTTCGGTGGAGCATCGGCTTTCCTGGAATCGGGCAGTGGCTCAAGCAGGGAATCGGTCTCGGTTTTACCGCGGAGGGGCATTTGTGAGGACCTGAGCATTTTGGGGTTGGCCTCCAGTGGCTGCAATTGGGCCTTTACAGGCCAATAAAAAACATTCGTTTCATAAATGGCGAGGAAAGGAGCGGAGGGAGGCGCTGTCAATTTCCGGAGCGGAGCGGAGCCGGAGGGCGCGGAAGCGAGCACGGCGCGATTTTGGGGTATGCGCCGCGCAGAGCTGCACAAGCGGGATTGGCAGAAGGAGCCGAGCGGAGCTGAAGACTTCGCCGTGAAACGAATGTGAAGATGGAAGACCAGCCGAAGGCTGTACCGCAGTGCCTGTGACCAGACAATTTGCTTTTCTCTAAGCATGTTTGCTAAGGCCGTCCAGCAATCGGAGGCAATTAAGAGTTCGTGGTCGAGTGTTTGTCGGTGGGCCGTGGAAACGCGTGAAGTCGGAAGTGAGTAGGATTGATTTAGTCCATGACGACAATGGAGGTGCCTCGGTGATGAACACGGCGAGTGCGCCCCAGCAAAATCCGAAACTGGTCGACGCGGCTATGCAGAGGCTAGCATGCGGGAGCGAGCTTCCGATAGGCAGAGACGCTGGGGAGCACGTCGAAGCGGGGGATGGAGTCCGAGGAAGGGACGGCGTTTGAGTCCCTTCCTCGGCGAGACATTTGGCGAACGGACTCTGTCGGCGGCTGCTGTAACTTGAATCATAAAATTGCAGTAAATTGCAGCTTTATGCTTCCCAAAACACACACTGCTCCGTCGCTAAGCTCTTTATTTGTATTCGTTGAACCGTAGAACCAAATGATTGCGGTAGTGACTGCAGCATTATGCTTCTCAGTCGGCCCAGGAATCACGCCGATCACTTCGATCTTGGAAGTCCTTCTCTTATCTGGCTATAGAAGCGGTCAGGGGCCAAAAACGGATCTGCCAAAGAGTTTTCCTTTTGAACCTGGTGCAACGTTATGCTCCCAATGGCTGCTGCCGGGCTGAACGAGGCCTCACTGATTCGAAAGGAGATCTACATGCGTCTGTCACTTTACCCATAGTTTTGCCATTTTGGAACCATAGTCTTGCCACATCCCACCTGACCCTGCACCGTACATGCCTATGTTTTCAATACACCCATTTTTCACCATGATCACTTTGGAATCATTGTTTTGCCACGAGTTCAACTTGGAACCATACGCATGCCACGAGTGCGATAACCGAAGGTGGCCACTCGTCTGATTGGTCTGATTAACAAATGCGTTACTTATCCATCGTGCTCTCAATGCCCTGCAAGTGCTCATGGCGGGTATCCATTTCAGTCACGTCATTCGCGATTCTTTCGGTGAAGGGCTACCTTGTCACTTTACTCATACTTTTGCACGGCTGGAAGCATAGGTTTGCATTGCCGAATACCGTTTTCCAACAAGTTGGCGCAGTGGCGGCTCACGGAGCGGAAGCATACGTTTGCACGGAGTTCTAATTGGAAGCATAGCGTTGCAATCATGCGATCGCTTTTGAATTCGCAAACGAAAGAAAACCAAGGGAGACACGTCGACTCGGATTGATGCGGGCGAAAGAACAGGCATTTTTCTGTCCAGTTTTGCAAAGCTAAGGTTCCGATTGTGCAAAACTATCGGTGAAGTGGTGAAGTGACATACCTCGCGGCAATACTATGCTTCTAAAATGGCAAAACTATGGGTAAAGTGACAGCGTCAGTGCAAGTTTATGCTTCAATCCACTGCAAATTTATGATTCAAGGCACAGCTGCGGACTTGTTGTTGTTCCTTGAAGCATAAAATGTCGCTAACTTTGTGCTTCAAACCTCCCACTGGTTCTACCCCGAATGTTTGAAATGGGGCGCCGGCATTGGTTCTCCCTGGCTGCGGCAGTCGCACTTACTGACACGTTTTGCTTCAATTCCGTACTCGCTGACATTTTATGCTTCAAAATGGAGATGACTGGCCGAAAGGTGACTACTGATTCCAAAAGAGTTGTCGATATGACAGTGACATTTTATGCTTCAACTCAGTGACAATTTGTTCTTCAAGGCACAGTTGTCGTCGTCGTTGTTGCGCGAGGAAAATGCTTCGCCACGCAGATTTTGATGGAACGGGGAGTCCGGCTCAGCGAGGTCCGCGATGAACTCGTGCGACAGCCGCGCGAGGCGACTCAAAGGGAAAGACGGCCTTCCGAGCTCGATCAAGTCAGACCCTCAATTACGCACCAGTACCGAAAGGACACGAAGGTGTCCTTTCGGCAAGCGTGTATGCCTTGAGCAGACCGACCTTTGGTAGTTGAGACAGTCGCCAAGGCGTCGACTGATCATGCCCAACCCAACGGCCTCGCTTCCAGAATCAATTACAGAGCTTCAAGCGCAGCTTGCTGAGTTTCGCGCAACCCACCCACCTCGAACCAGGCTGCCACATTCTCTATGCCAATCGGCAGCCGAGCCGGCTGCCATCATTACCCCCACTGCCGCGCGATTCGAAGTGTGTCGTTGTCGCGCTTGTCTATCGAATTATTGGACATTCCAGCTCGAGTACGGCGGTTGACCTAACCGCAGCACATAAATCCAGCGTTGATAATTAAGATAGATGGTGGCGCTGCCTCTCTCTTGCCCCTTGTTCAAGCGTCCATATCCGAGCAGCGCTCGTGTACCGCGCTGCACCATCTGTCCCGCCATGGAATTGCCCACCGCCCTATGAACCCAACTATACAGCCAGCATCGTGTCGCGCGCATCGGCATCGGGTAGCTGCTAAGTATGAGAGGCAGAATGCCTTAAGGCCAGACGGTGTCGGGGGTAGCTCCCCCCATGGCTCGCTCGGCAGCGGCTCGGGCCTCGCTCAAATCGGACCAATTTTCGCGCAGCACCGTCCGGTGTGAACTGTGCGTGCGGCGGTCAAATCTACTGGATGCGGTGAGCGCAATGAACTTTCGAGCGTCCCTTCTGCTCCCGACCACCTCCGGTGCCCGACAAAGCCGGCACCGAGAGGACATTTCAGTTCTCAACCCGCGTTACGCGAGGAGTGCAATCAGAACCAGTCGACTGCACCGATCCGCTGCCCAGTTGTAGTAGGCCGCCCGGACGAAGACATAATTTCAACTCCACCCCGCCTTATCGACATGTTTCAATCCCACCCCGTCCTAAACGGGGACCGTAAGAACGCCGTGCTGAGAGGAATTCCGAAAGCGCTCTGGAACTTTCAATCCCACCCCGTCGCGAACGGGGACTGTAATGCCGTCATGTATTGCGTGCATGGCCCCGATTGGCCCTTTCAATCCCACCCCGTCCCGAAACGGGGACTGTAACCCGCTTGCGTTTACGTGCCCTAGGAGCGCGTTTATCCTTTCAATCCCACCCCGTACCGAACGGGGACTGCTACACGGGGTACAGAATGATTGACTTCATCAATACGCCCTTTCAATTCCACCCCGTCCTAAACGGGGACTGTAAAGACGAGAACATCAACAAAGCCTATCAAGAAGAGCACTTTCAATCCCACCCCGCCTTATGCAAGGAATGCGGCTTCGAAAAAATTGCAGAATCACGATCACTTTGTTTGTCTGTTTTTAATCAAGTTACGAACACCGTGAATCGGCTCCAGACCATAGGAGGTTTGCGAAAATACCCATGCCTGAATTTTGTCCTGCCCCAACCACGACAACTCCTCCGACCTCGTTCTCGAATTCAACTGCAAGCATCGTTTTGATGTAGTTTTTCCCGTGCTTCTTGCTAACTTCGATTCGTTGCGCCGGCTCAAATGTCTGAATTGTTTTCGGGACAGGTAGTCCAACAACGCGAAACATCTTCGTCAACATTTTCTGACGTTTCTTAAGATTTTGCTTCCCATGCTTTGTGTCATACCCATTTAGCAGGACCGGCGTAACCGTGACCCATCTTCGCGATGGTACGAGATACTTGTCGAAAACCGAATCGCTCCTGGTTTCGCGCACTGCTGTGAACGTCCTTCCCTTGAGGTCGATCATCCGAAGTTCAGACACACGATGGAGGGGTAGCATGCCCAGCGGGTCGACTATGACCGCGCGCCGAATCTTGCCGTCGGCGTATTCATGTCCGACGTTCGGCAGTGGCAAATACTGAATCTGGGCGGACGCATGATTTGACGCATATTCCTTCATCGCGAATCCATTTAGGGTGGCAGGAACTTGGTCGATCACAGCATGCCGCAGCATTCCCGCGACAGCAGGCAATTCCCACTCGTGAAATGCGTGCTCCTGCCCATCCCGATAGAAGCGATACAGCAACCGCTGGCTAATTCCTTCGATCGAGAATCGTGCTATGCGATGCTCGACTTCATGGCTCGACTTGTTGGCGTTGTAATAGGCGACGAGGTCATCTAACAGCCCCAAACGTGGGATTCTCATCTGTCTTCCCCGGTGTGACGGTTCCCACGACTGCATCCCCACCGCCTTTGGCGGCATAGATTGAATGAGACTTGCCTTTGCGACACATAAGCTCTCCCCATGTCCCAATCGCCACGGTTCAAGGTAATTCAGCATGTCCTCCGTAAACTCGCCGTCGAAGAAGTAACTCAAGTGAATGCCATCATTCGCGAAACGATAAACAGGTTGGCCGACCATCAAGCGACTACTGGCGTCGTTCAACTTGAACCTGATCATCTCATTTAACTTCGGCAGCCGTGGCCCAGTTACTGTGGCGGTCGTCCGTACCATCGCGGCACATTCGATGCGAACACACGTCGCTCGCTCCAACGCCTGTAACGCGGGGCGGGCCATATCGAGTCGGTAAGCATTTGCGTTGACACACGCCTGAAAAAGGCAGGCTGCGTCTAGTGGGAACTCTTTCGCGTGAACGTTGAGCGTCGGATATGTGACATCGATTCTTAGTGTCATAAGCAGCACCCACGCCACTCACACGGAAGCGGAAGCGGCTCCTGCCTCCGCAGCTTTGCTGTTCTTGCGTGCTGCAGTTGTCTTCTTCGTCTCATCCCCGCACTTGGCTTCTTTGATGATTGTGTCGATGTCTACGGTCAACGTCTTCGCCTCTCCAACGCCGAACTTCTTTGCGGCTGCTCTCGCGAAGGTGAGAACCTCGTCGAAGAGGCCGTCTTCGGGAACGTTTTCGGCCGGCTTTAGGTCCTCAAAGAGTTGGACCTTGCGTGATTGGCGGACAAGGGTTGTACCAGAGCGCAGAACGCTAGTTGTCGGTGCCAGCACCGCGACCACTGCCAAACCTAACAGATAGTCGTACAGAGCACGGTCATTCTTGTAGCGGTCGAAGACTTCGACAGAAAAGACGACGGTCCGAGTAATCGTTGCAGTGCTTGCATCAATCGTCCCGCGTTCGCTCCACGCAGGAATCTGTTCAAGGCCGATTTCTGCCAGATCGAGTTTATAGTGGGAGCATTGTTCTGCGTATTTGCCCCGGGTTTCATTGCTAAGAGGTGTGGACAGTGAAGAGGCCGAGGGACGCATGACTCCGTTCCGAATGGTGACATCGCTGGCGATAGCGCGGGTCAGCCTAATGTTCCGACCATTGCGGATGTCACAAATCCCGAATAGAAAGGCAGTTGGATTGAGTTTTGCTAGCGCGCCGGGGGCCTTTGTAAGCGCATCGAGTTCTTTGCGAAAATAATACGAAATGGCTGGGTCAGCACCACGGTGCGGAACCTCAACGAGCGGTATCGTGCAATCTGGGTAGACCACCTGTGTCGCCGGGACGAGGTCCTTATATTCGGTGAAAATCGCTTCTATGCGGTTTGCTTGTGATTGAACGGAATCGAGAACTGCATTGGAATCTTTGTCACCCCAGGTGACATACCTAGGTCCTTTGCCGCTCTTGGATTCACCCGCATAACTCGGGAGTTTGACAGTCTGATTTACGGACACGAGCGATTCCGTTACACGAACAGCCTTCGACTGCTTCACCATATCTATGAAATTCATGTGCCTCTCCTTTTAACCCAAACCGGACATGCAGCATCCGAGCTGGAGAACGAACTTTTTGTCCTTCGATCGCAGCCCGCTACGTAGCGAGGTTACTGGAAGAAGATCGACAACACCCCGCCTGGTACGACTTACAATTCCACCCCGTTCGAGGCGAGGAATGAAACAATTCTGGGCGCAGATGTCACCGTACATGCATGCCCCTTTCAATCCCCAACCGCGAAACGAGGAATGAAGCTGTGGCCCCCCGGACTATCCAGTTTGTGCCCGGCCACCTTCAATTCGACCCCGCCCGAGGCGGGGAATGCATAGCATTGGATCGGTGATGGTCGCGATGTTGTGTGCGTGCTTTCAATTCGACCCCGCCTGAAGCGAGGAATGTAACGGTTGTACGAGATACTCGAACTGACCGGCCACAATCTTTCAATTCCACCCCGCTTGACGCGAGGACTGTAACCATAAACAAAGCGTCCATCGTGACTTTGTTGGGCATCTTTCAATTCCACCCCGCTTGAGGCGAGGACTGTAACAGCTCCACAACCTGTTCAAAATAGGGCAAATGTAGGGGGGCTGGTTGCAAAGTTTCGCAAAACCTCTTATTGCTGAAGCGCCTCCGAGGTCTGCGTAACGTTGTTTGCGACTTCCGTGGCCGTCGCCAATACCAGGCCATCCTTTCCAAAGCCCCTGACTGTTGCGTTAAGTTTCTCGCACTCCCCGCCGCCGACCAATGCCGCGACGAACCCACCCGGAGTCGTCCACGATGTCGGTATCCCATATATGGCGCAACCTTCGTTCACTAACCTCGTCATCATCAAGCGCCAATTCTGAAGCCCGATCAGCAGCAGGAACTCTCGGGCAAAGACCTTAGTGTCGCTGCTGTCATAAATACCACCGGCGTCAACGTAGTTTTTTTTCAGATTCATGTTTGCGAGATAGTTGGTCTCGCCGATCTCATTTGCCAGGACAAACAGGTCGGCATCCTTTACCGCGACGGCGAGTTCAGCGAAGACCGTATGGTGCAGTTTAACGAAGTGCAATTTGTCTGCTTTGGAAAAGTTTCCTTTGTCCCCAATAAATCCGCCGCCCAGGTTGAACCAATCGAGAGTAATGACCTCGCTCCAATTCTCCGCCAGTAGTACTGCATCGCCAGCCTTCGCAATTTCCAAGGAAGAGATACGCGTTAGGAGTCTGGCGTAGTCTGAATGCTCGAACTCGAAAACCCGTGAACGGAAGACGTTATCAAGGCAAAAAACGGCCTTAGTCGCCGTGAATCGGCAACGCACGATGGGGCTGTCTAGGCAGTCTGCGAGAACCACCAATCCCGCTACCGCCAAAACCTCGCTGAAATTCTTGTGATTGACGAGTATTCGGTTCACCATTCGATCATTCCGCGTTGATGTCGACCGCTCTCATTAGACATTCCAAATACGCCAACCCCCACGTTCCATACTCCTGACTCAAGTCGGATAGCATTCGCGGCAACTCAGAGTTCAAGGCTGCACTCTCCGCGATGCCCTCCGGGTCATAGGCTGAAGCGTCGAACATCGGACGGCAGCGACCGTGATGTGAGACTACAAGCCACTTCGCCAATGATCCCAGCTTTGGGTTCCACAACGCCGACACAAGCTCATGCCGCATCCCGTTCAAGAGGGCAGGGTTCTTGAAATAGCCGACTTTCGCCAGGGGAACTCCCCTGGTAGTTCCGCGTGCTGCAAGCTGCCAAAGATCATGCAGTTTGCCATCGTCATGTTTTTCTGCTGCGGAGACGACATTCGACATGACGACAGGGTCTAGACTGAGCGCCAGCGAAAGTTTTTCCGCGTGGACGATGGCACGGTCAAGATGTGCATCCACCGTCAACTTCGACGTCTTTAGCTTGTTCTGAATCCTGACGTAGACGAGGCCGTTTTCATAGAACGTGACCTTCGCTTTAGAGCCAGCGTCGACAGGAATCGTCTTGGTCAGTTTCTCCACGCTGTCAACCGCGACTACCTCGTTCGACGCAAGGTTTAGGAATCCGGCGTCGGTCTGGATGAATCGGAGAGTGTTTACCTGTACTTTTGCGAAAACATCACCTTCACCGCCTCCTCCGATCTCAAATAGACCGTGAGGGTTGATGAGGTTCGCAGACTCAGGCAGGAACAAGGTCGCACCTTTCAGTTCGTCGGCCATCAATTTGTCGATGAACTTTACTGTGCCGCTGGACGTGATGCATAAATACTCGCTGCCATGCACTGACTCCATTCTCTTAACCAGATTCTGTGGGAGTTCCTTGAATATTTCGTTGTTTGCAACTCGGATTTCATCCAACTCGTCGTCATCATGGTCAGATTTCAGAAGCGCAATGAGAACTTTTAACTCCGCTTCTTTGCGGATAACAAGGTTGACGTGATATTCGACCTCAACCCCACGGATGTAGTCCGATACATCAAGCGACGGATATGTTGTATTAGTAATCTGGCGGAGCGACGCCTTGTTGAGACTGAGACTGGGACTAACTGGACTAAACGCCTCGGCGGGGATTGGATGGTGGTAGAGATGTCGTGTACTTATGTCTCCGTCAAGCACCTTCAGATAAGCGACTGTTGCAGCAATCGCTGCCTGTTTGCCAGAAGGTTCCTCACCTTCTTTCTTCTTCTGAGTATTAACAACATAGACATGTGCCTGTTTGCATTCGTTCCAGCGATTGCAACGCCCGAACCGCTGTGCGAGGCGTTCCGCCGCGGCGATCTCAGTGATGAGGAACTCGCATGAGATATCGAGTCCGACTTCGCCTGCACTGGTGGCGATGAGGACGTGCTTCCCTTCTGGCGTTGCAGTCTTGAACGGCGTAAAGTCGAGATTTGTCCTCTCGTATCCACGCATTGTTCCCGTCAGCAGAATGCAGTGGTGATTTCCTAGTTTCCTGTAAAGACGGATCGCATCCGCAGGCTTCTCGACATAAACTATGAGGCGCGACCACGGCTCTGCATGACTCTCGATAGTCTTCAGAATTGTCGGAATGAGGTCGCCCGCCACAACCTCCAGAGTCTTCGGGGCGTTCAATTTTGCCGCCATGAGCGTCAGGTCATCTGGCCCCAGCGTGAAGTCCGCATCCTGCCGCAACGTTGCCGACATTGTCGTCCACCAGAAGGGTTTCAGCGAATGGTTGTGCTTCGAGACAAATTCCAGGACCTTGATGTTGGCCTCGCTGATGTGCGCTTCATCGAGGACGACGAAACTGTCTTGTCCAACCAGGCCCATTTCACGACTGGCTTGGCGAGGACCGCAGGCATAAGCACCGCCCAGCAAACGGCTGAAAACCATGTCGGGAGTGCAAAGAACGATCGCGAATGCGCTAGGGTCGGAGACAATGGCGTCATATTCGACCACGCGCTGACCACGCAGAACAGAGATAACGAGCGGATTCTCGGACAGGGTTTTCTGTTGCATGAGTTTCCACAGCGCAGTCTCCTCTATGTTGTCGCAAATCGCCTGGGCTAAAACTTCGGACTGGTCAACAACAACCCGGCGGTCAACGGCGAAATAAAGTCTGCGGGGGAGACTCAGCGGCAATCCACTTTCCAATTGGTGCCACAGAGCACAAAGCCAGATGGGAATGACGCTCGTCTTGCCAGCAGCTGTTGGGAGATGCAGCCGAGCAGGGAGTTTTCCACTGATAAGCTTTGCGCAGAGTGACAACTGCCAAGGATACGGAGCGAATCCTGTGAGCAGATAAAATCTATCTTCTAGGTTCATGTCGCACCCTCCAAGGAGGTCTGACACCACTAGCGGGCCCCCCAGCAACGCCATATTCGCCCATAATCGCTTCCGTCCACTTCCCGCTGCTGCGACTCACTCTCCTTCATCCCACCACGTTTATAGGGGTCCGAACTCGGATCGGGATTGTAATCCTACTTTTCTGAGGCGCCGATTGTCCTTGCTCTCAAGCAACTGGCCAACTCCTGATGTTGGATCGCAGGCTACCATATGGCGCGACCGCGAAGAACGCGAGAGCTACCTGATCGTCAAGCGCTAATTAGCCGAAGTGAACTCGACCAGTTCACCGCCGGCGGCGATCGCTGGCGAATTTAAACATTTGAGTTCCTGAGACGAGAACGGCTTCACGTCAACTTCTATCACGTCTGGAAGCTCGGCCTCAGTTCCCTTTGCCGATCCAAGTTGCTTGAGCTTTCGAGATTTGGAAATGATAAATCTGTCTAGTCCCGGAATGGCTTCGTTGTAGGCCTTCACTGTGGATTTCAGGCGATCACCGATTGACGACATGTTCGATGCAAACCGCGCCACCTCGCCATAGAGCTCGGATCCGACCTTGCTTATTTCCTCAGCACTCCTATTGAGCTTTTCCTGATCCAGCACGTAGCTGACTGCCTTGAGCAGCGGGATAAGCGTCATCGGGTTAGCGACAAACACCCGTTTCTCACTGGCGCTTCGAATCAGATCTGCTTCATCTCGTAAGGCTGCATGATACATCCCCTCATGCGGAATAAAGAGGATAACGCAGTCCAATCCCTCATAGCGTCGCCAGTACTCTTTCGCTGAGAGACCCTTGATGTGTGCCTTCAGGGATTTCGAATGTACCTCCGCTAAAGCGGACCTCTGAGTGTCCCCATCGGCGTTCGCAAGCGCAATGTAGGAATCCATAAGATTCTTACTGTCGATGATTAGCCTCCGGCCTTTTGGCAGATTGATGATCGCGTCGGTTCGCTTTCGACCATCTTCAGCATCAGTGGTGTGTTGAAGCACGAAATCAATGTCCGGTTGCAAGCCGGCACTTTCGAGGGCATTTTCCAGAGTCATCTCACCCCAACTACCCTTGACGACCGGCTTCCGAAGAGCGTTAGTTAGAGATTCGCTGGCGCCGGCCAACCTCTTCATTTGCTCATCCAGAAGAGCCTCCGCTCTTGATCTCGACAAATTACTATCCTCAAGTTGTTTGTCTAGACGCTTAATCGTCTCCTCGACCGGCTTCAGCATCGTCTCGATTTGTTGCTGGTGCAATTTGACTTCGGTTCCGGTCTTGTCCCCATGCTTTTCGATTAGCACATCTGCCGTTTTTATTAATCGGGCTGTTGCATCACTCAAGGTGTCCGCTGATATGGCCTTAAACTCCGTCGTCATCACCTCACGCGCCTGACCAATGAACTCGTTTAATTTAGCAATTTGGTCGTTTTTCGCCCTAACGATCTCCGTTTGAGCCTCTCGTTCTTTGGCAATCAAATCGGTGGCTCGTATGTTTGCAGCTTCCGCATCTTTCAGAGCCGCGGTCTTCTCGCGCTCAAGCCCTTCGATCCGGGCGTAAAGAGCCCGAAGTTGCCGGTCTCGTTCAATAATCATTGCTTTTGTTTCTTCAATGCGAGTCACTTCATTTTGGAGCCGGCCCTTTTCCTCAATCGCTACTGTGAGGAGATTGCCGAGCTCACGAGTCCGAGCCTCTGATTCCTTCGCGTTTTGCCTCGCGTCAGTCTCACGAAACCGGGCATCATCAAGAGATCTCCGGAGCTCCTCCTGGCGGGCCTCCGATTCTGCTTTCGCTAGCCCTACTTGTGCAATATCGCGGGCAAGCGCATCGACCTGTAGACGGCTTTGCCTGCGCATAAGCTGATAGGTAATAAAGGCAACAGCGGCACTGAGTAGAATGCCTAGAATGAGGCTAAGAGCCATCTGAGTACTCCTCGCATTGGTTTCACAGTCGGCGGTCTCACCCGAACGTGTGATCTCGCCCATCGCAAACCTAATTCCGAGGAACAGTCGGAAGTTCGACAAAAAACCGAGCCTGCCTATAGCGGGTACATAGCTCTCGCCCCTACACCAGGCAACGTCGAACGGAGCGCAGATGCGAAAAGGGCGTAGTAGGCTATGACCGGCTCAGGCCACGTCCAGAGGTGATTACTCCACAAGCAGCAGTCTGCACGGCGTCGGGTCGACGGCAGTTTGCAGAGAGCGGCCCATGCTCGTGAATGAGACGATTGCCTGTCCGGATGCGAGGCCGGGCAGGCGGTTCCACAGACGGTCGTCTATGCCACCGACGGACTTCTGAAGCCGCTCAACCACGCGAGAATCACTAATTTTATGCAATACCCAATTATTAATTAACCCGAGCACTTCATCAGGGAGATGCTGTGGCAATTGAGTAATGAACCCAAGCCCGAGCCAACGCTTGCGTCCTCGCCGGGCGATGCGAGCTACCTGCTGGAACAAAACGGGCATTTGAGCGATGCGCTGTGCTGAAAGAAACTCATGAGCTTCTTCAATGAACAACATTGCTGGCGTTGGCGCTTTGTTCTTCTTGGCAGCTTCGGTGTAATTAGCCTCTTGCTGCTGCTGGAGCCCTCGCAGCAGCTGCGCAATGACCATATTGTTAATCTGCGGCGAGTCGGTGTCACTCAAATCCACGATGGAAACTCGCCCCGGCTGCAGCATGTCACGGTAGGACAGAATCCCCCCCGGTACATCGAATATTTTCAGCCGCTTAATGCGTCCCACTTTGCCAAGAACCGCACGCCAGCTGATAACGTTCGCGGGTGGCTGAGCCTGGCTAACCACCTGTTTCAGGATTTCCCGACCCTTTCCGTTGAACTCCGGAGTCTCAAGGTAAACCTCTGGCTCGTCGGCAATTTTCGCGGTAATGAACGCGATCACATCATGCAGGTGGGATAGCCTCATTTGTGGGTAGCCGCTCTCTAATTCATCGAGCTCAAGCAGCTGTTGTTTCTCTAGCGCGTTTGCAGGGAAAATCTGTAGGCGCTCTAGAGCGAGCTTAGCCACGTCAAAAGCTTTAAAAAACCGTTGCTGCTGGGCATCACTGAGATCAAGAATCTCCATCACGGCGTATGGCGACAACTCCGAAAACAATAGAGAGAACTTCTGCCGACTTGGGTGCATGGGATTACGAGTTTCGCGTCCTACGAGATGGTAGACATGCGTATTCTCAATGCCCTTCGGCTCCAGCCCCCGGCGCTTCAATGATTGCAGCATTTGCTGATCGGTTGTCGGTTCATTAATGGCCGTGTATTCGCCCTCAGTATCAAGTAGAACGATTGCGAAATTGGCAGCTTGAAGTTGTGCGATCTGCCCGGAGACAGTCGTGGACTTCCCACCCCCAGTCGTCCCGAGGTATCCGACGTGCCTTGGCCAGACACTCTTTTGCGTTGGGACGCGTACTTCAACGTCCTCATGGCTGTCGGCCAAGCCGATCCTGATTTCACCTTGGAGTCGGAGCACGCGCGCGGTGTCCTCTGCAGACAACAAAAAAACAGGGCTATTCGGGAGTGGCCGCCGTCTGGGGGGCACCATGCCGTTGTCAATCTCCTCTCCAAGGATCTCGACCTGAACGCGCCCATGATACTTGGGCAGCATCGGGACGCCCTGAACAGCAACAGTCTTCAGCATAGGCGAGTCGGCACGGAGAGCGAACGGTTCAGCGAAGGGCCCGCTGACGACAACTCCAAGATAAGATCTTTGGTCGGTGCTTTTGATTCTCATCAATGACTGATGAGTCACTTCTTTCACCTGCTCAGCCGGCAGAAGAACCGTAATCGTGCCATCAGCGCTTGCTGGTGTGTCAAAGAGGGTACTACCGATGCTACCTGCATACTCCTTAGGCTGGAGTAACTCCCCACCCGCAGCCGCGATCTCGGAATCGAGTTGTTGCAGTGCTTCTTTCGGAACGGCCTTAACGCTCACTACTTTTGGCACAGTTCCACCGTCGGTTGATCTGTTTTCCACAGCGCCTCCTCAGCCACGACCCTGACGTAACGTACCCGAACGGCTCACCAGCTTCCGCGTAAGCTGTTTGAGTCGGTGCTGCCAAAGTTTCTCGCCCAAAAGTAGTCCGGCACAGCATGTCCGCTAAATCAATCAGCATCGGGAACCCGCGAACGTCCTGCAGTACGCTGTCAGCCAAGGCGATTAGTGCCGCCTCATGAGCGTGATCGATATGCGCATAAAACATCTGCGCTGGCCCCATCTGCGAAGCGCGAAACACACCTTTGATGATCTGCTTGCCGTACTCTTTACCGAATTTCTTCACGCGTTCGCCATACCCGGGCCAGTATTTACCAGTTTCCGCCAGGCGGAGAATGTTGTCCTCCAGAGTGTCAACGATAGCGTATTCCGGGAACTGGAGGGCGTTTCCGATGGTTAGGCAAAGGCGATCCGCCGGGCTGCTCGGTACAAAGACAAAGCGGCCGTGTTCGACCAGTGCAGTCAACAAGGGCAGGCTCTTGTCTAGCAATTCCTTCATCCCTGCTCCGGTCAGCAGTTCGTATGGAGTAGGATTGCCATGCCCCATTCGCCATGGCGCTTTGCACATATTCATCAACACAGAGCGTTCTGCAAAGGTCATTACACCACGTCGCGCCAGTTCACTGAGCTTGTCTTTGCGGCTCGTTCCGTCGTAACCACTGCGCTTCTGGCGTTGTTCAAGGACATCGAGCGTCTCTGCTACGGGATCACTTCCTCCCAGGCGTAGATCGCGTCGGTATAGACGGTGAACCCACGAACCTTGGTCACCACGATAGGAGACCGTACACACCCCAATTTGAACGATCGTTATCGGTAGACTATCGAAGGGCACGCTAGTGCCATCGCAGGCCTCAACTTGGCCATTAAACAGAAGTCCTCGGTGTGTCTTTTCAATATTAGCGACTTCCGCGCGGTAGACGCCCCCGCCTTTGGGCGCTCCAGCGCGATCCTCGAGGCGAGGAAAAACGACCTTTCGGACGCGCTCTCGGAGTTCATCCTCTTGTTTGACGGCCTCAGCAATCTCTTGCTGCAGCCGGTCATATAAGTTTGCAAGGTCCTCGCCGTGATGCCATGTGTTCAGGTCAAGTGCCTGCTCTAGCGTCTCTCCGAAAGACGACCGGAACTCTTCGGCATCAGTAACGGGTAGCCCGGGCGGGCCGGCTTGCTGCGATAGGACCGTCTGGCCAGGTTTTTCGGGAATCGAATCTGTGGGGTCCAACTCGCTATCTCCTGTACCTATGCACTATTTCCGCAACTTTCGTCCAAGTTCGACACGAAAATCTGTCTTGTGACGGAGGCCGCGTAGGAGAAGATGAGACGCGGCGGCCCGCCTAAATATAGTTCTTATCTTCCAGTATCTGAATCACTTATGTAATGCCAAGCCATTCCCGAACAGATTTATTACCGAATCGGGAATGGCACAAGCCGGCAGCATACTTATGTGCGACCTCTCCTGGTAGCCCGAAACGACGAACAAGCAGGCGTTGAAGACTCGCTATCCGGGCATTGTACGTACGGTTAGCGAAGCCGCGCGGGGCCAAGCGCCAGACCTCTGCATCCGGGGCAATCAATTCAAAGGCGAGCAGATCAGCCTGGCTCTCGGCCTCGAGAACGGCGGCACCTGCCGTACCTGCATCATCGCGGTGCATGAAATGGGTGAAAAGCTGAATCGGCGTACTAGCCAAAATTCCATCAATCCTCTCCGCTTCTGTGGGTGGGCGCATTCCGTCCAGTACTGCCTCGATATGAGATCCGAATCTTCGGAGTGCCCGGAGACGCGGTTCGTGATAATCGACCAGAAAATGTGCGATCTCATGTGCAATAGTAAAGCGGACATCGCATGGGTTGTCGGTGCCATTGACCGCTATAAACCCTTTGCCTCGCACTGCAATAACGCAACCATGCAGAGGCCGATCGGCCGCCCGAGACAGGGGCAGCGATTGCTTCTGCCGCAGATAGCTTTCTACATCGTGGACCCAAAGGTTAGGAAAACGAACGATGAAAAGAGGCAGCGACCAAGCTACTGCGGCCTCGATATCACGAGGGAAGGTGCACGAAATGTTGCGAGCGGTCTCCCAGAACTCATCCGCCATTCGTTGTAGGCGCGCTTCCAGCATCACTCACTTCTCTGAGCTCTTGCTGCGCGGTCTGTGTCTTCGCGGCTTTCTTTTTCGGTCCCGTGCGGCGGCCAATACTCCCCAGGCGGCAACGGTAGCCGGACCGGGCGCAGGGAGTTGCCTGATCGTGCGCAACGAATCTATTTCGCGCAAAAGGGCAGCCAGCTTTTGTGCATCGACTCGGCAGTGCAACGCGATTTGTTCAACGTCAGATCGAAACGATTGAGCGGAAGGATCGGGGCGTCGGCATAGAGAAAGACATACGAGCGCCTCGGGTGAACATCCGAGAACATGGGCCACGTCCTCCTCTGTCGCCTCGTGTAACTCTCGATATTCACGAAGAGCGTATCCCAGCAGAAAATCTTCATCCGCAGCGCGCTGCGCCGCCCATCGCAGAATGTCCGGTTCAGGCACGACTCTTACTCCTTCCGCGCTTCAATTGCAGTTTGAGGCGATCCTTGTGTTTTTTGACAATGTGGCGTTGTTCGGTGGTGGGGAGGTCTGTGATCCCCAATACGGCCGCAAATTTCACGGTACTACGCTCACCTTCAGCCATGAGACGGAGCAAGAGCTTATCGCGGTCGTTCTCGGGTTCTATTTTGACCAAGTCTCTCTCTGTCTGAATGCGCAAAATCGTCTCGTCCTCTACACTATTCCGTCCTATGCGATCGATCTCTGAAGATTTATTCCGCGAGAGAATCGAGTCTTCGACATCATCCAGAAGTTCCTCACCTCTACGGCGTCGGCGATCCTGTTGCGAAAAATTGATCAAATCCCGCTCTGCAGCCCGTTTCAGGTATCCGAGAAGACCTGATTTGTTTGGATCGAACTTCTCTGGATGTTTAAGGTACATGATGACGGCTTCCACCGTCGCGTCGTTAATCAAATCAGGATCGTGTATTCCGTGGCTGTGTGCACGGATGGCAACATGTCGCAGGATGCGAGGCAAGTATTTCCGCGCGACCTCTTCTGGTGCAGTCGGATCGCAGGCGAGCAAGCGATCATGCAAGTCCTTCTCCGTTTGCGCGTCATCATTCATACCAAGGGGTCGGTCCTTATTTGCGAAAAGACAATATCACTTCGGTCCTCAATCGCTTAGCCAGTGCCCCTCCTGATTTCTGTCGAGGAGGGGGCAAATACCGCCGATTGTCCGGAATACGCCGACGTTTTTCCGACGTCAGTTCCAGACCATGGCGGCTTGCAAGCAGCCGAATTGCCGCCGAATTGCTAATGTAAGTTCCACGAAGTGTACAGTCGCCAATGACCATCACTGCATGGCCTCTGGCAACCAACACTCGCGCAATCTCTCGGACAACCACATCCATGTCTTTAACGTATCGCTGGATCATACTCTGAAAGCGGGTAGGCAAACTTCGTACTCGGCCCATAGCCTTAAAGACGTTTATGACTTCCTGTTCGTCAGTCTCGTTCCCCCCGCGTTCTGCACCTACGCTATCACTTCTAATCTCTCGCAATGTCTTGATTTGGTAGCCCATCCAGACCAGTGATAACTTGTGGCCTCGCATATAGTCGATTGCATTCAAATAGGGTGGCGAGGTCATTACGAGGTCAATTGATTCTGACCCAAGTGGCAGCTTTCGTGCATCGCCATGCCAAACGCGTGCGCTAGGTGCAGCGTGAACACTACGGAAGAGGCAGCCCCGAAGCACCCTCTCTATAGCCGTCTCGAAGAGGTCGAAGGGCTGGACCGGAGAACAAACAAAAGACTTGTGCGGTCTGCTGTGAGACACGTCTCGCGCGAGGGAAACTCCGGCATCCTTAGTAATTACCATTCTTGAGAGGGCGCACCAAAGAAACTTCCGAATGCACTTATCTTTGACATCATAAATAGCACGCGAAAGAGCCGCTAGCTGCTTCCGCGCTTCCAAGTCGAACCAATAACGCACAAATTCTTGCGTTTCCTCGTCTGCGTCGGATGGATATGCGTGCTTGCCTGCAATTTCCATACGCCTTGCGGAGCGCAGTGCCCAACTCCCGTAATCCTCGACGCGAGTAATGTTCGCGTCAGCTGTAGCTACCCTCGCGAGGAGAACAGCGAGCGGGTCCGAATCGACGCCGAAAGTTGAATGCCCCGCAGCCCGCCCCACTATGAGAGAAGTACCTGATCCCGACATCGGATCTAGAACCCGGAGCTGATGCCGACGGGAGCTTAAGATTTCCCACGGTATATTGGCGGCCATCCGAGCAGGGAACGGGTGAGATGCCCGACAATTGAGTAGCTCCGGTCTGAACGTTTTTGGCATTGAGTTCCAAGCCATCTCGGAAAAACAGCAACGATTGAGGGCAACTAGAGATGGCCTTAATTTGCCCTCACAGAAGTAAAGCACTGGGGGACCTATCCATCAGTCGACATCTGATTTAGTCCTTGACTTGAGCCCCTCGATTCGAGCCGGCTACGAAAGAAGCCTTCCGTTGTCTTGTCGAGAAACGTGACATAGCAGCCCTTGATTCCACGACTCAAAAGCACTCGATAGGTGTTCTTCACGTTCCGCGAGAAATCTCCCTTGGAACGCCGGACGACAGTATCGGCAGATTGCGATGGATCGCCGATCCACTGGGCGCTTGCAGCGTCGAAGACCAGATCATTCCCGAAGATGACGCCGACGTAATCAAACTCAAAACCCTGTGCTGTATAGATGCAGCCAATCTGATCGATGCCGCCGCTCTCGTATGCCCACAAGCTTTCACGCGGAATACCAGGCGCAAGGCGACCAGCGTCAGATTTTGCGTTCCAGGGTCGGGCGTAGCCTCCGATTACAACGTCGGTCGGCAAAGTTCCATCCGGCAGCGGGTCTAACCATTTCCAGCAGAATCCGGCTGTCATTCGTGCGGTGAATCCCTGTTTGACTTTCTCCCGAATAGCATCATCGAGGTGTTGTGGCGAGGCATAGATTTTGAAGTCGAACATGGGTTCGTCCAAGTTCCAGAGCACGTGTGCTGTTCTCTTGATCTGAAGCGTGTTATTAATCCAATTGACGAAGCCATCCGACCCTGCACATCTGAACTGTGCTTCCAACTCGTAGTCCAAGATGGTGCAGCCAGCGCCTTTTGCATACTCACGAATGTAGTGAGAAGACCCAATTTCACCCGGTCTCACTACCTGATCGTCATCGATGAAAAAGACAGCGGTTTTGCTTGCGTTGATCAGTTCGCCGATCTGGGGCCCGGTGCTCCGCTTCGGGCGCGGAGTAAATCTTGAATTACTGCTTTCCCGAATTCTGTGCGCCTCGTCACAAACCATTACATCAACGTCACCGTATCCCGCCGCGGCATACCCGTTGAAGTACTTGATCTGTTGTGAGGCACGTGTGCCGACGATCTCACGCAGTGTCGTAGTGAAAGCTCGTGATCCAGTTACGTAATGTGTGTTCAAGCCCTTGGCGGAAAGATCGCCGAGTAGATTCATCGCAATCACAGATTTACCTGTGCCCGGGCCGCCTTTAACGATGATTACAGACTTTTTCTTGCCCTTCACTCCGTCGGCCGCCGCCTGCATCACTCGGTCGTACACAACCAACTGCTCGTCCAAGAGGGTGTATTGGGAATTCCCCTTGACCACCGCGTTGACGTGATCCAGCAGCTTTCGAGAGGCTCGGTACCGGCTCTGCTCAATAGTCTTTACGACTTCGCCGTCGTCACCGTTAGCGACGCGCGATCGCAAATATTGGATTAATTTCTCGACATCGTCTCCTGTGAACAATGGGAAGCTGGCGAGGAGGGGTTTGAATTTGTCCGCAAATAGAACGTCCGTATCATCAGTGGAGTAATTGTGAAGGTAGGAACAAGCGTTGAGTTGTATTCCTGAGTCCGGGTCGAATGCAGTATGTGCGTCTTCGAGATATGTCTTGTACTGTCCAACCTGAGCTGAAGGATGGAGGACGTCACGCATATTCCCTCCAACCCAGGTACTCAGTTCATTGCGTCCACCCCCGTCTTCGCACTTTTCCCATTGTTTGAGTTCTAAGATGACTGCGTTTTCGCGGCTCCAATCGTTTCGGCCCGTGACCAGGCAGTCGAGCCTCCGAGACGTGAGCGGGAGCTGGAACTCTAGAATCACTCCATTCGTCAGCAGATTACCTTCTTGAAACACCTGAGATACGGCACGAAGTGAGTTCCGCCATGAGTTGACCTCACTGGGCGATGGCTGAAAGCCGAATTCGTGAAAGAACGCGTCGGTTAATTTGGCTACTATCCGGTTCTTCGTCGTATCGTCAATCAGGCTCGCGGTAGTTCCTGAATAGAGTCGCATCGGCGCGTGACCCGAATCCAGCCAGCTGCGAACGCACTAGGCTACTGGATCACCTTTCTTAATGTAAAGGGCAATTACGTGCTGATGTCAGCTGTACGAGCTGACAGATTGCGAAAGCGCCTCAAGACTGATGCTGTACCGATACAATCGAATCGAAAGTAGTGTCCCTCCGGCTCCAAACCGCTCCCGTTCGGGTCCATTTCAGTCTAGGCGAAGCCGGACTCGCTAGACGCGGCGAAGCGCATTTCGAACATCATCCTTTTCTCTCGTGGCCTGCCATGCCGCGATGGCCCAACCTGTATCGATCCAGCGCGTCGAGCTCTTGGGTACTCCTTCGAGATAGCGAATCCTGTTTACCCTGGACTCGTCGACGACGCCACCATTCTCGGCAACGTCATCTGCCGCGACGAAGACCCAAGCAAGATCAACAAGTGAAACAGTCCGTTCCACAAAGCCTCCCGGGCCACCATCAATGCGAAGTCCACCACGTGGAGCCGCTCCGAGAACGCGAGCCCTATTTCCTGCGGTGCGTTGCAGCCAACGATCAGGCTCCTTTCTGGCGAGCAGGGCATCGACGGTCAACTGTGCACGTGCTGTCGCTCCCTCAGGGAGCCGCCTAGAGACTTCTCGGGCATTTCCGTACTCACGCCAAGTCGCGTAGTCCACATCTGGGATAGACCACACCCCACTGCGATCCGTCTGTCTCGCGATACCAACATAGCGATAAGTGGCGTCGGTGGGACGTCTGGCGAGTACAAATGCTGTCTCGCTCGGGCGCGGAGTGTCTGCGTCGTATTTCAATCGATCGGGCTCTGTTAGCTGTCCCCTCTCCATCAAGAAGATAAACAGATGGCCTTGGTGGCGTCCCGAAAGTGGTTCAAGTTCCTCAAGTCCAAAACGCGTCGTCAGTTCGGATTCGTTCATCACCGTCCCAGTAGGCGGCGCCAGATCGGAAGGGGAGACAACCCGCTCGAGACGCGCAATCGGGACCGTTGCCTGCCCAGCGTCAATTGTGGGTCCCGAAGGATTGTCAGACGTCAGGACCCACTGAGTTCCATGACGTTGAAGCCGCTTGATCTGATAGTTGGTGAGAGCACCTGTGCGGATCTCGACAAGGATGACGCGGTTCCCCAATGCGCTCGCCGGCTCGCCGCGACAGACCCGCATAACCGCCCAGTCACCATCGTGCAAAGGGTGCTCTCCTGCATCCATGGAGCTTCCAGAGACACGAACCGCAAACATTTCGGGTGACGTTTCCGTGATGGGCAACCAAACGGCTTCTCCGCTTGGTGCTTTCGAGCCCTCCGCAACGTGTCCTGCCGCCGCACGAAGGTCCGGATATGCCACGACCCGACTGTGCGATGCAATATCGGTCGCCGCAGTCTGGACTGGCTCAGCCCACAGACCATCCGGTCCGGCGTGGAACCTGATCTGAAACGCCGTACCGCGTTGGCCGGCGCGTGGTCCAAACCAACTCCGTAGCAGATCGGGTAGCCGATTGCGCGATGTCCCGGCAGGTCGGGCCACGTTGCAGTACTCCTTTACAAACCGGAATTGCCAAATTGCTCCATCAGGCAGGCGAACGTCAGTCTCACCTTGAGGGATTGCGGAGCCGGTCCGCGGCGGGAGCTTTATGATCGGATCGCGCTGATTCGAAATGATTTTACACACAAACCCTTCGACTGATGGCGCGCTTTGACGTTTCCGCGCCAAGTACTGGGCGAGGCGATAGTCCACAAGCTCGCGCGTCATCTGTGTCAGCGTCGTAACCAGTTCTGATGCCACGGTCAGATCGAGCACAAAGCGATCGCTGTCAAGACGGAACCAGGTGCGCCGATCACGCTTTTGCTTTTCACCTGTCCACGCAGCAATTGGATTCTGACGCCAGTATGAAATCCAGTGTTGCACATCGTCGCCCTGCAGTTCCGCCAGCCGATGTTCTTCGGGGACGTCAGACAGAAGTTCTGGAGACCGCCTGATTACAGCATGACACCGGAGCGCCAGTTCTTCGAGTGGCATTCCCGACGCGAGCGAATCGTTCTCGCAGAGCGCCTCGAGAGTTACCATCTTGAAAGACTTGGTCATCTCCGAAATCTCTACCTCTCGAAGAAAGCCCAGAGCGACGTCGAGCACTGACCGGGCACCTGTAGGCAGGTGACCTTCTTCTCTTACGAATTCAAACCAGCTTCCGTGGCGTTCTCGAAGCCGGCTCGGTAGATAGCCCATTCGATGGAGCTCACCCGCAGTAGGGCGCTGTGTCGGATCTTCCCGCGCCCCACGCTCAAGAGCGATTTCACGATAAGCTCGCTCAACTTCGTCAACACCGCCGACTCTGAACAGCCGCGACAGTAGTTGCTTCGCCTCTAGCTCAAGGTCGACAGAGCAGCCGGCCGGAAGTTCTTGGCTTCCGGTTCCCTCGAGGAACGCTTGCACGGACGCGCCTGTTGCGTCAGTAGCTAGTTTTCGTCGCAAAACGATGGAAAAGGCCGTCGTTGCTGGGGGAAATGATAGTCGAGGCAGTCAGTTTTAGGCTGCCGACGCTCGGCGCCTGCTCAAAAATCATTGTAGACGAGGCC
>Ga0123355_10001585_pt1 | contig 31733 bp, 20 predicted proteins | sample TergutEmb28metaG_3_FD_89872 | JGI IMG/M metagenome (GOLD analysis project Ga0123355, IMG submission 89872) | Embiratermes neotenicus P1 segment gut microbial communities from Petit-Saut dam, French Guiana - Emb289 P1 | ecosystem: Host-associated > Arthropoda: Insects > Digestive system > Gut ...
GAGGCGAGAATTTATCAGCGGAATTTGCACTCGGAATTTTTTGGGGCGGGGTGAGCCGCTATGCCACCACTCCATCCATCGTTGCTTTGTCTCTGGGTCATAGTGCTACAACCAGTTCCGTCCATGGTCACTAATCGCGAAAGGAAATCATTTGGATCGTGTCGAAAAAATTCCTAAAGTTGCTCGAACGACTGGCACCGTTGACGTTTTTAATCCGCGTTCCGGCATTTCGGGACCCACTTTGCGGAGAGCTTCGGCGTGTCCATATCTTCATGAATGATGGACCGAACCCGCTCACGTGAAATGCCCAGTTGCTCAGCTATTGATTTAGCCGAAATCCGGCTGTCTTCCAAGATTAGCTTGTGAATTTGATCAACAAACTCCGGGGTGGTCACTGTTTTGGGTCGTCCAGGACGAGGCGCATCACAGGTGGAAAAATCACCACATTTAAACTGGGCCACCCAGTTTTTGACGGTGGCATACTATGGTGCATGTTCCCCTAAAGTTTCTATGAGAATGGCGTGAATTTCCTTCGGCGCCTTGCCTTGCTGGGAGAAAAAAAGCTTTATGACAGCTCGCGTCTCCATGTTGTTGAAATCGCGCGTCGCCTGACATGCTCCTTTTCAGCGCCTCTGTAACAAGAAAAGACTTACAGTTCGGCACATGAACAGACCCCTCTTTCCAACGACACTATCAAGTCCGTCCTACGACATCGGGAAGTAGGTCGGGCTAAGGACTTATCATCACCCCCGCGTATACCTTTTTTTTTAAAATGGACATGCTTGTTACAATGTTACGCAGACGAAACACTAACCAGCAAACCAAGACAGAGGAACAACACGATAACAGTAACAGTGTCCTCTCAAGATCTCCGAACGACTACGGACCCAAACACGGCTGGATAAAGTGAACATGCATTGCCAACATACTTAATAAATAACAGGAGCCAACAGATATTAATGTGCTGCAATAAGGATTTAAAGTAACATATTAGATTCTTAAGTTACAGAAGAACGAACTACATATTGTTCTAAACATTGTAACAAGAAACGTAAATTTAGAGAAAAAGTATACTTCATATTTTGTAGCACAACCTATGTAACAAAACTGTCAGAAGCATTTAGTTCTTAAGCAAATAAAGCTATGGTCTCCCTGAAGATGGTGTAACAAACATCGAAACATGTAGGAGGTAACAGGTGATAAATATATTAATATATAAGGTGATAAGTATATAAATATATTATTATAACACCAGTCCCGATCAGACCACGTTGGAGGGGAGTAGCGGTACAAGTAATATGACCTGTACCGGAGGCTGCGGGTACAGTTTTTAATACTTCTGATGAAGGGTGCTGTGACACCCGAAACATAGAGTAGTTTTGCAGTGAATAACTATCTGCATACTGTTGCATCTGTTGGATTTTTATTCACATTGATATTACGTGCATTTAGTTGGAATAAAAGAAGAAATTCACATTCTTAAATTGTGCTCTAGATAGAGGTTGGGTACCAGAGTCGGAATGGATTCTGTCGAGAAGAGAAAATCTCTCGCCCCAGCAGGGAATCCAACCCTGATTCTTAGACTGTTCACCCCATAGTATAGTCACTACATCGACTGAGCTACCGGGGCAAAATATATAATAAGTACTCTTTTGAACAGAAAAAGTTTGAAACCCTTTTTAAACACTTCCAAGAAACTCAAATTAAAATCTCCGAACAGAACGACGACCGGCAGCGTAGCCCCCAGCACGTAATACAGCCAACTGCGATCGGTAACCTGTTCACTTGTGCGTGCGCGTCCGTAGGAAAGGTGACTATGAAGCACTGTCTAGTGTTAATAAACAACCTGTAATAATTTAAATATCTGACCATTGCGTTCCCAGTTATACAACCAAACAGTGAGTATGAAGCATTCAAAATTGATTTTGGCGTGTGACTGGAGCTTTCCACGGAAATGAACATAACTCATTGGATGTTATACCTTGTATTTTGGTAGAATTGAACACATCAGAACATCATCACCCTGACATAAAAATGTAGATTCTGGAAATGATGACCGAGGCACAAGTTTCCCGCTCCCATTTATCATGAGAAATATAAAGCGCACAAAAGTAGGTTACAGAACATTAAATTCCTAAGAATTAGTGAAAGTAAATTTCTGGACCCCCAATTGGCTGCTGTCACAGGGGGTTTTCCACAAAATTCTCCATGCGTACTTCGTTTCCGGCATCCGAACTACTTGCCCAGTCCACCGTTAACATTGCAAATTTTGAGGGTCTGACAATGCTAGTTATCCTGTACGTACAAATAAAGAACTTGAAGTGTAAGAATTTCGTCTGAAGATCCTAAAATAGAATAATAATCACCACAATGACAATACTGAAACAATCCGAGTTCAGATGAAAATAAAAAGAAAAATGAAATGGCGTCTTTCGTTCTTTTGCACATAAAATAATTACCGCATCGCTGAGTGAACTACATTGGCTGAAAAGTGACACTTTGTGAAGGCAAATCGGTGGACACACACAGCTAACACCATGCAGCAGAGCCCATTCCGAGAGAGAGAGAGAGAGAGAGAGAGAGAGAGAGAGAGAGAGAGAAAACGCTTAGCCAGTGAAAAAAATCCTTCTTATATGAACCCCCATAGATAATTACTTTGTTCACAAAAGTTCATCACTGCTCCACATCTTGAGCCATATTTATGTGAAAATCGTTTTAATATTATCCTCCCGTCTACCCCTTATGTCTCGAAGTAATCTCTTCCCTTCAGGTTTTCCGAATGTAATTTTGTATACACATGCCACATGCCCCACCCATCTCATTCTACTTATATTTGATAATCCCAGTAATATTTAGAGAAGAATACAAACCGCTGATTCCCATCATGCAGTTTTCCTCACACGTAGTTACACTCCGGCAGGAACATGGATATTTATCTAAGCCTTAGAACGCGCACCGACTCTCCTATTCAGTCTACACCGAAGGTCTTTCTTCTTCAAGTTTACCAGAAAGTAGTATCTCCCCGGTCCTCTTCAGTCTGTATGTCAACGACATGCCCTCACCCTCGCACCACGTCGAGTTGGCCCTCCACGCGGACGACACGGCCATCATAGCCACGTCCCGCAAGCCGACGCTGCTCGTCAGCTACCTGGAGTCATAACGCAACGATCTTCAACGGTGGTTGAGTGCATGGAGAATCGCCATTAATGTCTCTAAGAGCACTACGATAATCTTCGCGCGTGCCGGAGGGCGCTTCGTACAGCCCCGACCAGTAACACTCTTCGGGGAACCAATCGAATGGGTCGACACAACTCGTTATCTGGGGGTGACCCTAGATACACGACTCAACTGGTCGCCTCACATCGATCAGATTAGGAACAGGGCTGCTCAAAGGATGGGTATATAGGGTCCCCTCCTGAATAGGAAGAGTGATCTCTCCGTCAGGAACGGAGTCCTTCTATATACGCAGCTCATCCGCGCCATGATGGACTATGCGTGTCCCGCGTGGAGGTCCGTTGTTCGCACCAACGTCCGGAGGCTGCAGGTGTTACAATCCAAGTGTCTTCACATTGCTACTGGTACCTCTTGGTACATAAGTAACAGGCAGATACACGATGATCTGGGTGTTCCGCTGTTTGGCAACCACATCAGAGCCCTGACTGCGAGCTTTGACTCAAAGTTAGCTGACGTGGGGAACCCCTAACACAGCAACTCGGCAGACACTTACGCTGATCGAGGGTTGACACCGTCGCCTGACGCGAAAGCCAAATGCGGCAGGGTCCAGCAGGCCAGTCGAGGCCATCGCCCGCGAAGGCCAAGTCGACTAAACGAATCGCGTTAAGCGCTGGTCAGCCGAGCGCCTTTCGGTTACCCTGCCTGAGGTTTGCCGTGACTTTTTTTTTTTCCAGTTGTAAGGCAAATGCCAGGGTATACTATGCAAAGTCGGGGCAGAGCCCGCACTCCCCTTCCCCAGGCGCGGCGGCTTCACCTAAGCGCCTGAGCCGGTCTGGATTCAGAACCCAGACAGACAACCAACCAACCAAAATTTATCCCTCCCATAACTAGTCCAGGGCCACCAGGCACTAGTCTTTGGCATGATCAGTCAAGGCCCTCAGCCTGACTTTAAAATCGTTAACGTAAGCATAATCCCCTGTTAAATTTTGGGTGTCTTCTCTTATAGAGTCCAGCGATGCAGTCAAACGCAGGAATGACTAAGAGACAGGGGGACGTCTCCGCACCTAGTCAGGGCTTGGCTTGGCAGCTCTAGTACTCTAGTACTCCCCATGCATCCCACCATGGTGTGCTAATCAGGCACAAGTACGGTTTTTACATTCGAAATTTTCCTGGCTCCTTACCTAATTAATTAAGTTATTTCTTGCTCAACTACCTCTTTACAGCTCCCAGGGGCATACTTAATTATGAATACCAAAAGACAGTAAGCCTAGCCTCACATAGGCTAGCTTACAGGAATAACCTGTTTCAGGATCACGTGTAAAAACACGGTGTTCTCTTTACTGTACCATATTTACGAGTTCATAATTGTGATTAATAACTGCCAATCAAGTTCTGAAAGCCAAGGTTTTCCTCTAACAGCATGATAATACATCAGTCAAGTGCACGGTAATTTTTGATCACCAAAACAATTTCACGTGTAACAATAGGCACTTATAAGGGCACATATAAGTGTGGTATATTTTGATTGAAGAAACAGGCTTACTTGATGCAAGAACCACCCATTCGAGTTTACACTACACTCAGAAAGGTAAAATGCACCTCAGGTTACACGAATATAGCAAACCGGCCCATGTAGTCTCTGGCAAACATTCACGAAAGAAATACAAGTAACACACTTTTCATGTAAGTCCATTTTGCCATAATTTCCTGAAGTATAGAATTTTAATTCTCACTCAGAAAAATCCAGGCTGCTATGTGAAATGTCGCTGTTGGTGCGCTGTCTTAAAGGCATTTGAGAGGGCGTGATAAATTTGTGCAAGGATTTTGGGTACAAGGTTCGAACGAAGTCAGTCCAAAGGTTTTGGAGTTATAAGACGAAACTGCATAAGAGTCATCTTTAATTATCTGAAAACCCCAGGACTCGCAGAAGTGAAATTGGCATAAAAATCTGTTCCATTTCTTCTATGATTATTCCGAACGTTCATTTAGCCCTTATGTAGTGCATTTAGGCAGCTCCGATGGACATACGCCTAGAAAGGTGTATAGTTCTTCATCTAAATAATGTGTAACACAGTCATCCAGTTTCCACAATACGATTGAGCCAAAAAATCTGAGTAAAGCAACCCAACGTAAAAGTTTATGAACCACGTTAAACGGTTCTCGAATTTAAGTGTCAAGTCCTCTGGGGTAAGAGAGAGTTAATTCTTCTTGTGATACCCTGAGAATAGAAGCAGCAAGCTGCACCGAAACATTGGTATCTATATACAAATCTGTAGTGTCATATTCATCAGCAATGCTTTGAGAACCTAACGTCGAGCACGGTTTTCGAATTATTACAAGTGGACAGACATAAAAAAACTAATAAGGTACATTATTGTAACTCTTCATTACAAAAGCTGTCTTCGTGCACGCCATGAAGGTTTATGGAGGCGTAGAGAAATAACTTCACTCATTCTTAACCTGACGTTAAAGAGGTAGGTAGTCACCTTCACACCCCACCGCTTTACCGCAGGGTAAAGGGCCCCGCTACCAATTTTGCAGGGGATAGGTGAGAGCCAGAGCCGGTCTGGACCGTTTGGAAAAGAGGAGTATCGTGGTACTGCCGGGAATCGAAACAAGGCAACTCGGACGTCCAGCTCGTGGTCTGGTCACTACACTCAGTACGATATCGCGGCTCGCGTGAAGAACTAAGGAATAAAATAATAAAGAAAATAATAATCAGGTCTAAAAAAATACGTCTACAATGAATAAGAATAACACAAAACTCATATACACTGTGCATTAAACACGTCTACTAGTGACAGTTGTAATATTGGAAAAGATAACTAGGCTGTCGTTTCTGATTCGTTGGTATTCAGCTGCCCGGTCGGTAGTTGTGCGTTGTGGCCTAATTCTCTGGCCTTCGCGATTGTTTCCTAATAAGTAAGAGTGAATTTTTCTCCAAATCAGTGACCATGACTCCACGGACAAAGGTGGGCTCTTACTGAAATGTCTTCCGCGCCTTGTTCGTTATGTGACACAGAATGAAGCCTATATTTGCAGCATGGTCCACTGCAAACTGTACAGACTAGATCTACCAACAACAGAACAGTAAGCACAGTATCTCAATATTTATTAAAATACAGCCTACATATGCACAGGACCTACACACATGAACATAACTTTACAACGGAGTTTCGTTTGGTTGCTGTGAGATAGGCTACAGGTCATCCAGTAACATGCAATGACTGGCACAGAGGGGGAGAGTGGTACAGTTCTTCTCATGCTCAATATCAGCGCTCAGATGGCAGTGAGCGATCAACGCCACGCCCCGGCCGCTCTCTTCACGGAAAACAAACAAGGTACCCATTTTAGAGGAGGCTGGACGTTCCCCAGGACCGGCCTGGACGAATATGGAGAAAAGAAAATGTCTTACTACCACCGGAGGTCTTCGAACCCCGGACCGTCCAGCCCGTTGCGAGTCGCTAGACCGGTTACGCTATATGATTCAGATAATTAACAACATTTTTGTACAATTACATCTTCTGGGATGTGAGGTCGTGAGTTTTGGTAGATGGGTTTGTTTCCTAACACGTAACTGTCTCCAGCAAATTCTTCCAAAACTTCGAAAACTTCTTGCTAGATTACGAAACGTCATACCCCACAAGATAGTAATCTTAACACTCACCACCGTAAGGATTTCAAACCTAATATTTTAGCCCTTCGCTACGTAGGAGATCGTGATACAACAGGTAGCCTTGTTGCACTGAGTAAAGGACCGGGCCCTGGAATCTACAGGAAGACCTTTCACGTTCTGAGCTAACTGTTGCAGTTCGTCGTTCAATGGGCACGCTCGATTTTGCTGTAAGGGGAAAGTGCTTATGTTAAAATATGTAATCAAAGGATAAATAACGTTACATCGGTAGATTTCGCAACAAATGCACTGGTGCGTGTAACAATACACGGCATACGGTACTGAGATAGAACTAATAAGCTTTTATTTGCAAGCAAAGGCACTGTTGAATGTGATAGAGAATTTTACCTTTCCATCTACCCAACCAAGAAGTTAGTGTAACTGCTTGAAGCCTGAACATGTGATCTAGTGTAGTTTAAAGGAAGAGGCTTAAATGCGATGGATTAAATTTTGAGAGGGCTGCACGAGAAGCATGGAGCAGTAACTTGACACTTGGGAACTATCACATAATTGAAATTCATCTAAACATTATTTACCAATTCTGTTCCTACCTGACAGAAAACACCACGCGTATCCTATATGAAGTTCAATAGGTCATTGCCTATGTACTGGAAACTATGCGAAACACAAACATAATCTTTGGGCATGACGCAGAACTTTTAAATGTAGCAACGACCGGTGCGTTTACAATCATTAAATACTACGCGTGCGTGCGTGTGTGTGTTTGTCTAAGTACGTGATTTAACGACGAGGCCAATTGCTGAGAATTTATAGCGTCGGTGACGATATGAATGAGAATGGAGCATTATTGTAACATACGGACAAGGGAAAACAGAAGTACTTGGACAAAAGCCTGTCCCAGTGTCATTCTGTTCGCCATAAATCCCACAATAACTGGCCTGGAATTGAATACGGGTGTCCGGGGTAACAGACCGATGATTGGCTGCCTGAACCAAGGCCCGGTCTTTAAATTCTGTGGTTTAAAGGGGAGTTTTCGCAGGGGATAAAGCAGTCAAAGCAAGAACCTGACAAATGACTGGGTGCAATAAACGTATCAAACATTTCGCAGATGGTTTTAAGTAAAATGGGACAACAATGTCGGATTTAACACAGTGAATCAAGCACACCAAAATAATTGTAAGATTGGATCAGTCAGCCCCATAGGAATTACTGTAACTACAATTGCGACAGCAACAGCTCGAAACGTGATGTGTTGACGCAATAGCGAGAGGTCAGGCAGAATGTCTTAATACACAAGATAACTTAGAAACTTATACTCTCGATGTGAAATGTTTCTTTCGATAATAAGGCATACTTTCCTGTGTGATCAATGTACCCTGGCACTACTAAAAAAGCAAGTAGTATTTCAGTGAACAAGATTTTCATTTGTTTTAGAAATTAGGTCCGGCTGTTCAACATATAACCGAACTGTACCAAAGGAAGTAATGTATTACGCGGAAGATGCGATAACTTGAGTTGTAAGACACCGTGTGAAGAAGTCACAGGGCTTTTAGGCATTCACGGCAAGTGTTAATCAAATGACATTCTTGCGATTTATTACACTGTGCAGGGTCATCGGCAGATTTCGACGTTTCGGAGGAACGCGTCGCCTCCATCTCCATAGTGACTTATGTCGGTATTAAGTATCCACCTGAACCCCACCGTCACCCCGAAGATGGAGGCAAAACGTTCCTCCAAAACTTGGAATCATCTGTTCATCCTACATGGTGTAACAATCATGAGGACTAAAACTAAGTGCATAGTTCTGGGTTGGCCCATTAGGCGAGATTCAGGAGCCTCACTTTAAAAGGAAACAAAGGCAGGAGCCATGCATTCATAAAATAAAATAAGTGAGATTTCAGGCTTCCACCGTGGTGCAGTGAAGGTACACTCTCTTCTGGGTTCTTACTCTGCGTAAAAATCCAGAAGAACAAGGACCTGCCTGAATATTATTTTTTACAGGCAATTTGAGCAAGCTGCACCAGTGAGATGCCTATACTGTTCAGAAAGAGTGATCAACATATGCAAAGGCAGCAATAAACCTAGCTCAAGAAACTGAATATTAATCTGGAAATATCAATAGAACTGAAATAATTGAAATGTATGTACACCCATACCCCAAGCAAGATTCGAACCCATGATTCCATTGTTCAAATGGTAAAAACAAGTATATGCCTTACACCATGCAGCCATCATGAAAGGCACAGCTATGAACTACATTGCAACATTTCATTAAACTTCACTGCAGGAGTGAATACACTTCGGTGTATGAATGAATTCATTGCATTGTTTCGACAGGTTCCACTTGTAATGTTGTTACAAAATGTTTCCGCCAGAATCAAGTAACTCTGCCACACATACAAATTTCTGTCACTTTTTCTTCACCCTTTTCATCAAAGGGCAAAGATGCTTTATACGCTATCAGCACTATATCAGATTCTGTGAAGAAGAATCTAATAGCCACATGTTCTACACAAGTAGCATTTCTGGCACCAAGGCAGTCTCAAAAACATGGATGCTTCAGGTGATCTTAACACTGTGACTGACAGTTATGTTCTAGCCTGAGATGAATATCGTAAACAGTGAGACAGTGCATGGCAGAGTTGCTTACATATAGTGCAAAAGTATAAATTTTTTTTCTGAGAATGACAAACAGATGCAATACACAATGTTCAAAATCACTGTGCAGTTGCCACTACCACAGTGGTAATGCAGCATTGCCTAGATCCAGAAAAACTGGTGATACAGCACCACAACTAGTAATACAAACAACACGCAGATCATGAGCAAACCATGACCTGCATATGGTGTGCAACTGTTAGCAGTTCTTTGTGTGCAGTAATGTATCATGTACTGTATGTGTGAGTGAACAGTCACTTTTCAACACTCTGTTTTAATACTAAGGCAAAACTGATAATGTGATCCTCTGTATATATAGTAAAATATTTGATCTCAGAAACAGACAGACAGACAGACAGATCAAAGGTCACAGGTCATGCTGATATGTCTGCAGCTTGGGCAGTATGGAAAAAGGCAATAATTCTGCATCTTCTGTCTGGTTGTTTTCTGTCTAAGAATATGAACTTTAAAATACATAAAACTGTTATAAGTTGCCTGTTCATTTATATGATTGTGGAATTTGACTCTGTCATTAAGGGAAGAACATAGGCCAAGGGTATTTGAGAAAAGGGTGTCATGGAAGATATCGGGACCCAACAGGAAGTGACAGAAGGATGGAGAAAACAATGTTGTGGGTGGGGCATGAGGCAGGCATGGAAGACAAAAAATACAGACAGGGTTTTGGTCAGGAAATCTGTAAGACAAGAGGCCAACTGAAAGGTCCAGGTGCAGACTTGAATGTTATGTAAAAAGTAAAGGATCTTGTGAATGCAGTAACAAAACTTCAGATTCCATAACATGTGGAGCTGTCAGTGAACTAGGGACCTATTAGCTTCTGAAGAAGGTCTGTGCTGGCTAGAGTTACTTAGTATGAATACACAACATTCTCCCTAATGATTCACATACTGCATGTTTGTGTTTCCCATATGTTATGTACCACTTCTCTCTTTGTATTGTTGAGACATCTCGCAAATATGTGAGTTGAATATACCCATCTGTGGCATTTATGTAGATATATATGATCAAGTGTTACATTTCAGATCTTTACAAAAGGAAGGAATTTTAAAGTTTTCGTGCTGCTGAAATTTGTTTTGTGGCAAGCAGGAAACAACACACGAAATATAAAGGGATAGAGTTTTACAGTTTCAGCAATCATGGAAGAAATCTTAAAACATTCTTGCCAAGTGTTAAAGGGTTAAATTAATGGTACCATATAATATACAATCATTATACAATGCCACATTATAATGGAACATTACAATGGCATGGATGGAGAAGAAAGCAATAACAATTTCAGACCTCTGCATGGAACAACTGAGGAAATGTTTAAATAGCGGTTACAGTGTTAGGCTCCACAAGTGACTGTTCTTATTGATACATTTTTTTCTCTCAGTTCTAGGGCGAATTAGAAATAACTACAAAGAATGGAAGCTTGTCCACTTTCTACAGGACCTGGTTCCAATAACTCGGTGGCTACCTCACTACGATTGGCACCAAGACTTTGTTGGTGACCTTATCGCCGGTATCACTGTGGCTATAATGCACATCCCACAGGGTAAGAGGCACATTCAATGACACAGTCCTTACACAGTTTACCACTAGCAGGAAATAATTAGCGTATAACACTCCTCAAACTTAGTACACTATCAGGTCTACCACCAAATATGTTTACCCAAAATTGCTGGTCAATTTTTCTTCAATGCACTCAGGTTTGCTTATGCTTGTTCGAAGAGGCATATTGTGGCCACATTGTCTTCATTGTCCTTAAACTCTTTTAAAACTTGAAACTCATCTTAATGTTTCTTAAAATACAGTTTCTATCTCACAGCAAACACATGACAACTATAGTACACAGAGCAAAGTGTTAATGATGCATAGAGAAATCACTGGTTTCTAGTAGTAACTGTAACATACAAGCACATCTTGTGTGAATACAGAGATTTTTAATAATAAAGCAGTTGTAATGGTACAGCTACTGTTAACTGTCTAATAAAATGTATTATCTTAAGTCATTTAAAAGAATTGTGTTGCCTCAGGGTACAGCACAAGAGAAATGAACTTTAAAATGGTAAGATGTTTCACATCATGTTATTTTGTCTGAAGTATCAACTTCTGCCAAGGAATAGTAATCTTCCCATCACTGACACATGTTCACAGGAATGGCTTATGCACTACTTGGAGCAGTCCCGCCCATTGTTGGCATTTATATGGCTTTCTTCCCAATCATAGTATATTCTGTGTTTGGTACATCTCGTCACAATTCTATGGGTAAGTTCCACATTACATATTTAACAAGTTTATATCAAATCACTACATAGCTGTCTGTGAGATGGACTGAACAACCGACCAACGGACCAACCAAAGGACATAGTCACGAAACAGAAGTATGACAAACCAGCACACTCGTGTCCAATTTCTTCTAACTCATACCGAACTGGAATGCTCATGCAACAATAACAATTGACTGGTAGAATGATTATCTCATGTGAATGTACTGGCCATATTTACAAAAGTTCAATGACAAATTGTTGCACACTGTCTTATTATCAGTTAATTCTCTGTTCATTCTTCATGTTTATTGGTGCTAGTGGATGGGGTTCGCGTATCTTGGTAAACCAAATAGCCACATTATTCTTCATTAATTTCTCTCTAATATTCTTGAAGGTATAAACAACTTGTGCCTACTCGGCATTTGCAAATTTAATATCATACATTTTCCATGTAACCGTGTTATACTCGTACTCACATAAGTTCAATACCAACTTGTGGCACAACACTTTTTTTATTATCAGTTAATTTGCATATGACCAACAGGCACAAGTTATTTACACCTTCAAGAGTATTAAAGAGAAGTTAATGAAGGCTAATACAGCTATCTGGTTCAACAAGATAGGCAAAAATCATCAACCAACAGCAAAACACATAGATATTGAAGAAGACACTGTGTTTGTGGTATGTCTGTTGAACTATGTGATTCAGCTATCGACTGTCACATATCAAGAGCCTTATACTCAGGCATGGTGGTTTTATGGTTCATTATTACTTCAGATTCATTTGTTTCCCGACAATGAAAACTGTGTTTAAAATAAAAGAAGTAAGACTGTTACACATATGTTGATCATGGCAGAACAAATACTGCTTTTTCAGCATGTTAGAGGGTCAAACTTTAGGCATTTATAGAATTTAATGAGGCTTGTGATGACTGTCATATGAAGCCAGTCTCTGTATTTTGAAGGGAAAAAACGTTTTCTTATGCAGGAACATTCGCTGTAGTGTGCCTCATGACAGGGAAGTTAGTAACAGCTCACAGTTCTCAACTGGCAGAAGGAAATATCACATCTACAGAGACCACCCGTTACCTCCCCATGGAGGTTGCTACAGCTGTTACCTTCATGGTTGGAATATATCAGGTAGATATAATTATTGTTCTTCTAACTTTGAACTTTCCTGGAGGATGGGATGACCTGATTGATGAAAGGGACTAAATGTGGAAGAAAGTAGTCATGGTCCATCTAAAGGTCGGTAAGCATTAACTGCAGCATGTGCATAGAGGGAGTGAGGTAAATTGTGATAACCCTCCCAAGGGTAGCTTGTTATTGGACAAAGAATCGAACCCAAGAACACCCGGATATTAAATAGATAATTCTACAATCTGTGCCAATTAAATACCCTTCCAAGTTCACGTACTTTGATTTTCAAAGTAAGGCTCAGTGAGGTAAATCCACAGAAAAGGTTTATACTCAACTAAAGAAAACTTTACACTATTAACGGGTAATATTCCTCAGTTGGGTTTATTAAATATCATACAATAATATGCAGAATGGAAAACCGAAAAAAAAAGTGGTTTATCACCGTTCTCAAGGTCATGAAAAAATCTGTAAATTTACGGACTTTTTACTTTACAACTGACTGGTGGCCAGTGCTAACAAGTGCACCCTTTACATCAAATTCCATTTTCCACACGGCAAGAACTTCAGGTCATTTGCAGGCGCGTCCGCAAAATTGCGAGAAGTGACTATTAGTTTCGTCATGTCTGTCCGTCTGTCCGCCCGTCCACAAGAACACCTCGGCTCCCACTAGATCGATTTAAATATATATATATATATATATATGAATACTTTTTCGAAAATATGTCGAGAAAATTCAAGGCTCATTAAAATCTGATAAGAATAATGGGCACTTTACATGAAGACGTGTGTATATTTATGACAATACCCCGCTGAATTCTTAGAATGAGTAATATTGCAGACAAAAGTCGTAGAGAATATCAAAACACTTTTTTTTCCTCGAAGATCGTGTCGAAAATGATATAATATGGAAGAATATCGTAGAACCGGGCAGGCCACAGATGAAAATATGGCGCATGCGCATTACGTGCTAGATACCTAAGGCTACAAACAAACACTCAGAATATGCAGTACATACGCTTTTGCACTGCAACAATGGTTGCACATACGCGCCTCAATGTTACGTTATACGTACAGTGCTTGTCCTGTTTTATACAGCAGAACTTTTATACTGCGTGTCCGGGCTAGAGGTGTAAAAAAATACATGCTTATACTTTAGTACCTAAAAGCTTTATGAATTTATGTTTTCAACAGTGTACAGACTAACTCAAAAAGATTTTTATGCACGTCCGTACACTTCAATGTGGGCACCTGTTGTAGCTCGACAGATATCTAAACGATATTCAAGTTCTTGCCACGTGTTTATCAGCATATGAGATGTTATAAGCTGAAGGTCATCGTCACTGTTGTGTCGTAAGTCGCGCATGCGCATATACGGACGTGCATAAAAATATGTTTGAGTTACTCTGTACACTATTGAAAACATAAATTCATAAAGCTTTTAGGTACTAAAGCATAAGCATGTATTTTTGTATACTTCTAGCCCGGACACGCAGTATAATATTAATAATACGAGTACACTGTAAATGAAGAGAAAATGATGAAGTTGTAGTTACTCTGAGTATGAATATGGAGACAGCAGGGTGCTATGAAACGTCAATGACTACCCATTATACTGCATAGTTTCAATTCAGAAGACCTGCAGACCACAATCTAAATAAATGAAGGTCCCAGCACGATAGAAATCACAAATTTTCTGTTTGCAGCTTCTGATGTACATATTCCGAATGGGTATAGCGTGCACGTTGCTGTCTGACACCCTTGTAAATGGCTTCACTACTGGTGCCGCAATTCACGTTTTCACATCCCAAATCAAAGACTTACTTGGGTTGAAAATTACCAAACATGAGGGACCATTCCATGTAGGATATGTAAGTATCAACTGAGCTGCAGAATGTTAACATACTGTATATTTTGAATAAACATCAAACATTAACTAGCAACGGTGCATCATGTCATGAAGTTGTAGCGAAGTTAATCTTCCACCTGTGTATTAAGAATCCTTAATACATAACACGTCATGAAAAATCATTGACTTATAATACAGTAAAGTTCCTAAGTTGGTTATATTATGAAATTTGTTTGTGTACAGAGATAAATCCGTGATCCGTTATTTTTCAGCTAAAACTTGAAGATTAGAATCACTTCACGCGCCTGTGCGCTGTCTTGGTGCACGAGCCAACAGCGACGCCACAAAACTGTTTTCTTGTTTCGAATAATTTCTTGCAGTTTTGTTAAAACTTGAATGTAGAACTGCTGGTTCGTCTGATTTAGGTGTACATATTTAACCATGACGATTACTCTAACGTCGACGTTTGAGCTTTTTTTGTTTCGGAAATGAGAAGTTTGCCATTGCAAGGATCACGTTTTTTTTTCTCGATCGTACTGAAGAGGCCAAATTTTGTTGCTTGTGACCACAGTGTTCACACAAATCTACAACTTCTTCAGTTATTCCAAAATTTCTTAATAAACTACATATCGTGCCAACTTTTGATCTTCACTTACATTTTTTAAACTATTTGCACGCAAACTTTTCCGTGTTTAAGTTTGTCTCAGTGTCTCTTTTTCCATATTAAACTCCTCTGCTGTAATTCTGATGCCTAACTGGTGATCTGATTTTTATGTGTGTTCTCACCTTTCCCATTTTTTTGTCGGTTTCGATCGTTAATGGACGGCCAGGCCATTCGTATCCATCCACATAACCTCTTCGTTCTGAAAACCTCTGGTACCGTTCAAACACAAGACCTCTTGGAATGGCGTCTTTTGCATACGTAACATGTAAGAAATTGGATGTTTCTGTAACAGTTTTCTTCAGTTTCACAAGGAATTTGATGTCCAGTCGTTGCCCAGTTTTTTGCAGCAAGCATGATTGCAGCCAAGTTAAACCCCCATTTACAAAAAAAAAGTATTATTCGACACTACATTAACGCAACGGGGCGTGGTTTGACACGCGACTGGGACGAGATTCAGCAGTAACTAGAGATAAATGGTCTAGGTCATTAGCACAAGCTCGAGCAGTACATTTCTTGACGTTATAGACCCATAGAGTTTTATTTTTCGTTTTTAGGGGCGTTCGTAAAATTGCAAAAAGCGACCATTAGCTTCGTCGCGTATCTCTGTCTGTCCGTCCGTCCGTTCGACCGACTGTCTGTCTGTCTTTCCGTTCGCATGAAACAACTCGGCTCCCACTAGACCGATTTCCATCATATTTTATACCTAAATATTTTTTCGAAAAAAACTTATAGAAAATTCATGTTTGATAAAAATCCGACACGAATAAAGGATAATTTACATGAATATTTACGTAAATTGATGATATCTCGCTCAGTTCTTCTTAGAATGAGAAACGTTTCAGACAAATTTGTAAAAAAAATCAAAACACATTTTATGTTAAATAACTTTTTTTTTCCCCCCCGAAAATTGTGCCTTTTATGTGATAATGTTGAAAAATATGGTATAGCCAGACAGGCCAGAGATGATAATATAATACAGCTCACGCGTTTTGTATGATGGATAACTAAAACTACAGGCACAAACGCAGAATATGTAATACTTATTGAATTTCTACGGCACCTACATGTTACGTTTACGCCTACATTGCCTGTGTTGTTTAAAAGGTGAACATTTACTGAACAAATTACAAAGGATATTATTTTTACTAGCCAAACAAGTAAAAGGAACTAGAACTTAACTAAACATTTTTAAAGCACCATCTAAACTCTACTTAAAAAACAAATTTAAAAAATGAGGCCTGGGCAAACCTGGAATACACACGCCTATACTTAGAAGCAGTTTTCACAGTCTCGTTTTCTAATATCCACACCACATTTTTTAAAATTGTATAATCAAATCTTTGCCTGCAGTTGTGTGTAAAATAAATATAACAGCATGGTAACAAAAGTCATGAAATCACAATGGAATTTCCAAAATTTGGAATGTGCCTTCATTCCCTTCTCACCATCCCTGTTATTGTTGCGGTTCACATATTTTACGACATTTACCGATACCCTTCTTCTCAGGTACAACACTGCGTCACTGGGTAATCAGTCTCTAACAGTGCAATTCTACGTAGTGGCCTCATCTTCTGGGATCGACCTGTTCAAATTTTTCTTGGATTTTTTGACCCTCGAAGATGAGGCCACAGAACCCCCAGCTATACCACTGTAAAAACCTGAAAAATTTATGACACCTTATGATACACTGTGACCATGTACAGAGTAAATGCTATGAATAAGTACCAACAATGTACATTTCCAAATGTTATGTTTACTTTAAAGTCAGCAATCTTGCATGTCGTGGCCAGCTGCCATCCTCAAGGACCTTACTTTTTTAAAAAAATGAAGACCCTGAAACCAACTATGTCATAAGGTACACAGTGTAGAATCAAATTTTCATTTCGTTATGTTTTAGGCATGACACACCATGAAAAGATCATGACTGTCTATTCATCAGGCAATCCATCCATCTTAGTCTGAACTTGGTACTGCTCTAAACACCTGAAAATGAAAATTTTCATTAATATAGAAATCTGAATGTTTATTCTTGAAACATAATGGCCAATTAGAAGTGACAATTTTTTTGAATAAATAATCTTGTACACATATTAATGAAATTAAAAAGCATTTAAAGCAAAAGTAACAAAATTCATTCAAACAAATATTTTGTCCCATGTACACACATTTTGAGAAGGAGATGATGGGGCATATGGTACATATAGCGAAGAACAAAAATGTGTATAGGGTGCTGAAGGGAAAACCTGAAGGAACGAGACCATTTCGAAGACCTAGGCATAGATGACAGGATAATTCTAGAATAAGTTTTAAATAAATTGGATGGGATGACAAAGACAGGATTAATGTGTTTGATGATGGGAACAATTGGTGAGCTCTTGTAAACACTGAATTGAACCAGCAGGTTCCATAAAATGTGGTAAATTTTTTCAGAATCAGAGGAACTACATTAATAGGTTCTCAAAATGGGCTCTGATACATCGAGTTAACTAGCTAGCTAAGTATTTAGTTAGTTGGTTAGTTAGTTAGTCAATCAGTCAGATAGATTGTTTGTTAATATATTTTATGATGTCACATTTGTTACAAATATCACAAAAGCACTCTTCTAAAGCCATAAATTTAAATAAAAATATAAACAACAGGCAAAAAACGCAAAATACAAAAATTACAAAAATAGGCCTGCATTACAAAATTAATGAAGTGCTGTACATAGATGCTGACAAAAAAACTTACCTGCTGACGTATTAGAATGAACATTTAATTGATTTTATTGAAAAAAATCTTGTATTTAGTTAAATGCTCACCTAATTTGAAATAATAGGTACATGAAAGCTGCAGAACTTACTCTACTGCTGACGGCTCAAGTAGTATAGGTTGTGAAGCTGTTTTGTTGGGTAAGTAGTCCTGATGTTTCAAAGGCACTATGATCCTTTCAACTGCCAGGAACTATTCACCCAACAACATAACGTCACATCTGAGGAGACCTCTAACTTCAGCATCACAGCTGTGAAAACCTCAAATCTTACAATCAGGATCTCTGTTTGGTATATCTGAGCGCATGAATACAATGAATCAGTTGCATCCTCTTCACATTCTGTAAAGCTACCTGTATCAACACACCCAATAAAGTGGGAAATGTTACATTATTAATGAAACACTTAATCTTATTTCAGACTTACATTGAGATATTCAACAAAATTGAGGATATTAATCTAGCTGCATTAGCTGTGTCTTCCATAACAATAGTTGCACTGGTCATTAATGAGATTCTGAAGGTGAGTACAGGACAGCTCTCTCTCTCTCTCTCTCTCTCTCTCTCTCTCTCTCTCTCTCTCTGTGGCACTATGTGCATATGTGTTCAATGGCCCATATGTATGTCATTTTCAGAAGCATATATATGTGCAAACACACGTATGTGTGTGTGTGTGTGTGTGTGTGCATGCGCTGAGCTCCATTCTACCCACATGATGTGGAAACACAAATTATTATTAGTTAAGGAATCCAATCTTTCAAGTACTAAGAAAGAGAAAAGCATTCCAACATGATGGAAACTCCCACGAGTAATTAAAAAAAAAAGCTGTTCAGTCTGGTAGCACATTTTATTTTAATGACAAAGCAGGAGCAATGCTTTTAATTAATACTGGTTGAAATCCTCAAAACTTTCAAACATTTCTAGTACATAATAATAAAATGTTTTAAGGTGTGTTGACCTATTGACATTCTTAGCTTACTGAATTCTCCATGTCAGCATGTCAGTCTGTCATTGTGAAACTATCATTGTGTTTATATTATTAATAAATTCCTAGTTTCCTTCTTCTTGAGAATCTAACCATCACTGAAATGATCAAGAACTCCCATCCTTTAAGAAGGGCAAATATTCATTGTTTGGTTCACATGAGCCCCCCATCGGACCCTATGGGCCTGCACAGCTACATCTTAAGCCCAGTTAACACCATCACACCCTATGCCTTTAGTATTTCGAACATGGTGGTAATTATATATACCACATGCTTTAACATGAAGAACTTCTGCATTTTTCCACACCATACAGTCCTTTTCCTGCATAGCAGAAGATGAATTTTTAGCTGTCATTTAACTTCAGAAGCTCTTAAAGGGTTTGGAAACTTCCCAATAAGAGGACAAGCAACTTGCATTGTGAAATATGCAGATGACCTTGTGCTACTGGCTAAGGAAGGAACAGTACTACAGGGCATGACTGATAGACTAATTAAAATTGAAAGATGCTATGGAATGGAAATGAATGCGGAAATAATTAAGGTAGTGAGTATCTCTAGACAAAGACCCAAGTACAAATTACGATGGATCAAAAACAACTGGAGAATACAGCATATTTCAACTGTCTGGGTAGGTTGATAACAAATGATAAAAAATGTGCACATTACATTAAATCCAGCATTGCCATAACCAAAGCAGCATTTAACAAGAAGACTCTGCTCACCAGCAAATGGTACTTAAATGTAAGGAAGAAACTAGTAAAGTGCTATATCTACAGTATAGCTCTGTATGGTGTTAAACTCGGACAGTTCGGAGAGGAGATCACAAATACCTTGAAAACTTTGTAATGTGGTGATGCAGAAGAATGGTGGAGACAGTTGGTGAAAAATTAAGAAATACTACATAGAGTAAGGGAGGAGAGAAACAAACTACATACAATAAAAAGAAGGAATGCAAACTGGATTGGTCACATTTTATATTGGAACTGCCTTCTACAACATATTATTGAAGGAAACGAGAAGGAAAAATAGAAGTGACAGGAAAACAAAGAAGAAAACAAAAGCAAGTACCTGATGAACTTAAGGAGATGAAAGCCATTGGAAATTGAAAGAGGAAGCACTAGATTGCACTCTCTGGAGAACTCACTTTGGAAGAGGCTATGGACCTGTCATAAGACAGACTATATGATGATGACATAACATTCATACTTCACGGAGTTAAGACCCACTTTAATAATAGCCTCAAAGCTAACTACATTTAGGTCTTCCATGTAGCCTCCTCCCAATAACATTTTGTATGCACTTCTTATTTCCCCATATAATGCTAAATGTTCCATCCTTCTAATGCTTGTTTATTTCATCACCCTAATAATATTTATTTACACATTTTTGCATATAAACATACAACAGTAACTCTGCAAACACACATTCTGCCATCATGTAGAGACCATACAGTTACACTCAAGATCATTATCAAGCAAGTTTGGTGAAGACGTTAGGAATTAAATGCCTTGTACCTACCTAAGGAAAATTATGTCAAGACTTCAGAATTCTAAAATGGATGACACCAGCTCTGAACCTCTCATATAGAAACAGTGAAAGCAAAGCCCAGTAACATGATTTTTGTACCAAATTCTTTCCTCACTCAGGTAGTGTGAAAGCTACTCTCAACCGAACTGACAGAGTACATTCATAAATAGAAAATGTAAAATTAAATGATTCATATTGTTTATACCACACATATTTTGGCAGCCACAAATAAGAAGGCGATCAGTCGTACCAATTCCTATAGAACTGATAGCTGTAATCACTGGAACACTGGTATCTACATATGCCAATTTGAAAGATGAATATGGGCTGCAACCTGTAGGTGATATTCCAACAGGGTAAGTATCATAATCACAGATTTTTTAAGAGTGCACAATTTCCATGCACACAACTGTAAGTGGATTTCGCGTCCTCAGATTGAAAATATGATATGTCTGAGAGATCCAATAGATTAAGCACAAAATATCATCCTCACTAGCACAGATTAACACTTATATTTTAGACACAAGTCTTAAGTTTCCTCGCTTAAATATTTGCCCACCAAATAACAACAGTATGTACAGGGCACATATTGGAATGTAAGAGAAAGCAAGCAATATAGGCAGTCTTCATTGAACGTTACCCCAAAACTATGTTGTGTTGCTTCATTGTTGACGAATTTTAGAGATCAATATATGTTGCCTGGACTCAGACTAACAATGTTTCCACTAGTAGCTAGCAGAACCATCAACAGCCAAATTTTAGGGTATTAGAATTATTTCTTGCTGGGAAAAGATTCTCTGCTCTGTGTCATTTTGCCCTGCATGGTGATTTTCAAAAACATAACCCAAACATTAAATGAGGACACTGCAACATAGCGCTAAAACACACAATAAGGTGCTGCTAAATAAATTATTAAGAAAATTACTTTACCTGTAACTCAGAATACTGTCTAGTTCACAGTCAGATGAACTTTTGGAATGGTCATGGAATTAATATACATGTGGATTTAACACTATGAGAAAGTTACACCTTGTTGGGTAAAGATAAGTTGCCACTCTACATGCCATGAAGGCATATGGGGGAGTGGAAGAGTGGAAGTACAGTTCCACTAATTCTTATACATACATGCAAGCATACATACATATGGTAAAACACACAAACACACACATGTATTCTATATTCCATAGATGTAAGAGCTTGTCAAAAAGAGAGAAATATGCGCAGTAAGTCATAAATATACCAAATATGCAAGATATACAGACTGTACTATAAAATTTTTCGCATTTACAATTCAAGTACTGCAATTTAAGGCAACAAAAGAACAGAATTTTATTACAGTTACAACAATATTTTAACAATCACTATCTCCTACACATTTTGGACCTCATTTGCTCATCATCAGGCAGTGCAATAAACAGTACAGAATGATTGCTTAGTGTACTGATAATACCATGAAAACCTCCAAAATAACAACAAGCAGCTCCAACTTACTGTGCACAATTCTACAATAAAGTATTTACAGCATTTCTTCTACATGCAAGACACAAATATACCAAGTAAATGTTTTTTACAATTTATTATACTCCCTGATGATGGGCCAATGAAGCTCAAAACGTGTAAGAGCTAGTGGTTATTATAATATTATTGTAACTAATACAACTGTGTGCAACTGTTTGCTTAAAATGTAGTAACTGTACTATAAAAAATTTTATTTACAGTTACACATATCATCATTAAACATTAACAATTCATCAACTGAGTAAAGGGAGTATGTATTTAAGTATCTTCTTAATGCTAATTTAAACTGGGCCTTTTCATTCCTAAGACTTGTGAGACTAAATGGTAAACCTCCACACCAGACAGGGGTGAGTAGTTAAGCCTTGTTACCATAGAATTATACAAAGTAAATTTAATTAATGAAAGTGACATTATATTGGGCTTTTCAGTCTTTCTATTTTTATTCAAAGAACAAACATTGAAAAACTAGGTTTTATACTTTTCTATCTGATATCCAAAGCCTTCCGAACTGTTGTATTTCTTCAATCAAATTCAGGCAGTAGTAAAAAATGTCAAAAGGTATGTTTGAATATACTAACATACCTTGGTCACAAACCTTTTGACTTAACTTTTATTAGTATTTAGATCAACAGCCAAATGTGGATTTTCAAGCCCCTTCTGTATGCCAGTCAGCTGAAAAGACTGTTTATGATTTATAAACAAGTAACACAATACATGAATTGTAATCATGTTTCAGTATGAACAGTATGTATCAAATGACACATTATGTATCTGTCCTCAGGTTGCCATATCCAACATTACCAGCTTTCTCACTTTTTCCAAAAATTATTGTGGAGAGCTTCACAATTACAATGGTAGCTTATACTATTGCAATGTCAATGGCCTTAATTTTTGCCCAAAAGCACAATTATGAAGTGGACTCCAACCAGGAATTATTTGCTCAGGTAAAAAATTCTTACAACCCTATAGATGCAAGCATTCTAAATTAATTAAGACATGAAAACCTGATAGGGTTGTGAACTTGTATGCGGAATCAAAGTAATCCTCTTTGGACTATTAAAGTATAAAAGATCTACCAGGGAATACCTCTTGGGAAGAAAGAATATCGGACTCCCATGTACCAGAATTGTTGGTAAAACTAACAGAGGAGAACTGTCTCACCAAGCCTATTCCATATAATTGCAAATACAAAGAAAAACGATGCCAGTAATTTGCTCAATTCATCTTTTCTCTGACAAATATTGCTATGTTTTTATGTCAAATACAACACCATGGTATGCAAATATAATTTCACATTACAAGTTCATTATTAATTAATTAATAAAACATAGTATTTCACAACTCTAAGAACTGATCATGGATTGCACCTGTATTGGTATGTAACAATATATTCGCCTGAGAGTGGTATGCTATATCAAAACACACAGCAAATTTGTAATGTGAAATAGTATTCACATAATATGTGGTTGTATTTGACTGCAATATAGAGTAATATTTAGATAATATAATATGATACTACAATATAAAATAACTCTGATAAATTTTAATAACTTAATGCATAAGGTAACATTTTTGAATATGTTACCTTCCATAACACGTTTAAATAACAGTAAAACAAAAATTAGCCTTGCCATTCAGAAATGTTTTCCTTTCCTTATAATAATCAAATTACAGTTAACTTGCTGACACTATTTATTTAGTTATTTATCTAATGAATTTTGTTGCAATATATGATAATGTACAATGCTAATAAACTGGAAAAAATATGTGACAATGACCCATTCAACAGCACTACCCTGGCATCAGCTGGAGGGTCAGAGAAAACCCACAAAAATTTAAATTAGGACGGTCAGTCTTTGACTTTCAGTTGAAATAAGCACAGTCAAAATGAGTCACAGAAGTTGCTAATATGCAATCCTACTTGACCATTTCTTACTCTCTGAAGTTACAAGATGAGTCAATTGTAATTCATCTAGCACACCTAATGATTAGTAAATATTTGCCCTCATCAAAAAAAATATGTATATATTCTGTTGGTCTGTAATGTTGTGGCATTATCTCAGCATAGGAGGAATTAAATGTTGTTGCATTCTAAAACCATACATATAGCAGCTTCATAATTAAAATTCTACTTTGCAATATGACTGAATACCTATTTTCCACTAGAAGCCACTCATTAAAATAATAAGTCATATTAAATGAAAAATTGTCCTTATATAAGAACATCATAAAACAAGAGACACCTGTATAAACGCATGCAGACTTCTTATAATTTCTGATATCTACAAAGGCTTTGTTGATAGCACAGGAATATGGTTGATATTTACTTTGACATAATCTGCTTCTAGGTTCTCCCACTTAATGCAGCTTAATCACTCTACCAAAAGAATGTGTGTGAAATGTAAACAAAATTATATGTCCTAACAGGGCACAAGCAACATTGTTGGGTCTTTCTTCTCCTGTATGCCCATCACTGCATCGCTATCAAGAAGTCTTGTCCAGGAGACAGTGGGTGGCAAGACTCAGCTAACAAGCTTAATATCATGTCTGATTCTCCTCACTGTGATGCTGTGGATTGGACCATTCTTTGAGCCCCTTCCCAGGGTAAATGTTTACAAATATAGAGTGATAATGCCCTGAGATGAAAAACAGTTGTCTTAGTATGTTTTCTTTTTAGGAACACAATTCCACACTCATCCCAGTTATTAATACTATTTGTGTGACTGCAATAGTAAATTAATCTAATACATTTTTATTACTTCAGTTGCTTGAGGAAGTGTGATAAAGATCCATTATTAGTACTGAATTTTTCTAAAGTTCATGACTGATAGAATCATTACACATATGTTTTTTAAGCAAATGAATTTCACGTAACTGATGTGTCACTACATGTACTTTCCTGTATATGCTAAAGGGATCACCAGCAGCATGATGTTCTGGCTTTTTGCCATACACAATGCCAATTTATCACTAATGTGGAATTCCTTTACAGTATGCATACAGATCCCATCCATGATGCTGAGTAACATACATATATGGGGACTTTCTTTCATAACAACTATAAACTTAACCCTTTGACACCTAAAGACCCCTATAGTGGTCGTACCACACCGCTATCCTCTAAACGTTGCATTTTATATATTTATTCAACAAATATAGGTACTGAATATTTTAAATGCGGTATATATTGTCCGTTTTTTTTCTCTTCAAAATGCAATTTGTTTCATAATTCTAACATATTTGGTTCCTGTTTTATTCACATTTTATTTACAGAGTGTGCAAAAATTTAAAAAAATAATTCCGGCGACAAAAGGTTAATGCAATGGATTTCATGTACCTAATTGTAAAACCTTTACACTGGGGAAAACTGGCCAGGGCATAAGTTTACTACTTACCTCTATCTTGTGATAAGATTAAAAATGTGTGGGGTCACATCACTACTCCTCTTTATTCCAGGGCATGGGCAAAGACAGCTTTTAACTCTGCTTTTACCTAATCGTAGCCCTTAAATATCATGCACATGTTTGCTTTATTTGAAGCTACCACTGCCATCACATTATATTAAATTTCATGTTAATAATGCACAACAGTGATTAATTATAAACTTCTGCAAATGGAAGATATGAGTTTGTGTATTTAATGATATGTTTGACTTAACATATGACATACTCTTAGTTCCAACAACAAACTTCAACTTTTGTGACACATACATATGCTTCATACAGTCATGTATGCTTAAGTCTGAATTGGATCAATACATTCAAATCAGTTTACTCCTGTTAATATACAATGCAGCATTGCTCCTGTCCTTGCCATGAGGGAATAAAGGGGGAAAAAAGGTATAGCTCCACTCAATCTTAAACCCAGTGCTAGATGAAAATGTGTGGTCAACTTCACATGCTCACTATTTTAGGTCCCCCCCCCCAGAAAAGAAACATGGTACCCACTAACACTAAATAGGAGGCTGACTGGGCTACAGAGCAAGTCAGGACATTTTTGCCTCAGAAAAGAATGCAACCCCAAATCATCTAGCCTGTAGCCTAGTCATTATACACATTACATTGCTGTCTTTCTTAATGAAAGAACTGCACAGATGAAAAGCAAGTGAAATGAGGTGGGATATTCAAGAGACAAAGCTTTGTTGCAGTGCATACTGGCAAGCATCATTGTAGTGGCCCTGAAGGGAATGCTGCTACAAGCCAAGAACCTGCCCTCTTTCTGGCGGCTCTCTAAATTGGATGGCTTGGTTTGGATCATCACATTCCTCACTGTGGTTCTAGTAGACATTGACTATGGTCTGTTAGTAGGGCTGGCACTTTCCCTTGCTTCTCTTTTAGTCCAAGGCATGAAGCCTTACACATGTCTACTGGGAGTCATGCCAAACATGGACATTTATTTGGACTGTAACAGGTACAGAGAGGTAAGTGCTCCCATTTTACATTAGAATACTCTTGTGAGATGCAAAGTTCTTACAGTTGTTTTGCTGAAGATCCAAGTCACCTGTTACATGTTGGAGTGTCACTGGGTGTGTAGTTTCTGACTTCTGAAAGCACTTACTACCTTCATTTTCAAAGTCAAAGATTGCTTGATCCTGAACTGAAAGACACTATGATCCATTTAAAATCAGAAACCACACATCCGATGACAGACCATCACAATCCCAAAGACCGGAATTTTCTACAATATTGTTGTTAAGATACTGAAAAATTATATTTCGGCATATTCAACTTGACAAAATTCAAGGTCAGTTGCATACATTTAAAAACGTAAGGCAATGCACTCACAACCACCAAAATCTTGCTATGCCCATGCTCCTATCATGTATGGCAAACTAAGTTTTACGTTTCACCCAATGGCACTGCATATCCCTTCTCAGAGATCTGTAAAGGTAGTGACTCCATATTCTGCATACCAACACAACACAATCAAGGTCCAATAATTTAGGCCTAATAAAAGGTACCGAAAATAAGACATCTCACTCAAGCAATCCCAGATTCTCTCTTTATTGCTGATAGGACACGATGTTACAAAGTGTTTTTCTTTCAGGCTCGAGAGGTTCCAGGAATAAAAATTTTTCATTATTGTGGAGGGCTAAACTTTGCAACTAGAAATCACTTCAAAACTGAATTGTACCGGTTTGTTGGCATAAATCCACAAGAGGAGTTGGTACAAAAAGATAAAATTGAAAGGAGCCTAACCCAAAGCTTGGCGAAGAGTCAACCAGAAGAAGCCAGTGTAAGGAGATCTGATTACTCTTTGTTTTGCTTCAGAATACAGTATTTATTTATTGGCATATTATTTATTTATTTAGCTTATTTTGCCATGATGACAGTTTCTCAATACCATAGAGCATCTAACAATAACTGTTAAATAATAAACTAAAGAGTATGTAGATGGGTAATTATAGTCTAATTTGAGGCAACTTCTTATGACTTCTGTCAAAGAAATGGGAAAGGCATGTACAGCTTTGTCAGGATAGCTGGTTTTTGGGCCAATACTTAGATCTGAGTGCTAACTCCAAGGCTGTGATGTTCAGTAAGAGTGTTGTATTGAATGTAAAGATTACACAATATCAAACATGGAATTTTGTGGGATTATTTCTGACTGGAGGGGAGGATAAAAACCCACGTACATGCACACACAAAAAAACCATGTTAGCAAACCTGTTTCCAAAAATGTTCATGGATACCCCCTTTCATACTATGTAACTACATTGGTCTAAATTAATACACAAAGCAGTGAAGTGCATTTGTGAGGGAAAACCAATTTCTTGAACCAAAACCAAAGAAAACAGAACTGTGCCAATATGGCAGTAACTTATCCATCTCAGCATGAAAGCAATAAGCAGAAAGTGTGTATATGCTGCAAATGTACTAGCCCAGTACAAGTTCAGAGCCTGAAGTGTCCTCAGAATGACATGTTCTGTAAAAGTTTAACCACCAGTTTTGTAGATTTCAGAAACTTTTAACAATGATCAGTGATTAAACTTGTAGGAAAAGATGGTAAATTTCCAATAAGATTCATTACTATATATCCAATATTCATACACAGAGAAATTCAAATTGAGAAGAAGGAAAATAAAAAATGCAGTGTTTGTGGGGGAAATTTATAACAAAACTAAGAAGTGATAATAGCAGATAATCACCTCAAAGTTTCAGTTTTGGTGCATGAACCTGGGCATTTCTGTCATTATGGATTATTATGTTATTCACAAGAAATTTCTCAGTCCAAAACCAGTTTTTGTTGGGTAGAAAAAAGGCTTGTTTGAAAATAGACAACACCATTTTGAGAGTAAAAATGAATATCTGAAAGTTTTGAAAAGATAAGGCCACATTCTTGCCTAGAATATGAACGGTAAATACATGCACTAATCTTCTGGATCCATAGATGATGAAAGGAAACCATGCAATGGAAGCACAAGAGATCCCCAATAACATGGAAGTTTTATGTTCAGAAATATGCCAGCAAAACCATTGTCAGTTCAGATGATCTTAGAAATCATGTAACACAAGGCTTAGAATCAATGGTGCAAGCTATGCTAACACTCTAAAGCCCTTTCACCAGGCCATCATACTAAAATGCCACAGAAAATTCTTCATAAATATTCCCATGACTCTCAGTTGAAGCTGCTATGGAATAATGCAGCTCTCAGCTTAACCACTCATCCTAGGATTAAGACTTGTCCTTACATGAGTATTTCATTTTCAGATTCTTCATAATTTTGGGGGGAAAATAGAAGTTCTATTTCAAGACATCAAAGTGAATGAAGCCTGTTGCATTGAATGGTGAAAAATAGTATACAGGATTCCATTTATATTCAGGCACTCAGCTCATTCAACAACCTTCACTCTAGTAATCTATTAATGGGCTAAGAGTCAGTTATTCTACTATTATTACAATTTTCTTGTGCAGGAAGGCATTGTTAACATCAGTTTTGTGGAGCATGGTGAGGATCTATCAAATGAGCCTACTGTGAACACTCCCATCAAACCTCAAGTCTCTTCATATGGAAGCATTGCAGAAGAGGTAAGCAAATCATATTCAAAGTTGAAAGGAATTGGATCAGAAACTGTGTGTCTCATTTGAAACAGTGCGTAAATAGGGGCAATATGACTTTTTCATTTTCCCAGTTTTCAAAATGTAGTTACTTGACCGTAACACATACTTTCAGGAAGCATCTTGCTTTGAAAATCTGCTGTAATAATGGAAGAGTACTGAAAAATCATCTCCACCCCACCTTACTTTATTATCATGTTTATTTTCCAATATTATTTTCTTTGATAGGAGAGTATGTTAATTTTATTAATAATTTAGACACTTTGGAATACCAATAGGAAAGAAAATAAGCTCAAAATAATGTAATTTTCCATTTAAACTTCACTTTGCACGTTTGTCATATACTTTTAAAATAATTTTGTACAAAGAAATCATGAAATAACTTCCTGCAAAATTGTAATATCACTTCACAAATCTGCTTCTTTCTAGATGCTCCTTATGTCTGTATTATCGCCACAGTTTACCAATTACTTTCCACTGTGCCACACAACTCTATCATCTTTAGTTATTTTTAAATTTATCTTTATGCTTTATTATTTGTCTTTTGTTTTGTGAATTTTCTTTCACCTCTTCATATTTACCCTATTTTATTCAGTGCTTTTATGGTTATTAGAAATTTCAGATCCAATATATTATCCTTGATTTCTTGGCCCTGAGTTACATTGATCCTTCGGGAGTGACTGCTCTCAAGCTGCTTAATGAAGACTTCAACAAAATAGGCATCACCATTTACATTGCTGGAATTTCAGGTATTATTCTGAAGGGGGCACAATTTGATGAGATTAAATGTGCTTGTAACAAACATATGCATTAAGACATAGCATTATGCCATAAAGGTGAAACAAAATCAGAACCTCAGATATTCTTTATCTCAACACATAAAAAAAAAACTGTCACATCATCAACACACAAATCAGTGCATACTCTGTTACAAATGGGAACTTTAACATGTAACACTTTTTGATTAGTATTAATGTCCTGCAAACTGCTGTACAATAGTGTTAAGTCATTCTTAAACGTTGCATATGAAGGTTCAAGCCCTGGATGACAACTGTGTTACTATAACAAAAAAACAGGAAATTAATTTTACATTTTGGTCTCCTAAGTTGTGACACTCTCTAATCTTATCAGTGCATACTAACATATCAATTGGAGGCTACATATACTACCAAAATGTTGGTATCCAACAATAATGTTACACAGTGTCACAACTACAATGATTATAACCAGAATACACACAAAAATTAAAAGCTCAGATCTTTTAAGAAACTGCTTTTAGTTAATTAAAATTACATTATAAAATGCCAAGAACAATTTTAGTTGATAGTAAATTAGGAGGAATGGCATACAATTCTGACGTCTGAATATACAAATTATGCAGATATACAAACAACTACCTGGAATACAAACAGGTGCATTCAGTTTTGGTTTATGCTTGTATGTTACTTTTAAATCACTTACTTCTGAAAGATGTGTATTTACACAAAATAATCAAGAGCTCACATTTTTCCAGGTCCAGTATACGAAAAACTGCAGAAATGTGGTCTGTTTTTGGATACTTCTAGTTTATTGAAGATATTTCCAACAGTTCATGATGCAGTTATATTTGCACAATGCAACCTGAACAAATCTACTGATATTCGGGTGTGACATATGGCACAGCAAGGCACTACAACAACAACAACAACAACAACAACAACAACAACTATGAAGGAAGAAACAATTTGAAAAGTAATGCTTAAAAGCAGCAGAAAACAGCGAAGTTTTCAATTCAAGCAGAAGGTCAGGAGTTCTCCACAATATAAAAAATGATCTGATATTAAAAACTAATTGGAACTAGCAGCTGAAGTTTACATTCTGGTAGCTCTGTAGCAAGACACTGTTTGTTGCAGCAGTACATCAGGATGATAAGTTATGTATGTTTTCAAAGTCCTTAAGCTGATGTAACCCACTGCCTTGATAACTTGGCACTCAGAAATCTTCCCCAAAGAAAAATTGTTCCTGCACTCATGGTTCAAACATTAAAAATATGGTTGCACTTATCACTGGAGAGCAAGCATCATTCCTGAACTTCTCACAGTTCATATTTTAAGATTCTTGCAGACTCAATGATGTGTGTATCTAGGGGCTAAGTATTTTGTGGATATTTTCCTTTAGACTATAAATTATGCCAAATAGTAATATACTCTGTCACAGTCATAAGGTTTGTCATCCCCGTTGTGTTTATAATAAACTAGATTGGAGTTTGTATACTTGTCTAACACAACTATATGGTGGTATAGATATGTATAATTTATCACATAAAGAAGAACTATGTTCTTTTGGCCCTTTTCATTGGCCATCTTCAGGCTGATAAATAAGAAACACTGGTAAGCAGCTACACTTGACTTGTGTGGGTTGTATACAGTGGGGAGGTCAGGGGTGAAATGGGTACGAGATCTCGCATGTGTTGTGTAGGAAGGGTGGTGTGGGTACATGGGTTCTGCTATATTTTATTCTAGGTTAATATATA